>Ga0307518_10000053_pt1 | contig 78895 bp, 90 predicted proteins | sample 25_EM_MG_FD_203889 | JGI IMG/M metagenome (GOLD analysis project Ga0307518, IMG submission 203889) | Populus trichocarpa ectomycorrhiza microbial communities from riparian zone in the Pacific Northwest, United States - 25_EM | ecosystem: Host-associated > Plants > Roots > Unclassified | place...
GGGTTCAGATTGGGCACGGTGGCCGTTTATTATGGGTTCAGATTGGGCACGATGGCCGTTTATTATGGGTTCAGGTTGGGCACGGTGGCCGTTAACGATGGGTTCAGCTCGGGGAGAGGCTGAGTGCAGTGCGCACCTCTGTTGTTCGGTTCCACTGCCTATGGGTCTTGGCGTTTCTTCAGGCGGTCCTCCGGCAGGGGTTGAGGCACGCCCTCCACGCGCAAGAGTCGAAGAGGAGGAGCCAGAAGGAGGAGGACCGGGATGGAACCCGTGGTGTTGTGTAGGCAGCGTTTCACCCCGCTGCAAAAGCGTGGGAGAAAAAGTCAAAGATGGTGGTTGTGGTTCAAGGGCCATCCTCCTAATCATACTTTTAGACGTCCCAAGATGGCAAGCACGACCCAAAAATTTTCAATCATGAAACCTATCAAAATCCTTCAAAACCAGATCTGAGAGTGAAAATCCCTGCTCAAGGCCAAGTTGAAAGGGGCCTTGGATGACCTTGGTAATGATGTGCCTATTGAACCAGCTAAATCATGGCCCTAAAGCATCCATGGCGAGCCGGTCCGAGTCCGGTCCGCCACCCATTCTCTCGGAAAACACATACTCCCTCAAAACCCATACCCTAAGGCCTATCCCGAGGGGTATGGGTTATAAGGGAGTCGACTGTATACTTGGTCTCTAAGACCACTTCTTTACGGTAAAAGAACCTTATCTACTAGACCGCTATTGCTACCGAAACGTAGTGCCTGAGGTGCACTTGTCAGTCACCGCCTTACTACCTCACCATCCGTCTCGACACCAGTCATTCCAGGAAACCTCAGCTGGGCATGTCGATTCTAAGGAACGCTTGCGTCCCGAACGGACTTGCCCGGGATATCTCAGATTGCAAAGCGTCTGGCCCCCCAGACTAGTAGTTAGGAACTCGTCGGATAGAATGGAATTTCTGTTGCGAGGCTTTCCGACCAGGACTTCGCGAATCGCGAACAGTCGGACGGCATTATGTTCAGTGCGCCGGTTTCCTCCTTGATCCACGATCCAATGTTTCGACTTAATCAATCTACCATTTGACCACACTGTCTCAACTACCTGGGATCTTTGACCATTTTAGAGTACTATGGACAACGTTCACCACACTGAGAATCCTACAGTCATCGTTGCGCTTGATGCACTTTACAGACAAGATGATGCCATACAATCGATCCTATCAATGGGTAAGATTTCTCTCAACTCGTTACCCACACTACCCGTAGGTTTCGACTCCGAGAGGCCTAGTACCCTCTCTAGTCCGCCTGACTTTCCCGATGGGGGTCTGCGAGCGTGGTCTGTTTTAATTGGAGTGAGCACGAAGATCATTGCACATTTCTGCTCTAATGGATTATTTCACGGATACAGGCTCTTTTAATGTCTTTTGCTACGTGAGCTAGGCTTCACTTCTGAGCGAATGTTTCTGCTTCCGCGACTAATCACTGGTCTTGCATAGTTTCGGTTGGGTCAACTCCTTTGGCGTAAGTACATCTAATTGAACGACAATTATAATCTGTCTCAAAAATTTTACAGATATTTCAGACATACTATCAGCAAAACACCTTCCAAAACTACTCCGCTTCAAGTATTGCATGGATAGGATCTACACAGTATGGTCTTATTTTTATCCCAGTACGTATTCTTGCCTTCTCGAGCATAAACTACGTTCATTCCCGGTTCCACCAGGCATTATTCACAGGCCGCTTGCTCGACCTCGGTTACTACAATGGTCCGCTTGCCATTAGCAGTGTCATCTATGTCGCTGCATTGGTATGCGTCAATGGATAATTGATGGCTTTTCACTGATGCTGACGTTTGTAGTTTCTTGTGGCCGAGTGCAAGACTTATACGCAAATTATGTTATGTCAGGGTGCGGCAACAGGGGTTAGTGCTCGTTCTCCTGATCATTTACAAATGGCTAATGTAGCTCCAGTTCTTTGCTGGGGTGCTTTTCGGTACCTGCCCTGCAATCGTCTCTCACTGGTGTATGTTTGGGCTCCCGCATTGTTTATAGTGGCTCACTGATAAAATTTCAGTCTTGAAGAAGCGATCTCAAGCTTTTGGCGTCCTTGCAATGGGGTCGAGCATAGGCGGCACTGTATTTCCGATACTGGCACAGCAGCTCTTTAATAAAGTCGGCTTTCGGTGGACTATACGCATCACAGCGTTCATTCTTACTCTATCAGTGTTCGCTGCGAATTTGGTTCGTGTCCTCCGTCCACCGTCTCACTTAACCCTGTTAACGCTGCGATTAGCTACTTCGCCCCCGCCTGCCGCCATCTAACATGAGGGGAGGATTATGTAACTGGGCAGCTTTCAAAAATCCAGCATTCACATGTTGTGGTAAGATAAAGATAGCCTTTTATATCCAGAGTCTCGTGTCTGATAGCCACGCCAGTCGTTGCTTATAATGTGGCGTTACTTGGCCTCTATGTTCCTCTCATCTACCTCGACCTTTCAGGCCAAGCTGCGGGACTCTCACCAAAATTCACATTTTACTTGATTTCTATTGCCAATTGTGCCTCGCTAATTGGGCGTCTGTCTTCTGGAATCCTTGCGGACAGATATGGGGCCCTGAATACGCTGATCCCCACCACATTGATTGGTGGCCTCATGACCCTCATGTGGCCCTTTGTAACCTCTCACGTTGCTCCTTTGGTGGTCGTGACGATCATATATGGCTGTACTACGGGTGCATTTGTCAGTTTGCTCCCGAGCGCACCAGCTCGTCTGGGTGGAATGAGTGATGCAGGCAGAAGGTACGTCCATAACCCCCCATCGTGATCAAGTGACCGCATGATTTACTTCGTTTTGTTTAGGATTGGCATGGCGATTACAGCTATAGTGAGATCGCTAACTCACCCTATCTGCTCATCCATTTAATTTCTGTGTCTTAGTCTTTCGGCGCAGCGGGGGGACCGCCACTTGCTGGTGTCATACAAACGACATCCGGTGGATTTAAGGAGGTCGGTTTGTATTCTGGCGGAGTGATCATCGTCGCATGTATACTTTTGGTCATCACTCGACGACTGGCTTTGGGAAAGTGGACCGGAAAGTTCTAAGCAGCCGCATGCCAACACGAGTTATGTAAATTGTATTGTGCAGGGTTAATGATTTCCTTTTGTCTTTATTTTCCCCTTGGTAGTAGGAAGATCCACTAAAACCATTAACATCAGTGCAGCTGGGCAGTTGATGGTAGTATCTTCAGTATAAATATTGGGGTGAATTATTCACCAGTCCCTCTTCTGCCCTATCAATTAGTTGATTGGCATCTGAAACGAAACAAATAAGTCTGGCGGCAAAATGAACATGCTGATATGATTGGCAAAGAACGAAAAAGGAGAATAAAGGAGAGGGGGTCTCTAGATGATGATCTACTAGATGTCAAGCAATCAGAGAAAGGACAACATGATGTGCTGGTATTTTCCACTTCGAGTCTTCAGTTGAAAGGTGTTGAGCCATTCCGAGAAATGGTTTTTCAGAGGTCCTTTAACAACGAGAGGGTGAAAGGAACAAGGAGCAACATGTGACGGGATCCTAGGCTGAGTGACTTGGGGGAATGGGACCAGCTAGCGAGCTATATAGGGGTTATGGTACCATAAATAGGGATCTGTTGGTCATGACGTCATACTCGGAAATCGCCGACCCTCGACCGTGTTTCTTTCTCGTTTCTTTCATGTCTCACAATGAAGGCATCCGGGCAATCGACTCCCACTCAGTCCACAGAATCACATCTGGACAGGTTATTGTTGACTTACAATCAGCCATCAAAGAACTCGTCGAAAATGCACTCGACGCAGGTGCATCTATCATTGGTGGGTAGTATCCTGAAGAGTGCTAGTGCTGGAATTCACCCTCTCTCGAAAAGACGTCCGATTTCAAAACTATGGACTCAAATCCATCGAAGTTGTCGATAACGGAACAGGAATAGCACCACACGACTACGACAGTATCGGTGAGTGAACTCTGCCTTACCCCACTCCATCCACCTACACGTTCCACTCACGCGTATTCTCGAAGCCCTAAAGCACTATACCTCCAAACTATCCTCGTTCGAAGATCTTACGCGCATTCGCACGTTCGGATTCAGAGGAGAAGCACTTTCCTCGCTATGTGCCCTCAGCGACGGTGTCACAGTAACTACCGCAACTGCATCAGATGCACCTATGGGAACAATCCTTGAAATAGATAGGAATGGCCGGGTGAAGAATCGGAATGGAAAAATTGCTCGGCAGGTATGTCTATGGTGCCAGCTAGTTCCTTAGTATCGTGACATACATGCGTTTCCATGTAGCGCGGAACGACTGTGGCGGTGTCTGCACCGTTCAAGCCCCTCCCGGTACGTCGTAAAGAACTGGAAAGAAACATTAAACGCGAGTTTAATAAAGCCCTTAATATGCTGTATGCATATGCACTTGTGCCGTGTTCTGGAGATAAGGGTGTACGGATGACAGTGACGAATCTGGCTGAGGGAGGGTAAGTGTCGAATGTCATATTGGATACGAATTTAACGATTGCGTTTTTCAGGCGAAAGAGCGTACTTCTTAAAACGGACGGAACGCCCTCCTTACGATCATCCGCTACAGCGCTCTGGGGAACACGCGCACTCGATAGTGTCATTCAGCTGGACCTGTCCTTCGGTGTCGAACCCGACAAGGTGGCTGTTAGAAGACAGAGCCAGGGAAATCCAGATCGAGAGCTGGCATTGTCTGCGATGACGAATGTCAAAGTGAAGGGGCTCGTGTCCAAGTTTACAGTAGGAGCTGGAAGAACGACGAGTGATCGACAGTTCTTTTTCGTCAATGGGCGGCCGTATAATCCTGGCAAGGTAAGTCGTACATTGCTTGGGTTATTCTTTCGCGCACGTACCGGTGCCCGATACTGATGCTGACACTGCACAACCATGGACAGGTGCAAAAGGCATTCAACGAAGTGTACCGTTCATTCAATCCGAACCAATCCCCATTTATCGTGGCCGATTTCATTCTCCCTACAAGTGCGTCGCGTTGACCTCGTTCTCTTCATTTGTATCTTGTGGAGCTAAAGTGCGAATATGCGTACAGATACGTGCGATATCAATGTAAGCCCGGATAAGAGAACAATCTTCTTGCATAGTGAGAATAATCTTGTGCAGGCGCTAAAGGTAGGTAGTGGATTTCCAGTTTAGGTTGTGTTATATACTCACTGGCTTCTTCTGTACACATATAACTGTACAAACGACGCCAATTAGGAATCCCTCGAAGCGGCGTTCGAGTCTTCACGCTCGACGTTTGATGTTTCCACCCAATCTCAACCGTCCGCACATACGCAGACCAAACACAGGGAGAAAGTGCACTCGCACGTGTCGCCATCTCCGACTTCGCATCCACCTCCACCTCAGACCTCGGGTGCGCCCACGGGATCTGCAGACGCAGGACCCACACATACGCAGCAGGAACGACGACAGGGTACCGAATTGAGCGGATTTGGTGCACCGCATCTATTGCTCGAGTCGCCCGCTGGCGAGGATGAGGAAGATGAGGATCAGAACAGACCTCCATCTCCGACGCTTGTTGCGTCTTCATCTGATGCTCGTGCGCGTAAGGGAGTACGGTCATCGGGCGGGGTCAAGGGTATTCATGACGGTAGACGAGAGCCGCTGTTCTTTTCTGATGACGAGGGCGAGGACACAACAATGCCGATAGCCAAAGCGAAGGACACGTCGAGCGCTTCGTCGTCTTCTGTGGCTCCTTTTACATCTAAGCCTGCATCGGGTTCCATATCTAGGCCTACACTTGCACCTGCATCCCGTTCTGCTCCTACGCCAGATGCGCATCGTGTCAAGCCACGCTCAGTGCAGACTGTGCTTAATACGAGAGGCGCAGCGTGGAATTTGGCGCGGGACGTGGATGCAGATTCGAGTGCAGGCACTGGGAGCGAAGATGGAAACTCGAATGGGGAACTGAGTAGACAGTATGCGAATAGGGACGTGGGCGGGCGACTTATGAAACGGGCTAGATTGTCAGACGTTCGCGCTGGTCCTGTCCAAGTGGATGAGGTTGAGAGTGAAGAACAGGGCGAAGACAACGCGATGGATGTGGACGCCGTACCAGGCAAAGCGCGCAAGCCACCCTCGGTTTCGGATGGACAGAAGGCGAAGTCAATACTATCTACGAGACAGAGTCCCTCTTCACAAGAGACCCTTGCTCTTCTCTCCGAGGACGAGGCTGAAGACGTGATGGACGTCGATTCTGTGGGCCCGTCGAAGGAGCGACGAATATCCCTGCCAGAAGTGACATCACTGCATGCGTGCGGACACGTCTCCGGGTCGAGAGTACTAGCCCGAGCAGAATCAGATGATCATATCATAGATCTCACAATGGATGGCTGGGACGTCAGCCCGACGCTCGTAGGGAGCTCTACTCAAGGTCCAAAGTCAAAACCGAAACCATGCATCATACCTGATGGAGAAGATGATGTGAACAGAAGCAAAGGGAAAGGGGCCTCATGTGCCGTCCTCCGCGTCGACGTGGAGCGTCTACAAACGTATTATGGCGATTGCCGTCGCGCACGCTCGACGTCCGTAAAGATCTACCCTAAGCCTGAAGCAATGAAGAGGAACAAGACCGCAGTTGAACATGCCAATCTCGAGAGTGCAGCTCCAGACGACATCGCTTCTGCCGCACTTTCTAGGATTATTTCCAAGGACGAGTTCAGGCATATGAATATTGTGGGCCAGTTTAATCTCGGGTTTATCATTGTCCGCAAACGTTTGCCCCATGCTACGCATGATGATGTAGGAGAACAGGAGACAGGGATAGGGCCCGGGCTAGGGTCGGGCGTACAAGACGACTTATTCATAGTGGACCAGCACGCTGCCGATGAAAAATGGAATTTCGAGACGCTTCAAGAGAAGACGATTATTGAATCGCAGCGGCTGTTCAGGTATTATCCTTTCCATTCTTCCATGTATTTGGAGGAGTTGAATATGGGCACGTGTGCTACCGTGTAGACCTCGACCTTTGCATTTGACGGCCGCAGATGAGCTGATCGCAGTTGAAAATACGGATATACTGAGACGGAACGGGTTCGACGTGGTGCAGATGGGTGTCTCGGCGGGTGCTACTCAAGCGGGTAGTGATGAAGAAGAGGCAGACGAGGAGGAGATGCAGAGATGCAGACTGCACCTCGTAGCGCAGCCAGTGTCGAAGGACACAGTGTTTGACATGAAAGGTGACGCTTCTACACCGGCCCGTACGATCGCTTACCAATGAAAATGCAATTCATTCAGATCTAGAAGAACTCATCCATCTCATGCAAGACCGACCGAAGGGTACAATGGTCCGTTGCTCCAAAGCTCGTGCTATGTTTGCAATGCGGGCGTGTCGGCGGAGCGTTATGATAGGTATGCCGTTGGACAAACTGCGTATGACGTCTGTACGTTTGTTCCTCGTTTATAATCCCTCCTGTCTGGTATTGATCGTACGATGGGGTTTTCGCTAACTGGCTATTGAACGAGCAGATCGTGCGACGTATGGGAACGATGGATCAGCCGTGGAACTGTCCCCATGGACGGCCGACGATGCGACATCTTTCGGACTTGACGTGTTTTAGAGGTTATGAACAGTCTGCGCGAGGGATTGACTGGGAGACGTTTGGCTCTGAGGAGTCGGATGACGAGGACCTGAGCTGATTTATGTGTGCTTGATATCTGTAGTTTATTATAGTTAACGGAGTACATCTTTGCGTGCGCAATCTATTGTGCACCGCGCCAGAGTGCGTGTTCCATTTTGTGCAATTCCAGTCTTCGATCCATGTGTAATATGTATTGCAGGACGGGGGTCATCGAGCATTCACACTTCTTTCTGGCAAAGATCGCATCCCGAACACTCATATAATATGTGGTATTCAAACACTACGTCTGGTAAAGTTGGTCTAGCAAGTATCACATCCTTTCCAGCGGCCGAATACTCAACAACCCCATTGCAGCACCAAGGACATCCCGTGCACAGATATATAGCCACAATCTAGCCTTTGCCTTGTCCAGGTCTTTTTCGCCCTTGACCACTAGGGTCTCCCATGCACTGGAAATAGCGTGCGCAAGACGGAACGCGAACGTCACGACCCCGCTAGGCTCGTGCGTCTTAAGTGCAGTTTTGACGACATCAGGATATGACCCCAAAAGGATAGCGATGTCACGAGCGTGCGTAGACTCTGCCAAAGACGAGGTGTCTATCTGAGATGGAGGTGGGAGGGGTAAAAGTTCGGGGTTTTTGCGCTCCATGGAGGTCAGACGCACGTGGGCGTACTGTAGGTAAGGTCCAGTATCGCCCTCGAACGACAACATCCTCTCCCAGTTGAATGAGTAGTTATTTATCCTGCCGAGGGGTTAAATGGGAACCATGCTGGAAAATGAGCAACTTGTTACCGTTTCGCAGCCATGTCCTGGATCTTAATACCCGTGATACCAACCTCTTGGCTGACCATTTCGGGATCTTCTATCGCGTTGTACTTCGCTTGGTTCTTCTGCATTTGTTCGTGCATAACAGACGATGCTTCCTTGATAATCTGGTCCAGAAACACGGCAGTCCCTTTCCTAGTACTCATTCCGAGTACCAGTCCATAGTTCACGTGCTCTAGTCGGTCGGCCCAAGGGAAACCCATAAGGTCCAGTATTTTGAAGAATTGGGATAAATGGAGATCCTGCTGAGAAGCAACGACGTAGATCATCTTATCAAATTTGTATCTTTCGTACCGCTCGATCGCCCCAGCGATGTCTCGAGTTAGGTAAATCGATGTGCCGTCTTTAATTGTGGTACAATGAGACACTTGCGGATCGGTTCGATCAAAATGGAGGTGACGTCACCTGCTTTTCGGAGCACGGCTTTGCCCATTTTCCATTTCTCCAGGTCCACTAGCTTGGCTCCCTTCACATCGCTGATCAAGCCAAGTTTATCCAACTCTTCTAAGGCTTTGTCTTGCCACTCCTTGCCGACTTCGCTTTCCCCCGTATATCGGTCGAACGAAATGTTCAACTGATCATATGCTTCAATGTATTTCTTGATGCTCAGTTCTCGCCATTCTCGCCAGTTAGAGAGAGCGCTCTCATCACCGTCCTCCATCCGCTTAAAGAATTCAGCGGCTTCAACTTTCACGTTAGGGTCTGCATCTGCATCTCGGGAGATTTGGACGTAGACGTCGTAGAGGTGTTTGATGGCATCCTTTTTCAGTTCCTCTTTGGAGCCATATTTTTCGAAGCCGACTGCTATCATACCAAACTGGAAAAGAGCATCAGAAGCATGACTCAGAATGTAACTTATTTATAGATGGCATTACGACTTACCTGAGTTCCCCAATCCCCAAGATAGTTTAGCGATGTAACGTTCCATCCACATGCTTTGTACACGTTGACCAAGAATGCACCGATGATTGTACTTCGGAGGTGTCCGACGTGGAAAGATTTCGCGATATTAGGGGAAGAAAACTCGACCACGATCGTTTTCCCAGCTCCAGAGGTATTAGTACCGTACGATGGTTTTCCGTTCGGGCCATCGTATGTGAGGGTATGGATATGATTAAGAACCTCGCGAACGAGGCTGGCGTTATTGAGTTGGAAATGAAGAAACTGCTTGTCGTGGATGATCGACGCGATGAAGTCATCGGGCTGGAACTGGACACAAGAGAGTTCAGCATCCGTAACAGGTGAGCGCATAGAAATTAAACGGTGGAGGCGCTGCTGTGTAGTACGGACGGTAGGGAAACGAATAGACACGCACATCTATCATCACCTTTGCAGCCAATTCCTCGGGTTTTCCAGGAAGTCTAAAACGAGGCAGCGCGACAGTGAAATCGACACCTTTCTTTCCATAGTCGACGCCCGTGTACGCTTTTTCGATGGTGAGCGGCGGAAGTGTATCCGATAGACGCTTTGCAATCGCAGTCCGGAAGGCATCTAAAATACATGACGAGGGATCTGTTCCGGCAACGTGTGGTAGAGACGGCAGAGTCGAAACCATAGTTCCGAGACGTCTTAGAGTGGTCACGATTCTGGGAGGGGTGATGATGGTACAGATAGACCTAATAATGAGTGCCAGGGCTTTGGTATTTCTTTAGAATCGATTAGATTTGGAGTCATTCGAGTCAAAAAGAAAGTCATTACACGTGACGTAGACGCGTGAGTTTTTTATGCTTAGTCATCCAAGAAAACAGACTTTTCCCTGTGGGTTCAAGCTTAGAGAATTCTATAGCACATCCAATCGTCGTTCCAAAAATGTGATTGTACGGCTACGACCACTACCCTCATTCCCATTTTAGTATGGAATGCGGACCCAGGGAGACACTCGCCGACAACGTTTGCGGCACGTTGATCCGTACAGCCTACAGGATATCGACCAACATGGCGTTCTTCTCGATCTGGTGGACATGGCCTGTGGCCGTCTCTAATCCCTTGATGCAGAGCTGATCCTTGAGAAATATAAGCAGACCATGTAGCGGGCCGACAACCTTGCTGCCTGATAGTTTACCTGTGAAAAAATAAATTATGGGATAGGAGCAATGGTAGCCATTACCAGCTGTTGTCCTGTTTGCAGAAGGCATTGGTGACGGATATTGATGATTCCGCTCACTAACTTCGTAAGAACGTCAACGAGTGTATTGGGGATTTTGATCTCATCTGTGGTGATATGCCACATCTTATGGGTAGTAGTATGTCACGTCTAGGATAGCATCGGGGGAAACAGAAATCAGCCATTCCTGCAGAATTGCATCCGGTTGGCGTTTCTTCTTTTGGGCCAGCAGCAAGTCTTGACCAGGGGGAAAACTAGAACAAGTTTCATGATTAAGAAAAGGAGACCAGGAAAGGATACAGATCGGATAAGCCGCTGTTGGCCCAGCCAATGCTGCAAACATGAGTAGAAAGCGAACAGGAGAGATTTCAAATATTCAACGTCGATTGCCATGGACGACATAGATAGACGCCAGGAACATGCCGTCAATCACGCTTGACAAATGCACGAAGTGGAAAAGACCTACAGCCCTAACCCCAGGCGCTCGACAAACTACATACCTGTTCTGGGGCTCTCTGGGGGTGGAGCTGCCACGTTGCGTCTATGCGTCCTGCCAACAAGCAACTTCTTTGCCACTTCACATGGACAATGACACGTAATTCGGGCGCAACATTGCCCCCCCCCCCGCGAGCTATCACCGGAATTGAATGGCTGGCTTACTACCAGGCTACTGCTCATGTATACATTCGTATTCAAGGAAATGAATGTGCTTTGTAACAACAGGCCGTCTAGAAAGGAAGCCTTCGTCCGAATGCCTAATGCTCGAATATGAACCATCCTTGCATGCGAACCTAGGGACATTGAGGAAGCCTCACAGTTCTTGGATCCTCTTCCAGCCCGGACTCGTATCTCATCACATGGCACGCAGATGTAACATTTTTTTTCCGGGGAATCATTGCAAATAATTCATAGCCGCCAGCAGACCCCAGGGGTTCGAGTGGTGCAGCATGGGGCGTGGCGAACGCAAAGTGAAGGGATGGGAAACCTTGCTAGTCTTCTTCTTTATCGGCCAATCCTGATGGGTCTGGCATTCCCACTCGACAGACTCCCATCTGCAAGAAGACTCCGTCAAAAGAGACGCACATCATCTCTGAACTGGGCTTCGTATGGGCAGCCTTTACTGTGCAAATCGACCTCCAAGAGCCACCAAGCTCTTAGAAATGGGCTTACCCAAGAGACAGCTGCCACTGAGAGCAACAGAAACTTATGAGTATATGAATTGTCGAAATAATGTTTGTGGTGACGTACTATGCCTATCAAAGGCCTATCAGCTGATCGTTTTCTCCTATCAAACCTTTATTGTAGCGCCTTTTAGTCCCTGTCACCCGACCATGGCTCACCTTATTTCCGACTCGTGGAGGTGTGATCGATGCCTTGAATAGGGAAGGTGTATACAAGTCCATTGGCCCAGGACAGGGTTGTCCAGGGCGCTGTCCGATGACAAGCCATCATGATCTGAGCTTTCAGATCCCCGCGTTGGTTGGCGGATGGATTTCCAAGGTCGAGGTTCAGAATAAAGCACTATACAATGCCACGCTTATGATGGGCGTTCTCATACGACACCCGAATCAAATTCCGCCACTGCCCACAGTCCTCGGAATCAAGAAATTTTGAGAAAAGGTATCATGTCACTAGTGCTTCCCTCCAAATTTGTCACCTAGCTTTCCCGCTGCACAGGTTTTTTTCGTGTAGGTGTTGAGGATAGGTCACGACTTCAGCGGAGGGGCTACAAGAGAGCACCTTTCATTCACATTTCTCTACATGAAATTGGAACGTGTTGAAAACATCGGGACGCAAACAGAACAATGAAAGTACAGTCCCCCCCATCCCCCTACGAATGGTTGGCGCCATTATTTAACACAGGAGGAGAGGTGTGGATAACAACCTAGTAAGATATCAAACATAGGCAACAACGTGGACATGTATCGAGGTAAACCTACATCTGCAGCAGGGTTTCCTTGAGAATGGTTGGCGCCATTATATAATACAGGAAGAGGGGCGGGGATATCAACCTAGTAAGATATCATATCAGACATGGGCAACAGCGGACAGACACGTATACCAAAGGTAAACATACATTTTCAGGAATGGCATTAGCTACTGCAGCTTGGTTTCCTTGAGGGGGTGTTGGTATTGCCTTGAAAAGAGAGCTCGATTCACTACGAAACTACATCAGAGAAGAGACAATTAAGGGGGCGCTGAGAACAGTTGCTCACGGCAGGGAGGTAGAAGGGCCAGTGTATTGCAACATGATTTACTGCTGTCGAGCATTCCCGCCTGACATTTATTGTGAGGAGGGTCATCGCCATATGGTAGATTTGTCGTGGCCGGTCTGGGTGAGGATTGGATACCAGATTTTTTGAACATCGATATCACGATCAAATCTGGCACCCTGAGATCGTGCATTTAGGGGATTGTAAATGAAACCTCAAACGACAATGGTAGGAAAAAAAATCGCAACACGAAGTCGTGTGTTGGATCAAGGCGAGATATCCGGCCAAGAAGTCCGGCGAGCAAAACTTACCGAGGAACTTGGTCGGCGTGCACGTCATTACTTACTTGGCTCGTGATGGGAAATCAAAATCGCATCATTCGTGGCTATCCCTGCAGCAATAGAAGCAGTTCCTGCTGCACATTCACGTTCTGAATACCATCAATATCATTGTAGGATTTTTGGCAATGTTAAACGCAATAACAATTGAAGCCCATGCGGTGAGACGTACCTGTGCGTGGACCCTGAGCAGTGCGTCAGCGATAGACGTAAGTGCTACTTCCTCTATTACCTTTCAACGATCGGAGCATCGACACAAGTGTGTACCCCTCAGACTTGGCCAACATCACACCATGCGATCGAACAAATCAAAACTGCCGCGAGACTACCAGCCCCCTGCAGGGCACAGGTTTGTGCCCCAAAGCTTGAACAGCCGCCATGAGCATCGAAAGGACGAAAATGAGTATAGTAAAGAAAGACTCGAGTCGTGCCAGAGTGGCCCGGGTCGTGGGCGATAGTATTCGAATTTGATACCGTGGTTGTGGATCTGGGGTTGCCTCCACTTCTCCGCCGTTCGCGGCGACTTAAATGCACCCACACCCACACCCTTGAGTCAGATCTGCGTTGAAACGTTGAACGTTAACCATAATGAAAGAGTAACGCGTTGGTATATCCTTCCTATCTTGCAGGTGGGTGAAAGCACATTCTGAGAATGATGAATTAATTCAGAATTTGATCTTTTAGTGCTGAATCATTTGCGAACCCCGTCGAACCCGAAACGACATAAATCCTTGAGCTTCGGAGCGTGGTAGTCTCCCCAAGGCAGACCAAAGATTCGATGGAAGACAATCGTTCCCTCTCCGACTGGAGCGTGGTAAGTAGTGGCATGAACCATTCCATCAATACCTGCCAGCAGTCAGGTTCCCTTGGTCGAGATTCCGATAAATGGTACTTGGTTGGCGGTGCCACCAGGTCGTGGCCTAAGTTGGTTTGTCAAAGAACAGAAAACGCACATCATCCACTTCAATCCGGACCCTTTTAGGTGATGAAGTAGCATGGAGACATCAGTTGAAGTGTGTCGCTCTTCAAACAAAACATGGTCTGCGGGAATTTGACTCAGCGCCAGTGCCATTCGGACACCAGCAACCAAGTTGAAGTCGAATTAGGACACCAACGTTGGCCTTTCTAATGCCCTCCTCAGTATTTTTGGTGTCTGGGTCGCTTGTAGACTGACTCATTATGGTACGGTTTTATCCCAAGGCAGCAGATATTCATTGCTTTGGTGCCATGACGTGGTGATTAACCAACTGCATTGCTTGTAACTTGGACCCGAAGCTATGCTAATCTTGCCATTTCGTACATTCTGTGCAGGCTACTCCATCCTCTGGCGTTCGGAGTGGATGACACCCGTCAATAATAGTCAAAATCACTAGGGATCTAAATCTTCCATTCTATTGTGGGAGCCATTGACGTGGGTCGTGTTATGCACTGCATCCATGGTGCACAGACCGGTGGTCTCGGAGATGTGACAAGGCTCCAGCCTCGCGGGAAGAATACCTTGTGGTCCGTGGAACATTCGATCGCCATGCCCAAGCCCTGAGACCAACCAACGTGTGTAGTGGTGCGTAGTTCTGAGCGAGTTGAAAATCGCTTTACCCTCTAGGAAAGGTCAAAAAAACACGATCAGTTAATGGCTCACTAACACTGATGCTTACTTGACTGCTTTGAACGAACAAAAGGGCTTTTAGAATCGCATGTTAATTGAGACTTCGATGCTTCTTTTAGCGCAGGCACGCAGGTTCCACACGAAACAATCGCAGGAAAGGATGCATCATTGCGTGGCTGCAGCAATCACGAGGCGTGCTGCGAATCCACCTGGACGTGGAATTGTGCTGTGTTCCACAGGCGTTCCCGTTGATCGTCCATGGCTGCTCACCAAACAAAAAAATACACAGGTTTCGGATTACCGGAAGTTCAGGAATGGCAGGATTATGGCGTCACGATACGACGGATCGGCGATGCGGAGCACATCAATAGCAAGGTATACCCCATAAGTAAAGCCAAATCCCCCGATCAAATACGGTAACTACTAGGTGAGCTACTCTTAAAACAATTGCGAAGCCTCAGGGCATCTTCAAATATGCCGGTCCCATCCGTGAGAGAGGTAGATTACTGATCACCGTTTGATACGAGGCCGACTTAGGGAGATGTGCAAGGAGTCGGTTGGCCATCAGCTAGAAGATACCGCAAATGTGAGCTGTCCACGACACCGCCAGTGGTATACTCTGCTTGATGGTTACATTCGCCTGTCGACGTATCATTTCCCCCGTCCGTGAAATGTGAATTTATGCGGATGTGACCGACTTGATGTTGTGATAATGAAGGCTCTTGTTTATGAGCAACACCTGTTTCTGTAACTGGATGTTAGAAAATACGAAAAGGTGGGTAAAAAATACTCGTATTGTGCTTACCATCATTTGCAGTGGTCAGCGCTTCACCTGATGCGCAGTCTTAATGACGGCTTCCGCATGTTATTGGAGGACAAACCCCGGCTCATAGGCTGCTTCTGGAACTGATGATCATGCCGCCTTGGCAAATCTGGAGGACGTTGCGGCCTACAGGCATTTCGAAGGTTGATGGTTTCGACAGAACGGCCTGTTTTGCATCTCGAGCGCCCCAACCAGGAAAGTATCGTGTTTGAAGTTAGAACGAAGGGGTGAGGAAGCACCTGCCATTGGTATGTGGGGATGAGGTCATTCCGATGTAAGACACGTGTTAGGCTTACAGCAGTTTGCACAGGTATAAACTCTAGATCGCAAACATTTCACCGCTTTAGCAGCTGCTAGGAACCATCTATGCGCCATCTACATGTGTTTTCGTACACTGACTGTGACTCGATCGTGGTCTTGGGCACTAGGGACCAACGGTACCCACTCAAACCAGGAATACGTCGTTTTTGGGACCACAAGTCACCACTGTCCTAACCGCGAGGTTAGGGAGCCAATTTACACATTTGTCATTCATGCCATCTCTCGGCGGTGTTGACCATCCCCAAGGTGCCATATACCAACGTGATTGTAGTTGTGGTTGGCTTTCACGGGTCATAATGGCGGTGAAGACCCTGAGGAGCTCCAAGGCCTCGTGATCGACTCGGCAATTTGTCAAACAACCCAAGTCTTCTGCCTTTGAAAACGTTGGGCTACGTTTGTGGTGGCATCATTTCGTTACAGTAAAGGGTATCACCTTGGACAAATGGTTATATTGTGTAGCAACTGCTTATCATCTTAAGTTCTGACCACGAATTGCCAGTGAAATACGGACTCACTTAAGCCGCATGGATATCATATACTGACCCGCCATTCTGAAATATTTAATGAACGAATAAAAAGGGAAACAATACTGGATTCTACGGCCGCACATCTGTGATGACTATTGTCGTCTTAAATCCTAGTTTGGCTGGACCTGGCTCATTCCTGCAAGACACCAGCCACCTCTTTTCATTCTATCGACCTTTTCAGACATCGTGACTGTGTTAAATTAATTAAAAATCACAGCGTCCGCGTTGAAAATGACCTTCAATGACGCATCCGAATGGATTTACATCGCCGTTTGGTCATATCCGAGCTCTAAATCATGGATCCATGATACGGCGACCAGACATAAACTCCTTCCGCACTGACTCCTATTCAACACTGGTCATGAACTACACGGATATCGATGTATCTGTAGCACCAATAATCTGATGTGATAGTGCAGAGTTGGCAGTAAAGTCGCATTATAATAAAGTAAATCAGTATGTCACACAAATCAACACAGCCAGTGCAAGACTTAGTAAACTAAAACGATTTATGGTCCAAAATGCAGATCAAAACATGCGATACAACCGGAACAGAACTCGCGTCAGATTACCCCGAATCCCATTATGCCTTCGACTGGGGCCAACGACATATTACTATTCTGGCGTTAGGCATGGAGTTGACACGCACTGACCGATTCGTGGGCACTCACATCAACATGATTATTTTGTTCCTGTGCATTTTCTCCCAGGGCATTTGCAAGTGTGGCTGATTGACTATACTGCTGCGTGAGGAGCATAATAATGACGTGAAAATAATGGTGACATACGAACCGGTACCGTTGTAGTGCATATCACTGTAGTCGTAAGCCATGTTGCAGTTTCTGCACAACGATATATCCCTGAGGTTGGCTATATGATTGTTGTGATGGGAACAGCGAGGGTTGGAGTACGGGGGAACACGGTCGCCGTGGTTGGATGACTGTTCAACGTAGTTCTCCGTAAACATCGTTGATTGGTGTTGGGCACTGGCCTTAGTAGCAACACCTCGCTCTTTATACGGAAAGGAAAGTAGTGAGCATGGTAAGGACGATGGGTGTGCCAAGCCTCGTTGAGAATTGACACGACGATCAAATGTATCGTGGTACAACATGAAATTAGTTCATGTCATCGAAAGGTGGGTGGTTGTGGATAGAGGTCGTCGTTGTGTACAAGCCATGGCGCAGTATTTGCGATGAACGTGTCCATTGCTGGCAGGGTGATGGGTTGGCTGACAAAACTGAAGTTACTTTCCCTAATGCATAGGATAAAGAGAAATTAGTGTCAGGCCAATGGATAAAATCAGTTACTCAGGGCCCACTTACTTGTACAAGGTTGCGCAGTTGCAGTAACAAAAGTCAAGTACCCACATACCTTGTTCGATCAGACAACCAGTATGGCCGATCACGTGAAACCCCACCAAATGGCAGGTTATCATAATGTCTTCACAATTAAGTTCAAGGCCACTACAATGCGGTTCCCTGCCCAGTCCGTTGCCACATACTTGGCTGGTCCCATACGATCGCTATGACAGTGGAAGTAAGCAAGGGAAAGAAATCCAACAGAAGCTCCACTCACCAGGAATGAATCACGATCTTGTTAAAATCTCGGCTGCATCTTTATAGCGAGTCCCGTCATTTTCGCAACTTCGAACGGTCCGTCACTGCTGTATTGTTTGAATCGGTCCAAGGGGTCCACCTTCTTCTGCGTCTGATTAATGGCAGCCCACGCCCGATCCAATGTGTGACCAGCTCCTTGCCACCTTGGCCAACTAAATACATATCCGTGACGATCGATATCGTGCCTCGATAAGCTCGCTGGGTACTCGAGGCATAACACATCTCAGCCGTGTCTGCCAGATGAGTTGTTGGAGATTGTAACACACCTTTGCATCATAGGTCAATAGAGGATGCGGTCCCAACCCTGTAGGGAGCACTGACAGTCGACTACTGGACTAAAACGAGGAGCTGGTTATTAGCGCTTTAGCAGCCGCTGACTCAGCCCATACGTACGCTGAGAAGATGCGAGAGGTATGCACTTGGCCAACTACTTCTTCGTTTTGCCAAAACGTGAGCGCCCAACGCTTATCCATTGATACTGGTCTGCACAATTAAGGCAAGGATTGTGAATTGATGAAGGGAGGAACCGTGTTCCTGTCACACTTGGGTTTTTCCCCCATCCCTCCACAGATTACTAGTCGAAATTGCCTTTGAGAACATCATGTCGAGTCGAAGTATAGGGCTGCCATGGTCCGTGTGATCCGGAATTGGGGAAATGAAAGGCGAAGGGCTGTTCCTTGACTTCCCCAGATCTCTTCGTGGCAACGGGTTTCGGAATTTGGAGATAAAAATTCGCCGAGGCAAGGCGATACGGCCACCTCCAGGTACTCTGGGTTTCTCGGGTACGAATTCCCTTGGACGTAGTACCACCCTCGCCGGAAATTTTTTTTCGCGATCAAGACGGGGACCTCTGTCAAATGCGAAGTGCGAAGTACAGGACTATCTGCAACACTTCCCTCCGGGGCACTGATCCATCACCGAACACTCGAGGCTGATGGCTCTCCACAAACTGGTGTCATCCTCGCTCTTCCAACTAATTTCCTATGGCGTCGGCCAAAAGGACTTCGAATTCCTACCAACATCAAATGGAATGACGTAACGCTTCAGCGTGTTCATGGGTCGAATGGCCAATGAACACTCTGAAGGGTCGCGGTATCGAACCAGCAACCTGACGTGCCGCATTCGCCGTACTGAATAGTACGTTTAGGGTGATACTCACCACGCGGTTGGCAACTTCAGAACATGATGCACTGTCTGTCGAACTGCACAAGTTCACTACCCTTGACCTTCGTTCCTACCGAGAAATGCAAAGGACTACTTTAAATCGGCGCGAGAATCCCTCGCTTCATGAACTTGCTGTGATCGTCGGTGTGCATCACTGAGTAATCAACCACCTCGGCTGCCCGAACATTGCCTATGAATGATGGACATGGGTTCCTTAAGTAACTCAGAAAGGGAATACAGCAACCGGTATCTGTGAGAATCAAAGGAGTGGCTAGCAAAAAGCGCTCACATACACTCTAATTATTCCCGGATAACACCGAATGCAGTGAACACGCCGCTCAGGAGGCCACTCTGATTTCTCCTGATATCCGACCCATCCATTTGGCACGTGATGCCATTTGATGAGAGATACCTTACAAGTCGGACCAGTGAAGATAATCGATTTAAACGTCAGACGACGTACCATGTAGCATGTGTTGATCGCCCATCTAATTCTGAGCTCCGGCGGAAGCCCCAAGCACCGTAACGACGAATATCGATGTTGACATTCCCCCCCCGAAGTCCTACACAGGCATAGCAATCAGAGCCAAGCTACAGAAAACATCTATTAACCGTCAAACAAGATGAAAGTTGATATTGCGGGACTTTCCATTGAGAAGCAGTCTAGATGACAGCAACAGATCAAGCATTAAAAAAATGGCCGCAAGATGGTGGAGGCTGAAGCCTTTGCCAGCAGGAAGGAAACACAAGGCAAAAACGGACCACCATGTTTGATATTAAATTCCGATGACTTGGGGATTGGTCCTTGAACCCCGAGCCTAGCGATGTGGTGTGTGGGCGTAATCATGAAGTCATGTTTGACGTACAAATCCGATTGGGAATCTCTGAGGTGCTATAGAATCACATGTCACACTTGGCAGCTTAACCGTATAGCCGGTAACTTGGGATATAGCAATCCTGTTCGGGAAGAAATGGACGACCTCAGCATGTCTGGCAGCGGCCACAGCATGTCCTGTGGTTAATGGGGAACACGAGGCTAAGGCATCGAAAACATACCAGTCGTTTACCGCGGTCGCTTCATGTGTCGTATCACATGTTAGTCCATTCGTGAGTGGCCGGACGAAGACCACTGTATCACCGCTTGCGCGCATGATGTTCAATTCTCGTTATTTGACAGCGCTAGTGAGTACTCCAAGTGAACACTGAACGGCCTGCAACTGACGGGAACGTAGTGGAGGCTAGTCAATAATTTTTCCAATATCTTTGACTCGGTGCCTGTGGAGAGGGAGAGAGGTCATCATGTACTTGAAATTCCAAAAGCCTTTTCTTCATGCAAGAATACTCTGCATTATCACTGGCCTGAAATTTGAAGCCGCGTTGCACATGCAGCTAGTAAGGTCGAAGGTCGCACGGCCAAACGTCACGGATATGGTCTCTTCAATGTCTTCCATCCGACCGTCTTCATCAAACTGGGTGACTTCGCAGCAGTCTTGTGTGTACAGAGTGGGCAGGGGGAATTTGATGGACCCAATCACGCTAGGATGAGGATGGGAACAGTGGATTAGACAAGGCATGCAACGATATTTTGCCATGGAGTGTGGGAAGTGGCGGAGTGCCTCCCAAAACTCATTCTGCCAGAGAAACGCAAGCGATACTGATCTTGATATGTACAAACAACACAGCTTGGCCAATGAATTAATGACTGCTGTGGCCAGCCAGCCACCCTTACCTCATCGGACACCAAGACGGTAACCACAGCCCGCATCCGTGCGGCAAAGAGAAGGTTGGAAGCGTTGGCTGAGGAAGTTGGAACTTCTCAGCTCACCCATTAGACACATCTTGGTATTTACACGGTTTACTACACACGCGCTCTACCCTTACGCTTCTCTCTCGCTTGATGCAAAATTTCGATTCTGGTGGAAAAGTAGAACCATTGAACATGTCATCTCTGACAGTCCAAGCATTACCAAGACAATGAGGCCAAGTTGTAGGAAATCAAAGCATGGGGATGATACAAGATATTCCCCGTTTCTGCCTCCCCTCTGATGCCACCAGTGCTTCAGCTTTAAGGAACTGCTCAGTGCTCATATTCAGAGGAGTGACATACAATTACATAGTCTACAATGGTGAAAGATTCGAGATTCGAGAAGGATCAAAAGATAAACAATCCAACCGTAGAATGCTTCATTTTCTGACATCGCGGATGGGTGCAGCCCAACCATCAATACCTGTAACGGGTCGAATAATCTGTCGATAATCACCATCAACGTAGGACCATGAGATAAATTAGGAACCGGGGCACACCTTTGGGAGAAACGACCAAACCACGTCCCTTCGAGGCTCCGCGGTACACAGTCTCAATGATATCAATCAGCTGAGAAACCTTCAGCTTCCTTGACCGTCCGGCTGGGTGGTGTTCACTGACCTCTTGTTTGTTATCCATGGCCCAGTTTCTAATGCATAGTAACCATGATCAACATAAGCGGGGAAAAATGTAACGATGCACGCACATCTTGTTATTGTTACCAGTCCCGAGATCGATCATAATATGCTTGTTCCTGCAGCACGATCATCATCAGCACCGTGATGTCTCGCTACGCCGTCAGCACTAGCTGGATACGTACCGGTAGAAGAACATGACAGTGCAGGGGTCGTAAAGCTCATACATCTAAGGCCAAAAATGATATTCTCGTCAAGTTCTGTCTTTTGTCATTCGACAGAAAAGAGGACAGAGAAGAAGAAGGGGTTGTAGAAGTAAACGTAGAGAGGTTGTGCTTATCACACACACACCTTGTTGAAGTCTGGCACATTGGTGATATCCACCAAATAAATCACAGCAAAATTCTGAACTTTCTCCGCGACCGCGTACAACGTCTCGTCCATCTTCATGCATTGAGGATCCCAGTCATGCCCGAACCTAATCACGACAATGCGGTCCTCTTCCGACTTAATCGCTTCGTCGACGTGCCAGCCAGACGGGAGGTGTGGAAGAAAGTAGGACATGCCCGCCGCTGTTCTGTTTCCTTACGCGGTTTCAGTTTTGGTTGGAAATCTGATGCGCCGAAGAAAGAAATTTAGGATAGTTCAAAGTTAATAATGTAAGTTTCAGATGCGCGGCCTGATGACAAGGTTGGAATCTCTGCCTTCAGGGTTTGGAGACCGCATAATTGAAGGACGATTAGTAAGCCAACCACTGCCCGAAACCCCCGATGGCAGTTTGTCGACGTTCGGCATGGCACTCACGTCAAGACTCCAGCATCAACTCCCCAGCGCTAGATGTTTAGTGCAAAGTTGCCAATGCAAGTTAGCAGCTCTAACGTTATCTCATGCTAATGCGCTTTATACTACCGCCGCACCTCGTGATTTGAGCATGCTGGATGGACCTCGATCACTTTCCGAGTTGCGTGTTTGAACAGATTCATCCTGTGTCGTGTCAAGGACTTCTATGTATGTTCGATTTTTAACATACAGTAGACATCATGCCTATCGTCGTATGATACCGTGAGGAATCGTTACCCACCAGTACGTCTAATTTTCTGTTTCGCAGGTAACCACATATAGCGCTGTCCAAGCATTGGCAACTTGACACGCCTGCCAAGTTACCTGGTGATAATGATAATTCACGATGACTCTACAGAATACGGCTCTCCCCTGGCCCCTCCCTGATTCCACGATCGGGGCTGCCAACAGTCGAACACTTAGGTTCGACGGTCAGATCAAGCAGTCTGAACTCCTCTTTCTTGAGGAACCCGTGTTGCCCCTTGATCTTGATCGGCCCGGGTAAGTGGAGAAGGATCCGACCGGTTCCCGTGCACACAAAGTGGACCCTATACATGATATTGTAAAGGTTCAAGGTGGCACCACTGCTCTCATAAAATGGCAACTATCAATATCTCAAAGGTAACCAACACAGACTATCATACCCTTGCTATTCATGTCATGACAGGGTTGTTTGCGGAGGGCTTGGCAGTAACAAGGCTGCATTTGTTTAAGTGAGCACAGAATATGGCTGATAATGCAAGCAACAACGATGGGACGGCGATCCTCATCCGTGCTGAGAATTAAAGACAATGTAGGAAAAAGTTTCCCGAAGGCGACCGAAGTTCACGGCTATGTCAAGCCATGCCCCGATGGCGATATTATGTTAACTCACTGACATGCAGGTGGCGTAGATAATTACGATGGCCCTGCCGAAGCGCCATGGGTGTGCCATGTGCAAGTAAACCTTGTGTAAGTTAGTTTGAAGGTTGGGCTTGGGCGTCATGGCGGAGCCTCGGGTTCTACGGAAATGGCCGGTCCACTTACGTTTCGCCTGACTTGAATGTGAAGTTGCTTCGACATTTCAGGTGCTTTCTTCCCCGAAAGGACTTCGGAGGATAGCACCGACGTTCTTCGGAGGCGCGTAAAGATGAAAGCCATTAACATCATTTCATTTCATCTGCCGACATAAGAGGTTTACTGACACATTGGCACTGCACAAGAAAGCTACTTGGTCTCCGATTGGATGGGTAACTATTGAAGGGTTGGCGGGTGCAGTTGCCTATTTTGTTTAGGGCATTCACGCGAGCTAGTAACTCAGGGGTATAGGTAAGTGGATTAATTCGATTTGTTAAGTTCATTTCGGACAACACATGACAAAATTTTAGAGCTGCTCGTGGTTTGAGTTGCTCTATGCTGCAGCTTGGACTGTTTGGAGTCGTTCATGATGATCGGGTCTTAACGTGTACATACAGTTCTGGGCCCTGTATATGAGCACAAGCATACATAACGTCGTCACCGGTGCCCGCCTTTCATGTCGTATAATGTGCGAAAATCCACCATAGTTATTTTCCAAGATCTGGATTCGGCAAAAGTGACTTGTCACGCATCGGGCCTATCTGAGCCATACCGTCGGGATGGCATATATCTGTCCCGAGTGAACTTGGACTGGATGTAAGTGTGTTGCCTTTATGCGCCTTCCAGGAGCGGAATTTAGGAAAGCGATCATGACGAACTTCCGTCGACGCATCAATTCAATAATCGAAAATCCATATGACGTAGTTGCTTCGGTAGGAGAAGCCTGGAGAAGCTCAGTGAATGCTGACGCGATGAGCAAGCTGTCATCGCATATGCTATAGTTTGCAGTATTACCAACATTATCATTAGGTCCTGTGCAATGGGGGTAATAGGCATACCAGTAGCTGTATGAGATATTTACGGTTTAATTTCGTTCTACTAATTTGGACGCGGTTCCTGGGGAAATCTAAATACGTAATGTTTTTGTCATTGATCACATTGAATTCCCATTTGGCGACAAGCTTCAAGTTACTGGCTCGAAACTATCTGCTGCGGTCCGGAAGGGAACAAAGGTGCGAGAGCCGCGTCCAACAACGTGGATAAACTTGTCTCACTAACGCACATGCTTTTGTCGTCGAAGGAGGGATTCCCTTGCTGAAAGGATGCTCTAAAGGGCAGCTGCGATGGAAGTGACAGCCCACCTAGATCTATTCACGGGTGCAATGTTTTGCAAGATCTCTCGGCAGACCTTTCTATTTCTCGAGGTGTATTTTTTGCAGACTTAATATTTCAGGTGTTTGCTTATATTATCTGTCCGAAGTTAATGAAGAGGGCTGACGGGACAACACAGCGGCTGGCCAAACTTTGCCCCCGTCCCTTCTACTGGCCCTGCCCAGGTCCTGATCCCGCTGTACTTTTCTGCATCCCACCCGCCCAGTTTCTTCGTGCGCTAGATGCTCTGAGCAGACGCACACCCACGATCGACCCACCACATTCAGCAGCAGCAGCAACACGCTCGTTTGTCGCCCCATCCTCCTTGTTTATTGGTTAACCCGTTATACATCTCTTGCATGCCTACCACTCCCCCAGCTAATACAGTCTCACCCAAGTGCTCTACACCACCGTACAATCGTCAAGCATCCTCGCGTCCTGTCTTCCACGACGCCCTAGTGCTGCCCCAAAACTCGCCCTTTCACTCAATCACCGACCAGTCGCCTTCCATTCTTCCACGTCCATCAGCAGACCCTAGTATTACCGCAGTCCCCGATCTCGCCTACCCGGCCGTTTCCATCACCAGCCAGGGTTCTTCCCTTCTCAGCAAAGAAGACGTAATCAGCGATACTAAGCGCTCTTCTAAAAGACCACCACCCACGAAGCGGACTGCTGCAGATATGGCTGCAGCCGAACGTGCCTCACCCTCGTCTGAGTCCTCTCATTCCCACAGTGGTATGGCAGACAACGATAATGAGGCTGAACGTTTTCACCAGTCAGAGATGTCGTCGGAGCATACTGACCAGCCTCCTAAAAAGAAGCGCACACGCACGCTGACGACTCCACATCAATCTGCCGTACTGCATGCCCTGCTTGCGAAGGTGTGTCTGCTTCGCGAATGTCGTGTGCCATCCTGAGCCTGCCCTCCAGTCGCGATTCCCTACTACTGCTATGCGTGAAGAAGTCGGTAGACAGATCGGGCTCAGTGCCCGCAAAGTCCAGGTGCGTCAAACCGTTGACGCCTCGGCTGCAGCGTATTTAACTCTTTGTTTTGTACTGTTTTCATTGTTGCATATGCCATTCTCTTCGCCTGGGATAGATTTGGTTCCAGGTGAGCTTCTTTGAACTTCAGCCTTCTGCTGTTTTTTTTAACTAATCTATCAACCTCTTCCCTATAGAACCAACGTCAAAAAGCTCGGCGACCGCAGGGTAGTGGAGGGGGAGACACAACGCCCCTCTCTCGGCCCACACCGTCGAGTTCGAGCATGAGCTCCGCATCCCTACCAAACACAGGCATCTCAGTTCCCTCGACATCTTCCGCGTTTGCCCCCCATGGAACTATTATTAGTCCTAGTGTGTCCCATCCACAACCACCGCTCTCGTCATTGTCTACGGAAGTCTTCCCCGAGGCTGGACCGAGTGGATCGCGGGGCTCACTTGATTCGAGCGGCGTTTTTGGGACTAGGTGGCATAGTACCTCTTCTTCCTTGCACCAGCACCGCCGCCTTACTTCTGCCCCGGAATGGGAGGTATCGCGTCCAGCATCCACGAACCCACAGGAATCGGTTACAGAGTTACACTCTCATCCTTCTCATTCATCGCCTCGCGCAACACATCTTTCACGCTCTGCCCGTGAGCCAGGCCAAGGGAATACATCTGTGTTGGCAACTCCGCCTATTCCTGTCATTGTCGCTACTCCACTCTGTGCGAATGCCGCTGCTGTGGCAATGAAGCAATTTTTGCCGCAGGAGGATAATGGTGAAGGCGGTGCGTCCCCAGGACCCCAACATACTAGCAGGGCTCTTCCGCCTATCAATACCAGTGCATGGAATTCCCAACAATATCAACGACAACGACAACCGGACCATCATGGCCACGGAAGCAGTGCACCTACTACCGACCCTTACACGCCAGGAAATTTGCCCTTCCCACTGCAGGCCGGTTCTACTTCGTCACCTTCCCAGTTGCACCGGCGCACTCGGGGTATGATTAGCGGTAGCACGGGGACAGAATTAGGAGCTACCTTGCCAAATATTTCAGCCCCATTTACGCTTCAGCCTCAGCCGCAGTGGGACCCACGCACGTTTGCGCCAACGTGCAAACCCGACTTTTCTGCTTGGACGCGGGGGTCTTCGTCGTCACCAGGATCCTCTATGTATCAATCCCGCCCAGCAAGGCAAAGCTTCTCTTCATTTAGTGTGTTTGGGACCAGTCCCAGAAGGGATGGGAGTGATGGGGAGCGTCGGTCAGTATCTCCAGGACCAGTGCTTTCACCTGCTATATCCTCCCGTGGTGCTCATGTGGCCAGTGTTGGCACGAGCATGCACCAACATTCGTATTCGGCTGACCCTTCGACTGCATCAACGTCCGCTTCGGTTATTAGGGGTGAACAGCACCACAGTCACTTCCGCGCCATCACTCCGCCATCACACGCACGAACATATCGGCATGCGTCCCCGGATGGGAGGAGGAAGCAGTAATTGGTGGTAACGCGTTAGTGTGAGGTGGTTATCCGCATCTGGTATGTGCATTGTGGTTTCCGCTTCCGCTCGTGCACGGCGGAGGACGCCCCACCAATGGCTGCTCCCTGGCACTTCCCCATACTCGCATTTACCCCACCCTCTCCCCCTCCACCACGTGCGCCCACGTAATTCAAATCTACGAGTGCCCCCACCTCTGCCGAAGAAGACTACTGAGAATCCTATCCTATCACATTGTCGCCTATTTTGGCCAACGCCCTGCTTAATCGTTCCGTCCAAACCTGCATTCTGGACTGCGACGTTATCTGTTGTTTCACCCGTCATTCTACCCTACCCGCTAACTATTACTATTTACTACCCTTGCAGCCACCCTAAATATTGATACAACTCTTCATATTGACACAGACCCATTAAAATTTTTTATAAACATGTGGAGCTTGCACGTACTATTAATCGTGTTTTCTATATTCCTATCCGCTTCTGTTCTATCCTTACGGTTATGTGGCATGTGTGCTTACCCCTGCTTCTTTTCCTCTTTTCGCTATCATTTTGTCCCCTCGAGTCCAGAATCCAGATAGGCCCGTCTCACACCAGACCCGTGCATTCCTCGCCGATTCGGAACAAGCCCTCGTCACTGCTGTCACTCCGTCTCTCGCATTACACAGGGCTTTTTATCGGTGTCTTATCCTTCCCTTCTTCGCCTTCTCAAAAAACTCGTTTGTGGATTGAAGTCCCTACCGCCTAACCCCCATCACTTTCAACGCACGCATAGATATCTAGCTAGGTATAATCGTTCTCCTGTCTATCTCCTATTCTATCACACTCTAGCTTTTTTTAAGGAGCAATATCTATAGCGCATTAGGATGTTCACCCACTTAGTTGTACATTTCCACCCACAAAAGCGTACAACACTAGAATACTCTAATTTTCCTATCCGTATCTCCCACCCTATCCATCATGGTGCACTTTGTGTAGCTGCATAATATCAACGAGAACCGAGGGGAATAGGGATACATCTTTTGCTCCTAGCGGTATCGACGCTCGAGTCTTCGCAAACGTTTATCCGAGTCGTGGAGTGCGAATAATCCCCGTCAACTGGTGGACTTATGACCCTGCAGGCTGGCTCGGTATTTGGATATTTCATACCAGTTCAGGCAACTATAGTCTAAACCCATGGTCGGATCCTGCCAAACGTAGAACGTTCCGTGTATTAGTGATAGTACTATGTAATCAGTATGTACCTTACACCCATGTGTAGGCGATTTGTCAGACAAGGCGGGAAATATACGTTGTCGTGCCAGCACGATGATGAGGGATAACGTAGTCCTGCCAACATTGCCCCGTGGAATGACATGTACACTTTGTGCACGTTGTCATCCCTGGATCCCAGGCCGATCGAGTGTGGGCAGGTGCGGGTCTGTCGTGTAAACGCGAATACGTACTTGCATGGTTGCATATGATAGTCGTTCGCATCGATATCTCCGTATGGACAGGAAGATCAAGGAGGGGGGGAAAGAAGACCTGTCAAACACGAGATACATACTACGACAGAGATGCAGGGTAATTAGAGCGAGATATGAGATGTGGCAGATCTCGTTCTTGCGCGAGCTTATTGCTTACGCTTATGTGTCGTGCTTCCTTGACGTCGGATAGGCTGTCAGAAGTAGTGAAGAAGTTCTTTGGAATTCTTCTATTTTCTTCCCTGCAGGACCTTCTGAAGCTTGTTGCGTAAGTGTAGGCAGCGCGGGCATGCAATCCATAGTAGCAAGCGTGTAAGCATAAAGGCTGTAGAGTCACATCGGTACACGTGGTCGTACTGTACAGTAATGTGTCAGTGCGCATTGAACCCACGTGCATAACTCGGGGCGCTTGTCAATCCACGTAACCTGTTTCGCGTATGGAGAACTTGACGGATGGCGGGGAAAATTAGCTGGACCAATCAGAGTTTACAATCGGGAGCAGAACATGCAAAGGAGAATGCACGCTCCTCGAGCTCGATCCCTCTCGAGAATTTCTCCAGACCTATCACCCTGCCAACGACGCAATGCAGGATAGTTAAACTACTGTTGGAAAGCCGTGGCTGTCCCCATCATTGATCTGCTACTCCTTCAGAGGTGGGGCAAGGGGCGGTGTCGAGATGACGACGAACGGCTGAGGAGAGCCTGCCGTTGCTCTTCCTCTAGTCTCTGCAATAATACTGAACGTATCTGCAAAGCTGTTGACCTACTTAGAGTGAGGGACGCCTTGTCGTTTTCCATGGCTGACGAAATCTTCTCGTTCGACCCCCTGGAGACGTCCATCATACTCCGGGAGTGTACGTGTGAGTTTGACGCAGCACGCAACTGTGCAGAAGGCTCGAGGGACAGTGTCACTCTGGAGGACGAAGTGTCGGAGAGGCGAGCGAGTAGGGATGGGGGCGTGTCGACATCTATGTTGTCTTTGTCACTCCCAGCAACGGTTGCACAATCATCTCTCTGCTCTTTCATGCTGCCACGCTGCCGCGCCACAGGGCGTGATAGTAAATGGGCTTGGACTTTCTCCCGCAGTCTGCGCCGCCGATGCCATCTGGGACCACCTGTCCCATGATACACCCTTCAGTGTCACGAGCAGCGGGCATCGGGAACTGAATCAAACTTACATGGGATAGTGCGATCTCCAGTCTGGGTTCCAATTTGACAAGGATCTGTGTCCTCGACACTTGTTCTACTGGATACGGAGGTATTTTCATCCACCGTTGACGGGATATTTTCTGCCAAAGACATATGTCCATCCCAATGAGAGGGAGGTATAGTTATCGTTCCTGCCCCTGAAGAGGGGGCCGAGTTAGTGGCGGTGGCAATGGTTGCCTGAATACTGGTATCATCCGGCCTTGTCAGTGGAACTTCATTTTCCTTTCCAGCCAGTCCAGCTCCTCGTGCTTGCAGTCGCTCTCCCGTTTCAAATTCATCCCCAGCTGGGAATGCTGGCGTGAACCCTTCTTTCTGTTTTCCTTTGGCATCACCTCTCTCCATCGCTGTTGAATGGATCATAGGATCCAAATCTGGATTTGGGATGCCGCTTGGTAAATGGGTATTATCAGCCGTATCTTCGATACGGACTGCCGATGTGGACGCGTGGCCATTTGAAAATATCTGTGCCTGCCTCTGATAATGTCTGCTGTCGTAAGCGTTGCAGACTCAGCTCAGGAGAGACGAGAATAAGACTGGTACTTGCGCCTGAACTCCTACTCCCTGTGCGTCACTGCCGTTCATCTGAAGACCCGTCAACTCTGGATATGTTCTAGTTTTCTCACGACATCCGTCCAACGCTGAGGGGCTGTCCCTGTTCCGTCCAACGTCTCTATGTAGTCGATGATCTGAGTGTGAACGGGACCGAGACCGAGAGTAAGGAGGAGAGTATTCGGCCCATCGATTCCCTCTTTCAACGCGGTGAGGAGGGGGCAAGTCGGGTGGAACGTCGTACTGCAAACAGTATTGTTAACCTCCATCGACAGGGGGCCGCATACGATGACATGGCCTTACCTGTACTATTTGGTCATACGTGTTCAAATCCCGGTATGGACTTCGAAGGTAGCAATAAATCTCTTGAAAGCATCGAAGCGTTAAGTCAGAATAATGAAGGTTTCAACGAAAGGGGTAAGACCAGAGACCAACACTTACCATGAGCGAAATGCTCTGCATTAACATACCGTCCACCTTCAACGTACGGCTGGTCCATATCCAGAAATTCAGCAAGAAGTTTGACGGCTGAGTCGGATCGGATATCGATTGATTTCATGAGTGAGATAGTAAATGTCGTCAGAAACTATTCAAAGTAAATCAGCTAGCGAAGAGTGGACGATCTAGATCCCCACGCACCTCAACATCCAAACTGGGCCACACTCTTAGCTCGCGTCTCAACCACGCCGTCATTCTGCTTATCAGATCAGGGGATGATGCGAACTGGGCTGGTGCTGGAAAGGGGCGATAGCGGGTGAACCGGTTTGATGCGACGTGCTGAGAAAGCGGTAGGATGATAAGTATCCGTGTAAGAAGGAAAGTGGAAGGACAGAAAAATCGATGTACCTTTGCATACAACCCCCAGTCATATAGCCACCTCCTCCTCGCGATCGCTCGTTCAAGTTGCTCATCCGCTCGTTCCCGATCTTGGTGCTCAAGCGAGTGCCCCCGGCCCCACGGTCTCTCTCTCTGCCTTCTTGTATTGTGCTGACGTGGTCTCGTTTCCCTTAATTCAATTCCTGAACCAAGAAGGGGGGCAGGGGAAGTGGGACGCGGCGGGAGATAGTACTTTTGATAGTCATATTTCGAGCGAATATGGTGGATGAGATACATTTGTTCGCCTTTTTCATTGGAAGAGTCGAATGCCCGGTTGCAGAGGGGACATCTGTGGGATTGTTCTGTTTTGTCCCAAGTTGAAATAGTGGAAGGTCAGAGAGAGATGGAAAATAACAAATTACACACCTGCCCACATCAAGATGCACTCGAAGCAAAACTCGTGCGTGCATGTAGGGATAATCGTCCGGTCGAGGAAGGGTTGTAAGCATATTGTGCAGTGGTCCTCTGGTTCGAGCTCTGTGTCTACGTCATCCTCAACGGAGTCGGGGGGATCTTGGCCGACGCACGCGTCGTCGAAATGGTCACTGCTCTGTGTAACCCGGATAGCATCTGCACTGATAACACACTTGGAGTATTCCAGCCCCTCGCCAACGCCCCCGTCGTTAGTTCTGTCGGGTGAAAGAAATGACCCGGACATGGATACAGTTTCCTTGTTCTGGAGCTTAATGCGCTTAGAAGCACGCTCATGTTGCGGCTCAGGCTCGGGGTTACCGTCGGGTCTTTGGTGGAGGCCCGTGCTCATTCGTTTCATAAGGGTGCTGAGCGCTTGAAATGCATGGATAGCAGTCGCAATCAGATGACTAATACATTTTGTAAAAACAATTTATGCTGAGTCAGACACACTCGTCTAGTATTACTAACTGAGCTAAGTATGTAATTCAAGCTACACTGTACATGTTCAAGGCCTCCTTCAACTTGTTGGCTGAAGTCACTATAAGTGTGCATCTGGTGAGCACATGGCTGGATCCATAGAGGTATGTGTTTATAATCATGTTTTGCCCACAGAACTTGTTTTCCAGTAGGTCGGTCTCCTTTCTCTTCATTTCTGATTCTGATTGATGGAGCCAGGGATGTAAGTACATATCATGTTCGTTCGTGACTGATATTCTCGACACACTCTCAACTTGCCTCTTTATATACCTCATTCATTGGCTCCACGTTATCCGGTCCGGGGACAATGCCTATTTGTACATCCAATGGCAGCTAATAATTGTCCGTCTGTATATGCTTCCATCCTATTTTCCTTCCCGATGTGGTGGCGTAGAAATGTTGTGGAGTGAACTTCAGCAGCAGAGGTTGCACATGTTGCACCCAGTAAACTCAGTCACCGCTTCCCCCTGTCTAGAATGCTGCGCTCATGTACTTGCAAATGGCGTGCCCTCTAAATGAAGTTACCGGGTTCCCTCTGATAATTGTTTTTTACCAGGAGCAGTACCATTGACTATATGTATCAAGTACTGGTGTGGTTCTGCCTGTGGAAGGCACCATTTGAACGGCTGTTATGCCATCCCATGAGGTAGGTTTCAAGTTATTCATGTTGCAATTGACACCCACTGGCCTGCTGCAGCTGTATTATATAAGCGGCAAGTTCCCAACGTTCAACTGCCAACTATATGCTTTTTCGCCTCACGTTTTTCTTTTCTCTTTCTCTGATCTCGCTTCAGACGTCGTGGTAGGTCTATGAAATTCCACCTTGAGACAGGAGACGATACTTCCTTATTGGCGGCATCAGATACGCCTTGGACGTTCATGCACCTTCTCCACCCAGGGTCCCAAGTCAAGTTGGCTGAAATACATAGCCTCGATCGCCTAAGAAGGCGGGCGCTCGATCATTGACCTTCCCCAGAGGCAGTTTCGAATTCAGGGATAAGGTTCCGTGGCTCATGGCGCGGAGAATTGATGATATCGGCCTTGAGCTTGATTCCCCACTCTGATCCGTGGACTCAAATTCATCAAAACACCTGCTATCGAGTACTCTCTGAGCAACTCTACGCCGGTGCCTGACTTCATATTTCTTCATGCACATGGATTACTCACGTTTTTGCACTGCCTGGGATTCGACCATGCTAGCAACAGTAAAGTTAACTCTGCCGAACGCATCGCATCGGAGGCAATCAACCAAGTCCATGCCTGAGCCGTGCTGCCTGGGGTACATGAAGTCCATGGACCATGATATGAACAGCCACCCTTTCGTAGGAGGTAGGTTTCCCCCACGAACCTTGTCTATACTGCCCCACATAGATGGGGGTATTTTAGTATTCAAGTAGGATGAAACTCGATTCACGGAGAATTAAGGCGGAGCAAGCTGGGATTGCAAGTTGTTAGTGACTGGGCTTGTTCTCTTTGCTACTTTCAGCTGTTCTCTTTCGTGGCTGCAGGGAATTCCGTTTGACCAGAGCCGCAGTTAGTACAGGCCCATCTTACCGCAATGTGATGAAAACCGTGCGGAAGTCGTGTACAATTCACAGCATCCTGTGCACAACAGGCTGAATCTAACGTTCAACGCATTATTCTCTAGATATGATCGGGCTGACGGGTACTCCCTCGCTGCGTCAACGAGCACGGATAGCGGTCACATGCAGTCTATGCTCTTTGAAATGTTGCCAACACCCTGACAGTGGCAGTTCCCACTGGTAAATTTGAGGTAAAGATAAGGAGTGGTTGCGCTGTGTGTCGACCCTACTTTTGGGTGAGTTTCCAGGACTTTACTCATGTTACCTTCATACACCACCGATACCTTCATTATTTCCCATCGGTTTAGGTTTCCTAAATATGCGATGGTAGATCTGATCGCGATCACAATCATACAACGAGGCGTAAGTTCAATTCGTTGTATACAGTTTCGTTCCGATCATCCAAAATACTGACATGTGTCCCTCTCAGAAAGCATAAAAGCTTGCACAGACTCGAGGATTGTACTCAACCTCGAGTTCGTCATGTCGAGCAAACAACAGCCCACCACAAGCTTTCCTCCCACCTCAAGTGGAGAAACGACAGAGCATTACAACATGCCCAACGGGTAGACAACTTCTCCCATTTCGTACGACTATGATGTTTAATCCACTTATCCAGGAAAGCATATACTATTGAGCATCCATCGAAGCCACCACCATCTAGTAATTCCCAACCCCGTCACAACTGTGAGTACTTTCCGTTAGCTCTGAGCTGCGTTTTCTACTAGCCTAGGGCCTGATCGTGCGCATGACAGGATAATGATGCAAACTGATTTCTGCCACTGCGATTCCCCCCTCTGCTAAACAAGGATATTAGCTCGAAGTTCAGTTGGTAAATAGTGTTCAGTTTGAGGGTAGTATATCATGCTTTTGTTCCACGAAGCTTTCGATGTTTTGATGTTATACAAAATACTTGTATCATGCTGTCGTGACGGTCAGTCGGGGGTGAATTCTGGATGGAGACGCAGCCTGACTCATCGCCCACGACTCAATGGATTATCAAGCCCCTTTTCATCCCGATCTTTTTATGCGGAGTTTCATTCGGGCTATGTTCTCTTGTTCCCAACCGTGGCTGGAGCCAACCGACAACAACGTTCAGAGGCTGAAGCTGTCCACATGCCAGTTTCCGGGAAGTGTGCCGCCAAACATGTTCACAAACGGACGTTCTAAACTAGTCGCCAGCAGTTACAAGCAGTATAGTCACAATCACAGGTGCCAGGGTGAGTACATAGTCGCCCGACACTTGCTGTGCATGGGGAACTGATGTTAATGGAGGTTAGTGGATGCGTTATCAGAGAGGGTCAGCTGCCAGACAGACCCTTTGACACGACTCCAGGGAAATTCTTCTTCCTTCGGGCTGCCTTTTTCATGGCGGCGTCTCGACCACTGTTAAATGAGTCCCGCCACAGAACCGTTTCATAGCCGACGTCCGCCGAGCGAGCATTTAATCATTCCACTGCGTAAGTTTGAGCCTGGGCCTTCACGGCCTCCCGGTCAAGGACCGATGTTCGTTTCGCACGACCAGTGTTTGGCGCCCCAACTCCTCTTGGAATGGGGTATCGGCGTACGCACCGGAGAAATGGCCAAGGTAATTAATTTCGGTAGTGCGTCAAGTACAGGCCGATGACACATATCTGTTGTGCGGCACCATATCCGGGACGATCTTGAGCTGAGGTGAGTTGTCAGCGATTGGATGATAAAGGCGCGATATTGTGGACACGGAGTACTTCCTGGCGTCCTATTCTACTACCCTAGAATCTGTCGCGTGTATCTCATGAATGGCCGCACCTCCTAAGAAGGCGGTGTCACGAGCGCTGCAGTGACCCTTCCGCGTTATCCAACGACAAGAAATGCTGGGCTTCATGAAGCTTTCGCAACTGGTGAGTATTTTCATCTCGGCTTGGTGTCCCGAAGACATTATAACAGGGCCTTCAAACGCGAATATGCATCGTTGTGGATAGAACTTGAAACCACTTCATACATGCTGCCGAGGAAGTGGGAACTGCAGGTGACAGAATCTTGCCGTCTTATCTTACGAAATACTGTCCAAAAAAGCGCCAAAGAAGCTGCGCACCTGCAACCATACCATGCTTTGGCACCAGGGTGAGTCATGGCAGTCCCACCCACATGCTGGCAGTGAGCCTGTGAGATCCGAACTGGGAAGGAGTTGAGGCTCCTATTGACCAGGCTGCCGCGTTTAGTGCCGAGTTTATGCCCTTCTACGATTTCATTTCATGTTACTTTGCGCTGGCCATAATTCAGAACTAACTCCATTGGGCCATTGTTCGGTTCAGCGCACAAAGCCCTGTTTGACTGATTGTCTTCCCACTCGATCTCCAGTTGGTCTGTCCCAATACCTTATTGGCCGTGCCTAGCTGCATCCAAGAAAAGCATGAGCAATCCTTATTACACTCTGCCTCGTTCAGAACGTGCACTGGAACTGCTGTTTCGCCGAATACTGGGCCGCTGATCAACTTACACATTGCGCGGCATATCATCTTCTGCCTCATTCCATTCAGACGTTACAAGGTGGGTTTAGGGAGCCATCTAAGGGGCCACAGAAGACGGGCCCGATGGGGCACATTTACACTTCTGCAAGCCTTTCGAAAGCAAGGCGGCTGAACTGGATTTGTTGCTTCTCCCATCCCAATTCGTCGTGGCCAGGCTGCTGTCCCTGTTCATGTCATGCTTCGACGCATTTCCGTGCAACTTCTTGTATCTGATGATGGACTGGCTGGAGGAGCTGGTCGTCGATCGTTGGGTCGCCAACTGGTCGATAGTAGACCCAACTCAGCGACGCACCAAATCTAACGGCCATCCGATGGAGCTGGCAGGGCTAAGGGTGATTACGTGGATGCATCGCATGACACGCATGGCCACGGGCTCTAGGTCCGGTCGTATGGCGTTGCGGGTCCTTCGTTTTCGTTAACATGGGAGCATGAAACGTCTGCCGCCCGACCGTGGCCTAGTCGTTACATCAAAGATTCTGGGGGATTATGAACGCAGTGCGATAATGACTGATGGGCACCTTATGAAACCAGCGTCATTTTTCTGCCGACTGCACAAGTGAAACTGGTTCGTGCGCATTCTATTATACACACGTATCTTCGTCGTTAACACAGGCCGCTGAAACATGTAGATACATGGACTACAAAACTAAGTGGCAGGTACATCATCGAAGAACACCGAGCCGTCCTAGATAGCTCCAAGTTCTCTCCCTAATACCTTTAGGCACTCCTTCGCCAATCCTCGTGCATCCACAATTGTTACTTCCTTGCACACCCCGTCTATACTGGGTGCTTCAGTGTTCGCCTTTATCCGAGCGCAAACAGGAGGGGGAGAGATTGGCGGCGAAAGCATCCATGTCGAGGGTGTCTGCCTCGGTATTGATGAGATTTCGCATAAAACTGTATAGAAATGGAAGAGGTGTGCAACCGGCGAGCGACGAACAATGTCTGGTATTAACACCGATGGTGGTAGGCTCGGGTCAATAGCTATAAGTCGGTTTAAGTAAAGGCTCAACCCGTCGGTGTAAGACATACATGGTTGTACTGAACTATACTGCGTGGGCGAATCCGAGAATGCCGCCCACAGCGTGCCGGGCCAAAGCCTCAGCTCCAAAAGCTTCCGCAGGATATGCAGTAGCTCATCTTCACGTACCCTTTAATAAAGCGTAATCACGACATATTCGCCAACCCTACATTACGAGGCCGAGAAAGGTCACGACGTACCTGGGGAAGGGCAGGTTCCCACGGAGAGCTTCATCCGCAATATAACTTACCATCGCAACCGTACATCGGTCAAGCAATGACGGTAAACACAGAGCAGCCACGCGCTTCCGCGACTCCTCGTGGTCTGCAGACAAAACGTTGTATTGGAACAAGAATTATCAGAAAGAACACGTGAGACAGCTGGATGACTTGCCACTTGCCACGTTGGAGCAGATCAAGAACATCAGGTCGAAACACCAGAACGAAAATCTTTCCCTAGGAACAGGAACGACGGTAGCTGTAGTACCCAAACTATTCAGATCGAGCTTCTGGAATTCACAAAGATCTAGAGAGGTGTTGGGGCTTTCGGTGTCACCCTCATCTACAAGACCGAGGGACGAGGAGTCTTTTAAAAGCCGACTTCCCTGGTGTAGAATCTTGGCAAGCTGGACGATGATGTAGTCTGGGACACGACAGTTTCCAAGGTGTGGAACGAGGTCAATCTCAAGGCAGCTGATAAGGGCAAGGTCGAAATTCTCTTCAGCCTCTTGTTCCTCAAGGCTGAATGTTTCGGCAGACGAGCTAATCCCGTCTTCTTCGGTGAAACTGACGAAGAGGGTATATTAAGACTCACCAGTCCGCCAATATCCCTCCACGGAAACCTTCTACTATCTGTCTCCAAATGGCTTCGACATGTGCGCCCGAAATCGCTGTGAGTTGTCTGTTACTGAGTGCCGAAACCTGATAGCACATCCTCCGGCCTAAACTCACCTTCGCCTAGTTCGGAGATTACAGCTGCACACTCCGTCACAACACGCAGGAAACACGTCGTTGCTGTCTTCCACAGGGGTAGATCATTCCCGAACTTGGATGGGGCTGGGCAATCATATTTAAGCTTCATCGGGATGGAATACGCCTAGACAACAAGTGATGAGTTAAAGAAGATAAGGCTAGCGAGAAGCTACGCACAGCCAAGACAGCTTCTAATGTTCCATCTTCATATATTTCAGCGTTGTGTCTGAAGCGCAGGAACATCTCAACGAGTGACGGCATCGCCTTCTTCGAGAGGCCGATATAGGTGACTTGCCTCCGTACCGATGCTGGAACCGGAGTGGCGGGTGACCCAGAAGCAGACATAAGAGCTGGGCCGGTGTGGAAGGCTGCAAGGAAAGGGAGTGTGACGTATTCCGACAGATCACGCATAATTAGAGAAGGTACACCTGTCGCGATGAGCTCGATACCCTCAATGGCCTCCACCACTGATGCCTTCGTGACCGTCAATCAAAGGGAAAGTAACAAATCTCCCATACGTACCTGGACAGGTGTAAGCCCATCGATATCAGGTCTATAGTCGGGAGAGTCGGGGTAGGTCATGACACCTATGAGACCGAGGTTATCAGCAAAGCAAGAAACATACAAATACTATTGCGGACCTTTCAGGATCTCCATCAGGTGCGTCAAACGCTCTAGCGACCATTCCATATCAGTTTGCTGTCGGCTCACTCGGCGAGTTGTACGAATAACATTTATAAACGCTGCGAGACTGTCTTGCGTGAATGGTCTTTGAGCCAGGGACGCTTCCACCCGTGGGGAGAGGTGCGATCTGCCTGCCCGGGAAATGGCGACCCCAATATCATTGCACGCTTGCCACACGCACTCCCATGCTTCTGCAACTTGAGGCTGCAAATCTTCATTAGCGGCCGACAGGGAGTCGACAGCTTTATCGAGACACTGCAGTGCAGGAGTGCTCAGGGACCGTCGATCCAGAAGAACAGTGTCATGGATATGCGACACGAACACTTTCCACGCCTCTGTAAATGTCTGGAGGCGCATGATCTTGGTCACAAGAAACTCCTTGATAATGGAGCCGATCCACTGCAATGCAAGACTCTTGGACTCGTCCCACGCCTGCTCGGAGGATGCACTCGTCGATGACAGTATAGCGGAATCAGACAGAGTACGGCGAGACTCGGTAGAAATCGCGTCCAAAAGCGGGAAGGTAATCTTCCACACGCATTCATTCCATGTGTCCAAGCTCAGCGTGGCGCCATACAGCTGCATCGCACGGAAGAGCGTCTGAATTGCCCCAACCCGCACCTCCGGGCGTGCATCTGTACAGAGACCAAGCACCTCCAGGAGCAGGAACATCCACAGTTCGCTGTACTCAGGTTCTCTCTGTAGGTCTTTCCGTTTTGCTTGTATGGAATCTGAAACGCTCCAGAGAAGGCTCTCCGCCGCTGTCAACGCGATATTTGTGTCTGCTTGACGGCCGAACTGGCCGAGAGTGGTGATGCAAAGCCGTAGATGCTCTGGCGAGAGCGATGACACGGAATCACAAACCAACTTCATCGACTGGAAGGCAATCTTGACCAACGTAGTGTATCCGCGCTCAGTATTGTATCCAAGTGGAAGGGGTTTCGGTCGGTGGCTGTCCTGGAGGGACAGCGTGCTGACAGAATCGATCGAACCTGAGCGAGATAGCATTGCGGGCTTACAGACGCTCCCTAGCATCTCGAAAATGGTTTCCCAGCCAATGACGAGGGTGTGGCCAGATGCCTGCAAAATGAGATGCAATGTTTCCAGCCCCATCCGCCGCAACTCGACGTTAGTACTCGTAGAAAGGATATTATCCGCTCCCGAGGGTACTATCTGTTTTGCAAGGACATCGAGAACGCGACGCTGAACTATGGCTTGCAGTTCTCCATTAGACGACAAATGGCGTGGGACGACAACTAAAACCTCGTCCAGGACGCGGGCTGCTTGGACACGGATAGCAGCAGGAGCAGATGGAAAGCTAACAATCGAAAGCAGATGGCTCGTCGTCGGGTCCCACGCGACCTCCGAAGGCCGGTACACAAGGCGGTGGATGTTAAGCATTGCTACCATCCCGAGCCTCTCGACACCAAAGTCACCAGAGCGCTTGAACAGGTGTCAGTGTCAACACTCGGAAACTAATCAACAGGATATAAACACGACTCACCAGCGTACGAGGGAGATGTATACCACTCACGCGCCTACGATGGGCAACGCCGACACGCGGTGAAAGACCAGCTGGGTTCGGAAGTTCATTCAAACCTTCCGATTCGTTCGCCGGGGGATCATTTCTATCTGACTGCATCCCAACCATCTCTGAGCTGAGCTTGCACAGCGCTTTGACGAAATCCTGGAAAGCGGAGTCCTCGAGACTCTTTGACACCTCGAAAAGGCGCTGGATGGCAAGCTGGATACTGTCGGAGTCAGTGTCTGCCAGAAGAGGATGACGAAGGGGTTGTGGCGCTGTTTTCGCACCGTCTGGAGGGCCTGCGCCGGACACGACTCGGGATACTGCTCCGCTGCCAGTGGCAATGGTGCTGTTGCGCCTTGCTGACTGCAGTTGCGAGCCCTTCAACGTAATAACATAGTCTGCATTTTGGACCGCTTCCAGAATCCCGTACCAGCTTTCCTCCAGACTGCCGGCAAGGAAGAGAGCGCTCGAGATCAAAACTTTGAGGCAGACGAGGTTTCGTTCTGACAACGCAGGTGGCGCTGGGGGAACCGTCAAGCCTAGATTATCCGTGAGGGACGTCGACGAGCGAGGCGTCGGGGGTTCGATGTATGATGCTAGACTGGATACGACACGAGACGGTACCGCAAACTTAGAGAGACTAGTCAAGAACGCGTCTCGCGGAGTGGTCAGCGCGAGCATGCCCGCAACGTTCGTCATAGCCTGGTAGCTGGTAAGTGCATCAATGAAGAGTTCGTCGGAGAGGTTAGTAGAGATGATGAAAGAGAGGGCTGCCAGGAGGGCGGGCCAACCGTGTTCGACCATCGAACGAACGATACCGAGATGTATCGTAGCGGGCTCGTCAGGAGGGAGAGTAGAGATATCCAAAGAGGCGGGTGCGTGGATAACGGATTCACCAGCGGCTTGGGGCCTCTGGATCATAATGGAAGTATACAAGGGCCCCGTGAACGATGCAAAACCTTCACAAAGCGAGACAATGCATTGAATTCCAAGTAGATAGATATAGGTTTCTGGTATGATGGGCGAGTCAGCTTTGTCGAGCTGATCGATACTGTGGTAACATGCTTTTCAACTAGGGTACCATAAATGCAACCTCGGTATCACGCACCATTGTAGTTTCATCCCTGAATGTTGTACATTCAGTCCTGTGCCTGAACCGATCATACCAACGACTCCAGAGACAGTTGCACTGGCTGCAGTGGCCACCATGCCCGCCATACCACTTACGTCCAGGCCATAGGTAGAGCCGGCACTTGTCCCACCAACGACCTCTGCGCCATGCGAAGGCACACCAACACCGGACATCTGGGCGCATACACCTAACAAAGCAGGCTTTTCTGTCACCAGTCGCTTGAGCGCGCTGATGAGCGAGGTGAAGACCTTTGCGCCTGTTTGCTGCGCATCATAGCGGTCCCAGATATTGCGAATCAGCTCGGCATCGCTGCAAAGTCTGGATGATTGACTTTGTTAATTGCAAAGAAAATGTGTAAGAGATTGGTTATACCCTCGCATAATTTCCATGGCGAGGACTCTCGTCCATGGAGGGCGCGCCCCCGCGTAATCGAACATGCCTGATTCCGAGTCCTCGGATACTATCTTGATGAGAAGCATGAAAAAGACTTCTGCTTCTGTTTTCAGCTCGAATGAGAATTTCTTCAGTAGCAAGAAGACCACTCGGAAGCATCGAAGGGTGAGTGGAAATATCGCCTTGTCAGACAGTGACTTAAGAAGGAGTGGGCACAGGTGATGTTGAAGCAAGAGTAACAGGTCTGTATGCTAGTGATGTCATGAGGAGAGGAACCGTGCAAAGAAAGGTGACACTAACCTGCCTGAAGAGGTCGTGATAGTTCGTAAGCACACTTTCGATTAGTTCAAGTGCGAACGTCTTGTGGAGGTAGTCAAGTTGAAGGAAGTGAGGCTTTTCGGCATTCGTCAGCAAGCACAGATCTTCAAACACGGAGTATGCATCTGTTGCATATGGCCCTAATAACGTAGTTCTTCCATTCGGAAGATTAACCTCGGTCATGGCATCCTGGGGAACAGATCCCCGTCTATCCTCGTCACCCATCTTATCGAAGACGAACATCACAAGCTGACGAAGCGTGGCGGCTGCTGTGGACGATACCACCGCTATTCGGGAATCCTGAAGTTTGAAACAGAGGAGAAGCGCCTGGGAGACATTAGATGATGATGTTACTGTACTGTGTTAGTTCGCAACATGAAGGTGAACCCACCTCCCCAAGTAGTTCTCCGTGAACGGAAGGAAAGTTCGTGATAAGAGAGACTAGGGTCTGTAGGATCCGCAACTGGATGTCAACTCCTTGGCTCATAGAGTCGCTCATAGTGGTGATGATGAGAGGTACCGCAGATTTGGGTACTGCCTTGAGCGCAATGAGTCGTTGGAGCGAGCCAAGTGATATGGCTACCACTTTGGCATTTTTCGTAGCACATCCCATGAAAACGGGGCGGAGGAGGTCGCCTGACTGCGCGCCATCTGTAACAAGGGGGGTGTGTGCATCGTCAGATGGATCAGTGTATAGCCGTTGACGCACCTGATGCTAGGGAGGTGGTTGCTTGCTCTGGAGAAGACCGAAGGATGGCTAGTGATTTCTCTGCTGCCTGGCATGATTGCAGTGAGATGAGCTAGAAACAACGGGGTCGAACACTGTAACCACCTCGCGTATCTCGGGATGTTTTCTTCTCGTTTCGCTTGCCAAAGACTGATATATGTGCGATCAGTTACAGAACGAGTCTGAGTACGCGACTGAATACCTGTAGTTCGGTAACGAGGAAGGCTAGCGAGCTCATTCTCGTCAATAGCTCTTGCTTCGTTGCGCGCGGAAGGGTTTGCGGGGGACTACAGCGGATGGTCCCCCAAAATCTCCATATATGGAAACATTTTGGAGCGTCTGGACCGGGCCGGACCGCCAACTGCATCAGCCTTCCAACTTCCCTTTGACCTCCCGAAGTTCGAACGGTATTTACTCTGGCTTCATTCATCGTGTCAATTACCCTTTCGTCAATGGGAAAAGGGCTCGTCGCTCCAAGCTCACTCAGACGGACGCTCAGCATAATACCTTGGAAGGCAGTTTGATCCTTTCCAGAGACTGCCTTGATCGATCATTTGGAAACAAGTCGATTGAAAGAGTTATATCCAGCCCTTACCTCTGACTCATCGGCACAATATCAGAGGTCTAGTATCACCGACTAGAGATGACCAAGTTGAAGAACTTCATATTCAACCGGTCCAGCCGCAATACTGTAAGTTCATCTATGAGCACGAGTACATCTATTCAAGCAGAATTAAAGATGTGTCACCTCCAGCAGAGTCGGCTAAATCATGAAAATGCATTTCATTCAAGCCCATTGCTTTCTACTGACCACTCATCTGTGATGGCCACCTGAATTGACGAACGCTATGACCAACCTGTCACATCCGTCATTTTTGTGCGCAACGAGACCCTAGAAAGGCTCGACGCGATAGTTCCAGTCCAATTAGTTGCCCAACGTGTTGTCAATCTTATCGATGGAGCCAACACGGACGTCGCAATATGTATAAATGCAATTAGTTCGACATACCTTTAACCTCTTAGGGTGTTCAACACCATAACGCAGCTCAGGTATGTCCTGCGGTTGCCAAAGGCTCGTGTCTAAGATCATTTTCGTTAGATGGTTATTATGCAAGCGAATCTGGACAGTTCAGTCTCCCAATTACTCCCCAAAATTCAAAACGTCTGCGAGTTCCTCTTTGAAGAAGATACACTGGCCGATCTCGATACGATGAAAGACACCCTCGTACGCTTCGCCCAGGTGATTAACAGTTGTGTGTAGACTATTCTGAAACGAAGAGCTCCTGTACGCCTTTTAACATCGCTCTGATTAGATTAACTTGGAAAGGACATCACCTCTGAACCACAAACTGTTCTCGATGACTATACCAAAACGCTAGACGAACTGAAACGACAATACCGCGATCGCACAGCCCGTGATATCCACTTCGACATCTACCGCGTGCTAGATGAATTAAACTTGGTCGGCACGGCGTATGCAGGCGGCGCGAGCCTCATGAAAAAATACACAAGGCCTGAAATTCTGAAGGAGATCGCTGACTGGATTAACGACACGCACTGCCAATCTTCTGGTTTCACGGCCAACTTGCTTGCAAAGGAAAATCCGCTCATATCATTGCGCTGTAGTTCAAGAACGTGGGAGGACTTGGATCTTGTTTCTGCTTCGCTCGCGAGACAAGCAGAACACCGAGGAGAAGATGCTAACGACAATTCCAAGTTTGAATGTGTAAGAAATCTTTACTTCTCATCGATAACACTGCCCTGACATATACATGTCAATGAACCAGTCAGTGCACTTAAGTTCACTAGCAGGATCACATATTATGAATCTGGGAGTATTAGTACCACTGTCTTAACGGTATCTACTGTTTGTTGCATTATACAAATAAAGAAATCCTCTCTCTCCCCTTTCCATCCAGTAATATTACACACCACAAACCTCAAGCCTTTCCTTCAATATCTTCTGGAATTGCGAAACATGCTGCGCGTCTAGCAGTGTGTAATGGTGCCCTGGAATATCAGTGTACAAGGGCTCCGTACGCGAGAATGCCGCCCAGCCCTTCAGTCGTTGGTTCAACCAATCAGCTTTGCTGCCATGAAGGGGAATTGCATAAAACACATCCATCGTGGCTGAGAGATTAATGTATGGTAATAAATAAAAATGCACCGGAACCAACGTAATGCAGGAGCAGACTCACCGACTGAACCACTTGGTTGATATCCCTTCCCGCACTGCACCAAAGCACCAGCTACGTCTACCCAGTGGCTTAGCTTCTCTAATGTCATATCTAGATCCTCCACGCGTGCAGGTGAAAACTTTTTCCAAACAATGTCGAGTTGTTTCGCCCGGATCAGGGGTCGTATTGAAGGCGCAAGTGCGTCTGCCACATCTCTTGATAGAAGGCCGAGAAAGTACGCCAAGTTAAGCAAACCACGTGTCCAGTCGATCTCATCTAGGCGGCCGGTAATGTCTGGAGGGATATTAATGATGCCCAAGAATTTTACTTCGTCGCCCATGGACTCGAAACGCTTTGCCATCTCGAAAGCTATTACACCCCCGTAGGAGTACCCAGCGATGGCATAGGGCCCCATTGGTTGGATATACTTGACAGCAGCGACATAGCAAGACACCATCTCGTCCATGGAGGTGAAGAAAGGCTGATCTTTCTCGAAGCCACGAGCACGGAGCGCGTAGAAAGGGCGCTCGTTCTGGAAATACTTCGCCAGACCGACGAATATAAGAACTTCTCCGATACCAGGGTGCACCATAAACAACGGTGTCCTATGGCCCGTAACGTGGAAAGGAACAATAGGGTCGTAGTCCTCTTTCCAATTGCCCTCGATGCGAAGAGTGTCGATATGATGGGCCAAAGCGGAGAGAACAGGATACTTGAGGAACGAGATGGTAGGGATCTCAGGGAGAGCGAAAGTGGCCTTGCACTCCCGCTTGAGTCTAATGACATCAATGGATGTACCGCCAAGTTCGAAAAAGTTGTCTTCTGCTGAGACAGTCTCAACACCAAGGGTGCTGATGAACATTTGCGACAGTGCTCGCTCGGTGCTTGAAGAAGGTTTGGCGGGGGTGGTGCCGCGACCTGCACGAAGTAACATCTCTGTGCGAGAAATGTATTGAGCAAACGTGCCCCGCTCAAAGAGGTCGATAAGGCGAGCTCTAGAAATCTTCCCGAGGGTGCTCTTCTCCATCAACTCGATCGGAAGCGGAATGATGAACTTTGGAGGAAGCGTTATCATCTTCAGGGATACATCTTGGAGAGTACGGTGGACATGTTGAAGCTTTGATGGCGCAGTCTCATCGTTCAGGTCAAAAGATGGAGAATAAAATATGATAAAACTTTCTGTTTCTTGACCCGGTGCCCTATAGGGTGCGGCAGCGAGGGAAGATGGGACTACACCCTCAGCGGCCTGAAGTTGCATCTCCAGCGCAGAGATACTATAAGATACGCCATGCACAATGAGAGTGTCTTTGATGCGACCACACAGCCTCAGAGCACCATCTTCAATTATACCAATATCTCCTGTGCGGTACCACCCATCGTCGACAAAACTAAGGAGAGTGGACTCTGGGCTGTTGTGGTACCGGACGAAAACCATCGGTCCGCGTACCTGAAGCTCGCCACCCTGGCCATCAGGGCGAACAGTGATGCCATCTGTGGGGTCAACGATGCGCATCTCACATCCAGGAATAGGGGTACCAAGATCAAGAAACTCGTGTTTGGGCTGCACAGAAGAGAAGTCTTGGACATTGTAAATGCAGCCTGCACTACATGAAGAATAAGTGGTTCATCGGACGATGTACGCTACGACTCACCAAGTTTCAGTCATACCAAACCCAGGCGAAACGAAAAAATGTAGGTTAGATGGGTTATGGCTAAGGTTTTTGAGCATATTGATGAAGGCCAGAACGGTCTTTGACACAACTGCTTCGCCTCCGCTGTTCATGCGCTGCAGAGACGAGAGGTCTAGTTGACCAAAGAGGTCGGATCTCGCCTCAAGGTCACGCGTAAGCTTGGCTAACAAAAAGTTGGGCGCGAACACAATGTTGATGCACTGAAATAGGTCCGCATTGACTCGGATCACCTTTCGTTCATCATTGATGGGAATAATTTACCTTTTCGTCCAACAGACGTAAAAACTGGAGAGAATCAGCCAGGATAACCGATGCGTGCACGTGAAGTTGATAGGCACCAAAGAGTAGAGGCGTGATGTGCATCTCCAATGATCCGGCCACATGGTCAAATCCAACCCCTGTCCAAACCATGCCGCGTTAGTGCCTGGTAAACATACGAAAGGTGACCGAACAGTTTAATGTCTTTGATTTGGAGGTGAGCCCATAGCTCTGCCCTTTTGAGTAGCAAGCAGCGAGGATCGTACGATGAGTGTGTACCACCACTTTGGAAAAACCGGTGGAACCCGAAGTCAAGAACATCATCGCATCATCATCAGGTGTGGGTGTATGCGCACACCAGACATCAGGAATGTCGCTACGCTCGGCTTGTGCGACGAGCTCAGAGAAAAGGTAGACTTTTAGTTCACTGATAGAGCGTAATTGCTGTGCACCAGCCTCGTCCGTCAGCCACGGCGCAAATGACAAGAGTTTCTTCAAATGAGCGACATGGCGTTCCTTATGAGCAAGATGTGCACTCAAAGAGGGCTGCAAGCATGGAACATGACCGGAAAAAAGACAGGCCCAGATGGCTGCCATGTTATCCTCGTGCTCCGTTAGATACACGATGATCACGGAGCCATATGGTCGTCCCAGCCGAACCAGAGCATAGGCAAGGCTGCGCACCTCTTCGTCGAAGGCACACAAGGTTTTGACCTTGATAGAGCAATCGAACGACGAAGATGGGATAAACGCGAGTTCATGGTGTGGGTACAGACGGACAGCTTGCGATAATGCCGCGGGGAGAGTCTTAGGATTCGTCCAAACATCTGGATGGAAAGTTCCCATGCTTAGCACTACATAAATAAGAACAGCGGATCTGTGAGCCATTGGGGAGTTCAGGCAAGGCCACCCACCATTCAAAGAACTAGAAGGAGAGTTGTCAGTACAGGCTTTGTCTAGGACGTATGAAAGGTGGACAAAAGCTGGGGCATGATGCGAGCGGATTCAGCACTGAAAATTTCCTGTTCAACAGCGCGCGCTCAGGTGTGGAACACGCGATGAGCTTACGACAGACTCACACCATTCAGGACAGTCCAGTGACGATAACTGATCAGTGATAAGCGCCATATAGTAGACTCATCTAGTACAAGAGCCTAGGCTGTGGGTGTACAAAGTTAGTAAATGTCGCCTTATGCCAACTCTTTGCCACATCTTGTATATATGTTTTGCAAACAACAAAGACCGCAGTCGGTCCGCTGTCTTCACAATTCCAAACACCCTAGCCGTGAGCAATGAATGCTGACGTTGCGAGCTTAGACTGATACATGCTACCATACAGGTGTCTTAAGCATGTCTACTGACAACCGTCGCATCTGAGGGTCAGCCCATGGAATTGTCATGCCAGCTGATTAGGGACGTCAGGTTGTCAGCCGATAGCCTTTTCCCACTGTCTAAGGCACGAGTACCCATCGTAATCGAAGCTGTGCTGTTGATCGCAAGAGCATTGACCCCTACTCCACCGTTCCTTGTCCAGAGGGCAGTGAGTGTAGGGGGCATGTTCGTAACCAATCTCATGGAAGAAGTGAATGGCATCTCGCGGAAGAAATAATGACGCGGCGATGGAGTGCACGGGTGCATCCCCCCAACGCTGAGCAGGTGAGACCACAAGGAATACATCGATTGCGGTTTGTTATTAGCCTGGAAGTCAACCCAGATGTGGGAAAAACTGCACCTCATAGAAAAAGCCACCCTTTTCATCGAGGAAGTTGAAGAACGACATGTACACATCCGAGCGCCAAAAATCCATGTCCGCGACCTCGAAGTTGCTCCAGACTACAATACAAATGGTCAGCTAAAGCCGCGTAAAGCGAAGGCTGAATCGTGAGCATACAGTGGCACAGATTATAGTGTAGCCCATTATCATTGGAAAGGAACGCTAGCGCGTTGTCTGTGTGTATGTACTGCGGGTGCAGTTGTGCGAATTCTGGAATGGAATGCAAGGGTTTGGCAAAGAATATAATGAGGTCAGATCAAAATTATGCACACCTCGTACAGTCTGCCAGAGAGTGCGGATAGTGGCTTCAAATTCATACATAGCAATAGTGAATCCTGTCGCACTCCGTGAGCACTATGTGCTTCTGTAGTGCGTTCAGATTCTACAGTTCAACTCACCGTATGTCTTGTTGTTATCCTGTAAGAACAAGAATGGATCCGAGTCTATATTACAGTGAAAGTGTACTCCAGGTCTGACAAAGTGATCAATATCCGCCCCTGAAGAACCTTGGTTTAGTCCTCACTCGACACGCCAGTAATACCTATTGTCGCCGATAGCTGGGGTATAAGAACTCCAAAGGGAAACATGTAGTAAATCCCATACTTACCTGTATTTCTGAACAAGGGGGTGTCTGAAGAAGAACTATCCTTGGTTTGGAATCAGTCCTTACCGGCCCGAAGAAATTCTACGCACACCAGAGTTGAATCGACACATATTTCGGTACGGCAAGCTGCCTGATACATAGATCACATGAGCTACATTCAAATCAAATCTCCACAAAAACACACCTCCATAAATAACGTTGTCCGCCACCATTTGCTCCCTCGCAGCTGTAGCTTTTTCCTCGTCTATCCATGACGGTTGGTACCAAAATTCATGTGGGATGAGACCGAATTCCATCGGTGAGGTAGATATGACAGATAAACGCCTAAGGGTGGCACGCTGAAGCCAAGTTCGCGAAGGAACGCGTAAAAACAGTACCTTTTAAACTCCTCCGTGAAAGGTTCTTCATCCAGGAATACGTAAGGATAGCCGAAATTCCTGTTGAACCGATCCTCGATCTCTCGGACACTCCGGATGATACCCTCCGTGTCGGAGTTGCGGCAAAGTATGATGAAGGTGGCGTTAGCCCTGCGGGGTGCAGATGTTGTAGTATGAAGACCTGTGATGCCACCATTGCCTAGCTCTGTCCACAACCCGTGTGGAACATAAGTAAATGATTTCAAAGTAAAGAAAAGAAGTACCTGAATAAGAGGTAAGCGACGATGTGCAGTTGATATAGAAAGTTACCCACAAGGATGATAATACAGAGGCCAACATATCGAAAGGGTACTCCCCCTCGCAGATGGCTGACAATCATCTGGTTGCAATGCTGGACAAACAGACAGGTGAGTAAGGTGCGGTGCATGTGAGCTGGCTATCAGAGTAGTATTATAACACGGCGATATCTGCTGGAGGAACTAATCTTCCTGTGCCGTGTCATTGGATGACCCCTGCATTTAACAGCGGTGAAAATCCGCAGCCCAAGAGATATAAGAGAGAACTTAAGTCTTTATTTATATACCGCAACAAACAGTAGAGACCGTTAAGACGTGGTTGCCTGGTGGCAGACAGTGTTTAGTGTGACGTATCAAATTTTCAAAGTCCAAGTGGTGAGTGGTGCCATGGCAACGTGCGAACGAAGGATACGAAAATGAGCGCTGAGCATCGGCTCCCGAATCGCGAAGGCAACGGCGTTGCAACACCGTGTTATAGTGTTGCCGCGAACCGGACCAAACCTGACCGGACTCAAAAGTTCGTTTGACTTCGTTTTTCCGAACTCGAACGAACTGAGGACAAACGAAGTCGGCTGTTGAGCTCAACCAATCACAGCTTAGGCGGTTTCGCGTAGGGATTCTATGCAAATGCTGACCTGATTAACAATATTGTAGTGCTAGTAACCCAATTCATTTTAGTTTGTATGTCAACTCGTTGTGGTTAGTTTTACCGAACTCCACCGAACTCCATCACTTTCGAACCGGATTCGAACTCACTTCGAATGTAGTCCGGTTCGGCGGCAACACTACCGTGTTAACAAGCCATCGTACGTTCGGGCTAGCTGAGAGTTTCATCCATAATTTCCAACTCCTCGCTGGCGCTCCACTGCTTCCTATACTCTGCTGAAAGCTTTTTATTCAGCGCTCCAATTCGCTTTGGATGGCTTCGAAGCGCATCGACTACAATGTATTTATTCGACTACGGTATGCATTATTGATCTCTTGCGCTTGACCGACATTTCTAGCTTTGAACTGTATCGACGCCTCATCTAAAAAGCACATTTGAATGTTTTGATGACTCGGCAGGTGGCCCGGACGACACAGGTAGTAAGTTGTTGCAACATCTTATGTAGATTTCCGTCCGTGACGCACGCGCTGATTCTCTCCCAGCCAGCAGTACTGCCACATCCACTCGCATCGAGACGATATCAGGGCCGCTGCTTGTTGTCCTGTCCTTGCCGTTCCATTTTCCACCAGCCTTGTATTTATCCTGCTTTTAAGGATCAGCTGGTGGAGCTGGCTCTCAAATTGCGCCAAGGTGCACGGCAACTCCATGAGCAGCATGTGCCCACTCAGGATTTTTTTTTTTTTGATGGTGATCTAGTTGCAGCCATTGGCAGCTTTTGGGATGGTATAGAGACCTTCACAGGAGGTTTCAGAGCTCATAACAACCTGGGCTATTTGATGACCAGCCAAATCAATTTTCGTTCCACCGGAACATTCGTGAGGGCTAACCCTACGCAAAAAAAGGAACAGACAGGACATGGCGCACACGGCGAATACATAAATTTCATATCTAAGACGATGTCTCTCTAGACTAAACGAAATTTTCACCGATATAACAGCACCAAAAGTCCAACATACATAAACTATCTCACGTCCATTGGGGCAGTTCCCAGTACGTAAGTAACCTTAAACTGCTAAAATATTACCATGTACGGTTACCCCAACGTATCATCTTCACGCAATGTTGGAAACAGGTCGCTTGAGGAACAGACCCGGGTGGATCAGGTTCATCGTAAACATAGCAATGGTAATCATGGCACCATCAAAGACGTCTGTCATACAAAAACAGTTTAGGAAAGCCGGTAATAATATAATAAAAAACGGTGGACGCACTGAAGTAGACTTCGGTAGAGATAATGGGTCCACTCCAGCCATTCTCCAATTCAATGGTACGGTACACTGACCTGTCTGATGTATTAGTATGTGCAGTGGATGAAGGTGGGAATTAAACCAACCGGATGAAGAGGAAAACTGTTTCGAAGAAGAGAGCGAAGACCAAGAACTTCATCGTATCCCACTCGTAGAGCTTAGCATCTCGCTTCTCCTCACTCATGGATGCCGCATGCCTTCGTATGGGAGAGTCTTTGAGGAAGCGCACGAAAAACTCCGCAGCGCAGATAACGAAGAGTGTCATAGCGACTGGCCAGGCAAGTCACATCACCACGCTGCTTGGTAGGGACGGTTGGAATGTCACTTACACATTTGAATTGCAACACCGATCAGCATGACGTTGCCTCCCTGTAGAAGCACGAAGAACATGAGGAGCGGCAATTCATGAAAGAGACCTCCACACACCTCGTCTGCATCCCCGTTCGTGTTGACTGCTTCCGCAGCCATGGCACCGCCTACTGCTTGTATCACTAAACACAATAAATCCTGGGTTTCCGCAGCACCGAGTAAGATAAGTTATCGACTTGTCGCTGGTGTACTTACGAAGGACACGAATATAATAGCGTCTGAATAAATCGGTCAGATAAGAAAACAATGGGGTGGATAGCAAGCGTACAAAGCTTCGGTGACAAGCGGCTGTATTGAGGACCTAGTTGGTTGATGATTCTCCCCAAAACAAGGAAATTTGCTGCTATGAAGGGGGTGGGTGCTATAATTGTTCCGACCAATCTTCGGGGTGTCAAAGAAAATCCTAAGATAAAAAAGACAAATGTCTCACTGTATTTCGAAGGGGGTGAGTAACATCGGACTAATGCTTGACCACAGTCGGGCACTCCAGCCAAGAATTTCCAAGACACCCGCAAGGATAACAGTAGGAAAAAGCCACCACATGCGGAACTTTACGGCTTGCAAAAGGTGGACCGCTGGACAACGCGGTCAGAGGGCGATAAATCGCGAATCATTTCTGCTCACCTGTAGAGATGCCAAAGAGCGAAACATACTGGACGAGACAGACAGGTAGGTTACAGTGCGCGAGGGCTAAAACAGAGGGGAACTAACCAAGATAGTTATCCACTGTGTAGGGACATAATTATATGGACCGATGGTGGCACCAGCGGACATAGTAGTATTGGTCGCTATAGCATGTGCTGTTAGCAGTCAGGTTGCACACATATCGAGGGTACATACTGCCTGGGTCGGACATGGTTGGAAGACTAGGACGTCAGTCGTGTGGGTAATGTATAAAGGAAGGAGTAGGGCAGGGAGGGTTTTTGTTTGGGAGCAGTGCCCCCTGGGTCCACATATGGATGAACGCCTGAAACGTTGAAAATAGTCCCGGTGTGGCAGTGGTTTGAGCGGGAATTAAACGTCGCATGGAGGGGAGCCGTCGCAGCAGCAAGATGTATCAGCCAAGTAAGTTACGAGAGCCCTGATACACAGCAAGTTGGTGGTCAATGGGATGTCCTATTTCAAATACTGCGGAAACCTATCGAGGAACCAAACTAGCAGTGCACACCCACCGTGAGTCCGTTGTTCTGGGCCATATCATGGAACTGAGGCAGGGTTGCGATTGACGACCCATCCCGATGTTTAGTACTGTATATAGTGTGCCTGTTTATGGATGCAACAATTGGCTGCCATATAATGACACGTTTCATCGCCAGCTCTTTGGATGCCTCCTATGTGGGTGCGGGTCTGCCGTGCTGCATCGCATCGTTGACACCTTCCACACAGACGGGATAAATTCACAATCCACTCCAAAGCAGTGGTTTGCCAAGATGTTGACCTCAAAGGCGACATCACCGTTGGTCCAACCACCGTCATTCACCCCAAGGCAACCATCTTCGCATTCGCTGGGCCAATCGTCATTGGCGCTGGTTGCATAATCGAAGAGGCAGTTGTCATTGTCAATCGTCGCAAGGAAGTGATGCGCATAGGCGACAACAATCTTTTCGAGATAGGCTGTCGTACGTGTCGGAAGCGCTCGAGTGCCAACCACCCATGATGCGTTCTACTTCACAGGTGTCGAGTGTCTGTCCATCGGGAACTTCAACACAATATCGACCCGAGCACGTATCCATCATACAGTGCGCATAACCAACTATTGTGTCATTGGAGCGGTTTGCCTGGTCGTGCCCACTGAAGAGGAAACGCTACAAGAGTACACCTGTATCTATGGTCCCTCTGCTGATCGCAGGACATGGAGTGGAAGGGGGCAAGTGCAGGAGGCAGATCTACGTATCAAACATGCGGAGTATCTCCGTGAGATGCTGCCCAAGTTCAATAGGTTGCGCAGAAGTGATGGGGCATAAATGCATAAAGGCTTAGTGCGCCGGTTTTCCAGTTTGTGACTATTCGTGAGTCCTCCCTTTCACCTTTGCTGCGCACTTGAATTTATCAGAGGACCCGGCTGTTTCATGCATACAAAAGGGTATAAATACTCCTTGCTGTAGCACTTCTCTTCCCAGCCTCGGTCTTCCCTTGCGCTGACATCTGTCAATGCACCACCATGGATGCTTCCGACTGCACATCTGTAGCATATGTCATGCATCATGTATGCTATGGCAGAAATTATTCCGTGTACCAAAGCTTCATGGGTTATCATGTGGCTACATCAAAAACCTCGCACCCCTTAATTCAGCACTGCCCCACGTGTGTATGGCCTGCAGTGAGTGGATCCGTGGGTTTCGGCGTCTCCGCGGGGTCTCCCTGACAAGATCAGCTTTCCGATGTTTGCACTACCATAAGGTGAGGTAAACGCATGTAACGAGCATGGCCCTCTCAGCCGGTGCGCTGACGCACAACGGCCGTTGCTATGTTTTCTTCCGGCATCTACAATGTATACCGAGTTGACGTTGACTCGATTCGCGAGTGGCTCTTGCAGTGATGGCAGCACCTGAGTTGGCCTGTTTGAGAAAGGGCCCCTAGTAGCTGTTTGATTGTAAGTTCTGTAACATGCTATACTGTGAAACATGAGACATGTACCAAGTGGCAGGGACAGCCCAAGATTACACCCGTTGCCTAGCAGATCATCGTGTCTGTGCAGGATGCTCCACATCCTCGATGGTATTTCTTGGCCTAAGTTTGGGTTTTATTTTATTTTGGGCCCTGACGTGAAAGAGACAGGGGCGGTTCCGAACGATTGTACTGTTCTATTGTCTGGCAGCTGCACAGGAATTACAGTCGGCGATGTCCACAAAATTCTTCTGGTCTAACTAGGCATGCACAGCGTACGAGGTGAGAACAAAGACCCGCCCTTGCCATGTGCTACATGCTATTTCGACAGGTATCAAAGACTAATCGATCATCGTCGACTAAATGTCGTCCACATTCACCTCCTACCTCACTCGCCCCATCTCGTCTTGCCCTCCATTATCTCGGCTTGCCCCACTATGTCCGCCGTGCACGCTCCACCATCCCCTGATACATGATTCGTTGTTAAGATAACAAGGAACGATCAACTTCCGAGGCTTCTGTTGCGCGCGCGCTCCTATGTACTATGACGTGTTACATTTGTTCCTCAAACTCAAGGCTTGCGTGTGTGCATATGCCGCGGCGAGGCGTCCAAATACCCTCCACACGCTCGAACAGCCCACATGTTGTGGCGTGCACCTGGCTTTGGGGGGATGGTCTGGTTGGCGTGATTTACTGGACGGGTACTACTAGCGACTGTCTCAGCACGGGAGGCTGATGCCTGGTCGAGATACGCTCGCCAACGGTGACCGTCCTTCCGGACGGCGGTCAGTCGGAGGAGTAACCGTCCATGACTACACTTGTAGGTCGGTTCAATTCAACCCATTTGTACTAATCGGGTCCATGAATTGGACCCTATCCAAGTTCCGCAGTCCAGCTGTGTTTTCAACTCAGTATGACTATGACAACAGGTACAAAGATTCTAAAATCTTGCATGCTTATGATATTGTTTCTCGGTTTGGTGCTCATCACTGATCGCCAAGCCGATCATGGCGGCGGTCCACGATGCACGGTACGAAACCTGGAGTGGTCACTACAGGGGGGTTTTTTTCCGAGTTAATTATGGTCATTTAGGGACTACCCGATGCTAGACCTAACGTGCGGACCGCAGGGTTTGGAGCATTGGCGACGCCTCTCAAAATCAATATGTATATGCCACCGTCAAACGGAGCTTCAATGACAAGTGTGTATCGCGTTGATATGTACAGGGCTAGGATGAATTTTGTTTCATGAGGTGCCCCACATCGTAATAATGCCAACTCCCACCCAGGAATCAGATCGGGTGTTCTCTAATGACAACCGACAACTTCCGTCTGAATCCAAAATATTCCATTGGTTTCGAGGGTGACTGTGGGCGCGATCCTGATACAACTCGGCTCGATATCGCACGTATCCATCATTGCCCCGGTTACGTATGGCCATCTGCATCAGATAGGCAGGTGGCAGTACTACCCGCCTCCTTGGTTTTCTTCCTCTACTAGTACCATGCCTTTCGGGCTCGGCGGCACCATGATTTGTTCGCCTACTCTTCCTCGGATTCTTGACTTGCCTGCGCCGACAACGACAGTATCAGAAGCCTGTAGCACTATCCCACAGCACAGGAAAATTCACCTTACCCCTCCAAACGGCACTCACACGAGTGTCTGCACAGATATTATCCACGCATGCCTTCAATTCGCACCAGAGCGATCGTCTCCGTTTCTCGCTGCATATGTCCCTGCGAAGCCTATATCTGCTCGGTACGATGACAGATGTTGTCCTGGATTATAGGTGCGGGAGCTGCAGACCTCCAGGACAAATACTTTAGGCAAGGGTTCGCTCAAGCAATGCTCGTGAAGACAAAGTTATTCCGCACGCGGCGGTACACCTGTCAATTAAAATAGTCCATGGTAAGCTTGACTGGTGTGCCGCCAAAGATTTCCACTGCGGTGCAAGGTGATCATCACCGAGACGATGCGACAGTTAGGGGGGCTCAGCAGCCTCGTCAATCTGGGCCACGAGCCTTACAATATTCCATGTGTTTGACTTGGCACTGCTTACTGACGACAGACAAGTGACATGTAATCAGTATGCAACAAGTGTCACGGTGAAACGTCTCACCAAGGTCAGTTTTCAAGGTGCATCATGATACGATCAAGTTTTGACCATCTGATTATAGTCGTTAATACAATTCGCGCAGGTATAGAACATTGAAGAAATGAGGATAATGTAGTACCTGGGTATTCATAGCCAGTCATGATTGTTCCTAATGTAACCACGAGAATCCCTCCGCTAACATCCACAACCACCCCAGCCATCCCCTTCCTGATTCTGACCGCGCCCGTTCAAGTCGATCGTGCCCGGCATGCCGTCCTCTTGGCCACGCTTTCCGCTATCAGGTGTAACGGGCGCCCACAGTTCTGGCGTTTCAAGTATCCGCTTGACGAGGTCCTCAAATACCTCGCTTACACCTACGGAAGTCTTGGCACTTGCTTCCAGGAAAAGGGCCTCTTTGCGTGTGGCGAAAGCAGCACCTTCGGAGGTGGATACCTGCCGGGAATGTTCCTGGATAATGTAAACAGTATGTCAGGGGATGCAACATCACAAGTAGGACGAGACGGTGAAGGGACGGAGTGAAAGAGGTGGATAAGAACCTTGTCTAGTTTATTTCCAACGATAATCTTGGGGACCATTGTCGAAACATAGGTATCGATCTCGGTGAACCACTTTGGTAGTGCGTCGAACGTTTCTCTGTTCGCGACGTCATACACTATTCAAACGACGCTACTATGTCAGCACAGGCACGCACAGATAAAGGACAGGGAGGGGATGCATCGTACCAAGTATGATCCCCTGAGCGCCTCGATAATAAGAAGACGTAATCGTTCGGAATCGCTCTTGTCCTGCAGTGTCCTTTACGTCGTGAACAGCGTTACGAAGCGCGAAAGAAAGGGAGTCAAGAATCTCAGCCACATGTTTCATTGGTTTCAAGGGATGCAGGAGGCGATGCTGACCCATATGCTCAGTTTGACCTTTCGTCCGTTCACTTCCATCTTGTGTACCTGTATCAGGTCGACATTAGCTCGGTTTTCAATGTACTGTTTTGGAGGGCGGGATTGGGACAGGCGGACACTCGAGTGCCTGCAGGAGTTGTGGCCCCTGCCGTATGTGCGTCCAGCGGTAGTAGCGCTGAGTCACGACGCCCGCACCTTCGGAAGCCCTCAACTTCTACATCACAACAGACAACTCACCCGAAAGTCCACTCCAATAGTTGCAGTTGCCTCATCTTCGGGTATCCATTGTTCGTCAGAAAAGCGCAAGAGGAGACTACTCTTGCCCACGGATGCGTTGCCGATGAGTAATAGTTTGACGTTGACTGGTGTCGCTGGATTAGTGCCTGCGGTAGATGTCTCACCAGCTGCGGTGGTGTTGACGGGGGGCATCGTCGATGTTGGAGAGTGAGAAGGAGGGTGGAGTGCAGGCGGAGTCCTGGTGCGTGCACGCGACCTGCAAATTGGAAAGGCGCCGAGCTAAGCCACCCCAACCACATACACACCACATCGACGAGCTGGGACACTGGACATCCACTTCCCGGCCACCTGCGTGCAATGTCTGCCTCCAAAACTTCCCAGAGACTCTTAAAAATTGCAGCAGCATGGCCGATAGACCCATTTCGGCCTAACATCCAGCTTAAAACCTTTCTTCAGTCTCTTGCATCACATCCAAACTTGACCCCAAGAGCTGTCCAAGCAGCACAGGGTCTACTGGATAATAGCATTCAGAAAAAGGTTCGTACACTCGTATGAAGTCACTTTGTATTCGTCAGAACTGACACTGGACGTGGTCGAAAAAGTATCCCTTGTCGAGCAGGACGCTGCAGCCAGCTTCCATGCCCAAACACTATGAACGTCTTGTGCAGGGGTACGAAAGGAGCGCTCAAGGAGCGGGAAGGCCGTGGTGGCAGGTCTTCTTTGGAATTTGGAGATAATTGTGATAATGAAGGGGTTCAATGAAACGTTCAGCGGTCATTTAGCTCCAGTTGACCTGTCCTGTCTTGAAGGCGAGTTCTTTCTCCTCTGCGTAGTGAGGCACGCACTCTCATTCACGAGAAGACCTTGTTCTCGACGAAATCACATCTTTGATTCTGTGGCATATCTGATCTGTTTCCAGTCATCACGAACAGTTTGTGTGCCTGGACATTGAGCTTGGGTGTCTGCGTGGGGGCAAGAAGTAGGATCCTAGCCTATTCACCACAACACAACAAGATCTTCAGATGCCAGACAATAGTATCTATATTTCTAAGAAGACCGAGAGAAATGTTTACAGCGAGGACACTGTCCTACACGCGGATTCGGAACGATGATATTAGACATTGATATGTTCGACTCATCCCGCTCAAGGTGAACATTGTCATACGGCCTCTCCTTTCTGACAATGTGTAGACCGTACGAGTCACGCAAATCATCGCTTAGAACATTGTGAAGCTGGTGATTGATTAGCGAGGTAGCAAACTCACTACAAAACGGAGGCTGACCTTGAAGCGTTGTCGATGTCTGTAGAGCATGGTGACGGTGATTACACAGAAAATTTAAGTAAGAACTCACCTGAAGTGGTTCGGCAATGCATATGGAGAGGCTGACTGAGGGCAGTTCTCCTTGTCTGTAGAGAATAGTTAGTGACAATGATTACCTGGAGAAAGAGAACGAATTCCAAGTTGTGCTCTGCATTGTAACGTCGTCTGATGTTAAGATGGTGGGGGGGAGAGATGGAAATAGGGGACGGCGGTGAACCCCTTATATAATGGCCTGGGAAGTGCCGACTGCCCAAACGGAAAACTCGGTACGAGGACCTAGTCAACATCCAGTACACAAGGACACCTTCGGTTGAGTGGAAATGATACATAAGTTGAATCAGGCCAACATTGCAGACACGTACAGCGACAAACACAGCATGACGCGGTGGACACATCCCGCCAGCAATTCTGGTTCAAGCGCTTTCAGCCGTCATGCCGTCACATATCGTCGTAGTACCTTCACACCTACCCTTTCCCTTCTTGTCTCTTTCCTCTTTATAGAGATGGCCCACCACTGGATCCCACTACCCATGTAGATATCTTCGCCTTCATCAGCGGGGGGGGGGAGCGTGCTGGGACTCGCGACGAAACCTTCGCGAGAGCATTCAGGGAAAGATCCAGGGGAATGACGAAGAGTGCGCTTAGGAAACGGACTCGAAGACGAACGACGGCGACGAGGTAACTTCTCCCTGGTACTACTAGTAGGACGACTGCCGCTAGTCCCGGGCGCGCGAAGGCCCTGGCGCTGGCGCTTCTCTCTCTCATCGTAAGCCCTCTTTTTCAATTGATCCATCCGCAATATATGCTTCCAGGCTATCTTGCGTAGAACGCCATCCTCTTCGTGCGTGCCAGTCTTACGGCTTCCCATCTTTTCCCAACGTCCCGCATTCGGTCCCAACACCTTCCACCGCCATTTAGAGTCACTATGAAAATACGGAACACGGGACTGCCTCCACCTGAGTCACAATCTGAGTCCTGACCAGCGCTTCATCTTCGTACTCATTCGCACTAAAACCACGTCCGGTTCCGTAATACCGTGACTCGTTCAAGACTAGGCTATCTATATAGTACAGTGGCGATCAAGAGTCTGAACTTCATACTGAGCACTCTGCTCCATAAATCCTGAACACTTCGGACAACTTGCCACCATGTCAAGCATTGCTTCCACCGACGACATGCTAGCCACAGAAGCCGGCATCCAGACTTACTTGCAAAATACTGTGTTTGCTTCACATACCGTCAACTTACTGAGCAGAGGGTTCGCCAACTTCACATACAGGATCCATCTCCACGTGCCTGTTGATGGGATGTCGACCTTCGTCCTGAAATATGCAGCTCCAGGTGTAACAGTATTACCTGTCAACACCACTCGGACTCCGATCTCCCCAGGGCGTCAGGTATTCCTCCACTCATCTCAATTGTGTTAAGGATTGTCCTACTCACATTGAAATCGAACAGAGACTTGAAGTGGAGGCGATCAGACTGGTCCGCAATATTCCAAGGCTGGATGATGACACCATCGTGACGGTTCCTACTGTGCGTTTCTTCGACAAGGAAGCCCGTGTATTGATCATCGACGATGCCGGATCGGATACACGTACTCTGAAAGAGACATTAATCGACGAGACCCTGCCGGGGTCTCTACTTGAGGACATCGGGGCCGCGCTCGGGCGGTTCCTCAGCCACATACATGGGTTGAACGAACATCCGGACGTTGACCTAAGCCTGTTCGCAAGTAATGAGCGCGGGAAGATGGTCTCGGCCTTCGTGACATACGGTCGACTCGTCTCCACACTGACAGGTGGAGACAATGGTATTCCTCACCTTCAGGATCCTTGCCTAGAGCTTCCGGAGGAGAAGTTAGTGACCATCACAAAGCTGGCGGAGACGAGGACAAAGGAGATACACTCCTCGACAGTTGTCATGACCCATGGCGACTTTTGGCCAGGGAATATCTTGGTATCGCTGCGACGGGGAGCGGATGGTGCAATCGAGGCTCTGGATAAATTGTACGTTATAGATTGGGAACTGGCAAAGACAGGTCTGCCAGCGTTGGATTTGGGCCAGCTCTGCGCGGAGCTTTATCTCATTGCGAGGTTCCACCCACATCGTGAAGAATCCGCCAAAACCACAATCAGGTCTTTCCTCTCTGCATACAAGCAGACTCGGAGTAATACAGCGATGGACACTTCAACTGCACGTGTTGCATTGGGTCACATAGGTGCGCACTTGGTAGCATGGACCCCTCGCATTACGTGGGGCGGTCGGCAGCAGACAAGAGATGTGGTTCAGGAGGGCGTCGAGTTACTTGACCTGAGCTGGACGGGTTCAGAGTCATCATTATTGGATAGCATCGTTAGACCGCTACTTTCTGGGTAGAATAGCCACGATCTGGCGAATTGATCTACTTTGTAGAGGTAGGCTTAAAGCAGGAATACTGTACTATAGTCATATCCCAAGGCAGTATAATTTGGTTTCAAACGAATCTCTGGAGATAGGCTGGGCTACGACGACCTAGTGAAAGGACCGACCATAGCATCTGCTGGATACGGCCCGGGAAAGCTTAAACTATTTTCTATTTATATCCCCCTGTTTGCGGCTAGTACGTGAAACTAGACTTGGACCGACGCACATATATGTAGTGGTGAATATGTTGTCCATTCTTTTCTGTCGTTGGCCCAAATTTTTCGTATGAGAACATCTGGAAGGTGATCATGGGAGGACTTGCGCGACCTCTCTTTACATTTTCGACCTATGATAGTCGGTAGAACCTTCATCATATAGTACCAACGATGAGTGCAGTGTCGTAGGGTCTACGAACCAATCACTGCGAGATGTTTGGCATGATTGCATGGGGGGTCAATAAGTTTTACGCACGTCCCGCATGCGTTCTCGGCTTGTCCAAAGACGATTATTCAATTCACGTTGCCCAGAAATTCAATTGGAGCGTTTCTTGGTATAAAATCTTCGACGTCGTCAATACCGATAGTCGCACCTCCCCTTTCCCTTCTTGTCTACCTTCGTTACTTTAGTAGCCTGCCCCTTAATGGAGATACCACCACTGAACCCCTGGGCAAACCACTACCTTCCCTTCCCATGCCAACCTTCATCAGCGATAGGGAGAGTGCTGGGGCCAGCTTCTCCAACGACGGAACCGTTGCGAGAACGTTTAAGGGAAGGTTCAGGGGGGCGACAAAAGTTTCGTTTAGAGGATGGGCTCGAAGACGAACGGCCACGACGACGGCGCTCTCGAGGTAATTTAGTCCCGGTTCCGACGGCACGACCTCCGCTGGTCTCGGGCGCGCAAAGGCCTTTGCGCTGGCGTTTATTCTCTCGCTCGTCGTATGCTCTTTGCTTCACCTGATCCTTCTGCAGTTCGTTACTCATGTATTTCCAGGCCATCATGAGCAGGAAATCCTCCTTTACGTGCGTCATTTCGCGGCACCCCATCTTTTCCCAGTGAGACCTGAGGTCCGCATCCTGTCCCAACACTTCCAAGACAGTGGGCGGGCGGGTACTACCAGCATCCCATGCTATGGAAACGGGCTCCAGCCCTTTGTACTGGAGAGGAGCGAACGCGGCGCCGGTGAAGTTCCTTCTCTTGGCGTCCCTGTCGAAGGCACGACAGAAGTCGTCATAGCCTCCAGGAATTTTGGACGGGAAATCCCTATTGCGAAGCTGATGGTCTAGAGTGAAGAAATCGCGGATCTGTTCGTAATGGTAGCTTTTATAATAGCTGTCGCCGTCCTTAGTGACGACGCGAACGTTATAGGATTCGTTGTCGAGGTGGATGAACTCGGCAGGGGGACTGGTGGGATCTCCAGCGCTCATCACGAAACAGTTGAGGTGGAAGGGTTGTCGTTTGGTTCGACCATTAGGGCGTGTGTGCGCTCGGTACGGTGTACGAGCAGAGCAACGATGCTTGTTATAGAGTCGGCACCCTAAGGATGTCGTCTCCGTCCGAGGTGAAACGCGATGCGTGAACGGATGGCCCTTGTCTCTTCTTAAGCTCCCGCGTCGTGCTAGCAATATATCGGGGCACGGTCCTGATCAACGTTCATATGCGTGGGACACAGCGACTACTGCGCGCGCAATTAGGCGCCAGCTCCTTGCCCGACGTTCCGGGTTCTCGGTCCGGACGCGTCTCCGAGTATGGGGGCTCAACTGGGTCCAGCGCCCAAAGTCCGTTGCTGGGCTCGTCGAAAAGGATCTGTGAGGAATATCACAGGCGGCTTTTATCAACGCTGTTGCTCAGACGAGATCGTACCGCCGTGGTAGGCAAATCGGCCTGGTGCCAGAGTGGCGCGTCGCTCTTGCGTGTCCTGATGGACAGGGCAATATGTATTAGGACAACAGATGCATAGTGCCACATACCCAGTTGTCGCATCGAGTTCATCGTCCGATGCGTCTCCGATATTGCTATCGGTCAGTTGCGATATGTCAATACTTCCAAGTAGTCAGTAAGCGCACGAAGATATGCTATCTCACCGTAGGGTAACCACGTCGTTTTATCGCCTGACGTCCAGAGGACTTTGAACTTGGGGTCCGCGTGACTGCCTTGATGCGACAGGATCTTGTCGACGGTCCATTCGCGAGCCGTCCCGCCGATTTCTGGGATTTGTTCGTCTAATTGACCAGGGAACAGGCGGTCGTCGTTCGGTACGTGGATGCGTAAATACGTTGTGGATTCCTCTTTGCTTTAGGGAACTGGACAGTTCGATGCGATATGAATAGGAACCCTTGAAATGTCATGAGCGGGACTCAAATACTACCAGAGTGTGAGAGGTTGCAGAGGAATTGGCAGGATGAGCGGTGTTGTGGTTAATAACCGGAGGCTTATCGAGAAGCGCACGGAACTCAGACTTCCAAGGCACCCTGAATGATAATACACACAACCCGCTTCAGTCAGCGCAATCATCTTGCTTGTCGACAAGCTAAGTGGATTACAACAGCGTCCATCTACAGAAAAGGCACAGCAATGGGCCAAAGGATGTCTCTATAGGGCACAACTTGAATTACTGGTATATGAAGTTATACCTGGACAATAAATGAGGGATAGCAGACAGCTGCGGACCGTACCTATGTTTCCGATCATCAACGCATGCTGTAAAAACGAATGCGTGAAGGGCATACCGTGCGGCGTTGTCATACAGTTCGAACAGTGGAATGGCCAGTAATTTCATATTTTTAGGAACAGCCAATACCTCTGAACAATCGTGGTTATCATGCGTCGGTGCGGCACCGAATGAGATGAAACGTACTGCGTTCGGGCATATGCACCAAAAATAACTTTTTGCACTCCTTTGGTTTGGTTATATGCGCAGGTATGAATGGGTACTGGAAAGGAAATAGATAAATATAATCACGAGGGCATCAAGTTACTGACCATGAACGTCTCAAAGTTGGGACGCCACCACTGCGCAAGGCAATCACCGATCTCCCACTCATTGTCGACGCCATGTGATGCATTAAACTGTTTGGACTCTGGGGGTGGGGCGAGACGTTCGTCCAGTCTCCGCTTGAGGCCCTCGACGTCGTCTTCGCCGGGCTTGAGATAGTCCCCTGGTCTGCAAAGAGAAAGGTGGATATATAGACGGCCGGCAAGAAAAGCAGACTTGCAGCTTGAAAAACGCGTTGGCAATTTGGAGCATGAGGATATGTGGATGGCCATGGTCGTGCACGACCAAGACGCCTTCTACGGTTCTCCGCATTCCAAAGTCTTCATAATTATTCTGAAGGCGCTGTAGGCGGGCCGAAACGGAGGGGTCCTCTTCAGGCTGGGCCTCTTTGGTGCTAAATCATATGCTCGTCAGATCGGAAATAACAAGCTTTGTATGAGCAAGTACAGTCGTACCTGAATGTGAAATTAGACAATGGGTAGCTGTGTAACAGTCAGATAGATGGTGAATGCATGAATACGACGAGCTTACAGTGGGATTGTGTTGGACATATTCTGTTTGCCAGCGGCGACAAAAGCAAAGAGGCAGCGCGAGTTCACGTGACAATTGGGTGTGGCTGTGTCTTATCATGACATATTTGACCGTCACAGAAATAGCGGCTCGAGTAGAAAAATAGTCTCGACTCATCCGCTGTTGTGCAGCGGATAAGACGCCTACCAGCATTCAACCCGCCATCCTCGCATGAAAACCAACGATCATGACCCATGACGCCGACGAACCTGGACATCTCCCAACGCAATCTCCTCGGACTTGTTGAGACAATGGTCTCCGTCTCGACGAATGAATCGTCGTCAAACGAAGCACGGATGAGCACACACGGATGTAGTGATTCCGAGTTGCGCAACAGGGGCGCAATTTTGTATCGTGAACGCGACATATTACCCTCGTTTTCTTCCCCCCCAGACGGGGCACATCTCCATCGGGCTGGGTACGTTGCTCCTTCTTACTGCAGCATGTAGCAGATATTGCCATATCACGTCTCTCATACATATCCATGCTCACAATGTGGCCCTCTAACCTCCACCCATTCGTTCATCAGACTTCTCCGGCCAAGGAGTTATGTTACCTCGCGTATCCACACCCAACCGCGTTTGTCGGGTGATATACGTGATAGCACCGTTCAGCTTTCCAATATGCATTTCCCTTCCCCCGGCCAGTCCTTCGATTTTCCCTTGCTTCAGGAACCGCCGTTGGCTTCTGCTCGTAAGTCTTCTTTCATTTCTCTCGCTGCTCTGGGCCACAATACAAATGCAGACCCGGATAACGCCCACCTTTCAGCCAGCATTGACTTTTCCCCTTCCTCTTCCTCTTCCACGTCCACCTCAGATTCTCAGACTACTAACGCATCGCAACTGGCACTCCCAAACTTAGGGTCGATGTCAGACAGGGGTTGTACAGAGCCTGCTCCGTTCATTCCTTCTGGGCTCTCGCTCTTGTTGGCCCGAAAACGTTCCCCATCCAGAGAAACCGACAGCTCGGCGTTCGGTAGCACCCCGCCGTTCAGTCCAAACTTGCCTCCCATAGAAGAGCGTTCGCAGTCGTCGTCCAACAGGATCTTACAAACGCATCTCGCCTCATTTACTAAGAAATTATCCGACACAGGGTACAATGATCATCGTCGAAGCAACGCTTGCGAAAATACGGGTCGTGAAGATGCACCAGATGTAGCAAGTGAAAGAACCCCTCTGCTTCATCCGCGTTCTCCCCCGCACGAAACCACTGTTACTCGCAGTCCCTCTGGCCCAGTTCTCCACAAGAATTCCACTATACATGGATTTCCCAAGAGGTTTCGTCATTGGTGGACAACGCTGGAGCCCATGGGTCTGGACGTGTTGGCAAGGACAGCTATATTGGCCATTCCTGCTGTCCTTTTAGGCGCATTACTGAACGTTCTTGATGGTCTCTCCTGTAAGTAAACACCAAGCGCATTCCCAATAATTACTAATAATGCGATAAGATGGCATGATAATCTTTCCAACGTCTGGTGTCTTTGCCCCTTTTGGAGGGATGGGTGTTTCTCTCTTTTTTGTCTCGTAAGTAGTCCGGATCCGCATGGCGGCACAGACCTTGCTGAACAAATTGCGCCGCAGTACTGTGATTGCCCAATTGGTATTCACACTCGGCGGTAGTAATTTCGCAGGCGCCAATGGAAGTATGATGATTGAAGTAGTTGTATGTCCAATGGGTTTTTTTGAACGTCCTTTTCCTCACTCGTGCAACCCTAGCCCTTCTTTCATATCCTTGCGACAACGATTGCACGAGAGGTGGGCGAGGAGAACGTGCCTGAAGTGATTGCGACCACCCTGGTTTCTTTTGCGTTATCTTCTTTCCTTACAGGTCTGTACCTTCCTATTCAAGCATTGCAAATCCATAACACGTTTCTTTCCCAAGGGCTTACATTTTTCCTGCTTGGTTACCTCCGTCTGGGGGTCCTCATAGGATTCTTTCCCAGGCATATTTTGGTTGGGTATGTGACATGGAGCCCTGATGGTGAGCGGAGACTGGTTGACGTCGAAATATTGTTATGCAGGTGCATCGGTGGTGTTGGCGTATTCCTCGTTCTCACGGGGTAAGCCGCCTATCCGCGTTCCAACGATTGATCGACGGATAACTCCCCCTCTTTCGGTGCCGGTCCGTCCGTAACTTGTGATATTCAATAGATTAACGGTCAGCACTCGATTGCCTTCGGATGCGTTTGATCCACCCACACTCGAGACACTCCGGTACTTTGTTTCCAATTCTCATACGCTCGCACAATGGGTCCTCCCTGTAGTCCTTGCGGTTTTTCTGAGGGTCATGACGGCACGCTGGAAGCATCAGCTCATATTCCCCGTCTGTGAGTCGATCGCTTTCATGCGACTTATTCGCGATTCGAATGCTGACGTGCTTAGATTTTTTAATTATACCTGTTGCCTTTTATGTGATCGTTGCAGCGGCTAGTCTTAATCTGGACAACCTTCGCAAGGAGGGATGGCTCTTCGAGTCGGCCCAGGGAACGGGAGAAAAGTGGTATGAATTTTACTCATACTACGGTGAGTATACTGCACGACTGTCAACGTTGTTCATGGGAGCTCACACGCACGCACCTTGGAGACCTGAACTTGATCAGGTGGACCCCACTATGGAGTACACTGTCTACCCAATTTGCGCTGTGCGTATTTTGGGCGCAGGACGCAGTCTGTTCATATATTTACATTTGAAATAGGCTTATCTTTAACGTCTTGCATCCGCCTCTCAATGTCCCTGCTTTATGTAAGTGCCACTTCAGGCCATCTTCCTATTGACTGTGTGACCTTCTGGCCCAATAGCCGTCTCACTGGATCAGGATATCGACACCAATCGGGAACTTGTTGGTCACGGGTATTCCAATCTGTTGTCTGGGCTTCTTGGCTCTGTGTACGCCTCACTGCAACGATCATTCTGATTCTTGCTGAGACTGATTTCCAGTCCTAATTATCTCGTCTATGTCAACACCTTACTGTGGGTATTCCGCGCGCACTCATATATGTGTGGGCCTGACAATGGTGTAGCTTCTATCGGCTAGGAGGTGGCAACAGAGTTGCAGGCTTCTTGCTTGCAGTCGTCAGCTTTCTCCTTTTGATAATAGGAACAGCGCCGATCGCCTATATCCGTATGTCTTTGAATTTCTGGATAATGTCCCTCTGATGGATGTGTACCAGCGGTGGTGGTCGTAAGCACACTCGTTATTGTGCTTGGCATCGATCTTGTAAAAGAGGCACTTTGGGACACACGCCACCGTGTTAGCAGGTGCGAGTACTTGATCCCACATGAACGAGCCATGCCGACTGAGGAGCATAGGATGGAGTATATCACGATCATAAGTATCATGGTCACCATGACTGTCTGGGACTTTGTGATCGGTATCCTGTTCGGTATCGTCGTCAGCTGTAAGTGTTGCACCGTTCATCTATAAATGTTTTTGGTAAATTTTGTATTTTCGCGCCGTTCCCAAAGGTTTCTTCTTCGTCATACAAAACTCCCAGAGACGAAGTATACGGGTATTCTACTCGGGAGATGCGGCCATGTCGACCGTGCGACGTCCCGCTGCACATAGGGCCTATATCCGGGAAGTATCCAAGCAAACGCGTATTCTCCAATTACAGGGATTTCTATTCTTCGGTACAATTGCGCACGTCGAAGACAAGCTACGGGGCATCGTCAATAATCCGAACTGGCGACGGGATCCTGTTCGCTTTGTAATCGTTGACCTCACGCTGGTAGCGGGTGTAGACATGTCGTCTGCTGAAGCATTTGTGAGAGTACAGAGACTGCTCGCGTCCAAGGGTGTTTTGTTGGTGTTTTGTGGCGTGTCGTCAAAATCTCCGGTTGGCAAGGCGCTAGCGAGCTCTGGGATATTGGAGGAGCCGCAGGTGGAACGCTGCGAAACGCTGAATGATGCCATGGAATGTAAGTGGGGATTGCAGTATACTATGAATTTACGTGAATTGATGGACGTGCAGGGACAGAGAATGCGTATCTTCGTGCTTGGTTCAGGGTGCAGAAGACAGAGAGCACGCCTATCAGTGCGTGTTTCGCTTGCTCTGGATTATAGCATAACAATAAGTTTGTTCGACCCTTCCAGGACGGCAGGCGTTGGATATCAATCTCCAAGACACCCTTCCAGGCACTCCAAGAGAAGTTCATTTGCGAAACGCAGGCGAACGAACAATCGCTGGTGGTAAGTCTTCATTATTGAGGTCGACCAGCGTCAATGCTCATCGTGCATGTCCAGAAATTCTTGCAAAGGATGTGGCCCTGGAACCTTTCAACACGTTCCTGAAGACATTCCAATCATATGATGAAGTCGATCACGACGTGCTCACCAAATTAGTCCCTTATTTTGAGCGTGTATCACTCCCAGCAGGGCACATACTTTGGGAAATTGGGGATGCCTCTGATGGGCTGTACCTTATCCAATCAGGTATTCTTCGGGCATCCTACAAGTTCGCTAAGCATACACCCGTGATCGAGGAATCGATGGTGTCTGGGACACTCGCGGGAGAAATGTCTGCGCTGTCCGGTCTTAGCCGGAACGCAACGGTCGTGGTCGAGCGTTCTGCGGTGGTGTGGAAGCTCTCAAAAACGCGCATGTGTCAGCTCGAACAGGATCATCCGCACTTGGCACAAACGTTCATGCGACTGGTATTAAAAGGTAGGAGACTCGGTCCTTTTGGTGTGTGGTGTATGGCAAAATTTACTCATGGGCGCTCCTTCCTTGCAGCTGCTAAGGTGGATACGGATGTACTACTTGCAGCACTCGCAACGCGATAGTCATGTTTAGATCAGGACAAGGGAAAGGATGGAATCGGTGGAGTAGGTGTACGGTGAAGCCAAAATGTACTTATACTGTCCCAGATATACACGAGCATCACGTATGTAACACTAAGATAATTCTGAAGATTCTATCTAGTGTTCGATGATGGCAATGGTGCCACTTGCTCTATCATTAGCAGTGACGTTTTCAGATCCTTCGTTTGTTTTTGGTCTGCGCGCAAGGATATTCGGACAGGAGATGGTTGAAGTCGACTACATCGCCTAGAATAAATCAGAATTTGTTCTAGTAGTGACTGCCAGGGACATGGAATCGTGGATGGCTACAGCTGAACAGAATTGTTGCGTGGGCAGGCGATTTACTCCGAAACACTTGAGACATTCCATTGGGGGTATGATGCCTTAATTACGAACAGTCACTGTGCTGGACTTTGGATTCTTTCTTTCATCCATTTTACGACTTCATGCCCCCATTCTTCTCCCTGGCCAGAACAAAGTGCCCAATTGGGACTGACATGATTATGCCCCACCCCAACGATCCTCTGTGGTTTCTTCCCCAATCGTCTCTCCAAGTCCTTCGAAATCTCCTCACCCGTAATCTGCAGCCAATCTGGCTCCCTCTCTGCCTGGACCAACAAAATATCTGGATATGCCTTTATCTCTTCGTCTGTCAAATTATTCCACAGTGATCGAGGTTCGCGTTCGCGTTGCTGCTCAGGGCTTCCGAAATAAAATCTCACAGGGCCGCTTGTCTCGAACGATTCCCCTTTCATATTGAAAAACCAGGGCCCGGCGCTCCATATCATGCCCTTGAGAGGTGGGACTGCCTTCCGTACATCTCCGTACATCGTCATTATCTTGATATGCGCCGCTCCAGCAGAATGGCCCATCACAAACAGAAATTCCGCATCTATCTCCGGTATCGACTCGGGAGCCGACGACGAAGACTTGATTGTGACAGCGTTCTGAATCGTCCATGTTATGGCATCGCAAATATCTTGGGATGCAGCTGGGAAGCGAGCTTCGGGGACGAGCCGGTAGTCAGGTATGATGGTTACGAAGCCACACTGTGCAAAGAAGGAGCCAAGCGCACGATACCCCATCTCGTATGGGGGCGGGAACTGCCTTGAGCCGATGTTGTATCCACCGCCATAAACGAAGAACAGCACAGGGGCTTTGCCATTGGGAGTTAGGATAGCCTGTTTGGGATAGTATACGTCCAGCTATATAAATGTAGACGTTGATGCCCTGCACACGACTTTGTATGGTGGACAACGAGAACAAGCTTACGTTGTGTCGATATCGTTGACCATACTTAAATGTCTTCTTCTCGATCTTTTCTATATCAGCCCTCCGTTCGTCAAGTATAGGTATAAAAGCACTGAGTGCTGTCGACAAATCACCCAACGTCTAGGAGGGAGTGTGTGACCATGGTAGTAGACTCACTGAACAGATTAATCTTGTCTATCTCTCTCTCACGGTTCTTTCCGATAACATCCATGGTTCACCTAAATTATGAAAGTGCGAAGAGTCTAACGAAACGGTCAGAATGAGGAAGGTCTTTTGGTTCAAGTCTTCAAGCTTCAAAATTGATATCTTGTCCTTAGGTAAGAAAGGGGATTTCCGTAGTTGACTGGAGGTAGATTGCACCCAAGTGTCACCTCTTTGCCAGTCGTAGGATCTCGAGGAGGATTGTGAGACGCAAACGAAAAGAGACTAAGTAGTACGGGCGCACAGCGCCTTCCGGCCGGGTCCGGCAGTGTCTAACCCCACAAGAATCATAGAGTAGGTACAAACATTGGCAAATGAAAGCACTAGTGATAATCAAGATCAATCTGCTCCGGATAGCAACTCAGCTTCGAAGTTGAAGTTGAAAACCACATGTCTTTGGTAGCTGAATCCTCAGCCGCTGCGTTGCCAGATGGTGCGTTCGACAGTATACCTGTAATGTGTGTCCAATTGGTGCTTTTGATCGACCGCTTGCTGAAATTGTTGGCCAGCGATATAGGAGATGCATCTACGCCAGAGCGAAGAGCTGCTTTGGCTCATGAAATAAGAAATTCCTGCATGAATGTTGGATTCTTTTACAGTGAGTACATATACACCATTTATTTCTTCACTTTATAAATGTTGGCAGTCACTGGGCACGGGATACCCCAGGAGACCATCGACACCTTGGTTGCAGCCATGGAATCTTACTTTTCACTTCCACTCGAGACCAAGATGAAGGTAACATGGCTACTCGACCAATTCCTTGATTTCTGCCTGACATATGAAAGCACCATTCTAAAGAAGTCGGACCCAGGTCCAGAGGATATTCCCCCCCGTTGTGTCGCAATGTAGACCCTGCCAACATGGGCGATATCCGCGAGAGTTTCTTCACGTTAGATTTGGAAGAACTCATTTCTACGGAGAATGACAAGAATGAAGGTGCTATGGCAGCGACGAAGGTGTGGCCCCCTGAGCCTGCCGGGTTCCGTGACGCCTACCTCAATTACTAGTGCGTCGTTAGATGGGTAATCAATGCCAGGGCTACTCACCGCTTTCGGAACAAGTCATGCTGCAATGGGTGTTGGGAAGTTACTCTTCCATCTCTTTTCACTAGCGCTGGATCTCCCTGAGACGTACTTCGATGACAAGGTAGATCCTTCATATCAAGGATAGACATTGTCACACCTAACCGTTCACAGAGCAAGAACTTTATCGCAAACATGCTAATTGCCCATTATCCCCCACAGACAGTCCCTGTATCCGACGGTTATGTTGGGATTGGTGCCCATTCTGAGTAATTCATTTACTTGCTCAATGGATCTGAACAGATTTCACGATGTTTCATAGGCTCCTGGTCGGTACCTACCTTCTAAGCTTACAAAAGATAACCAATGTCACGTCTTTTCTAGTGTTTCACCATATTGTGGCAACAGCTCGGTGTCCAAGCTCTTCAGATCCTCAACTCAGAGAAACAATGGATTAACGCAACACCAATACCGGGAACGTTGGTGATCAAGTAAGTCATGTCAAGTATGGAGGATATAGAAATGACCTGAGCGGCTGGCTTTTAGCATAGGCGACCAACTCGCGCGATGGACCAGTGAGATCAGTCTTATCCTGGCGCCCATCTCACATAACGCCGCATTGCAGATGACACATTCAGACCGACCGTACACAGAGCGACCAATAGGACTGGTGTGCATCGTTATTCAGTTGGGCTGTTCCTGGGAGCAGATCGCCATGTGCCAATTGAGGTATGTTGGCACACATACTCGTTAAATTCGGCTCATGTACCCTCGCTACCATACATACCACCTAGACCATACCAAGCTGCGTATCTGCGGACCGGCCTTCCAAGTATGAGACAATCACTGCGGGAGATTATTTGGACAGGCGCCTCAGGGAGACGCTTCATTTTCCAAGTTCTTGTGCACATTAAAACTGATACGATATTCATGGTCAAAACCCTACAATGAAGCAAGAGAAGAAGTAAAAAAGAACCCACATTGGTGCACACAAGTCCATCCACGGCGTCTGCTCAACTACTGACGCATCGGCGCTCATGATTCAACAGGATGTAGGCGAGTGCATGTTATCTTGTGCCACCTCATCTTGTCGTGCTGTGTGGGCACTTGGCAACTTCGGCGACTCCGAAAATGTATATCACAGCGGAAGGTTCAAAGGAAATAAAAATGTGGATTGACTTGGCAATTATCAGCCTGCCATAAGGTTGGTTGCTGTATGTTCAATGCAAGCTATGTAATATCCAACGTATATGGTACCCTGGACCCGGATTCTCCGTCGTCAGGCCCTTCAGGTTAGCTCCACACAGTAGATCAAGAATACTACGAGAATTGGACGCACTCTGCATTTGTACACTTTGCAATGCACTGTGGACGAACTTGACATGAGCAATAGATCTTGATCGTGGACCACCGTTGCTTGCGCGCACGAGCCATCGAAACTTCTCGAATTGGACATACCCAGATCCACCAGCATGATATCTTTACATGCTGTTGACCATTTGTACAAACTAACTACATAAATACCTTCTCTCAGATCCCTTGGTTGCTCTTCCTACGTTGTGACCCAGTTTCCTGTACGTGGCTAGCGAAGACATGAAACTTCTTTTAGCATGTAAACCATATTGACACCCCTCGATCCCCCAATGTTCCAAATATTCATTCTTTCCATTCGCAAAGATGATTTCTCTGTGAGAACGTGCGCACGCTCATGCAACCATCACTATAGGAACTTCATGCGGAATGTTTTCGATCATCCCACTGGGACACAGGGGAAGCAACTAAGCATACTTACCTCTGGCCACAGCACATCACCCACGCTTTCCGGTCCAGCCATTGCATCAGTCCATCTAGATCATGGTTCTACTTCATCAGAGATCTGGTTGCCTCGATGTCCAGCTCCGAGTCGCCTATTCGTCTGCCCCAGCGAGAACACCGGATGACTATATGCTCGTCACGACGCGGCAGATCTCACACGTCATTTCACGGACAGCATTCGACAACAAACTCTCCAAATCTGTCATGACATTGGCAAGCAATCCATGTATATGGGTGGTCGCAGAGCCTAAAGACGGGCCTTGAAGAGCGAAGGCAGGGAGCCCATGTACCTAGGTAGGCCGTGATACATGACCAACGGAGGTTGACAATTGGCCGTGGCGTACGGCCAGCGGAGGATGGGCTGAATTAGGGAGTGTGACCATGATGGACGACTGGGCGCTATAGTAGGTGTCGCCGTGCGGTTTGCATGGGCTGAGTACAGAGTTGGCACGTTGCTTCATGGGTGGGCCCATGTCTCAGAGTGGTGTTGGACAGGGTGCAGACTGAAATTAGAGTGTTCCCTATGATATGGTAAGGTTGGTGAAGGGTTCCATAGTATGTTGATGGGCCGTTGGAGCCAGTGGGTGTACCGTCACATAGGGTGGGATGGTGATGAGAATCGGTGGCAGGTGCATGGTGTCGGGAATGTGTATAATTTGTGCATGGTAACGGGAGCATGTGCCGTGTGTCCATGGTAACCAGAATGTGGGCCGGATGTACGCAGTGAGGGGTGAGTAGTAGGTGTACGCGGTGACAGGAGTGTTTATTGTGTTGGTTTACCGGATGTGTATGCAGGGCGATGATAGTATGAGACAGGAGGGTGACCGGAATGTGTGCAAGGTGATGGAAGTGAGTACCGGGTATGCAAGATAACGGAAGTGAGTACCAGATGTGGAATGTGTACCAGATGAGTCCACAGCAGGACATGGGTGTGTGTCCACACCGTGACAGTGTGCCCGTTTTCGGTGTCCACACAACCGCCATGTATGCTGGGTTAGCACGGTGCCAGGATACACTATCCAACGGTGACCGTATGTACCGTGTTGCCATAGTGCCAGTGTAATATGGCCCCATGGCAGGTACACACTATGTTGGCATGGTGCCTGTACGGTGATTGTACATACCGTGTGGCAACAATGGGTGCGTACGGTTGCCATGGGGCCATGGTACACGCACGCCGTGGCCACATGGTATGTACATTTGCCGTGTGGACACGGTACATGGCCACCGTGCCACCACGTTGTGTACGGTGGAATGCCACTGATGAAGGAACGGACTGCCAGCGATGTTCGGTCATCACGGCTGGCGCAGCAGAGGTAGGGTGCGTGGGCGATATCCCGGGTGCCAATGATTTAAGTGCAAAACAACTAATCTCTGCGCCCGTATGGCCACCGTATCTATACCAAGTGGGCACGGTGTCCGTGTACCGTGGCCCCACAGCGACCGTCCGTGTGGCTACGGTACACAGATATAGTGCCCAGACAAGATGTACGGTCACCGTGTGGCCATGGTACACGCACGCCGTGGGCACACGGTATGTACAATTGCCGTGTGGACACGGCACACGGCCACCATGCCACCATGCGGTGTGCGGTCTCCGTATGGCCACGGTATCTATGGCAAGTGGGCACGGTGTCCGTGTACTGTGGCCGCACGGCAACCGTAGCCACGGTGTTGGCACGGTATCCATGCCCGGACAATATGTACGGTTGCTGCCGTGTGGCCATGGTATCTACACCAAGTGGGCACGGTGTCCGTGTACCGTGGCCACACGGCAACCGTAGGCACGGTGTTGGCACGATGTCCGTGCCCAGACAATATGTACGGTCGCCGTGTGGCCACGGTACACCCACACTGTGGCCACACGGTATGTACAATTGCCATGTGGACACGGTACACGGCCACCGTGCCACCACGTGGTGTACGGTCGCCGTGTGGCCACGGTGTCTATACCAAGTGGGCAAGGTGTCCATGTACCGTGGCCGCACGGTAACCGTAGCCACGGTGGTCACACGGTGTCAATGCCAGACACCATGTACGGTCGCTGTGTGGCCACGGTACACGCACGCCGTGGCCATACGGTATGTACAATTGCCGTGTGAACACGGTACACGGACACCGTGCCACAGGTTGGGTACGGTCGCCGTAACGCACACCATGGCCACATGGTATGTACAATTGCCGTGTGGACACGGTACACGGCCACCGTGCCACCACGTGGTGTACGGTCTCCGTGTGGCCACGGTATCTGTACCAAGTGGGCACGGTGTTCGTGTACCGTGGCCGCACGGCAACTGTAGCCATGGTGTTGGCACGGTGTCGGTATACCGTGGCCACACGGCAACCATACATGTGGGCACTGTATTGGTGTACCGTAGCCACACGGTAACAGCACACACTGTGTGGTCACGGTGTCGGTATACTGTGACCACACAGCGACAGTGCCATGCCGTGGCCACACAACCGCTGTGTGGGCAGTGTTGACACAATGCCCGCATGGTGACCGTGTGCATCTGACACGGTGGGCATGTTCTGTGCACATCAACCCTGTACTGTGTGCCGTGCGGTGCCCATCTACCTGGTGCCATGTCCATAAGGTTACTGGCCTGTGTGCTGTGTACATGCTGTAACCACACTGTGACCATATGTACCATGTGCACACGGTGCCTGTCAGTCACGTTCACACAGCCACCGTGTGCCGTAGGATATTGTATGTCTACGGTAACGGGAGTGGACCAAATGCCATCCATTAGACAACATACATTGCAACAATACGTAGTGTCTGAGTAATTGTAATACCCATTAGTTCAAATGTCAAAAGTACGGATGATCTACTAGTCAACTATCATATTGTCCCCCTCCACTCGAGACTCCGTGATGGCAACATCAGGCGGAGTGATGGTGATTGCCGGCATGCGAGACGCCAGGACCAGGTCCCAGCAGGTGGCAGATCTGGGAGAGGAGTCCGATGGTGCAGATGGAGGTTCTGGAGAAGGCAGGTGTGTAGGGCCAGGAGAAGCTGTAAGCTCTCTGACCATAGTAGTCTGTGCCAGATCCAGTGGGCTGAGTGACCGGTTACTGTGTGGACATGGAGGGGCACTCAGGGACGGAGTGTGGTCCAACAAATGGTGGTCCGATGGAGTGCCCGGCGACTGGGACGGAGTGCTCGGTGGATGGGACGGAGTGCCTAGCGAATGGGATGGAGTGCCGGGCGAATTGGATGGAGTGTCCTGCATCTCCTGTGACACACCCAGATTGGTGGCGACAAGCCTCCTCAACTCCTCGACGATGACGGTGAGTGAGCCCACATGCTCACGGACATTGGCAAGCTCCTTCAGCGTGCCGGCATGCTCCCTCCTCACCAGAAACAGCTCTTCTTCAACGTGCTGCAAATGCTCCACGTACGTCATGGCAGGGCTGTCGCCATCGGTGGTGGTGAGTGGGTCGGGCGATGAAACACTCGGGGTACCCTGGGCCCGCTTGGGGAGCCATGTTGGTGGATCTATGTATACTTCAGTGTAGTCTAGTGAAATCCTGAATTTGAACGAAGAAAAAAAAAAGAAAGAAACTCACTTTTTTTCGATGCTCGGGGGGTTTTTTGGGTCGCAGGTGTGGATGGACCAGGGGTGGCAGTAGTACTCGGTGCTCGCCGTCGCTTGGAAACACGGGGGGCTGTAGTTTCGGGAGCCTTAGACGACTCTGGCGATGCAGAGCGACGATGTCCGGGAGACCGTGCCCGAGACCATCCACGGAGTTCAGACACCAGGCTACATTTCGCCTTTCCACGGTTGCAATACCAGCATGCATGCCCAGGTTTCACTGGGCAAGCCCTACCTGCTCTCTTGCACCGTTCGCACCGGTCCTCGTCAGGAGCATGTACAAACCCAGTCGGTGGGGCCATTGGGCCATCCATGGCCGTTGAGGCAGGAGTCGATGCCTCAGCATCGCTGTTGACCGATGCCACCGACTTCACCGACTTTGACCGTCTCCGTGATCTTCTCCATCCATGGGTACTAGTGCTGTCGACCGTCCGGGATTGCGTACGGCCCCGGCCGCCTGTATCGTTCCCATCTTCACTGGGGCCTGGCATTGGACCTGGAAAATCTGGTTCAACTTCCTCTTCCATGCTTACCTCCTTCTCTTTCACCACTGGCAATGCCTTCCCCTTCCCCTTCCCAAAC
>Ga0307518_10000054_pt1 | contig 76765 bp, 65 predicted proteins | sample 25_EM_MG_FD_203889 | JGI IMG/M metagenome (GOLD analysis project Ga0307518, IMG submission 203889) | Populus trichocarpa ectomycorrhiza microbial communities from riparian zone in the Pacific Northwest, United States - 25_EM | ecosystem: Host-associated > Plants > Roots > Unclassified | place...
AGCTCAAGCACACCTTGCTGGGCCGCGAGGTCCGCAAACTGCCGACGTTGCGCGGCCGCACCGTCATCACGCTGTTCTACGAGAACTCCACCCGCACCCGCGTCTCGTTCGAGATCGCGGGGAAGTGGATGAGCGCCGACGTGATCAACGTCTCCGCGTCCAGTTCCTCGGTCAACAAGGGCGAATCGCTGCGGGACACCGCGCTGACGCTGGCCGCGGCAGGCGCCGACTGCGTGATCATCCGGCATCCCGCCTCCGGTGCGGCGCAGCGGCTTTCGGGCTGGCTCGCCGAAGCGGGGACGGCGGTCGTCAACGCCGGGGACGGCACCCACGAGCATCCGACGCAGGCGCTGCTCGACGCGGCCACGCTGCGGGAGCGCCTCGGTTCGTTCGAGGGCCGCCGCATCGGGATCGTCGGCGACGTCCTGCACAGCCGGGTCGCGCGGTCGAACATCCACCTGCTGTCGGCGCTGGGCGCGGAGGTGGTGCTCGTCGCGCCGCCGACGCTGCTGCCCGCCGGCGTGGAGAGCCTGCCGGTCACGGTGTCGCACGAACTCGACGCCGAACTGCCCGCGCTCGACGCGGTCATGATGCTGCGGGTCCAGGCGGAGCGGATGCACGGGGGCTTCTTCCCCTCGGCGCGCGAGTACTCGATCGCCTACGGCCTCAACGAACGGCGGATGAAGCTGCTGCCCGAGCACGCCGTCGTCCTGCACCCCGGCCCGATGCTGCGCGGGATGGAGATCGCCTCGGCGGTCGCCGACTCCCCGGCCTCGGCCATCACCGAACAGGTCCGCAACGGCGTCCACGTGCGCATGGCGGTCCTTTACCACTTGCTCGCCAGTGAAGGAGCCGCTGCATGACCACCGTCCTGATCAAGGGCGCCCGACCCTACGGCGAGGGCGATCCGGTCGACGTGCTCGTCGAGGACGGGGTCATCACGGACATCGGTTCGCTCGACGCGCCAGAAGAAGCCGAGGTGATCGAGGCGGGCGGCCAGGTGCTGCTCCCCGGTTTCGTCGACCTGCACACCCACCTGCGCGAACCGGGCCGTGAGGACACCGAGACGATCGCCACCGGTTCGGCCGCGGCCGCGCTCGGCGGCTACACCGCGGTGTTCGCCATGGCCAACACCGACCCGGTGGCCGACAACGCGGTGATCGTCGACCACGTGTGGCGGCGCGGCCAGGAGGCCGGGCTGGTCGACGTGCACCCGGTCGGCGCGGTCACCGTGGGCCTCAAGGGCGAGAAGCTCGCCGAACTGGGCACCATGGCGAAATCCGAAGCCCGGGTGAAGGTGTTCTCCGACGACGGCCTCTGCGTCGCGGACCCGCTGCTCATGCGCCGCGCGCTGGAGTACTCGACGGCGCTGGGCGTGGTCATCGCGCAGCACGCCGAGGAGCCGCGGCTGACCGTCGGCGCGCAGGCGCACGAGGGCGAGCAGGCCGCGCGCCTGGGCTACACCGGCTGGCCCGCCTCGGCGGAGGAGTCGATCGTCGCCCGCGACTGCCTGCTCGCCGAGCACGCGAACGCGCGGCTGCACGTCTGCCACGTTTCGACCTCGGGGACCGCGGACATCCTCAAGTGGGCCAAGGACCGCGGCACCAAGGTCTCGGCCGAGGTCACCCCGCACCACCTGCTGCTGACCGACGAGCGGCTCGCGACCTACGACCCGGTCAACAAGGTCAACCCGCCGCTGCGCACGGAATCCGACGCCGAGAAGCTGCGCGCCGCACTGGCCGAGGGCGTCATCGACTGCGTCGCCACCGACCACGCGCCGCACGCGGTCCAGGACAAGGACTGCGAGTGGAGCTCGGCCCGCCCGGGCATGCTCGGGCTGCAGACCGCGCTGTCGATCGTGGTCGAGACCATGGTCCGCACCGGCCTGCTGGACTGGCGGGGCGTCGCGCGGGTGATGAGCGAGCGGCCCGCCGAGATCGGGAACCTGACCGACCACGGCCGCCCGATCGAGGTCGGCGAACCCGCCAACCTGACGCTGGTGGACCCGGACACCGAATGGACCGTGCGAGGGGCCGAGTTCGCGAGTATCGCGGCCAACACCCCGTACGAAGGAATGCGGCTCCCCGGCGTGGTGACGGCGACGTTGCTGCGCGGGCGGATCACCGCGCGGGAAGGGAAGATCACGCCATGAGCGACCGGATTCTGCTGACCCTGGCGGTCTTCGCCTTCTTCCTGCTCTGCGTGTTCCTGATGTGGCGCGGCTGGCGGCGGAAGTCACGGGCGCAGAGCGTCCAGGTCCCACCGTTCGCCGAGATTCCCGCAGAACCCGGCGAGGCGCTGCTCGAATCGACGGGTCTCTACGTCAGCACGACCACCGCCGGGCATTGGCAGGACCGCGTCGTCACGCGCGGCGCCGGTCTGCGCACCGGCGCGGTGTGGCGCCTGCACGAAGACGGTATCGCCATCGAACGCGGCGGCGCCCCGGACTTCTGGATCCCGCGCGCCTCGGTCACCGGCGTCCGCAAGGACAAGGGGATGGCCGGGAAGGTGATGGGCATCGACGCGCTGCTCGTCATCACCTGGCTGGCCGGGGACGTCGAGCTGGACACCGGATTCCGCGGCGACGACGTCGACGACTATCCACAGTGGATCGAAGCTTTGCAAGACACCCGCAACGACATCAAGGGAGGTGCCTGATGAGCACCGCGAATGGTTCCAGGACCCCCGCAGCGCTGGTCCTGGAGGACGGCCGGGTCTTCCGCGGCTCCGCGTACGGCGCCCGCGGCCGGAGCCTGGGTGAGGCGGTGTTCTGCACCGGGATGACCGGCTACCAGGAGACGCTGACCGACCCCTCCTACCACCGGCAGATCGTGGTCCAGACCGCGCCGCAGATCGGCAACACCGGCTGGAACGACGAGGACGACGAGTCCTCGCGCATCTGGGTCTCGGGCTACGTCGTCCGCGACCCGGCGCGCACCCCGTCCAACTGGCGCTCGAAGCGCACGCTGGACGAGGAACTGGAGCGCCAGGGCGTCGTCGGGATCTCCGAAGTGGACACCCGCACGCTGACCCGGCACCTGCGTGAGCAGGGCGCCATGCGGTCCGGCGTCTTCTCGGGCGACGCGCTGGGCTCCGACGAGGAGATGCTCGCGCAGGTGCAGGCGAGCCCGCAGATGAAGGGCGCCGACCTCGCCGGCGAGGTCACCACGAAGCAGGCGTACGTCGTCGAAGCGCAGGGTGAGCGGAAGTTCCGCGTCGCCGCGCTGGACCTCGGCATCAAGTCCAACACCCCGCGCCTGATGGCCGCGCGCGGTATCGAGGTGCACGTGCTGTCCTCGTCGTCCACTGTGGACGATCTGCTCGCGGTCGAGGCGGACGGTGTGTTCCTGTCCAACGGTCCCGGCGACCCGGCGACCACCGCGCACGCCACCGAGCTGACGAAATCGGTGCTGCAGCGGGAGATCCCGCTGTTCGGCATCTGCTTCGGCAACCAGATCCTCGGCCGCGCGCTGGGGCTGGGCACCTACAAGATGCGCTACGGCCACCGCGGGATCAACATCCCGGTGATCGACGTGGCCACCAAACGCGTCGCGATCACCGCGCAGAACCACGGTTTCGCCCTCGAAGGCGAGCCGGGCCAGCGGTTCGAGACGCCGTTCGGCGCCGCGCAGATCTCGCACTACTGCCCGAACGACGACACCGTCGAAGGTGTCCGCGCGTTCGACGTCCCCGCGTTCTCGGTGCAGTACCACCCCGAGGCCGCCGCCGGTCCGCACGACGCGGCCCCCCTGTTCGATGAGTTCGTCAGCTTGATGGAGAAGGCCAAGTAATGCCGAAGAGGACAGACATCCAGCACGTGCTGGTGATCGGCTCCGGGCCGATCGTGATCGGCCAGGCGGCGGAGTTCGACTACTCCGGCACCCAGGCCTGCCGCGTGCTCCGCGAAGAGGGACTGCGCGTCTCGCTGGTGAACTCGAACCCGGCGACCATCATGACCGACCCCGAGTTCGCCGACGCCACCTACATCGAGCCGGTCACCCCGGAATTCGTCGAGAAGGTCATCGCCGAGGAGCGTCCCGACGCGATCCTCGCGACGCTGGGCGGGCAGACGGCGCTGAACTGCGCGGTCGCCCTGCACGAGCGCGGTGTCCTGGAGAAGTACGGCGTCGAGCTGATCGGCGCCGACGTCGAGGCCATCCAGCGCGGCGAGGACCGGCAGAAGTTCAAGGACATCGTCCGCACGATCGGCGCCGAGGTGCCGCGTTCGCGGGTCTGCCACGACATGGACGAGGTCCGCGCGACCGTCGACGAGGTCGGCCTCCCGGTGGTCATCCGGCCGTCGTTCACCATGGGCGGGCTCGGCTCGGGCATGGCGCACACCGACGAGGAGCTGGAGCGGCTCGCTTCCACCGGTCTCGACGAGTCGCCGGTCACCGAGGTGCTCATCGAGGAGAGCGTCCTCGGCTGGAAGGAGTTCGAACTCGAGCTCATGCGCGACCGGCACGACAACGTGGTGGTCGTCTGCTCGATCGAGAACATCGACGCGATGGGCGTGCACACCGGCGACTCGGTCACCGTCGCGCCCGCGATGACCCTGACCGACCGCGAGTACCAGCACATGCGCGACGTCGGCATCGCGGTGCTGCGCGAGGTCGGCGTCGACACCGGCGGCTGCAACATCCAGTTCGCGATCAACCCCGACGACGGCCGCATGGTCGTCATCGAGATGAACCCGCGCGTGTCCCGCTCCAGCGCGCTGGCGTCGAAGGCGACCGGGTTCCCGATCGCCAAGATCGCCGCGAAACTCGCCATCGGCTACACCCTCGACGAGATCCGCAACGACATCACCGGCGAGACCCCGGCGGCCTTCGAGCCGACGCTGGACTACGTCGTGGTGAAGGTGCCGCGGTTCGCCTTCGAGAAGTTCCCCGGCGCGGACCCGACGCTCACCACCACGATGAAGAGCGTCGGCGAGGCGATGTCGTTCGGGCGCAGCTTCCCCGAAGCGCTCGGCAAGGCGCTGCGGTCGATCGACACCAAGGCCACCGGGTTCTGGACCCGCCCCGATCCCGAGGGCGCGACGCTGGAGTCGGTGCTGGAGGCGCTGCGCACGCCGCACGACGGGCGTCTGTACGAGGTCGAGCGGGCGCTGCGGTTCGGCGCCACCGTCCAGCAGGTGCACGAGGCCTCGGGCATCGACCCCTGGTTCATCGACCAGATCGCCCTCATCGGCGAGGTCGGCGCCGAAGTCCGCGACGCCCAGGTGCTCGACGAGCCGCTGCTGCGGCGCGCCAAGCGGACCGGCCTCTCCGACCGCCAGATCGCCTCGCTGCGGCCGGAACTGGCCGGGGAGGACGGCGTCCGCGCGCTGCGCCGCCGTCTCGGGGTGCGGCCGGTGTACAAGACCGTCGACACTTGCGCGGCCGAGTTCGCGGCCAAGACGCCGTATCACTACTCGGCCTACGAGACCGACCCCGCGGCGCAGTCGGAGATCACCGCGCAGACCGAGAAGCCGAAGGTCCTGATCCTCGGCTCCGGGCCGAACCGCATCGGGCAGGGCATCGAGTTCGACTACTCGTGCGTGCACGCCGCGATCGCCTTGCGCGAGGCCGGTTTCGAGGCCGTCATGGTCAACTGCAACCCCGAGACCGTCTCCACCGACTACGACACCTCGGACCGGCTCTACTTCGAGCCGCTGTCGTTCGAGGACGTCCTCGAAGTCGTCAACGCCGAGCAGGAGTCGGGCACCGTCGCCGGGGTCATCGTGCAGCTGGGCGGCCAGACCCCGCTCTCGCTCGCGAAGCGTCTCGCCGACGCCGGTGTCCCCGTGATCGGCACCTCCCCGGACGCGATCCACCTCGCCGAGGACCGCGGCGCGTTCGGCGAGGTCCTCACCGACGCCGGGCTGCCCGCGCCGAAGTACGGCACGGCGACCTCGTTCGAGGGCGCGAAGCGGATCGCCGACCAGATCGGCTACCCGGTCCTCGTGCGGCCGTCCTACGTGCTCGGCGGACGCGGCATGGAGATCGTCTACGACGAGGAATCCCTCGCCGGCTACATCCACCGCGCCACCGAGGTCACCCCGGAACACCCGGTGCTGGTGGACCGGTTCCTCGACGACGCCATCGAGATCGACGTCGACGCGCTGTTCGACGGCGACGAGCTCTTCCTCGGCGGCGTCATGGAGCACATCGAGGAGGCCGGGATCCACTCCGGCGACTCCTCGTGCGCGCTGCCGCCGATCACGCTGGGCCGGACCGACATCGAGACGGTGCGCCGCTCGACCGAGGCCATCGCGCGCGGCGTCGGCGTCCGCGGGCTCCTGAACGTCCAGTACGCGCTCAAGGACGACGTCCTGTACGTCCTGGAGGCCAACCCGCGCGCGTCGCGGACGGTGCCGTTCGTGTCCAAGGCGACCGCGGTGCCGCTGGCGAAGGCCGCCGCGCTGATCATGACCGGTTCGTCGATCAAGGATCTGCGCGAGTCGGGCGTCCTCCCGGCCGAGGGTGACGGCGGACACATGCCCGCCGATTCGCCGGTCGCGGTCAAGGAGGCGGTCCTGCCGTTCCACCGCTTCCGCACGCCCGAGGGCCACGGCGTCGATTCGCTGCTCGGCCCGGAGATGAAGTCCACCGGCGAGGTCATGGGCGTGGACGTCTCCTTCGGCAAGGCGTTCGCCAAGTCGCAGGCCGGTGCCTACGGCTCGCTGCCGACGTCGGGCAAGGTGTTCGTCTCGGTCGCCAACCGCGACAAGCGTTCGCTGGTGTTCCCGGTGAAGAGGCTGGCGGATCTCGGGTTCGAGATCCTCGCCACGTCGGGCACCGCGGAAGTGTTGCGGCGCAACGGGATCGCCTGCACGGTCGTGCGCAAGCACTACGAGGGTTCCGCTGAAGGCGAACAGAACGTCGTCGACGTCATCCTCAGCGGCGAGGTGCAGATGGTGATCAACACCCCTTACGGCAACAGCGGTCCGCGGATCGACGGTTACGAGATCCGCACCGCAGCGGTGTCGCGGGACATCCCCTGCATCACCACGGTGCAGGGCGCGGCGGCGGCCGTGCACGGGATAGAGGCCGTCATCAAGGGGGACATCGGCGTGCGGTCGCTGCAGAGCCTCCAGGCGGCGCTGAAGGCCAAGGCATGAGCGAGCGGTTCGGGGCGAGGCTGGCGCGGGCGGTCGCGGAGAAGGGGCCGCTCTGCGCCGGGATCGACCCCCATCCCGGGTTGCTCGAAGCGTGGGGTCTCCCGGCGGACGCGGGCGGCTTGGAGAAGTTCGCTCTCACGGCCGCTGAGACGCTCGCGCCCGAGGTCGCGGTGATCAAGCCCCAGTCGGCCTTTTTCGAGGCCTACGGGCCTGCTGGGGTCGCCGTTCTGGCCAAGACGATGAAGGTGTGCAAGGAGGCGGGCGCGCTCGTCCTGCTGGACGTCAAACGCGGCGACATCGGTTCGACGATGGCGGCGTACACGGCGGCGTTCCTGCCCGCCGGGGCGGAACTCGAGGCCGACGCCATCACGGTGTCGCCGTACCTCGGGTTCGGTTCGCTGGCGCCCGCGATCGACGTCGCACAGGCACAGGGCAAGGGGCTGATCGTCCTCGCGCGCACCTCCAACCCGGAGGCGCGGGGATTGCAGAACGCCTTGCTGCCCAACGGAAAGACCGTCGCGCAGGACATCGTCGACACGGCGGCCGCGTACAACGCGGGCGTCGGGCCGCTGGGTGACATCGGTGTCGTCGTCGGCGCCACCATCGCGCCGGGAGAGCTCGATCTGAGCAAGCTGAACGGTCCGATCCTGGCGCCCGGTTTCGGGGCCCAGGGGGCCACTCCGGCCGATTTGCGGGCCCTTTTCGGGCCGGGACTGCCGGGTGTGCTGCCCGCGTCGTCCCGTGACGTCCTCAGGCACGGGCCGGACCCCGAAGCGTTGCGTGCGGCCGTTCGGCGGACCCGGGATTCCCTCGGGCCCCTGGAAAAAGGCCAATAGCAGGCCCGGGAATCCGTCATGACCAGCCACCCCCGCATTGTGGGCCGAGGTAACGGGTGGGTACCGTCGCCACACCCACCCAGATTTGAGAACTACCGGAGGAAAACGTGGCACTTCCCCAGCTGACAGAGGAACAGCGCGCTGCGGCGCTGGAGAAGGCCGCCGCCGCCCGCCGCATCCGTGCTGAGCTGAAGGAGCGGCTGAAGCGGGGCGGTACCACTCTGGTCGACGTGTTGAAGCAGGCCGAGGAGAACGAAGTCCTCGGCAAGATGAAGGTCTCGGCTCTGCTCGAGGCTCTTCCGGGCGTCGGCAAGGTCCGTGCCCAGCAGACCATGGAACGACTGGAGATCGCACCCAGCCGTCGTCTTCGCGGCCTCGGCGACCGGCAGCGCAAGGCGCTGCTGGCCGAATTCAGCGGCGAGTGAGCGGCACCGGTCAGGACCACCCGGTGAACCCGGGCGCTGACCGCGGCGGTGAGCCGGTGGCGGGAGTTGCATCCCGGCACCGGCTCACGGTCGTCTCAGGGCCTTCGGGGGTCGGGAAGTCGAGCGTGGCCAAGGAGCTGCGCAAGCTGGATCCGGAGATCTATTTCAGCGTCTCGGTGACCACCAGGAAGCCGAGGCCGGGTGAGGTGGACGGCGAGCACTACCACTTCATCGACCGGGCCGAGTTCGACCGCATGGTCGCCGGCGGCGAACTGCTCGAATACGCCGAGTTCGCGGGCAACTGCTACGGCACCCCGCGCGGGCCCGTCGAGCGGGTGCTGGCCGAGGGGCGCAACGCGATACTGGAGATCGAACTCCAGGGCGCGCGGCAGGTCCGCAAGGCGATGCCGGAGGCCCGGCTGGTGATGCTGATGCCGCCGTCGTGGGAAGAACTGGTCGGCAGGCTGACCGGCCGCGGCACCGAGAACGAAGCCGCGGTGAAGGCCAGGCTGGCCGAGGCCGAACGCGAACTCGCCGCCGCCGGGGAGTTCGACGAGCGCGTCGTCAACGCCGACGTGCGAGAGGCCGCCGAGCAGTTGCTAAACTTGATAACCGGCGACAACTAGACCCGAAGATTCGGAGCACCACGAGTGACGACTCAGGCCACGCTGCACGAAGAGCTCGAAGGCATCACCAACCCGCCCATCGACGACCTCCTCGAGAAGGTCAGCTCGAAGTACGCGCTGGTGATCTACTCGGCCAAGCGCGCTCGCCAGATCAACGACTACTACGCCCAGCTGGGCGAGGGTCTCCTGGAGTACGTCGGTCCGCTGGTCGAGCCGGGCCCGCGCGAGAAGCCGCTGTCCATCGCCCTGCGCGAGATCCACGGCGGCCTGCTCGAGCACACCGAGGGTGAGTAAGCCTCGCGTCGTTCTGGGCGTGGGTGGCGGGATCGCCGCCTACAAGGCCTGTGAGGTCCTGCGCGGACTGACCGAAACCGGTCACGACGTCCGCGTGGTCCCCACCGAAGCCGCGCTGAACTTCGTCGGCGCGGCCACTTTCGAGGCACTCTCCGGGAACCCGGTGCACACCGGCGTGTTCACCGAAGTGCCCGAGGTCCAGCACGTCCGCGTCGGCAAGGAAGCCGACCTGGTGATCGTCGTGCCCGCCACGGCGAACCTGCTCGCCAAGGCCGCGCACGGCATCGCGGACGACCTGCTGACGAACACCCTGCTCACCGCCCGGTGCCCGGTCGCCTTCTTCCCGGCGATGCACACCGAGATGTGGGAGCACCCGGCCACCCGCGACAACGTGGCGCTGCTGCGCTCGCGCGGCCTGGTCGTCGCCGAACCCGCCGCCGGCAGGCTGACCGGCGCCGACACCGGCAAGGGACGGCTCGCCGACCCCGCCGAGATCGTCGACCTCGCCCGCCTCCTGCTCGCCGTGCCGAAGGCCCTCCCGCGCGATCTCGAAGGCGTGCGCGTGGCGATTTCGGCAGGCGGCACCCGTGAGCCGCTGGACCCGGTCCGGTACCTGGGCAACCGCTCGTCGGGTAAACAGGGTTACGCGCTGGCCCGGGTCGCCGCCCAGCGCGGCGCCGAGGTCACGCTGGTCACCGCGCACACCGTCGCGCTGCCGGAGCCCGCGGGCGCGAAGGTCGTCCACGTGTCGACCGCCGAGGAGATGCGCCAGGCCATGCACGCCGAGGCCGCCTCCGCCGACGTCCTCGTGATGGCCGCCGCCGTCGCCGACTTCCGGCCGTCGAACCGGGCCGACCACAAGATCAAAAAGTCCGACGACGCGCCGGATCCCGTCGTCGAACTCGCCCGCAACGCGGACATCCTGGCCGAACTGGTGCGGAATCGGACCCCTGGCCAGGTGGTCGTCGGGTTCGCCGCCGAAACAGGGGACGATAAGGGTGGCGTCCTCGACCACGCCAGGGTCAAACTCAAGCGCAAGGGCGCGGATCTGCTGGTGGTGAACGCCGTCGGTGAGGGCAAGGCCTTCGGGACCGAGGACAACTCGGGCTGGCTGCTCGGGGCCGACGGCACCGAAATCCCGATCCCGCTCGGCGCCAAGGCCGAACTCGCGTCCACATTGTGGGATGCTGTTGTGACCTTGATGAAGCGTTGAGAGCCCCTAAAGCGATAGTCAGTAGGCTTGAGTTCAAGCTGAGGGGTGCCTAACTTTCTAGGCATCAGACGTCTAGGTGAGGGAGTGACGGGCACCGTGACCGCGTCCACGAGCAGACTGTTCACATCGGAATCGGTGACTGAGGGTCATCCCGACAAAATTTGCGATGCCATCAGCGACTCGATCCTGGACGGTCTGCTGGCCAAGGACCCGCGCAGCCGGGTGGCGGTCGAAACCCTCATCACCACCGGGCAGGTGCACGTCGCCGGCGAGGTGACCACCGAGGCCTACGCGGACATCCCGACCATCGTCCGCGACGTGATCCTGAAGATCGGCTACGACTCGTCGGCCAAGGGCTTCGACGGCAACTCGTGCGGCGTCAACGTCGCGATCGGTTCCCAGTCGCCGGACATCGCGCAGGGTGTCGACACCGCGTACGAGTCCCGCGTGGAGTCCGACGAGGACGAGATCAACCGCCAGGGCGCGGGCGACCAGGGCCTGATGTTCGGCTACGCCTGCTCGGACACCCCCGAGCTGATGCCGCTGCCGATCGCGCTGGCGCACCGGCTCTCGCAGCGGCTGACCCGGGTCCGCAAGGACGGCGTGCTGCCGTACCTGCGCCCGGACGGCAAGACCCAGGTCACCATCGAGTACGCCGGCGACCAGCCGGTGCGGCTCGACACGGTGGTCGTGTCCACCCAGCACGCGGACGGCATCGACCTGGAGCAGATGCTCGGCGTCGACGTCCGTGAGCACGTGGTCGCCCCGGAGATCGCCGAGCTCGGGCTCGACACTTCCGACGTGCGGCTGCTGGTCAACCCGACCGGCCGTTTCGTCATCGGCGGCCCGATGGGTGACGCGGGCCTGACCGGCCGCAAGATCATCGTCGACACATACGGCGGCATGGCCCGCCACGGTGGTGGCGCGTTCTCCGGCAAGGACCCCTCCAAGGTGGACCGCTCGGCCGCGTACGCGATGCGCTGGGTGGCGAAGAACGTCGTCGCCGCCGGGCTCGCCGCCCGCGCCGAGGTCCAGGTCGCGTACGCGATCGGCAAGGCGGCCCCGGTGGGCCTCTTCGTCGAGACCTTCGGCACCGAGACGGTCGACCCGTCGAAGATCCAGGCCGCCATCACGGAGGTCTTCGACCTGCGTCCGGCCGCGATCATCCGCGACCTCGACCTGCTTCGCCCGATCTACGCGCCGACGGCCGCGTACGGCCACTTCGGCCGTCCCGAGCTGTCTCTCCCGTGGGAGAGCACGGCGCGCGCCGCGGACCTGAAGTCGGCCGCGGGCGCCTGATCCCGTTCCGTGAAGGCCTCCTTGCCTACCTTGAGGGTAGGGAAGGAGGCCTTCACTACGTCTGCGGCTGTGTGCTCCAGGGCGTGATTCGCGTGATTGGAGACGTAACTCGCGTGCTTGTGGCCGTAACTCGCGTGTGTCGCCTCCAATCACGCGAGTTACGGCTTCGATCACGCGAGTTCCGGGTTCGGTCACCCCGGCCACGCGGTACGGCCGGTGACGGGGGAGTCTGGTAGAGATCACCTGGTGAGCAGCAGTCCCGAACCGACCCCTCTGTGGGACCTTCCGGAGCCGAAGGCCGAGCCGGCGCGGAAGGCCAAACCGGCACGCGCGAAAACGGCCAGCCGCCGGGGGGCGCAGAACCCCGCGCCCGAGAACCCGGTCGCGCGGATCGTCGTGGACATCCCGCTCACCCATCTCGACCGCACCTTCGACTACCGCATCCCCGAGAAACTGCACGAAACCGCCGTCCCCGGCTGCCGGGTTCGGGTCCGGTTCGCGGGCCAGCTCGTCGACGGGTACCTCGTCGAGCGCGCCGACACCACGGAGTTCACCGGGAAGCTCGCGTATATCGACAGGGTGACGTCCAGCGAGCCCGTGCTGCCCCCGGCGCTGCTCACGCTCTGCCGGTCCGTCGCGGACCGCTACGGCGGCACGCTCAGCGACGTCCTGCGGCTCGCGATCCCGTCCCGGCACGCGAAGGTCGAGGGCGAACCGCCCGCCGAGCCCGCGCCGACGCCGGAACCGCCCGAAACCACCGCCTGGGAGAAGTACCAGAGTGGTCCGGCGTTCCTGGAGGCCGTCGCGGAACGACGTCCGGCCAACGCCGTCTGGCAGGCGCTGCCGGGGGAGGACTGGCCGCGCCGCCTCGCCGAAGCGGCGGCCGTCGCGGCTTCCGCGGGACGGGGTGTGGTCATGGTCGTGCCCGACCATCGTGACCTGACCCGCCTGCACGACGCGTGCGTTTCCTTGCTGGGCCCCGATTCCGTGGTCGCGCTGATCGCGGGGCTCGGCCCGGCCGAGCGCTACCGTCGCTGGCTCGCGGTGCTGCGCGGCGCGGTGCGCGTCGTCGTCGGCACCCGCGCGGCGATGTTCGCGCCGGTCTCCGATCCCGGCCTGTTCGTGGTGTGGGACGACGGCGACGACGTCCACCTCGACCAGCACGCGCCGTATCCGCACGTCCGCGACGTGCTGATGGACCGCGCGCACGCCGCGAAGGGTTCCATGCTCGTCGCCGGTTTCGCGCGCACCGCCGAGGCGCAGTTCCTGGTGGAATCGGGCTGGGCGCAGCCTCTCGTGGCCGCGCGGCCGGAACTGCGGGCGGCCGCGCCCCGGGTCACGCCGGTCGGCGAGGACTTCGACGTCGCCCGGGACGAAGCCGCCAAGGCCGCGCGGCTCCCATCGGTCGCCTTCGAGGCGGCGCGCCAGTCGCTGGCAGGCGGATTCCCCGTGCTGGTGCAGGTTCCACGTCGCGGGTACGTTCCCGGACTCGCCTGCGGCAACTGCCGGACGTCGGCGCATTGCCGTCGTTGCGCCGGTCCGCTTTCCTTGCCGGGCGGGCTGATCGACGGCGCGCCGAGGCCGCCCGCCTGCCGGTGGTGCGGCGTCCCCGAGACGAACTTCCATTGCGCGGCTTGCGGTTCGGTGCGGCTGCGGGCGGTCGTCGTCGGGTCAAAACGGACCGCGGAGGAGCTGGGCCGCGCGTTTTCCGGATTCCCCGTGCGGACCTCGGGTGCGACGGAGGTTTTGGCTTCGGTGCCCGGAAAACCGGCGCTGGTGGTGTGCACGCCGGGAGCCGAACCGGTCGCGGAAGGCGGCTACGGCGCGGCGCTGCTGCTGGACGGCTGGGCGCTGCTGGGCCGCCAGGATCTGCGCGCGGGGGAGGAGACCCTGCGCCGCTGGATGGCGGCGGCGGCACTGGTGCGGCCGGGAAGCGAAGGCGGACGCGTGTTCGTCGGCGCGGAAGCGGGTCTTTCGGTGGTGCAGGCGCTGGTGCGGTGGGACCCGGGCTGGCACGCGAGCCTCGAACTGACCGAGCGGCGCGAACTCGGGTTCCCGCCCGCGATGCGGATGGCGAGTATCGAAGGCACGCCGGACGCGGTCGCCGGACTGCTCGACGACCTGGCCCTCCCGGAGACCGGCGAGGTGCTGGGCCCGGTGCCGCTCGGCGAGGTCGACGAGGACGGCAACGCCGAACGGGAGCGGGCGCTGGTGCGCGTCGCGCGTCCGGACGGGAAGGCGCTCGCCGCCGCCGTCCACGCCGCGGCCGCCCGCCGGGACGCGCGGAAGGCGGCCGAGCCCATCCGGATCCAGCTGGACCCGCTGGAGCTCATCTAGCGCACCCCGCGTTTCGTCCTCTGAATGCGGTCGTTCGCTGTCGAACGACCGCATTCAGAGGACGAAATGCGTGGGGTCAGAGGGTCGTGCCGGGGGTGGAGAGGACGTCGGCGCGAGCCGAAGCGCCCGGAGCGGGCGAAGCGGGCTTCGTGGCGGAGCCACCTAGAGCGGCGGTGAGCAGGGTGACGATCTGCGAAGTGATCGCCGCCCGCCGCGCCTCGAAATCGGCGTCGGTCAGGGCCGACGGATCGGCGGGCGTGCCGAGGACGGGCGTGTGCAGATGCCCGCCCGCGATCCCGGTCAGGCCGAGGCCCGTCCGGAGCCGGTTACTTCTGAACATCGACTCGTTCGACAGATAATTACCGCCCCCGCCCGAAGCGGCCATCTCGCCCGGCTTCGGCGCGTCCGTCCGGCATACCGCGGTTCCCGTGCCCGGCTTCGTGCTGTCCGGCCACACACAGAACGCCTGGTTGTACAGCACCTGGTACGCCCCGGCGGGCGCGGCGAGCATCTTTTCGTACGGCAGCGTGGTTTCGATGAACTGGACGTCCGGCTGCGGCCAGCCGTCGGCGGGCGGGACCTGGCCGCGAATGGGCTCGTCGAGGTTGTCCGGCGAACCACCGCGCCAGGCGCCCGCCCACCGCTCGATGTCGAAACGGCCGGGACGGCCCTGACTGATCGTCATGATCAGCTCCGGGCGGCGGAAGCGGTCCTGGAACGCCCTGCCGTAGGCGGCCTCGACGATGCCGGCGTCGAAGTAGCTCCACACCACCGGGAACGACACGGCCTGCACCAGCGCGGGCCCGGTCGGCGTCTGGATCACCTTGCCGTCGAGATGCAGCGCCGCCGCGCCCGACGGGTTCGCGATGCGGACGCCCGCGCCGTTGAGGGTGAACGGATCGAACCCGCTCACCAGCACCCGGCGCGGCTTCGGGCCGGCGGGGAAGCGGGAGTCGTCGAGTCCCCGCGCGCCGAAGTCGAACGTCTTCAGCAGTTCCGCCCGGGCGGGCGTAGACAGCGGGAAACGCGGCGTCCACTGCCGCAACGCCTTGCTCATCTGGAGACGGGCCCAGTAGAGCGGCCGGTCGTCGGCCTTGTCGATGCCGCCGAGGTCCGGACGGCGGCCCTGCGCGCGGTCGACCGCGGTGCGCCAGAGCCCCTCACCGGCGGTCTCGGCGAGCTTCTCGGCTCGCAAGGCGGTCTTCGTGGCGCAGAGACGCGTCGTGAACTCGGAGACGAGCTTGTCGAATCCGGCGAGCCGGACGAGTTCCGGGCCGACCGCCGGACCACCCGAAGGCATGGTCGCGGTGAGCCGCTTCTCCTCGACGGTGATCGCGGCGGAGTCGTCGAAGCAGGCGCTCGCGCCTTCTGCCTGCGCGACACCGGGGACAGCGAGGACGGGAAGAGCGATGAGCAGCGGGAGGAGCACGCCCCATCGCCTGCCGGGAGTCTTCATGGACCGCATTATTCTTCTCATCGGGGCCGGGCCGCACCACCGACGTTCGCAGGTCTGGCCGGGTCTTGTCCGGGGTGGACAGGCGAGGCAGACTCGCGCCATGGCCGCGCACAGAAGCACTCCGGTACGCATCACCGCAGTCACCGCGATCGCCGTCCTGGTCGGCACCGCCGCGCCGGGTACGGCGGCGGCCGCGCCACCGACGCCCAAATCCGCGACCGCGGTCGGCTATCTGGGCGCGGTGTCGAGCATCGACGCGGACGCGACCGCGATCGGCACGAAGATCCTGCGCGAGGGCGGCAACGCCGTCGACGCCGCCGTCGCGACGGCCGCCGCGCTGGGCGTCACCGACCCGTTCTCCGCCGGATTCGGCGGTGGCGGCTTCTTCGTCTACTACGACGCGCGCTCCGGCAAGGTGCACACCCTCGACGGCCGCGAGACCGCCCCGTCGACGGCGAACGAGAACCTCTTCGTCGAGAACGGCAAGGCGATCCCGTTCGCCGAGGCCGTCACCAGCGGACTGGGCGTCGGCGTGCCCGGCACACCCGCCACCTGGCAGGAAGCCCTGCGCAAGTGGGGGACCAGGTCGCTGGCGAAGGCGGTCAAGCCCGCCGAAGACCTCGCCCGCAAGGGTTTCACCGTCGACCAGACCTTCACCACCCAGATCGCGAACAACGCCGCCCGCTTCTCCGCGTTCCCCTCGACCAGGTCGCTGTACCTGCCCGGCGGCGCGCCGCCCGCGGTCGGCACGACGTTCAAGAACCCGGACCTCGCGGGCACGTACGCGCAGCTCGCCGCGAAGGGCACCGACGTGCTCTACCGCGGTCCGATCGGCGCGGACGTCGTCGACACCGTCCGGAAGCCGCCGGTCGACCCCGCCTCGACGCTGAAGGTGCGCCCCGGCGACATGACCGCGGCCGACCTCGCCAAGTACCGCGTCGTCGAGCGGAAGCCGACCAAGACCCAGTACCGCGGCCTCGACGTCTACGGCATGCCCGCGCCGTCGTCCGGCGGACTGACCGTCGGCGAGGCGCTGAACATCCTCGAGAACACGAAGCTCTCGAAGCTGGAGAAGGCCGACTACCTGCACTACTTCCTGGAGTCGACCAGGTACGCGTTCGCCGACCGCAACCGGTGGATCGGCGACCCGGCCTTCGTCGACGTCGCGGCGAAGGAACTGATCAGCCAGAAGTTCGCCGACAGCCGCGCGTGCCTGATCGACCCCGCGAAGGCCGGGACGAGCCCGGTCGCGCCGGCGGATCCGCGCAAGCCCACGCCGTGCGTGGCCGGGACGAACGCGGCGCCGACGCCGTACGAGGGCGAGAACACCACGCATCTCACGGTCGCCGACCGGTGGGGCAACGTCGTCGCCTACACGCTGACCATCGAGCAGGAGGGCGGGAGCGGCATCGTCGTGCCGGGCCGAGGTTTCCTGCTCAACAACGAACTGACCGACTTCTCCTTCACCCCGGTGACGCCGGGCGTGCCCGACCCGAACCTGCCGGGCCCGGCGAAGCGGCCGCGTTCGTCGATGGCGCCGACCATCGTGCTCGACCATGGCAAGCCGTTCCTCGCCGTCGGCTCGCCCGGTGGCGCGTCGATCATCACCACGGTGCTGCAGATCCTCACCGGCCGCATCGATCGCGGGCTGAAGCTGGTCGACGCGATCGCCGAACCGCGCGCGTCGCAGCGGAACTCCGCGGCCGCGCAGGTGGAGCAGGCGTTCCTGGACCAGACCGAGGTGCTCAAGGCGCTGAAGGACAAGGGACAGGGCTTCTCGACGACGCCCGCGGAGATCGGGGCGGCGACCGGCGTGGAACGGCTGCGGGACGGCCGGTGGCTGGCCGCGGCCGAACCCACGCGCCGGGGTGGTGGCTCGGCGGCCGTCGTGCTGCCCTGGCCACGCCAGTAAGGACCGACCTTAGGTGACCGGCAGATGTCTCCCGGGAGCGCGTCAGCGCGACGGGAGACTTCACGTCGCGCGCCTCTTTTGGCCGAAGGCCACGGCAACATTTTGCAGGGCGCCCTCTGCACCTGCATGAGGTGATAGCGGTGCCGCGCCCTGCGAAATGTTGCCGTCAGCGCGCGACATAGACTACAGAGCGATGTTCGCCCAGTCAGAGGTACCCGTCCCCCCGGCGGAGGTGCGTTGATGCGCCTCGTCTTCGCCGGCACCCCCGAACCCGCGGTCCCGTCGCTGCGCGCGCTCCTCGCGTCCGAGCAGCACGAGGTCGTCGCCGTCGTGACCCGTCCGGACGCGCAGGCAGGCCGAGGCCGCCGGGTCGTCCGGTCGCCGATCGGCGCGCTGGCCGACGAGCACGGGATCGAGGTGCTGACCCCGCCGAAGGCGAGCGACCCCGCGTTCCTCGCCCGGCTCGCGGAGATCGCGCCCGACGCGTGCCCGGTGGTGGCGTACGGGGCGTTGCTGCCCCAGGCCGCGCTGGACATCCCGGCGCACGGCTGGGTCAACCTGCACTTCTCGCTGCTGCCCGCGTGGCGCGGCGCCGCGCCGGTCCAGGCCGCGATCCGCGCCGGGGACGAGATCACCGGCGCCTCGACGTTCCGCATCGTCAAGGAACTCGACGCGGGCCCGGTCTACGGCGTGGTCACCGAGCAGATCGCCGCCACCGACACCGCCGGGGAACTGCTCGGCAGGCTGGCGGAGTCCGGGGCGAAACTGCTCGTGTCCACGATGGACGGAATCGCCGACGGCTCGCTGCGCGCGGTCGCGCAGACCGGCGACGGCGTGAGCTACGCGCCCAAGGTGACCGTCGAGGACGCGCGGGTGTCGTTCGCCGACCCGGCCGCCGCGGTCGACCGGCAGATCCGCGCGGTCACGCCGGAGCCGGGCGCGTGGGCGGAGTTCCGGGGCGAGCGGCTGAAACTCGGCCCGGTGACGATCGTCGACGAGCCGGGGCCCCCGCCCGGCGAACTCGTCGTGGAACGCAAGCGGGTGCTGGTCGGCACGGCGTCGAAGCCGGTGCGGCTGGGCGAGGTGCAGGCGCAGGGGAAGAAGCGGATGGCGGCCACCGACTGGGCGCGCGGTACGAGGATCGAACAAGGAGAGCGCCTGCAGTGAACGAGCGTAGGGAACGCCGGCCGTCGAGGCCGGATCGCGGCCGTCCGGGCCAGCGTAAAGAGGGGCCCAGCCGCCCGCCGCAGATCGACCCGGCCCGGCAGGTCGCCTTCGACGTCCTGCGCGCGGTCCGCGAGGACGACGCGTACGCGAACCTGGTGCTGCCGCAACTGCTGCGCAACCGCCGGATCTCCGGCCGCGACGCGGCGCTGGCCACCGAACTGACCTACGGCACCTGCCGCGCGGTCGGCATGCTGGACGCCGTCATCGCGGCCTGCCTGGACCGGCCACTGGAGAAGGTCGACGCCATCGTGCTGGACGGGCTGCGGCTCGGCGCGTACCAGCTGCTGCGCACCCGCATCCCCCAGCACGCCGCCGTCGGGTCCACTGTGGACCTCGTCCGCGCCGAAGTCGGTTCGTGGATCGCGGGTTTCGTGAACGCCGTACTGCGCTCGGTGTCCGAAAAGGACGAAGAGACCTGGCTGAACGAACTGGCCCCCGACGAGGCCGCGGACCCGATCGGCGCCTACGCCCTGCGGACGGCACATCCGCGCTGGGTCGCGCGGTCGTTCGCGGAAGCCTTGGGGGACAAGGGAGCGGAGCTGAAAGCGGCCCTGGAGGCCGACGACGACCGCCCCGACGTCCACCTGGTCGCCCGGCCCGGCGAGATCAGCGCCGACGAGCTCGCCGCCATCACCGGTGGCGACGTCGCGCCGTACTCGCCCTACGGCGTCCGGCTGCCCGCGGGCTCCGGTGACCCCGGCGACCTCGAGCCGATCAAGGAAAAACTGGCCGCGGTGCAGGACGAGGGCAGCCAGCTGTGCGCCGTCGCCGTCACCAGGGTGCCGCTCTCCGGCTCCGGCCCCGACGTGCGGTGGCTGGACCTGTGCGCCGGCCCGGGTGGCAAGGCCGCGCTGCTCGGCGCGCTGGCGGTGGCCGCAGGCGCGACCGTCGACGCCGTCGAAAAGGCGCCGCACCGGGCGAAGCTGATCGAGAAGGCCGTCCAGGACCTGCCGGTGACCGTGCACGTCGCCGACGGCCGCGAGACCGGTCTCGAACCGGGCTACGACCGCGTCCTCGTCGACGCGCCGTGCAGCGGCCTCGGCTCGCTGCGGCGCCGCCCCGAGGCACGCTGGCGCCGTCAGCCCAGCGACATCTCGGACCTGACGAAACTGCAGGGCCAGCTGATCACCGCGGCACTGGACCTGGTCCGGCCCGGCGGCATCGTCACCTACGTCGTCTGCTCGCCGCATCTGGCCGAGACCGAAGGCGTCGTGGGGGAGACCGCGCGCCGCGCCGGTGCCCGGATCGTCGACGCGCGGGAGTTCTTCCCCGGCGTCCCGCAGCTCGGCGACGGCCCGTACGTCCAGCTGTGGCCGCACCGCCACGGCACGGACGCGATGTTCTGCGCCGTCCTGCGGAAGCCGGACTCCGCCGGGTGAGCAGGGTCCTCGGCCTGGTCGCGAGCTCGTGCGGCGGACTGGACACCCGGTTCGCCGCGCAGCTCGCGAAACCGGCCGCGGACCGCGGCTGGGAGCTCGCGATCACGCTGACCCCCACCGCGGCCCGCTGGCTGGAGACGACCGGCGGGCTCGGTGACCTCGAGAAGTGCACCGAGCTGCCGGTCCGCAGCACCTCCCGGCTGCCGGGCGAACCCCGCCCGCATCCGGATCCGGCGGTGTTCCTGTTCGCGCCCGCGTCCGCCAACTCCGTGGCGAAACTGGCGCTGGGCATCGCCGACAACCAGGCGCTGACCCTGCTGGGCGACGTCCTCGGCACGCCGGGCATCACGATCGTGCTGGGCTACCAGATCCAGGACACGCGGGCGCACCATCCGGCGTGGCGGCGCCATCTCGACACGCTCGCCTCCGCCGGGGTCACCACCACGAGGCTCACCCCGGAGGCCTCGTGGACCTCGGTACTGGACCTGCTGCCGCCGGTTTAGCGGGCGCAGAACCCGGTGTCCAGCGCCTTGGCGAGGTCGTCGGCCACCTTGGGCGGCGCGGGATTCAGGTTCACCACGACGTTCACCCGCCTGCCGTGCGGGACGGCGCCGGACAGGTTCGCGTAGCCGACGATGTTCCCGCCGTGCCCCCAGAACCTGCCGCCGCACGACAGCGGGACGGACGCGATCCCGAGGCCGTACTCCGCGCCGGGGAGCCCGACGGGCGCCGGAACGGTCCGCTGCATCTCCGCCAGCTGCGCGCGCGGCAGGAGACGGCCGTCGACGAGCGCGCCGTAGAACCGGTTCAGGTCCGCGCCGGTCGAGATGAGCCCGCCGGAGGCCCCGGCGGCCGAGGGATCGAATTCGGTGTAGTCGGTGGGGCCGGGCCCGTAGCCCCTGGCGTGCGGATACGGCAGGTTTTCGTCGCCGCGCGACGGCAGTGAGGTGTCGCGCAGGCCCAGCGGCCCGGTGATCCTGCTCCGGAGCTCGTCGGCGACGGAACGACCGGTGAGCTTCTCGATCAGCATCCCGGCGATGATGTAGTTCGTGTTGGAGTACGACCAGTTCGTGCCGGGCGCGAACAGCGGCGGATGCGCGAGGCCGATCGCCACCAGCTCCTCCGGTTCGGCACCGCGATGGCGCCACTCTTCGAGGTCGAGGTCGCGGAGGTAGTTGTAGATCCCGCTGGTGTGCTGCAGCAGCTGCCGTACGGTGATCTTGGTGCCGTCGTTGCCGTTCCCTCGGACAAGGCCCGGCAGGTAGTCCTCGATCGGCGCGTCCAGCCGCACCTTCCCCTCGGCGACGAGCTGCAGGACCACGACCGCGACGAAGGTCTTGGTGATGCTGGCCGCCCGGAACTTCGAGCCGTGCGGGAACGGTGTCCCGGTCTCGACGTTCCCGACGCCCTCACGCTCCGACCACGTCCGTCCGGACGGGCTCGTCACGGTCGCCTGCGCGCCGGGGACACCGTCCTGCACCAGTGCTTTCAGCGCTTTGTCGACTTCGTCCCGCGGGTGGGTGACGGCCAGCGCCGGGGTGGCGGTCGTCGCGGCGAGCAGCGCGACCAGTGAACCGACGGCGATGATCTTCTTGCCTGGCAAGGATTTTCGCATGGATTCCACGCTAGGGAGGCGCGGGCGCGGTGGCCATGGGGTGAACCCCCACGCCTTACTGAGGTTTGCCCCACCATGCCGCTCAGCGCAGGCTGTGCCCCGGCGCGACGACGCCGGTCTCGTAGGCGAACACCACCGCCTGGCTCCGGTTGGCCGCGCCCAGTTTCCCGAAGATGTTGCCCACATGGGTCTTGACGGTTTCGAGGCTGATCACCAGCTCGGCCGCTATGTCCACATTGGACATCCCGGTGGCGATGAGCCGCAGCACCTCGGTCTCCCGTTTCGTCAGCGACGACGGTCGGGGAGCGAGGCCGGACGGCGCCGGGCGCGCGGTGACCATCCGGCGGATCGCGTCGGGGAACAGCAGCGTCTCCCCGGCGGCGATCGTCCGGATGGCGTGCGCGAACTCCTCCTTGCGCGCCCGCTTCAGCAGGAATCCGCTGGCCCCGGCCAGCAGCGCGTCGTAGACGTAATCGTCGTTGTCGAACGTCGTGATCACGAGGACCTTGGGCGGGTCGGGGATCTCGGCGAGCACCCGCCGGGTCGCCTCGATCCCGTCCACCCCGGGCATGCGCACGTCCATCAGGACCACCTCGGGGTGCGTCCGCCGCACCAGATCGACCACCTCCCCGCCGTCACCCGCCTCGCCGACCACGGTCAGGTCGGGCTGGTTGTCCAGCAGGGAACGCAATCCGGCTCGCAGCAAGGGTTCGTCGTCGACGATCAGGACGCGCAGGGTCATGAGTGCGACCGTAGCGGGATCGTCGTCACCAGCCGCCACAACGGTTCCCCGTCGACGGCGGGCCCCGCGACGAGCTCCCCGCGCAGGGCTTCGACGCGTTCGGTGAGCCCCGGCAGACCGTTGCCGCCGCGGCCGGAGGCGGCCGCGTGCTCCATGAGCGGGTTCACGATCTCGATCCGCAACGCGTCGGCGAGTACCGCGACCCGCACGCTCACCGGGCCGGGATGGGCGTGCCGCAACGCGTTCGTCAGTCCTTCTTGGACGATCCGGTACGCCTCCCGCGAAAGGGTCGCGGGCAGTTCGGCGGCGGGGCCGGTGAGCTCGTAGTCGATCACCGCGCCGCCCGCACGGGCCCGTTCGGCCAGCGTCGCGGCCTCGATGAGCCGCCGCTCGGGCTCGCGGGACGACCGGTCGTCCCTCAGCAGGCCGAGTACGTGGTCGAGGTCTTCGAGCGCCGCCCTCGAAGACTCCTCGATGGTGCCCAGCGCCCGGCGCACCAGTTGCGGTTCGGAATCGACCAGTTCGGCGGCCGCGGCGGCCTGGATGGTCGACGTCGTCAGCGTGTGGCCGATGGAGTCGTGCAGTTCGCGGGCCAGCCGGTTGCGCTGCTCGAAGTGGTTCGCCCGGACTTCGGCCGCGGCGACGCGTTCGGCGGCCGAGGGGCCCAGCAGGGCTACCGCGCTGTACTGGAACAGCTTCGTGAAACCAGCGAGGACGTAGGCGATGACGACGAGCGTGAAGAACCCGATCGGCAGCGTCCACGCGCCGGCGATGCCGGGTTCGATCGTCACCTCTTCACCGAAGATCGCGATGGGACTACCGCCGCCCCCCGCCCACACCAGGGTCAGGACGAACCCCAGGAACAGGAAACAGCCGAGGCCGAACAGCACCCAGCCGAGCGCGGTGTGCACGACCAGCCAGGCCGCCGAGCGCCGCCGCTCCGCCCAGGCGACCTTCGTGTTCGGCGGGGGCTGCGCGATCCGGGTGCCCAGCATCTGGTTGGAGAACCAGATACCGACCCGCCGCATCGGTCCCGGCAAGCCCGCCAGCGCGACCAGCAAGCCCATGGCGAGCACGCCGTAGGCCATCTTCGCCCGCACATCGCCCGGGATGAGAACGGCGGGGACGAGCGCGATCGGGAACGGGATCGCGGTGATCGCCATGCCGAGGAAACCGAACGGCAGGCTGCGGTAGCTGCCGATCCGCACGAGGGGCTTGAGTGGGTTGACCATGAGGGGAACGCTATTCGGCGGCGCGTGCGCGCACCTCCCACTGCGGTGCCATTTCGCGTCATACTCCAGACCGGGCCGGCGGTCACAGCCGGTTAGCGGGCGTTAGCGGCGCCCTCCTACACTCGGGCGCGTGGCTCACCGACCTTTGATCGCACCCAGCATCCTCTCCGCGGACTTCGCCCGGCTCGGCGACGAGATCCGCGCCGTCGCGGGCGAGGGGGACACTCGCGCGGACTGGGTCCACGTCGACGTCATGGACGCGCATTTCGTGCCGAACCTGACCCTCGGGCTCCCCGTGGTGAAGTCGCTGCTCAAGGCCACCGACGTGCCGATCGACTGCCACCTGATGATCGAGAACCCCGACAAGTGGGCCATCGGATACGCCGAAGCGGGCGCTTACAACGTCACCGTGCACGTCGAGGCCGCGCACGACCCGATCGCGCTGGCGAAGAACCTGCGCGCCGCCGGGGCGAAGGCAGGCCTGTCGATCAAGCCGAACACGCCGATCGAGGACCACCTCGAGACCCTCAAGCACTACGACACGCTCCTGGTGATGTCGGTCGAGCCCGGTTTCGGCGGCCAGTCGTTCATCGAGGGCGTCCTCGACAAGGTCCGCACCGCGCGGCGCCTGGTCGACACCGGCCACCTCAAGCTCGTCGTCGAGATCGACGGCGGGATCAACGCCGACACCATCGAGCAGGCCGCCGAAGCCGGAGTGGACTGCTTCGTCGCCGGTTCCGCCGTCTACGGCGCCGAAGACCCTGGTAAGGCCGTCGCGGCGCTTCGCGAGCAGGCGGCCCGCGTCCGCGGCTGATCCCGCCTCGTGATCCGCCGTCGGGTCAGGAGAAGGAATCGGCCGCGATGGGTGTTGGATGAGGGGAGCACCGTTCCCAGCGACGGTGCGAGCCAGGAGGAGGGCAGCAGGAGTGTTCACCGGCATTGTCGAGGAACTCGGCGAGGTCACCGCGGTCGAGCAGGTCCCGAACGCCGCGAGACTGACCGTTCGGGGGCCGCTGGTGACCAGCGACGCCGGGCACGGCGACTCCATCGCGGTGAGTGGCGTGTGCCTCACCGTGGTCGCGGTGGCGGGCGGTGAGTTTACCGTCGATGTCGTGCACGAGACCCTGCAGCGCTCCAGCCTCGCGAAGGTGCAGGTCGGCGACGTCGTCAACCTCGAACGCGCGACGCCGGCGGGCGGCAGGCTCGGCGGGCACATCATGCAGGGCCACGTCGACGGCACCGGCGTCTTCCTCAAACGCGACGAGCAGGGACTCACCACGTTCGCGCTGCCGAAGAAGCTGTCCCGGTACGTCGTCGAGAAGGGGTCGATCGCGGTCGACGGCGTCTCCCTCACGGTCGCTTCGGTGACCGACGAGGAGTTCTCCATCGCCCTGATCCCGACCACCCTCGAACTCACCACGCTCGGCCGGAACACGCCGGGCGACCTGGTGAATCTCGAGGTGGACGTGGTCGCCAAGTACGTCGAAAAGCTGGCCATGCCGCACCTGCGCGCGCAGGGGGACAATGGCGGTACGGAGGAGCGGGCGTGAGTGAGACGAGTGCGATTCCGGGGTCGGCCGACCTGACCCCCTGTGCGGGCGGGGTGGTGGCCGTGAACGCCGATGCCATCGAGGCGGCGATCGCCGACATCAAGGCGGGCCGTCCCGTCGTCGTGGTGGACGACGAGGACCGCGAGAACGAGGGCGACCTGATCTTCGCGGCGGAGAAGGCCACGCCGGAACTGATGGCCTTCATGGTGCGCTACACCTCGGGTTACGTCTGCGTGGCGCTGACCGAGGCCGAGGCGGACCGGCTCGACCTACCGCCGATGTACCACACGAACCAGGACCAGCGCGGCACCGCGTACAGCGTCACGGTCGACGCCGCCGAGGGGATCACCACCGGGATCTCCGCGGCCGACCGGTCGCATACCGTCCGGCTGCTCGCCGACCCGGCGTCCAAGGCGTCGGACTTCCGGCGGCCCGGCCACGTGGTCCCGCTGCGCGCCAAGCAGGGCGGCGTCCTGCGGCGCCCGGGGCACACCGAAGCCTCCGTCGACTTGGCCCGGTTGGCCGGCCTTTCGCCGTCCGGGGTGCTCTGCGAGATCGTGTCGCAGAAGGACGAGGGCGACATGGCCCGCCGCGACGAACTCGAGGTCTTCGCCGCGGACCACGACCTCAAGATGATCACCATCGCCGACCTGATCGCGTACCGGCGGCGCACCGAGAAGCAGGTCGAGCGGGTCGCCGAGGCGCGGATCCCGCTGAACGCGGGCACGTTCCGGGCGGTCGGCTACGACAGCCTGCTCGACGGCATCGAGCACATCGCGTTCGTCTACGGCGAGATCGGCGACGGCGAGGACATCCTGGTCCGCGTGCACTCCGAGTGCCTGACCGGTGACGTCTTCGGCTCGCTGCGCTGCGACTGCGGCCCGCAGCTGGAGGCCGCGCTGGAAGCGGTGGCCAAGGAAGGCCGCGGCGTCGTGCTCTACATCCGCGGCCACGAGGGCCGAGGCATCGGGCTGCTGCACAAACTGCAGGCCTACCAGCTGCAGGACGCCGGCGCGGACACCGTCGACGCGAACCTGCAGCTCGGCGTCCCCGCCGACGCGCGGGACTACGGCACCGGCGCGCAGATCCTGTGCGACCTCGGCGTCCGCTCGATGCGGCTGCTGACGAACAACCCGGCCAAACGCGTCGGGCTGGAGGGCTACGGCCTGCGGGTCAGCGGGCGGGTCGCGCTGCCGATCTCGCCGAACCCGGAGAACCTGCGCTACCTCAAGACCAAACGGGACCGGATGGGGCACGACCTGTCCCAGCTGGAGCATTTCGACCAGGTCGGCGCCGAGGTCGACCAGGGCAACGGAGGTGGCACGCGGTGAGCGGCGAAGGCCGTCCGGACGTCGAACTCGACCTGTCCGACTGTAAGAACATCCGGCTCGGGATCGTGGCCACACGCTGGCACACGAAGATCACGAGCGCCCTGCTGGACCGCGCCATCGAGGCGGCCAAGGCGGCCGACCTGGAGGAGGAACCGACGGTCGTGCGCGTCGCGGGCGCCGTCGAACTGCCCGTCGCCGCGCAGGCGCTGGCCCGCACCCACGACGCGGTGGTCGCGCTGGGCGTGGTCATCCGGGGCGGGACGCCGCATTTCGAGTACGTCTGCGACGCGGTCACCGCGGGCCTGACCAGGGTCGCGCTCGACGAGAGCACCCCGGTCGGCAACGGCGTCCTCACCTGCGACACCGAGCAGCAGGCCCTCGACCGGTCGGGGCTGCCCGGCTCCGTCGAGGACAAGGGCTACGAAGCGACCGTCGCCGCGCTGGACGCCGCGCACGCGCTGCGGAACCTGCGCCAGCCGTGGACCGAGCGGGGATTCGTGTGAGCGTCGAGGCGGATGTGATGACGGAGTCCGAGGTCGTGGTGGTGCGGCCCCGCCGCGCCCTGGTGATGTGCTCCGTGCTGGCGGTGATCCTGCTGGCGACGTTCGTGGTCGTCGCGGTGCTGCTGCGCGGCTCGGACACCGGCGTGATCTTCCAGCCGTCCGACCAGGCGGCGATGATCGGCATCGGCGTCCTGCTCGCCGCGGGCACGATGCTGTTCGCGACCGCGCGCGTGAAGGCCGACGCGGACGGTATCGAGGTCCGGAACGTGCTGATGACCAAGAGGTTCGCGTGGAGCGAGGTGCTCTCGGTGAGTTTCCCGGACGGCGCCTCGTGGGCCCGGCTGGAGCTGCCGGAAGACGAGTACTACTCGGTCATGGCCGTGCAGGCCGTGGACCGGGAACGCGCGGTCGCGGCGGTGCGGGCGCTGCGGCGGCTGCACAAGGCGGCCTGGGAAGGCTGACCCCTCGTGAGTGGTGAGGACGGTTCTAACCGTCCTTACCACTCACGAGACTTGACCCACGCCGCACCGCCGCCCTTTGCTCGCTCCTGAAGTCCGTGAAGGCCTCCTTGAGGGACCCAGAGTCCCTCAAGGAGGCCTTCACGGACCGGGGATGCCAAGCCGCCGTTCAGAGCGAAAGATCCACCACGATCGGCGCGTGGTCCGAAGGCCCCTTCCCCTTCCGCGCCTCACGGTCCACATAGGAATCCGTCACCGCACCCGCCACGACGGCGTCGGCGTACACGAGGTCGATCCGCATTCCCTTGTTGTTCGGGAAGTTCCCGGCCCGGTAGTCCCAGTACGTGAACGGGTGGTCGTACTTCAGCGGCCGCGGGAACACGTCGGACAGCCCGAGGTCCCGCAGCGCGGCGAGCGCCTTCCGCTCCGGCTCGGTCACGTGCGTCGATTCGGCGAACACGCCGATGTCCCAGACGTCCGCGTCGGTCGGCGCGATGTTGAAGTCGCCGAGCACCGCGAACGGCAGCCCGCGCGCCTGCTCCTCCCGCACGGTCGCCTCCAGCGCCGAGAGCCAGGCGAGTTTGTAGCCGTAGTGCGGGTTCTCCAGGTCGCGCCCGTTGGGCACGTACACCGACCACAACCGCAGCCCGCCGCAGGTGGCGCCGATGGCCCGCGCGTCCGTCTTGTCCTCGAAGGTGGGCTCGCCGGTCAGCCCGCGTGTCACGTCTTCCAGCCCGACACGCGACAGGATCGCGACGCCGTTCCAGCGCCCGATGCCGTACGCCGCCGTCTCGTAGCCCAGCTCCTTCACGGCGTCGAAGGGGAAGGCGTCGGTGCCGCTCTTGAGTTCCTGCAGGCACAGCACGTCCGGCTGGGCCGAACCGAGCCAGTCCAGCACCCTCGGCAGCCGGGGCCCGATCGAGTTCACGTTCCAGGTCGCGATCCGCATGCCCGCGAGCGTCCCACACCCCACCGACAGCCCGACGCGAAAGGGCCCTCCGAGACGGGTCGCGTCTCGGAGGGCCCTTTCACCGGGGTGGAGGTCAGACCCCGGTGGTCGAACGGATCCAGGAGCGGGCCGAAGCGACGCTGCCGTAGTTGTTGGTGCCGCGGATGTTCGAGCCACTCTGGTTCTGCACGGTCGAAGCGACACCGACCTGGACGCCGTTGGAGACCTGGGGGCCGCCCGAGTCGCCCTTCCACGCCGAGCCGTCGATGCCGACGCTCTGGATCGCCGGGCCGCCGTAGGCGTCGGTCGAGCTGCCGCTGACGCGGACGTTGGCGACCTTCAGCGCCGAGGCGGGCGGGCCGGTCGGGGTCTCGCGGCCCCAGCCGTAGAGCTGGTTGGTGCTGCCGACCGACGGGTTCGAGCTCGCCAGGGTGATCGGCGTGACGCCGGCGTCGGAGGCCAGGTGCAGCAGCGAGATGTCGGAGCCTGCGGGCGAGGAAACCTTGCGGTCGACGGCGATCTCACGGCCGCCCTGCAGCTGGTTGCTGCCGACGCGGACCCGCATGCCGGTGCCGTCGGAGTCGAGGCAGTGCTTGGCGGTCAGGACCCAGCGCTGGGCGATGACGCTGCCGGAGCAGTTGAAGCCGTCCCACTGACGGCCCGGGGTGTTGACGTAGACCTGGGCGCCCCAGCTCACCGTGGGGGCGGTGCCGCCGCCCACGATGTTGGGCTGGACACCGGTCGGGGTGCCCGCCGAGGCCACGCCGGCGGTCATGGTGAGGGCTACGGCGGCGAGGGTGGCGGCGCCCAGCGTACGAAGACGGCTCACGGTGCAGGAGTCCTTTCGAGCGTCATCTGACGAAGAACCGAATGAAGTGGAACTGGGACGGAAAGTAATCAACCGATTCACCCGCTAGGAACCAACGAACGTCGGTTACGGCCGAAGACCCGACTTAGGTCGGTATACGTAGTGAAATCCGGACCGGATGGTGGGAATGGCCACTCGAAGGGTTGACCGGACCGCGCGTAAGGACGGGGCCTCGTAAGACTGTCGGTGGTGCCCCATAGGCTTGGCGCTGTGGCTGACCCGACCACCTACCGTCCTTCGCCGGGGAGCATCCCGGACGCGCCCGGCGTGTACAAATTTCGTGATGCCACGAAGAGGGTCATCTATGTCGGCAAGGCGAAAAGCCTCCGAAGCAGGCTGAACTCGTACTTCGCCGACATCACGGGCTTGCACCCGCGCACCCGCCAGATGGTGACGACGGCGGCGAGCGTCGAGTGGACCGTCGTGGGCACCGAGGTCGAGGCGCTCCAGCTCGAGTACAACTGGATCAAGGAGTTCGACCCGCGGTTCAACGTCCGGTACCGCGACGACAAGAGCTATCCGGTCCTCGCCGTCACGATGAACGAGGAGTACCCGCGCCTGCACGTCTATCGCGGCGCGCGCAAGAAGGGCGTGCGGTACTTCGGGCCGTACGCGCACGCCTGGGCCATCCGCGAAACGCTCGACCTGCTGCTCCGGGTCTTCCCGGCGCGCACCTGCTCGGCGGGCGTCTTCAAACGGCACGGCCAGATCGGCAGGCCGTGCCTGCTGGGCTACATCGGGAAGTGCTCCGCGCCGTGCGTCGGCAAGGTTTCCGCCGACGAGCACCGGGAGATCGTCGAGGACTTCTGTGACTTCCTCGCCGGCCGCACCGACGCGCTGATCCGCCGTCTGGAACAGGAAATGGCGGCCGCGTCCGAAGAGCTGGAGTTCGAGCGCGCCGCCCGGCTGCGTGACGACCTCGGCGCGCTGCGGCGCGCGATGGAGAAGCAGGCGGTCGTGCTCGGCGACGGCACCGACGCGGACGTCGTCGCCTTCGCCCACGACGAACTCGAAGCCGCCGTCCAGGTCTTCCACGTGCGCGGCGGCCGGGTCCGCGGGCAGCGCGGCTGGGTGATCGACAAGGCCGAAGAGATGGACGTCAAGGATCTCGTCGACCACTTCCTCACGCAGTTCTACGGCGAGCAGGCCGAACGAGCGGACGATCCCGACGGCGGCCCGCCGGTGCCGCGCGAGGTGCTCGTCCCCGAGCTGCCCGCCGACGCGGAAGCGCTCGGCGAATGGCTTTCCGGGCTGCGCGGGTCGAGGGTGAGCCTGCGGGTGCCGCAGCGCGGCGACAAACGCGCGCTCGCCGAGACGGTGACCCGCAACGCCGGAGAGGCGTTCACCCAGCACAAACTGCGCCGCGCGGGCGACCTCACCGCGCGTTCGGCGGCGCTGGCGGAACTGCAGGACTACCTGGCGCTGGAAACCGCGCCGCTGCGCATCGAATGCGTCGACATCAGCCATATCCAGGGCAGCGACGTGGTGGCCTCGCTCGTGGTGTTCGAGGACGGGATCCCGCGCAAGTCCGAGTACCGGCGCTTCGCCTTGCGTGAGGCCGCGGAGGAAGGCGACGTCGCGTCGATCGCGGAGGTCGTCCGCCGCCGGTTCTCCCGTTACCTCAAGGAAAACGCGGACGAGGCCGCCGTCGATCCGGACCGTCCGGGCATCGACCCGGAGACCGGCAAGCCGCGCAAGTTCGCCTACGCGCCGAACCTGCTCGTCGTCGACGGCGCGGGCCCGCAGGCCACCGCCGCCGCGGACGTCCTGTCCGAACTGGGCGTCACCGACATCGCCGTGGTCGGCCTGGCGAAGCGGCTGGAGGAGGTGTGGCTGCCGGGCGATCCCGATCCGGTGATCCTGCCGCGCACCTCCGACGCGCTGTATCTGCTGCAGCGGCTGCGCGACGAGGCGCACCGGTTCGCCATCCGGTACCACCGCGAGAAGCGGTCCAAGCGGATGCAGGTGTCCGCATTGGACGGTGTGCCGGGGCTGGGGCAGGCTCGCCGTACCGCGCTGATCAAGCATTTCGGCTCGGTGAAGAAACTCCGCGAAGCGCGGATAGAAGAGATCGAGGCGGTGCCCGGCTTCGGCAGGCGCACCGCCGAAGCGGTCGTCGCGGCGCTCGCAGGGGAGACAGCGGCGGCGGCGGGGGAGTCCAGTACGTGATCGGTGAAGGGACCATTGTGAGTGCGCAAGAAGAAGGCCGCGGTTCCGGGATGGAGGTCGCGGTCGTTTCCGGTCTGTCCGGCGCCGGCCGCAGCACCGCCGCGAAATGCCTGGAGGACCTGGGCTGGTTCGTGGTGGACAACCTGCCGCCCGAGCTGATCGCGACCATGGTCGAGCTCGGCGCGCAGGCGCGGGGCGCGATCACCAAGGTCGCCGTGGTGATGGACGTGCGTTCGCGCGCGTTCACCGACGACCTGGCCTCGGTCATCAAGGACCTCGACGCCCGCGGCTACAAGCCGCGCGTGCTGTTCCTGGAGGCCACCGACGCGGTGCTGGTGCGCCGGTTCGAGGCCGTCCGCCGCGGCCACCCGATGCAGGGCGACGGCAGGCTCGCCGACGGCATCACCGCCGAGCGCACGCTGCTGGAGCCGCTGCGGGAAGAGGCCGACCTCGTGCTCGACACGTCGTCGCTTTCGGTGCACGACCTGCGCGCCAAGATCGAGGACGCCTTCGGTTCCGAGGCGAGCACGCAGACCCGCGTCACCGTGCTGTCGTTCGGCTACAAGTACGGCCTGCCGATGGACGCCGACCTGGTGATGGACGTCCGGTTCCTGCCGAACCCGTTCTGGATCCCGGAACTGCGCGACCACACCGGTCTCGAGGGCGAGGTCCGCAACTACGTGCTCAGCCAGGAAGGCGCGGACGAGTTCCTCGACCGCTACCACCAGCTGCTGCGCCTGATCGGCGCGGGCTACAAACGCGAGGGCAAGCGGTATCTGACGCTGGCCGTCGGCTGCACCGGCGGGAAGCACCGCAGCGTCGCCATCTCCGAGGAGCTCGCCCAGCGTCTGTCCAATGAGGACGGTATGGCCGTGAAGGTGGTGCACCGCGACCTTGGCCGCGAGTAGCGCACCGCGCGCGGTGGCACTGGGCGGCGGGCACGGCCTGCACGCCACCCTCACCGCCTTGCGCCGGGTGACCTCGCAGGTCACCGCCGTGGTCACCGTCGCGGACGACGGGGGCTCGTCCGGCAGGCTGCGCCGGGAGCTGGGGCTGCTGCCGCCGGGCGACCTGCGGCAGGCCTTCGCCGCGTTCGCCGCCGAAGACGGCGGGACGTTGTGGGCGGAGGTGTTCCAGCACCGCTTCGGCGGCGACGGCGCGCTCGCCGGGCACGCGGTCGGGAACCTCTTGCTGGCCGGGTTGTTCGAGGTGCTCGGGGATCCGGTCGCCGCGCTCGACGAGGCGAGCAGGCTCATGGGCATCTCCGGCCGCGTCCTGCCGATGTCACCCGAACCGCTGGAGATCCAGGGCGAGGTTTCGGGGCTGGACGCCGAGAATCCCGAGGCGCTGCGGCGGATCCGCGGCCAGGTGGCGGTGGCGACGACGCCGGGACAGGTGCACCGGATCAGCCTGCACCCGACCGGGCAGGCCGATCGGCCGCCGCGTGGCTGTGCCGAGGCGATCGAGGCCGTGCTCGACGCGGACGTGGTGTTCCTCGGCCCGGGTTCGTGGTTCACGAGCGTGCTGCCCCATCTGCTGGTGCCGGATCTGCACGACGCGTTGCTCCGAACGGACGCCACGAAGGTCGTGATCCTCAACCTGATCCCCCAACCGGGGGAGACGGCGGGGTTCTCGCCGGAGAAGCATCTGGACGTACTCTTCGAACACGCCCCGGAATTACGGGTGGACGCGGTCATCGCGGACCGGGACTCGGTGCCCTCACCAGCCCGGTTGCGGGACGCGGCCGGGAGACTGGGCGCGCGGGCGTTGCTGGGGGCGGTGGCTGACCCGGTCGTGACGGGGCGGCATGATCCTGATGCGCTCGCGGGCTGTATGCGAGACGCTCTGGAGTCTCACCGGGGGAGGAGCTGAAGGTATGGAGGGGCAGCGATGGCGATGACCGCCGCCGTGAAGGACGAGCTGAGCCGGCTGGAGATCACCAAGATCGGCCCGCGCCGCGCGGAGGTCGCGTCGATGCTGCGATTCGCGGGCGGGCTGCACATCGTGGCCGGCCGCGTCGTGGTGGAGGCCGAACTCGACACCGGTTCGGTGGCGAGGCGGCTGCGCAAGGAGATCCACGAACTGTACGGACACCAGTCCGACGTGCACGTCATTTCCTCCAGCGGCTTGCGCAAGGGCACGCGGTACGTCGTTCGGGTGGTCAAGGACGGCGAAGGGCTCGCCCGGCAGACCGGCCTGATCGACCAGCGCGGCCGCCCGGTGCGCGGACTGCCCGCCGCCGTCGTGTCCGGTGGCGTCGCCGACGCGGAAGCCGCCTGGCGCGGCGCGTTCCTGGCGCACGGTTCGCTCACCGAACCCGGCCGCTCGTCGTCGCTCGAGGTCACCTGCCCCGGCCCCGAGGCCGCGCTGGCGCTCGTCGGCGCCGCCCGCCGGATGGGCATCCAGGCCAAATCGCGCGAGGTCCGCGGCGCCGACCGGGTCGTGGTGCGCGACGGTGACGCGATCGGTGCCCTCCTGACCCGGCTCGGCGCGCATACGAGCGTGCTCGCCTGGGAAGAGCGGCGGATGCGGCGCGAGGTGCGGGCCACCGCGAACCGGCTCGCGAACTTCGACGACGCCAACCTGCGGCGTTCGGCCCGCGCGGCCGTCGCGGCGGCGGCCAGGGTGGAGCGGGCGCTGGACATCCTCGGTGAATCCGCCCCGGAGCACCTGCTCGCTGCGGGCAAGCTGCGGCTGTCGAACCGGCAGGCCTCGCTCGAGGAACTCGGCCAGCTGTCCGATCCGCAGATGACGAAGGACGCCGTCGCCGGCCGGATCCGCCGCCTGCTGGCGATGGCCGACAAAAAGGCGAAGGAACAAGGCATTCCGGACACCGAATCCGCCGTCACCCCGGACATGCTGGAAGAAGACGAGGCCTGACGTCACCTCTCGTGAGTGGTAAGGACGGTTCTAACCGTCCTTACCACTCACGAGGTTGTTCGCCGAAGACTTCGCGGGTGGCCGGGTCGCCATCGAGGGCGGCGGTCGCGAGGAGGACCGCGCCCGAGGTCCACGTGGTGCGCTCGTCCGGCCAGAACTCCTCGTCCACGAACTGATAGCCGGTCCAGTACGAGCCGTCGTCGTGGCGTAGCCGGGCAAGGCACGCGAGGAGTTCACTCGCGCGGGCCCGGTCGCCGCGAGTGGCGAGGGTGAGCGCCAGTTCGGCCGTCTCGCCGCCGGTCGCCCACGGCTCGTGGTGCACGCAGCGCACTCCCAGCCCTTGCTCGACGAACCGGTCCCAGCCCGCCGCCAGCCGCTCCGTCGCCTCGGCGCCGGTGACGACGGAGCCCAGAACCGGGTAGTACCAATCCATCGCGTGCGGTTTCGCGGCGAACAGCCCCGGCTCGCCGAGCAGGGCGGCACGGAGCCGGTGTGCCGCGACGCACCATTGTGGACGGTCCAGGCCCCGCACGGACGCGAGCGCCAGCGCCTGGGTCAGCGCGTGGTGGATGCTGCAGCAGCCCGCGACAAGCCGGACGTCGGGTTCGTCGTCGCGCCAGGAGATGGCGCCCGACGGCTGCTGCCGCCGCAGCACGGCGTCGACGGCCCGGTCCACGACCGGCCACATCCGATCCAGCCAGGTATGGTCGCCGGTCAGCAGGAAGTGATGCCGGGCACCGACCGCGACATAGGCGGTGAAGTTCGTGTCCATAGTGGACAAATCGATGCGGCCGTCGCGGTACCGGGCCGCCCAGGATCCGTCAGGGCGCTGGTTGCGGATCAGCCACTCGTACGCGGCTTCGGCCTCGGATCCCAGTCCGGCGACGTCCAGTCCCATGGCGGCTTCGAGGTGATTCCACGGATCGAGGTGCCCGCCGGGTTCCCAGGGGATCCCGCCGTCCGGCCACTGCACGGCCGCGATGGTGGCGGCGGTGGCCTTCACGGTTTGCGCGCGTAGACGACGAGGCTCTTGCCGAGCACCGGGTTCAGTGCCCATTCGGCGAACCGCACCGGCCGGGGGCTCCGCATGATGTCCCAGACGAGGAACCGGTGGTACAGCGCGCAAAGCGGGTGCTCCTCGTCGGGGCCGACCGCGCATTTCAACCACCAGTACGGCGAGTGCAGGGCGTGCGCGTGATGGCCGCCGGTCGGCCGCAGCCCGGCCTCGGTGAGCTTCCCGAGCAGTTCGCGGCGCCGGTAGATCCGGATGTGCCCGCCTTCGACCTCGTGATACGCGTCCGAGAGCAGCCAGCAGATCCGCTCCGGCCACCAGCGCGGCACGGTCGCCACCAGCCGGCCGCCCGGGGCCAGCACGCGGCTCGCCTCCGCGAGCACCGCCCGGTCGGCGTGGATGTGTTCCAGTGTCTCGGCCACGATCACCCGGGTGAAGGAGCCGCTCGGGAACGGCAACCGGAGAGCGTCCGCGCGGACGGCCAGCGCCGATGCCGTGCCGGGAGCCTCGCCCGCCTCCGCCAGGTTGGCGAACATGTCCCGCACGTGTTTGAGCGCGATGTCGTCGAGGTCGGCGGCGACCACGTCCGCGCCGCGTTTGTACGCCTCGTAGGCGTGACGGCCGTCCCCGCAGCCGAGATCGAGCACCCGGTCGCCGGGGCCGACGGGGAACCGGTCGAAATCGACGGTCAGCACTCCGCACGCTCCCGGCCGAGGACACGCCGGTAGTGCGCGGCGGTCTCCTCGGCGGTGCGCCGCCAGCTCAGCGCCGCCGCCGTCGCCAGACCACGGGCCGCCAGATCGGCACGCAGATGTTCGTCGCCGAGGACCTTGGTGAGCGCTTCCGCGAGCGCCGGGACATCGCCCGGCGGCACCAGGATCCCCGCGTCACCCACGACTTCGGGCAGCGCGCCGCCGGTCGTCGCGACGATCGGCGTTCCGCAGGCCATGGCCTCGGCCGCCGGCAGCGAAAACCCTTCGAACAATGAAGGTATGCAAGCGATTTCGGCGGAACACAGCAACCGTGCGAGTTCTTCGTCGGTCAGCCCGCTGACGAAACGGACGCCGGCGCCGGGACCGAGCCGGGCGAGTGCCCGCGCCGCCGGGCCGTCCGGTTTCGGTTTGCCGACGATCACCAGTTCGCCTTCGATCCGGTCCCACGCCGCCAGCAGATGTTCGAGCCCCTTCAACGGTTCGTCCGCGCTGGCGGTGGCCACGACCCGGCCGGGGACCCGCGGGATCTCGGGCCGGGGCCGGAAGATCCGGGTGTCCGCGGCGAGCGGGACGACGTGGATCCGGTCGTCCGGAACGCCCATCTCCCGGCCGATGGCCGCACGGGAGGCCCGCGACACCGTCAGCGCGGGCAGCCGCCGTGCGACGCGGTGCTGCATTTCCACGAAGCCGTACCACCGCTTGACCCGTGCCGCCTCCCGTCCGGTGACGGTGGCGAGTTTCAGCGCCCGGTCCACGGCGATGGGATGGTGGATCGTCGCGATCGCCGGCAGTCCACAGTGGAGCATCCCGTAGCCGAGTCCCTGGTTGTCGTGGACGATGTCGAATTCGTCCCGGCGTTTCACGAGATGGCGCGCGGCACGCAGGGAGAACGCGAGGGGTTCGGGGAAACCGCCCCGGCGCATGCCGAGGAACTCCACCCACGACGGCAGATCGCGCAGCTCGCGCGGCCGCGGGGTCCGGAAGGGGTTCGGCTCCGCGAACAGGTCGAGGCCCGGGATCTTCGTCAGCCGCACGCCCTCATCGACCTCCGGGTAAGGAGGCCCGGACAGCACCTCGACGCGATGCCCCAGCGCGGCGAGTTCGCGGCTCAGGTGCCGGACGTACACGCCCTGACCGCCGCTGCGCGGGTTCCCGCGGTAGGTCAGGAGCGCGATGCGCAGTGCGCTCACCGCTCACTCCCGCGTGCCCCAGTACTCGAGCTGCTCGCGGATCTTGCGGGTTTCGGCGTGCCGTTCGCCGCGGACCTCGACGGAATCGCCGAGCAACAGGGTCCAGGTCGAGAGCGCCTCGGTGACCCGGCCGGCCTTGGCGAGGGCCAGCGCGAGACCGAACCGGAGGTCGAGGACGTCGGGATGCCGTTCATTCAGCCGTCCCGTCGCTTCGTCGAGGAGCCGTCGATACTCCAAAACGACGGGGGGGGTGCTCGATTTCGGCGCTCCAGAACGCGATGTTGTGCCGGACGTGGCTGACGATCTCGTCGTCGCCCAGCGCCTGTTTCGCCTGCGGCAGCAGCTCCCGGGAGAGGCGGAGGGACTCCTCCCCGTTCCCGGTCTTGCCCGTCGCGACCGCGAGGAAGTGCCGGGCGTGCAGCGTCTCGCGATGCTCGGCCCCGAGAGCGTCGGTGGCGTCGCGGACGAGGGCTTCGAACGCGGCCCGGGATTCGCCGAAGCGGCCGAGCTCGGCGAGCAGGTGCCCGATGTTGTTGCGCATGCTCAGGACCTCTTCGTCGCCACCGGAGAGGGCGGCCGTGGCGATCGGCAACAGCTCTTCGAACCGGGCGAGCGCTCCCGCCGCGTCACCCGACTTGCCGGTCCAGGTCGCGTGCCGGGCCTTGCAGCGCAACGTGATCCGGTCGGTGTCACCGAGCTCCCGTGCCGCACGGTTCGCCCAGGCCGCCCAGCGTTCCCGGTTCTCGACGGGGATGTGGGACGCCCGTCGCTCCAACGCGGCGAGGGCGTCCTCGCGGAGCCCGGCGAGCCAGAAGTGCTCCGCCTCGTTGGCCGCCGCGTAGCTCTGTTCCAGCGTCGGCTCGTCGTCTCCGGTCACGAGTGGCACCTCCGAGGTCGCCGCCGCCAGCCGGGCGTGCAGCCGGGCCGCCGTATCGGGGGAAAGCGCGGGCGCGCCGGCGGTCAGCAGGACGGTTTCGTCGGCGAGACCCGCCCGCGTCCGGCTGACCGAGTCACCGAGCCCGGCCAGGAGGTCACGGACGCGCACCCGCCGGTCCGGGCCGCCCGCCGCCGCGCTCGCCGCGGTGAGGATCGAGATCGGGATGGGCCCGCGGGTGGCGGCGAGACCCAGCAACTCCAGCAGGATCGCGTGACCGGGCCGCGGCGAGGCCACGGCACCGGTGCTCTGCTCGATGTCGGCCTCCTCCTGCGCCACGCTGATGAAGGTGACTTTCGAATCGCCGAGCCGGAGCACGTCGCCGTGCGCCAGCTCGGCGCTCGGCACGCGCTGCCCGTTGACGAAGGTGCCGTTGGCCGACTCCAGGTCCGTCAGCCACGCGTTCGTGCCGTCCCAGCGGATCTTGCAGTGGAGCCGGGACACCCGCGAGTCGCCGAGCCGGACCGCGGCGTTCCTGCTGCGGCCGAGCGTGGTGAGCCCGAAGGACAGTTCGTGGTGCGCGGGCGGCTGACCGGGGACGTCGATGATCAGGGTGGCGGGGGTGATCCTCGGCGAAGTGGGCGAAGCGGTGTCAGGCACCGGATCGGGTTCGCCCGCGTAGACGTCCTCCGGTTCCTGCATTCCGGGCGACGGCTCGAAACCTCCGGCCAGGCGGACCTCGACCGCGGGTGGGAGGTGTGCCGGCTCCCGCGTGGCCACGACCGCCTTCACCAGCGCCAGTTCCGGTGCCGTCGACAGGCTCCGGAGAAGACCGCACAGCCGTTCCCGGACGTCGGGATCGAGGTCGTCGAGCCCGTCGATCGCGATCCGCACGGGTGCTCCGGTCCACTGTGGAGCGAGCGTCCGCAGCGGACCGAGCAGCGTCAGATCGAAAGCGCTCGCACCGCTGAGGCCGGCGTCGTCGAGCCCGGTGCGGTACGCCTGCTCGGCGTCGGCGAACCCGGGCACGGTGCGCCGCAGCTGACGGGCGAGTTCGCTCGCGAGCCGCTCGGCCGTGTCGCCGCGGCTCGCGAACAGCACGGCGTGCAGGAAGTCGGGCGGCACATAGGATCCGGCCACCGACGGCCGGGCGAGCGCGGCGAGCATGGTCGACTTTCCCGCGCCCGCCTTCCCGGTGATCGCGACCAGCCGGGCGCCGGTGAGCAGATGCCCGACGGTCTCGCCGAGTTTCGGATCCGGCTGGTAGCCCGCGGTCAGCCGTTCGATCGTGGGCGCGGCCGGGTTGCCCGCCAGCGGCGAACGCCGCCAGGCGGGGGAGGAGTTCAGCGCGAGCCACAGCCCCTGATCGGCCTCGGCCACCTCACGGGTGCCGTCGAAACCGAGGTGGACGGCGGTCTGCGCCGGGCACAGGCCGGTGATCACCCGTTTGAGATCCGCGCACCGGACCCGCTCGCCGAACTCCGCGTGCCCCGTCCGCAGAACGGAGACCAGCGACCGGCTGAAGCACCCGTTCGCGGCGACGCGGTCGTCCGAGGCGGTGAGCAGGTCGAACCGCTTGCCCGCCTCGCCGACGATCCGCAGCCAGCGCTGGCCCGCCTGCCTCGCCCCGATGCCGGCGTGGCAGGTGTCGAGCAGGATCACCAGCCCGTCGAGCATCGAGTAGCGGCCGAGGAGCTCTTTGATCCGCTGGGCGAACAGGAAGGAGCGGCGGCTGTCCACCGGCAGGCCGGTGTCCTTGGTGAGGAAGTAGAAGTCGTCGTCGGCGTATTCGCCGTGCCCGACGAGCGAGAGGAAGAGCGTCGCCTCGTCCTCCGACGCGCGCTCGAAGGCCTCCACCAGCGCGTCGTCCAGCTCGACCATCGTCGGGTCGACGAGCAGGCCGCGACCGTCTTCGAGCGCGGGGACGCAGCCGCCGATCTCGGGGTCGAGCAGCGCCCCCGAGACCTGGTGGCCCGCGTCGGGGAGGAACGAGAGAAGGTTCAGTGAGTCGCATTGCGACGCGACCACCAACGACCTCCGCTCTCCCACGGAGATCACTTTGTCTCATCGGGCGGCCACCGGCAAGGGCGGCCCGCGATACTGTGCGCCATGGCTCGGATCGTTCTGGTGCACGGCATCGCCCAGGAACAGAAGTCCGCGGACACGCTCGAGGCGGAATGGCTGCCGAGTCTGGCGGGCGGGGTCCGGCTCGCCGGTGACGCCGCGCTGGCCGACACCCTGTGGCGCGACGCCCGGCCCGGCGACGCGCGGATGGCCTTCTACGGCGACCTTTTCCGCAAGGACGGCCAGCAGGGTGGCGCGGACGAACTCACGCCCGACGAGTGGGCGCTCGCCGAAGCGCTGGCGGCGGAATGGCTCCGGAACGCGGCTTCCTCGGCGTCCCGTGAGGCGGACCGGAACCGGGCCAAGGCCGAACTGGACCTGCTCGGCGGTCCGGCGGGGGAGACCCAGGGCGTGCGCGCGGCCGCCCGCCCGGTGCTGAACGCGCTGGTGCGGCTGAAGCCGTTCGCGCGGCTCGGGGTGGCGTTCGCCGAACGTGTGGTGGTCAAGGCACTCAAGCAGGTGACGCTGTACCTCACCGACGAGACGATCCGGGAACGCGTGCAGGCCCGCGTCGCCGAGCACATCGGACCGGAGACCGAGGCGATCATCGGGCATTCCCTCGGCTCCGTCGTCGCCTACGAGGCCGCCCATCTGTACGGCCGCCCGTTGCCGCTGCTGCTCACCCTCGGTTCGCCGCTGGGCCTGCGCACGGTGGTCTACGAACGGACCCGCCCGCAGCCGCCGTCCGTCCCGCCCGGCGTCGCGAGCTGGGTGAACCTGGCCGACCGGGACGACCTCGTCGCCGCCCGGCCCGACCTCAGCGGGCTGTTCCCCGGCGCGCACGGTGTCCTCGACAGCGGCTACACGGTCGACAACGGGGCGAAGCCGCACGAGGCGGCGTTCTACCTCGCCAAACGACGCACCGGTGAGGTCCTCTCCCGGTCGTTAACCTCCGGCGGGCAGGCGTAACGCGACGGTTTCCGCGGCGACGACGGAGGGAAACAGTCGCCCTCGAAGCTCACCGGTGAGGTGATCTTCGAGGGAAGGGGAAGCCATGCGGGTATCGGCGGAGGTCGGGACGTGGCTCGCGCGGCGCAGCAGCCGGGCGGGTGACTGGTGGGCGGCGGAGCTGGTCGCCGCCAAACGCGGGACGCGGGTTTCGGTGGTGATCCCGGCCCGCGACGAGGCGGAGACGGTGGGCGCGATCGTCGGCACCATCCGGCGCGAACTCGTCGAACGCTTTCCCCTGGTGGACGAGATCCTGGTGGTGGACAGCCATTCCACGGACGCGACCGCCGAGGTCGCCGCGGCCGCCGGGGCGGACGTCGTCGCGCAGGACGCGGTGTTCCCGGAACTGGAAAGCCTGACGGGCAAGGGAGAAGCGCTCTGGAAGGGCGTCGCCGAAACCAGCGGGGACCTCGTCGTCTTCGTCGACGGCGATCTCCGCGACTTCACCGCGGACTACGTGACCGGACTGCTCGGGCCGCTGCTGACCGACCCGGGGATCGCCTACGTCAAAGGGTTCTACCACCGCCCGCTCACCGGGACGGCGGGTGTCGAACCCGACGGCGGTGGCCGGGTCACCGAACTCGTCGCCCGGCCGCTGCTCAACATGTACTGGCCGGAACTGGCCGGTTTCGTCCAGCCGCTCGCCGGTGAGTACGCGGGACGGCGTGAGGTGCTCGAAGGCATCCCGTTCGTCACGCATTACGGCGTCGAGGTCGGCCACTTGATCGACCTGCTCGAACTGCACGGGCTCGACGCGCTCGCGCAGGTCGACCTCGGCCACCGGACCCACCGGCACCAGGGCACGCAGGCACTCGGCCGGATGGCCGCGCAGATCATGCTGACCCTGATGGACCGGCTGGAACGCGGCGGCCGGGTGATCTCCGCGGCGCCGCCGTCGACGTCGCTCGCCCAGTTCCGGCGCGGCGCGGGGGAGGCCGTCGAGCGGGAACTCGTGCTCACCGACGTGGCCCTCACCCAGCGGCCGCCGCTGGAAAGCCTCCCGCCGGAGATCCGCCCGGAGAACTCACCCGCCTTGCGCAGGAGCGCTTAAGGCCTCTTTGGGCCGCCAGCCCGGCGGGCCGAACACGTACCCGAGTTTGTCCCGCCACGAGCCGGCGGCGCGGACGTCGCGCAGGATCGAGCCGTATTCGTGGAAGCCCACCTTGAGCAGGTTGTAGGACTCGACGTTCTTGGTCAGCCCGTAGGTCGGGCGTTTGCCCTCCGGCACGAAACTGCCGAACATCCGGTCCCAGATGATCAGGATGCCGCCGTAGTTCGCGTCCAGGTACTCCTGGTCGCTGCCGTGGTGCACACGATGGTGTGAAGGCGTGTTGAACACGTACTCGAACCAGCGCGGCAGCTTCCGGATCTTCTCGGTGTGCACGAAGAACTGGTAGACGAGGTCGATCGACAGGCCGGTGAGGATCATCCACGGCGGGATGCCGGCCAGGGCGAGGATCGACCAGAAGGGCAGCTGGAAATACGGGGTCCACTTCTGCCGCAGCGCCGTCGAGAAGTTGTAGTGCTCGCTCGAATGGTGCACCTGGTGGCCCGCCCACATGAGCCGGACGCGGTGGCTCGCCCGGTGGTAGGCGTAGAAGACGATCTCCTGGCCCAGCAGCATCAGGACCCAGGTCCACCAGTCGTGCGGGCTGAACTTGACCGGCGCGAGTTCGTAGAGCGCGGCGAACACGAACAGCATGGCGATGCGGAAGACACCGTTGATCACCACCGCCACCGCGCCCATGGACATGCTGGTGCGGGTGTCCTTGACGCTGTAGCCGATGACGTTGTCGTCGTGCCCCAGTACGTGCAGCGCGACGATCTCGATCGCGACGAACAGCAGGAACACCGGCGTCGCCATCAGCACCGGGTCACTCAGATGGGCAAGAAAATCCGCCACCGCACCTCTCCCTGTCCCGCCCCCGTTATCTGACCATCAGGTAACTTACCCTAGGGTCATTTACCTCAGGGTAAGATAACCGCCGTGACAGAAGCAAGGGCCGTCGGCACGAAGGGGGTGCCCCGCGAGGAGCGGGAGTCCCAGATCGTGCGCGCCGGGACGGAGGAGTTCGGCAAGAACGGGTACGCCGGGGCGTCGATGGTGGAGATCGCCCGCCGGGTCGGTGTCACGAAACCCTTGCTGTACCAGTACTTCGGCTCGAAGGACGGGCTGTATCTCGCGTGCCTGCACCGGGCGGGGGACAGGCTGACCGAAGGGGTCGCCGAGACGATGGCGGCGGAGGCCGGACCGCCGGAACGGATGCCGCTCGCGGTGCTCTCGGCCATCTTCGAGACGTTCGACAACGACCGGTACGCGTGGAAGCTGCTCCGCGACCCGACGGTGCCCTCGACCGGCGAGATCGCCGGTGTCGCGGTCGATTACCGCTACCGGCTCGACGGGTTCGCGCTGGTCGGCGCCGCCCAGCTGATGCATTCACGCGGGCTGGACGACGATCGCGACATCGAGGCGATCGCCCAGGTGTGGACCGGCGTCGTCGATTCCCTGATCAGCTGGTGGATCGACCAGCCGGATCAGGACGCCGCGGCGATGACCGAGCGCTGCGCGCGGATCATGCGGAACCTGTTCGGCTGGTGAGCGAGGCGGCCGCGCCTTCGCAGTCGGCGAAGGCCGGTAGCGGTGGATACGGTCGGGGTGCCCGGCGCCGCTCCGGACACCCCGACCGTGCTCAGGACGCGGCGCTGGATTTGCCGCGTAGCTTGACGTTGGCCGTCGAAGCGTTCTTGATGGCCGTTTCGATCTGCGCCATCGTCGAGGACGAGGACAAGCCCGGCACCGTCGCCGACTTCAGCGCGTAGAGCGTGAAGGTGTAGGGATGGCTGGAGCCGCCGGGGCAGGGGCCGAAGTACTTCTGCGAGTTCGCCCCGCTGCCCATGGCCTTCTGCTTGGCGCCGTTCTGGTTCGGGACGGTGAAGCCGGAACCCAGCCCTTCCGGCAATGACGCCGCCGACTCCGGGATGTCCCAGATCGCCCAGTGCAGTTTGTTGCCGTTGTTGGCCACGTCGGCGAAGACGATCGCGTATCCCTTCGCGCCGGTGGTCCCGGCGCTCCACGCCAGCGGCGGCGAGGTGTCCTGTCCCGCGGTGCCGTCACCGGCGCAGGTGAACTTGTCCGGGATGGACGCGTTGTCGGCGAACGCGGGACTGGTCAGCTTGAACGCTCCCGGCTGCGAGGAACCGGGGAACTTCAGCCGCACCACCACGTTGTCGATGGTGCTCGGCGTGCCGCCGTTCTTGTCCGCGTTGGTCGAGGTGACCCACAGCCCGCCGTCCGGTGTCTTGGTGACCGAGCGGAGCCTGCCCCAGCGGCCGGAGAACAGCGACTGCACCGAGCCGACGCCGTTGCCCGCCGCGTTGATCTGGGTGGCGAAGAGCTGCGAGCTGGTGACGGCCGCGACGTAGATCCAGTCGTTGACGATCTCGATCCCGCTCGGCCCGCCGGAACTGGTCGGCCACGTCTTCTTCGGCGCGACCGTGCCACCGCAGGATCCTTCGGTGCCTTCGCACTGGGGCCAGCCGAAGTTGCCGCCCTTCTGGATCAGGTTGAGCTCGTCGAGTTTGCCGTCGCCGAACTCCGAAGCCCACAGCTGACCGCGCGAATCCCACGCCAGGCCTTGCGGGTTGCGGTGCCCGAAACTCCAGACGTAGCGGGCGTTGCCGCCGGTGGAGAAGAACGGGTTGTCGCTCGGCGCCGAACCGTCGGGGTTGACCCGCAGGATTTTCCCGTTGAGCGAGCCCTTGTTCTGCGCGGTGTCCTTGTTCTGCCCGTCGCCGACGGTGGCGTAGAGCTTGCCGTCCGGGCCGAAGCGCAGCCTTCCGCCGTTGTGGTAACGGTTCTTGGCGATCCCGGTGAGCACCGGCGTCGAGGACGAAGACAGCTTTCCGTTGTCGTAGGTCATCTTCACGATCCGGTTGTCGCCGGATGCGGTGTGGTACAGGTAGATCGCGTGATCGGTGGCGTAGTTCGGCGAGATCGCGATGCCGAGCAGGCCGCCCTCGCCGTTGGTGCCGACCGCGCCGGGGACCTTGCCGACCGTCGTCTTCTCGCCCGACGGCGTGATCCGCAGGATCTCGAACCGGTCCCGTTCGGTCGCCAGCGCCGTGCCGTCCGGCAGGAAGTCGACGGACCAGGCGAGGTCCGCCTTCGTGATGTCCTTGTCGTACTCGGGAATCCCGCCGCCCGCGGCGCCGCTCGTCTTCGCGGTCAGCGCGTTGCTCGCGGCCGAAGCGTTGCCGTCGAGGTCACGCGCCTTCACCGTGAACGTGTACGAAGTGTTCGCCGTCAGCCCGGTGACCGTGGCTTCGAGCGACGGCGTCGTCGCGACCTTCGCGGTGCCCTGGTACACGTCGTAGCCGGCGATGGTGCCGCTGTCGTCCGTGGAAGCGTTCCACGCCAAGGAGACGCTGTTCGCGGTCACCGACGTCGAGCGCAGGTTCCCCGGCACCGTCGGCGGGGTGGTGTCCCCGCTGGACGGTGTCGTGAACTGGACGACATTGCTTTGCTGCGAAGGGTTCCCGGCCGCGTCGAAGGCGCCGACCGAGATGTCGTAGGCCGTGTTCGGCTGCAGGTTGTCGACGGTCGTGGTGAGCGTGTTCCCGTCGACGGACTTGAGGACGTTGCCGCCGCGCATCACGTCGTAGCGGACCACGCCGACGTTGTCGGTCGCGGCCTCCCAGGTGAAGGTGGCGCCGCGGGCCTTGATGTCCTTGGCCGCAAGGTTCTTCGGCGGCGTCGGCGCCTCGGCGTCGGTCACTCCGCTCGCGGTGAGCTTGTCCGCGTTGGGCCCGCCGTTCGCGGTCGTCGCGGTGGTGCGGATCTTGTTCGCCCCGGCCGCCAGCGCGACGTCCTTGGTGACGGTCTTCCAGGTGGTCCACGCGCCGGTGCCGGGGAACGACAACGTCCCGGCCGCGGTGCCGTTGACACTGAGGGACACCGGCCTGTCGATCGTGGTTCCGTTGGCGTAGCGGAAGGTCAGCGTCTGGGTTCCGGCCTGTGCGGCGTTCACCGTGTACTCGACGTAGCTTCCGACGACGTTGTCGAAGTTCACGAACCCGGTGCCGGAGTAGCCCGCGTGGTTCTTTTCGACGGCGCCTTGGGAGATCGTGGCGGCTTCGGATTCGTGATCGGTCGGTGCCGCGCCGGCGGGCGGAGCCGGCAGGACGGCGATGGTCATCGCCGTCGCGGCGGCACACGTGAGCAGCGCGCGCCACGGTGGTCGGGGTGCCACTGGAGCCTCCATGCGTGAAGTTCGGGGTCGGGAGGTACAACGGCGGACCGGGCGGGGCCCGGCGGGGAGGTGGAGTTTTAGTTAGGAAACTTTCCTATCTATGGTTCAGATCACACACCAGTGGGTGCTTCGTGTCAATACTTGACCAACATCAACACGGAGTGTCACGCCCCCTGAACGCAATTAGTCCTCTGGATGCGGTCCTTGCGTGTGCAAGTACCGCATCCAGAGGACTGAATGCGAGTGGGGAGAGGGGTCAGCCGGCGATGTCGGCGCGGGCGATCACCTTCGTGATCCGCGCGCGTACCAAGGATTCCTCAGGGACGGCGTTGCGTTTGCCGTAGGCCTCGGCCTTGTCCTCGCCCATGTACCGGCCACCGAGCCTGGTCGCCCATTCGAGCATCTCGTCGAGGTCGTCGTGCAACACGGCTTCGGCGGTGAACTGCACATACGAGTACGGCGGTTTCTGGTCGTCGACGGCGAGCGAGAGCCGCGGGTCTCGCCGCAGTGCCTTCCCCTTGAGGGTGTCCGTGCCGGTGGTGAAGATCAGTTCGTCCCCGTCCGGCCCCTCGTTCAGCAGGAACCACACCGGCGTCACGATCGCCGCCCCGTTCGCCCGGACCAGCCCCAGCATGCCCGTCCGCGTCCCCGCGCTCGCGAACTCCCACCATTCGTCCCTGCTCATTTCACGCATGAACCAGACGCTACCGCCGCCCTGTGGGCCGGGCACCCAGGTCACCCGTGCGGGGTGAGGGGGACGGCGACTAGCCTGGCCTGCTGTGCGAGACGACGAGCTGACCGGGATGGGGCTGGCCGACGAGGGGCTGACGCGCCGCCTCAAGGCGCTGGCCTGCACAGCGCCCTTGCACGACCTCGACGCGCGCAAGGCGAAGCTGGACTGGGCGGACGCCACGATCTACCAGATGGCCGAGATCGCCCTGCACACGATCGACCAGGTCACCGTGTCGATGGACTTCGACACCGGCGCCGACCACGACCAGGTGATCGCGCGGCTGCTGCCGTTCGTCGCGCTCCAGGCGCCCGGCCGGACACCGGACGAGCACGCCAAGGTCGCCCGGTGGGTGCTCGACAACCTGATCAACGTCGGCACCACCGATCGCGGGTTCCGCCGCGTCTACGGCTCCATCGGCCCCGGCGGCGGCTACCAGCGCCGCCAGTTCGACTTCAAACTGCTCGTCGAGCTGGCCGCGCCCGACGGCGAGGTCTACCTGCGCGCCACCGACGAGGCGATCAACGTGCTCGTCGGCGCGCTGGACACCGACGTCGAGTCCGCGCAGATCGCGGCCGAGGTCAAACTGGAGAACCTGATCAACCGCGGCCGCCTCGCCGACGCCAAGCTCGCCGCGGAACAGGCCCGCTACCGGACGGTCCAGTACGGCGAGACGTTGCGCGCCAAACTCGACGCCACCCGCCGCGACGTGCGCGCGGTCGACTGGGAGCGCGAGGTCCCTGATCTGCTGGATCAGGCGCTGTCCCATATCGAGTCCCGGTTCCGCGCCGAGAACGCGATCCTCAAGAACATCACCGCGTCGCGGGACGAGACCGAGGACCTGGACCGCAAACGCCGCGCCGCCGAACTGGTCGACATCGTCGGCGATTGCATCCGCCGCCACACCCGGCTGCAGTCGCGGCTCGCCGACGCGGGAGCGGTGTTCCGCGCCGAACAGGACCGCCAGCAGTTCTCCGGGCCGCCGCAGCGCGCCACGATCGACCTGTTCGGCCAGCTCCTGATGCCGACGCTGGGCCTGCCGATCGCCCAGGCCGTCGCGCCCGCGGAATCGTTCTTCCACGCCGGCGCCGGGATCTCCCCGCCGACCGTGCCGTCGCTGTCTTCGCTGGTGTCGCTGCTGTTGCGGCCCGCTCCCGAACGCGACCAGCTCGTCGGCGAGATCCCCGAGCCCGAGTTGATGCCCGCCGACGTCACCGACAAGTTCGGCGACGAGCAGTGGCGCCTCGCCGACGACCTGCTCGACCTCCCGGAGGTGCCGCGACGGCTGTCCGGGCTGCTCGAAGAGGCCCGCCGCATCGATCCCGGGCTGCCCGCCCTGGTCGCACTGCGGGCGGTGCACGCCTACAGTCCCGAGGTCGGCGCGGCGCTCCGGCTGGGGGAGCGTCAAGTGCTGCTGGCCGTGGACGACGGCACGCTGCTCGAAGACCCCGAGTTCGGCGGAGCGGATCTGCTGCTTTCGTCGGCCGCGGTCGATCGCCACGAAGAAGAGGAGGAGGTCGCGTGACGACCAACGGGGACGTCGAATCCGCGGCCCGGCTCGTCTCGTTCGGCATGCGCCCGAAGCAGCTGCCCTCGCGGGACGTCGTGTACGGCGACCTCGTCCGGCGCTACGGCGAGGACAGGGCGTTCAAACAGCTCACGCACGCGGTCGCGGCCGGGCTCGGGCTGATGGTGCTGGAGGTCAACCTCCAGGCCGGGGCCGTGCTGGCGGCGACTGATGAGTCCGTCTTCGAGATCAAGATGGACAGCTACGCGCGGCAGAGCAAGATCCGCGAACGCCGGGAGACCGAGAAGGTCCTGCACGGGCTCGTCCACCTGGCCACCGCCGCGCTCGGCTACCCGCGCCCGGACGACCTCGCCAACGACACCTACATCGGCCGCGTCAGTGTCGAGCAGGTGGACGCGATGGTGCGCGAGGCCTGCCGGATCCTCGACGAGCGCGCGGCGGAGGCGGAGGCGAACAACGACCCGCTGGCCGACGCGCCCGAGCTCGAACAGGCCTGGCGAGCCTATGCCCGGCGTCCGGCGGCCGCCGCGACGAAGGACGGCAGGCTGTCGTCGGACACCACGCGCGGCATGGTCGCGCGGGCCCTGCGTTTCCTCGCGGATCAAGGCTTTCTCGTCCAGGTCAGCGGAGAGCAGGGCGGGACCTACCGGACGACACCGCGCTACCAGGTGCAAGTGCGGGAACTCGCCGCCGACGCGGCCTTCGACGATCTGCTGGAGCTGAACGTGGTGTCCGTCGCCAACGGCGGCGGGACGTTGCGTGCTGCCGCGTCGGACACGCTCTAAAAGGGGACGAAAGAGATGTACGAGCTTTCGCGGGTTCGCCTGCATTCGGTGGGCCCGGCCGGCGCGCGGTACCAGGACGTCGTGCTGGACTTCAGCGGCGTCGGCGCCGCCATCACCGCGCCCAAACAGGACGCGTTGTTCAGTGCCGGGATCCACCTGGCGGGGGAGGGGCCGCCGCGGCGCCCGTCGCCGGCGAGCGTGCTGTTCCTGGAGAACGGCGGCGGGAAGTCCGTCCTGATCAAGCTGATCTTCTCGGTCATGCTGCCCGGCCGCCGCCAGGTCGTCGGCACGACGAACACCAAGGTGCTGGAGAAGTTCGTCGGCGCCAAGGACGTCTCGCACGTCGTGCTGGAGTGGCTGCAGGTCGAGACCGGCCACCGGGTGATCACCGGCAAGGTGTCGGAATGGCGCGGGCACGTGGTGTCGGCCGACTCGGAGAACCTCGTCGATTCCTGGTACTGCTTCCGGCCGACGCCCTCGCTCGATCTGGACTCGCTGCCGCTGACGTCGGACGGCAGGCTGCTGACGATGTCCGGTTTCCACGACCAGCTCGACAAGGTGCACGGCGGCGAGCCGGAACTGGAGCTGTTCTGGACCCGGCGGCACCACGAGTGGACGTCCCGGCTCGACGGTCTCGGCCTCGACACCGAGCTTTTCCGGTACCAGCGCGCGATGAACGCCGGTGAGGGCGAGGCGGCCGACGCCTTCGCCTTCAGCACCGACGAGGCGTTCGTCGAGTTCCTGTTGCGCGCGGTGCTTTCGGAGGAGGAGCCGAAGGATCTCGCCGAGGTCGTCGCGACCTACGCGCACAACCTCGCCCAGCGCGGGGACCTGTTGTCGGAGCGGGACTTCGTCGCCGGTGCGCTCGACCTGCTCACGCCGCTGGCGGAGGAGGAAGGTGTCGCCGCCGCGTCGCGGAAACTCGCCGACGCGGCCCGCGCCGAGATGCGGACGCTGGCCGGTCAGGTCGCCGCCCGCGACAAGCTGGAGAACGAGCGGCTGAGCGGGCTCGAACAGCACGTCGACGAGGTGAAGTCCGCGGAGAAACTGGCCGAGGGCGACCACCGCCGTCTCACCGCCGGGGTCACCGAACTCCGCCGCCTGGTCGGGAAACTGCGGCTCGACGAGGCGCAGGAGAGCAAGAAACGGATCGACGGCGAACTGGCCGAGGCCAAGACGGCGGCCGAGGCCTGGCGTGAATGCGCCACCGTGCTCAACCACCTCAACGCCGCCCGCAAGGCCCGCGATTTCCGGGAACTGGTGGGGAATCGCGAGCAGAAGGCACAGCCCGCGCTGCAGGCGCGCAACGCCGCCGCGGGCGCGCTCGCCAGGGGACTGCTGGGGCTGGCCAAGAACGCCACCGAGCAGGCGGCGAAGGCCGAAGCCCATGTCGGCGCCCTGCGAGCCGAAGCGGAGAAGGCGCAGGCGGAACGCGACGAGTCGGCGAACCTCGCGGCCTCGCGCCGGGCGGAGGCTCGCGGGCTGGGCGCGCGGATCGCGGAAATCCGGGAGGAGATCGCGGAAACCGTCCGGTCCGGCGCGCTCAAGGCCGGCGCGGACGTCGCCGAGGCGGCGCGCGCGGCCAGGGCCGAGGCCGAGGCGACCGCCGCGGAACTCGTCCGCCGTGAACAGGAACTCGAACGTGTCGCCGAGGATTTGCGCGCCGCGCAGGCCACGGTCAACGACGCGCACCGGCTCGCGGGGTCCACAAAGGACCGGCTGGAACGCGCGGCGGAAGAACTCGACCGGGCCAACCGGCGCACGGACGCGCTCGCCGTCGAGCCTCGGCTGAGCGAGCTCCTCGGCGCGGACGACGTCGCGCTGGAGACGGATCTCCCGGTGCTGCTGGAACGCCTGCGCGAGGCGGGTTCGGCCGCGGAGAAGGAACAGACCGCGTTGCGGATGGAGGAATCCGTCGACGAACGCGCGCTGAACGCGCTCGGTTCCGGTGGTCTCCTGCCCGCCACCGAAGAGGTCCAAGCGGCTTTGGACGCGTTGGAAGCCGCCGGGATGAACGCGTGGTCCGGCTGGCGCTACCTGTCCACTTTGGACAAGAAACGGCGGGCGGCCGTGCTGGCCCGCGCGCCCCAGCTGGTCTCGGGGATCCTGCTCAACGAACCGGAGCAGGTCCGGCTCGCGGAGAAGGTCTTGGCGGAGCGGCGATTGCTGCCCACCACGATCATCCCGGTCGCCACGACCGAGGCCACCACGACCGACCGCCTGCCGGGCGAGGCGGGGATCGAATTCCTCGTGCCGCCCAACCCGGCGATGTACGACGAGGAGGCCGCCGACGCCGAGCGTGAGGCCATCGCGCTCCGGCACGCGGAACGCCAGCGACGGCTGGAGGCACTGGCGACGTCGCTGGCCGACGACGGCGCGTTGTCGTGGAAGCTCAAGACCTGGCGCGAGGACTACCCGCCCGGCAGTATCGCGACGCTCGCCGAGCAGCTCCAGAACGCGCGCACCGCGCACGAGACCGCGCGGACCGCGTTGGAGCAGGCCGAAAAGGAGTTCCAGCGGCTCGGTGAGAAGGCGGCCGGGCTGCGGGAGCGGATCCCCGAGCTGCGCTCGATCTCGGCCGAGGCGGGGGAGCGCGTTCGCGGGCTGGAAGCACTCGCCACCCGTGCCGCGAAGATCCCCGAATGGACCGACGACGTCGAACGCGCGACCGAGATCGCCGAGCGGGCCGAGGCCACGGCGTCCGAAGCCGCGGTGAAGGCTTCCCGGCTGCGCGAGCAGGCGGGCGAGGAGCAACGCACCGCCGACGGGCATCGGCGCACGGCGACGACGGCGAAGGCGGAACTGGCCGAGGTGCCGGGATCGAGCGACGTCACCGAGGACGACTCCGTGCCCGCCGAACCGGTGGACGCGTTGCGGCGTACCTTCGCGTCGGCGTCCGAGGCGTACGCGAAAGTGGAGGTCGGCAGCGATCTCCGTGCCGAACTCGAACAGGCCGAAAGCGTCGAGGCGTCCGCGCGGGCGGCTCTCGAAGCGTTGGACGACGCTGTCCGCGAGCGGGCCTCGGCGCTGCTGGAGACGCCGGACGGCTCCGACGCTTCGGCGCGGGCCGCGGCGCAGGCGCGGGCGAACCGGGCCGTCGCGGTGCTGGAGGAGGAACGCACCGAGATCGTCGGGCTCGTCGCGACCCGCAAGGCGGAACTGGGCCAGCTTCCAGAGCAGCCCTCGGCGCTCGCCCTCGACGCGAGGCCGAAGGACATCGAGCACGGCTTGGAGCTGATCGACGAAGCCGGTCTCGAAGTGTCCGCCGCCGCGCGGAAATGGGAGGAACTGCAGGAGCGCCGCGCGGCGGCCGAAGCGACGTTGGAGTCCGCGAAGGCGTCCGCGTCCGGCTTCGGGCTGCTGGCCGAATCCATGGCGCACCTTCTGTCCAAAGAGGACGAAGAGGTGGCGTTCGACGGCGACGTGGAATCCGCGCGTACCAAGCATTCCCGGCTCAACACGGCGCTCACCGAGGCGCAGGACGCGGCCGACGCGGGTGACCGCCGGGTGCGGGCCGCGGCCGACCAGCTCGCGCAGTACGCCACGGACAAGCGGTTCGAGAAGCTGAGCACGCCGGTGCGGCAGCAGGTGATCTCGGTCCGCCGCGACCAGCTTCCCGCCCACGCCGGCGAATGGGCCGAGGCGTTGCGGCCGCGGCTGCGCACGCTCACCGACGATCTCGCGCAGATCGACCGGCACCGCGGCGGCATCATCACCCGGCTGCAGGGCATGGTCGACGGCGCGCTGCGCACACTCCGTGCGGCACAACGGGTTTCGCGGCTGCCCGACGGTCTCGGCGACTGGTCGGGGCAGGAGTTCCTGCGGATCCGCTTCACCGAACTCGAGGAGAACGTGCTCGCCGAGAAGCTGGGCGAGGTCGTCGACGAGGCCGCGGTGGGGAAGACCTCCGACGGCCGCGATGTCAAACGGGACGGGCTCTCGCTCGTGCTGCGCGGCGTGCAGGCCGCCGCCCCCAAGGGTTTCCGGGTCGACATGCTGAAGCCGGACTCGGTGCTGCGGACCGAACGGCAGCGGGTCTCCGAGATCCGGGACGTGTTCTCCGGCGGGCAGCAGCTGACCGCGGCGATCATCCTGTACTGCACCCTGGCGGCGCTGCGGGCGAACAACCGCGGCAAGGCGCGCAACCGGCATTCCGGCGTGCTGTTCCTCGACAACCCGATCGGCCGCGCGTCGGCGGGCTACCTGCTGGAACTGCAGCGCGCGGTCGCGGAGGCGCTGGGCGTGCAGCTGATCTACACCACCGGCCTGTTCGACGCCGGCGCGCTGAGCGAGTTCCCGCTGATCGTGCGGCTGCGCAACGACGCGGACCTGCGGGCGGGGCGCAAGTACCTGTCCGTCGACGCGACCATCCGGAACGCGACCGACGAACTCGGCGAGCCGGACGGTGTCGCGCGGCTTTCGGCGACGCGGCTGTTCACGCGGCCGTCGGAGGAGCCTGAGCAGGAGGAAGAGACGGCCTGACGACGATGGTGGCACACGGTGCTACACCGCGCTATCATGGGTCCATGAGCGTTCAGCACGAGATCTCCCAGCGTGATCTCCGGAACCGGTCCGGCGAGATCATGGACGCGGTCGAGCACGGCGAGACCTTCACCGTGACCCGTAGCGGCTCGCCCATCGCCCAGCTGGTCCCGCTGTGTCGCCGTCACGCCGTTTCCCGGGACCAGTTCGCCACCGGGTCGGCCAACGCCCCGCTCATCGACCCGGACAGGTTCCGCGCGGACCTCGACGACGCTTTCGAAGGGGAGGCGGAAGATCCCTATGGCCGCTGAGGTCCACGGCCTGCTCGACACGGACATCCTCATCCTGCGGCGGACGATCGACCACGCCCAGCTGCCGGACCTGATGTCGATCAGCACGATCACGCTCGCCGAACTGTCGGCGGGGCCGCACTACGCCACCGATCCGGCCGAGCGGGCCCGGCGGACGGATCTGCTGCAACGGGTGGAGTCCGAATTCGACCCGCTGCCCTTCGGCACCGAGGCGGCCAGGATCTTCGGCCGGGTGTCGGCGTCCGTGCTCGCGATGGGCAGGACACCCCGGCGACGGGTGGCCGATCTGATGATCGCCAGCGTGGCCATCGCGCACCGGATGCCGCTCTACACGACGAATCCGCAGGATTTCGAAGGCCTGAAGGAACTTCTCGAGGTCGTTCCGGTCACCCGGCCGTCGTGAGGCGCTTCCGCGTCGAGGTCCGGTACTGCCCCGGCGCCTGGTCGCGGGCACGCCGGAAAGCCCGGCTGAACGCGTACACCGACGTGTAGCCGACCGAGCGCGCGATGGTGTCCACCGTGTCGTCGGTGTCGCGCAGCCGGACCGCGGCCAGGTCCATCCGCCACAGGGTCAGGTAGTCGCCGGGCGTCCGGCCGGTGGTCTCACGGAACCGGCGGGTCAATGTGCTGCGCGAGGTCGCCAGTTCCGTCGCGAGCAGGTCGGTGGTCCAGGGTTTCGCGGGGTCCTCGTGGATCTTGGCCAGCGCCACGCCGATCAGCGGATCGCCCAGGATGCCGAGCCAGGTTCCCCGCGTCTCGGCCGGTTTCTCGGTCCGCCAAGCGCGGAGCAGCTGGACCAGGAGGATGTCGACGAGCCGGTTGAGGACGAACTCGGTGGCGATCTGCGGGCTCGCCAGTTCCCGCGACAGCAGCCGGACGGTGTCGTCCAGCCCGTCGCTGCCGCGGTTCGCGCGGATGTGCACCACCTCCGGCAGGGTGGCGAGCACCTGGGTGGACACCGCCGGGTCGTAGTCGTAGGACGCGCCGAGGACATGGGTCTCGACCTCCCCGGAGCCCAGCCGCAGCACGCCGCCGCAGTCCCGTGCCTTCTCCGCCGCGGTGCACACAGTGGGAATGATCGCGACGTCCGGGGCGCTGCGCAGGGTGTGCTCCGGCCCGTTCGGCAACAGGACGACGTCGCCGGGCATGAGCTGCCGCGGCGGGTGCCCGGCCAGTTCCAGCCAGGCCGTCCCGCAAGTGATGGCGTAGAACGCGGCGCGGGGGAGGCCGTGCCACAGGATGCCCCACGGTCCGGACGCCTCGATGCGTGCTCCGGCGGTGCCCCGGACGCCGCCCACGGCGAGTGCTTCGGCCAAGAGGTCCATGTCGGTGATGATAATGCGACAGATGGATATGTTCATGGCTATTTTGAGCATCGATGCGGTCACCAGGTGCGCCATACGATCGAGGTCATGACAGACACGTTCGACTTCGACGAGATCAACAAAAGCGTGATCGCCGAGTTCCGCGAGACGGGCGGCAAGGCGGGCGGCATGTTCGAGGGCTACCCGCTCGTCCTCGTCCACCACACCGGCGCGAAATCCGGCACCGAGCGGATCGCGCCGCTCGTCCCGCTCATCGAGGACGACCGGATCTACATCTTCGCCAGCAAGGGCGGCGCCGACGACAACCCGGCGTGGTTCCACAACCTGGTGGCCAACCCGGATACCAAGGCCGAGCTCGGCACCGAGACTTTCCCGGTCCGCGCGCGGGTGCTCGCCGGCTCCGAGCGCGACGACGTCTACGCCAGGCAGTCCGCCGCCCAGCCGCAGTTCGCCGAGTACCAGCGGAAGACCAGCCGGACCATCCCGGTGTTCGAGCTGGAGCGCGTCTAGCCCCTCGTGAGTGGCGAGGACGGTTCTAACCGTCATTACCACTCACGAGACCCGACCCACGCCCACCGCCGCCCTTTGCCCTGCCGAGCGCGGCTCAGTTCGAGTGATCAGTTCGAGGTGATGAGGTAACCGATCACCGCGGCCTCCAAGACGATCACCAGTATCACGATCACCACGAGGCCCAGGTTGCGTTCCCGGCGTGAACGATCCGACTCGGTCACTGTGGGTCGCTCCTTCTGTGCTCTTGGTGTTCGACGGGGCGGGCATCGGTACTTTCTCACCAGAAGTATCGGTATCCCGCACGGCCCCTGCCAAGGCCCCGGTAGCCTCCCGCGCATGGCGGGCTCCGAAGACTCTCAGCGGTTGATCGGATGGACCGGCGAGCGGTGTGTGCCGTGGGCCGGGGATATCCAGATGATCTACGAGCACTACCACCGATACGCGCTCGCCGCCCGGTTCGTCGCGGGCAAGCGCGTCCTCGATCTCGCCAGTGGCGAAGGGTACGGCGCGGCGCTGCTGGCCGCGACCGCCGCCGAGGTCGTCGGCGTCGACATCGACGAGCAGGCCGTCGCGCACGCGCGGACCGCCTACGCCGGGCGGAAGAATCTCAGCTTCGCGCAGGGCTCGATCATCGACCAGGGGCTGCTCTCCGACGCCGGCCGGTTCGACGTGATCACCTGTTTCGAAGCCATCGAGCACGTCGTCGAACACGATGATCTGCTGAGCCTGGTCCGGGTCCGGCTCGCCCCCGGCGGGATCTTCCTCGGCAGCACCCCCGACATCCGGGTCTACAGCCACGAACACGGCAACGACAATCCGTTCCACGTCAAGGAGCTGACCGAGGAGGAGTTCCGTTCGCTCCTCGGCGGCCATTTCGGGAACGTGGCCGTGCTGAGGCAGAACGTCGCGGTGGGTTCGCTGCTGGCCGCCGGCCCCGGCGAGCCGCACGCGAGCGGACCGGCGCTGAACCAGAGCCTGACCGGGAACGGCGAGGACGGCTGGACGGTCACCGACGGCAGCCCGCACACGTACCTGATCGGGATCGCCTCCGACGGCCCGCTGGACGCCGTCCCGGCCGTCAGCACCCTGCTCGACCCCCGGCTCTCGTTGCTGGGCGAGATGAGGGACCAGGGCGCGGCGGGGCACGCCGAGGCCGTGGAGGAGCTGGCCCGGCTGAAGGAGGAACGCGACCGGCTCACGGCCGAGGTCGCCGAACTCCGCCGGGAGGCGGAACTGGACGCGGCGCGGCTGGCGTGGCGGACCGAGACCGCTGAGCGGTACAGCGCCGAGGTGGCCCGCCTCGCCGAGGAGAACGCGGTACTGAGCGACGGACACTCGGCCACGGTGAACCGGCTCGTCAAGAAGTACCGGGGCGCCATCGAGAAGTACGCGCCGAGGGGCAGCGCGGTCCGGGGCGTCTACGAGCGGGTGCTCGGGCGCACCGACGAGGTCCCGCCGGAAGGGCACGGGCTCACCCCGGTGGCCGTGAGCACCAGTGCCGAACCGCTGGTCAGCATCGTCATCCCGGTCCACGGCCAGTGGGACTACACGCGGCAGTGCCTGGAGTCGATCGAGGCCGGACGGCCGCGGATCCCGTTCGAGGTGATCGTCGTCGACGACGATTCGCCCGACGCGTCCGCGCGAGTGCTCGCCGAATGTCCCGGCGTGCGGCTGGTCCGCACCGGCACCAACGTCGGTTTCCTCAAGGCCGCCAACCTCGGCGCCGCCGAAGCCCGTGGCGAACTGCTGGTCCTGCTGAACAACGACACCGAACCGAAGCCGGGATGGCTCGACTCGCTGGCCGAGGCGGTCTGCCGCGACGACCGGATCGGCCTGGCCGGCGCGAAACTGGTCTACCCGGACGGCACCCTGCAGGAATGCGGCGGGATCGTGTGGGCGGACGCCGGTGCGGCGAACTACGGCCACGGTGACGACCCGGACGACGCCCGCTACGCCTCGGTCCGCGACGTCGACTACTGCTCCGGCGCGGCGATCATGATCCGCCGCGAACTCTTCGAGCGGCTCGGCCGGTTCGACGAGCGCTACGCGCCCGCGTACTACGAGGACACCGACCTGGCGTTCGCCGTGCGGGACGCCGGTTTCCGGACCGTGGTCGAACCGGCCGCGGTCGTGGTGCACCACGAGGGTGTCTCGCACGGCACGGATCCGGACTCGGGCCACAAACGGTTCCAGGCGACCAACCGGCCGGTGTTCGCCGAGAAGTGGGCGGACGCGCTGACCGGGCAGATCGCCGGGCCGAGCCCGGCGGGGCTGTGGCTCGGGCGGCAGCGGATGCCGGGGAAAGCGCCGCGTGACACCGGAATCGTGCTGATCGCCGATCTCCAGGTGCCCGCCCCGGACAGGGATTCCGGCTCGGTCCGGATGCGCAGGCTCGTGGACGAGCTGCTCGCGCTCGGGCAGCGGGTGGTGTTCTGTCCGATGGACGACGCGCCGCCGCCGGAATACGCCGAAGACCTCAGGCTCGCCGGCGTCACCGTTCTCCTCGAAGCGGCCGACCGCGAGAAGTTCCTCGAGGAGGCGGGCAGCGTCTTGAGCATGGTGCTGCTGTCCCGGCCGACGGTCGCCTGGCATATGGCCGAGCGGATCCAGATCTGCGCGCCGCAGGCGCTTCTGGTCTACGACACCGTCGATCTGCACTTCGTCCGGCTCGGCAGGGAAGCCGATCTCGTCGAGCGGATCGGTGATCCGGAGATCGCGGTGATGCTGCGGCGGCGGGCCGGGCTGTACCGCGAACTGGAGCTGGCGCTGGTCCGGTCCGCCGACCGCACCCTGGTGGTGTCCGAGGCCGAACGGGACCTGCTCGCCGAGCTCGTGCCGTCGGCCAAGGTCGAGGTGCTGTCCAACGTGCACCCGTTCAGCAGCGAACCCACCAGCCCCGAAGGCCGGTCGGGCGCGATGTTCGTCGGCAGTTTCGAACACGGCCCGAACCGGGACGCCGCGTACTGGCTGGCCGGGGAGATCTGGCCCGCCGTGCGGCGGAAATGCCCGTCGGCCGAGCTGGAGCTCGTCGGTATCGATCCCACCGGCGACATCCACGCGCTCGCCGGTGACGGTGTCGTCGTCCGAGGCTGGGTCGCCGACCTCGGACCGGGTTACGCCGCGACGCGGATGGCCTTGGCGCCGCTGCGATTCGGCTCCGGGGTCAAGGGAAAAGTGGGCGAGAGCCTCGCCTTCGGGGTGCCGGTGGTCGGTACCCCGCTGGCTTTCGAGGGTATGCGGCTGCGCGACGGCGAAGAGGTGCTGACCGGTGAGACGGCCGAGGAGATCGCCGGGAAGATCGTCACCCTGCTCACCGATGACGCCTTGTGGCAACGGCTTTCGGAGGCGGGCCGGGTCGCCGTCGCCGACCAGTTCGGGCCCGGGGTGGCTCGCGCGACCCTGAGCGGACTGCTCGCCCCGGTGGTCCATGAGTAGCCGGGGCGGGAAGACCTACGCGAAACCGGACACCGGATTCGCCTGGCTGCGGATGTTCGGGGCGATCCTGGTCGTCTTCGAGCACTGTTTCCCGATCATCGAGCCGACCCGGATCACCAGCCTGCCGTCGAGCTGGAACATCTCGCTCGGGTACTTCGCGCTCATGGGCTTCTTCGCCATGAGCGGCTACCAGATCGCGGACAGCTGGCGGCGTGACTCCTCATGGTGGCGTTACCTGCTCAAACGGGTGCTGCGGATCTGGCCGCCGCTGCTGTTCGTGGTCATGGTGACGGCGTTCGTGATCGGGCCACTGGTGACGGTGCTCAGCCCGCGCGAGTACTGGGGGAACCCCGACACCTGGGGTTACGTCGTGCACAACGCGATGCTGTACCCGTTGCAGCACCTGCTGCCGGGGGTGTTCACGGAGAATCCGTACCCGTACTCGGCGAACGGTTCGATCTGGACGCTCCCGATGGAGACCACCGGCTATCTGATCGTGCTCGTGGTCGGCCTGGTGGGCGGCCTCGCCCGCGGGCGGATCGTCCTGTTCCCGCTGCTGCTGGGGTTCATGGTGGCGGACGGGATCATCGGGGCCTCGGTGGGCTTCCAGGGCGACGCGGGCGCGTTGTTCAGCGTGCCGCTGGGGTCGATGGTGGCGTTCCTGGTGGCGTTCGTCCTCGGGATGCTGCTGCACGCCTACCGGGACCTGATCCCGTTGCGCCCGGCCGTCGCGTACGCACTGGTGGCGCTCTACCTCGTCGCGAACTTCACCCCGCCCATCGAACCCGCGACGCGCTTCATCCTGCCCATCGCCGCGGGGTACGGCGCGATCACCTGGGCCTACCACTGGCCGCGGCGGCTGGAGGGCTACGACCAGTGGGTCTATCCCAGTTACGGGATGTACGTGTGGGGAATGCCGGTGCAGCAGCTGTACACCCTCGCCGGCGTGCGCGACTCGTATCTGCTGATCGTGCTCGCGGTGCCCACCGCGTACCTCTGCGGACTGGTGTCCTGGCGGCTGATCGAACGGCCGACCCAGAAGCTGCGCGTCTACCTCCGGGTGCCGGACGAACGCCGGTCCGGCGACGGAGAACGCGCCCCGCATCCGGACAGCGAGATCACCCAGGTGATTCCGGCCGTCCCGCCCGCGTTCCCGACTCACCCGGGCGCCCGCCCGGGTGGCTGACGGCCGATCCGGGTTTTGTCGGACCCCGGTGCTACAACCGATCCGTGACCCCCAAGATCGACACCGCGCAGCGACGCGCCCGGCTCGCGACGCGCCATCGCCTCACCACGCCCGCCGAGTCGGTGCTCGCCGCCGCGGACGCGGTCCTCGCGCTGCACGCCACGGACCCGGCGTCCGTGCACCTGTCGGCGTGGGCGCGCGTGAAGGGCGACGGCGTCGCCGAACTGGAGAGCGCGCTCTACGAGGAACGCACGCTGATCCGGATGCTCGGCATGCGCCGCACGGTCTTCGTCCTCGGCCACGAGAACGCGGCTCTCGTGCAGGCCGCGTGTTCCGCCGACATCGCCAAGAAGCAGCGCCGCCTGCTCGAACAGCACCTCGGAACGCAGGGACATCCGGAGAACGTCCCCGAACCCGGGCGCTGGCTGGCCGAGGTCGAGGACGCGACAGAGCGTGCGCTGAAGGCCCGCGGTTCCGCCACGGCGCAGGAGCTTTCCCAGGACGAGCCGCGCCTGAAGCAGCAACTCCTGATGGCGAAGGGAAAGCCGTACGAGGCCATCGCCAACGTCACCAGCCGGGTCCTGTTCCAGCTCGCGGTCGACGGCCGCATCGTGCGCGGCCGCCCGCGCGGCAGCTGGATCAGCAGCCAGTACTACTGGGCGCCGATGGCGGGCTGGCTGCCGCAGGGCCTGGCCGAATGGGACGCCGACGCCGCCAGGGTCGAGCTCGCCCGAAGGTGGCTCTACGCCTACGGGCCGGCCCCGATCGCGGACCTCCGCTGGTGGACGGGCTGGACGATCGGCCAGACGAAGAAGGCGCTCGCGGAGATTCAGCCGGTCGAGGTCGACCTCGACGGCGTTCCCGGCGTGGTGCTCGCCGACGATCTGGAGCCCGTCGCGGAGCCGGAGCCCTGGGTCGCCCTGCTCCCGTCCCTCGACCCGACGGCGATGGGCTGGATCGAGCGCGACTGGTACCTCGGCCCGCACAAGGCGCCGCTGTTCGACGGCACCGGCAACATCGGGCCCACCGTCTGGGCCGACGGCCGCATCGTCGGCGGCTGGGCGCAGCGGCCGGACGGCGAGGTCGTCCATCACCTCCTGGAGGACGTCGGCGCCGACGTCGAACGGGCCGTCGAGGCGGAGGCGAACCACCTGGCCGAGTGGTTCGGAGAGGTGCGAGTCACGCCACGGATGCGCACCCCGCTGGAGCGACGGCTAGCACAGTGAAGCTGAGAGTTTCCCCAAGACGTCCTGGTAGCGACGCACTTAATCGATTCTTGACCTGACCCACTGAGTGGTGGAAGTCTCGTCAGGGCAAAGAGGGCCGCCCGAGCACGCACGCTAGGGTTGCGCCCGAGTAAAGGACGTCTTACCGGGGCGATCCCGGACGAGTCTCAAGGGAGTGGCAGCAGTGACGGTTCGCGTAGGTGTCAACGGCTTCGGCCGCATCGGCCGCAACTTCTTCCGGGCCGTGCAGGCCGCCGGTCACGACATCGAGGTGGTCGCGTTCAACGACCTCGGCGACGTCGCCACCATGGCCCACCTGCTGAAGTACGACTCCATCCTCGGCCGCTTCCCGGGCGAGGTCAGCGTCAGCGACGAGGGCATCGTCGTCGACGGCAAGACGATCAAGGCCCTCGCCGAGCGCGACCCGGCCAACCTGCCCTGGGGCGACCTCGGCGTGGACGTCGTCGTCGAGTCGACCGGTTTCTTCACCAACGGCGACGCCGCCAAGGCGCACATCGCCGGTGGCGCCAAGAAGGTCATCATCTCCGCGCCCGCCAAGGGCGAGGACCTGACCGTGGTGCTGGGCGTCAACGACGACAAGTACGACGGTTCGCAGACCATCATCTCGAACGCGTCCTGCACCACCAACTGCCTTGGCCCGCTGGCCAAGGTCCTCAACGACGCCTTCGGCATCGAGCAGGGCCTGATGACCACGATCCACGCGTACACGCAGGACCAGAACCTGCAGGACGCGCCGCACAAGGACCTGCGCCGCGCCCGCGCCGCCGCGCTGTCGATGGTCCCGACCTCGACCGGTGCCGCCAAGGCCATCGGCCTGGTCCTGCCGGAGCTCAACGGCAAGCTCGACGGCTATGCGGTCCGCGTCCCGGTCCCGACCGGTTCGGCCACCGACCTCACCGTCACGCTGACCAAGAGCGCGACCCTCGAGGAGATCAACGCCGCGTACAAGGCCGCCGCCGAGGGCCCCCTGGCCGGCATCCTGCGCTACAGCGACGACCCGATCGTCTCGGCCGACATCGTCACCGACCCGGCGTCCTGCATCTACGACGCGCCGCTGACCAAGGTCATCGGCAACCAGGTCAAGGTCGTCGGCTGGTACGACAACGAGTGGGGCTACTCCAACCGCCTCGCCGACCTCGTCAAGCTCGTCGGCACCAAGCTCTCCTGAGCCATGGCGCTGAAGAACCTCGAAGACCTGCTGGGCGAGGACGTCTCGGGCCGGTACGTACTCGTACGTTCCGACCTGAACGTCCCGCTCGACGGGGACAAGATCACCGACGACGGCCGCGTCCGCGCGGCCCTGCCGACCCTCAAGCGGCTCGCCGAGGCGGGCGCGAAGGTGGTCGTCACGGCGCACCTCGGCCGTCCCAAGGGCGAGCCGGACCCGAAGTTCTCGCTCGCGCCCGTCGCCGCGAAGCTCACCGAGCTGCTCGGCGTCGACGTCCCGCTGGCGGGTGACCTGGTCGGCGAGTCCGCCAAGGCCACCGTCGCCGGCCTGACCGACGGCCAGGTGGCCCTGCTGGAGAACGTGCGCTTCGACGCGCGCGAGACCAGCAAGGTCGAGGCCGAGCGTCAGGAACTGGCCGCCGAGCTGGCCGCGCTCGTCCCGGGCGGCGCGTTCGTCTCCGACGGTTTCGGCGTCGTGCACCGTAAGCAGGCCTCGGTCTACGAGATCGCGCGGGCGCTTCCGGCGTACGCGGGCGGCCTCGTGCTGGCCGAGGTCGATGTCCTCAAGAAGCTCACCGAGGACCTCGCGCGGCCGTACGTCGTCGTCCTCGGCGGCGCGAAGGTGTCGGACAAGCTGGGCGTCATCGCCAACCTGCTGACCAAGGTCGACAGGCTCCTCATCGGCGGCGGCATGGCGTACACCTTCCTCAAGGCCCAGGGCCACGAGGTCGGGAACTCGCTGCTGCAGGAGGACCAGCTGGACCAGGTCCGCGGCTTCCTCGCCGAGGCGGAGAAGCGCGGCGTCGAGCTGATCCTGCCGGTGGACGTCCTCGCCGCGACGGGCTTCGCGGCCGACGCGGAGTTCGACGTCGTCGACGCGACGGCCATCCCGGCCGGCCGCATGGGTCTCGACATCGGCCCGAAGTCGCGTGAGCTGTTCGCGGGCAAGCTGGCCGACGCGGCGACCGTGTTCTGGAACGGCCCGATGGGCGTGTTCGAGTTCGAGTCCTTCGCCGGCGGCACCCGTGCCGTGGCCGAAGCGCTGGTCAAGAGCGACGCGTTCACCGTGGTCGGCGGTGGCGACTCCGCCGCGGCCGTGCGGCAGCTCGGCCTGCCGGAGGACGGCTTCTCGCACATCTCGACCGGCGGCGGCGCGTCGCTGGAGTACCTGGAGGGCAAGGAACTGCCCGGAGTCGCTGTGCTGGGAGAGAACGACTAGTGGCGCGCAAACCGCTCATCGCCGGCAACTGGAAGATGAACCAGAACCACCTCGAAGCCATCGCGCTGGTTCAGAAGATCGCCTTCGCCCTGCCGGAGAAGTACTACGCGAAGGTCGACGTCGCGGTCCTGCCGCCGTTCACCGACATCCGCAGCGTCCAGACGCTGACCGACGGCGACAAGCTGTCGCTCACCTACGGCGCCCAGGACCTGTCGCCGCACGACTCCGGTGCCTACACCGGTGACGTGTCGGGCCCGATGCTGGCGAAGCTGGGTTGCAGCTTCGTCACCGTCGGGCACTCGGAGCGGCGTGAATACCACGGCGAGTCCGACGAACTGGTGAACAAGAAGGTCAAGGCCGCGCTCAAGCACGGCATCAAGCCGATCCTGTGCGTGGGGGAGAAGCTCGAGGTCCGCGAGGCCGGGGAGCACATCGCCCACACCACGACCCAGCTGGTCGAGGGCCTCAAGGGGCTCAAGGCCGAGCAGGTCAAGGACGTCGTCGTCGCGTACGAGCCGGTCTGGGCGATCGGGACCGGCAAGGTCGCGACCCCGCAGGACGCCGAGGAGGTGTGCGGAGCCATCCGCGCCACCCTCGCCGAGAAGTACGGCGCCGAGGTCGCGTCCTCGGTCCGCGTGCTCTACGGGGGCTCGGCCAAGGCCAACAACATCAGTGACCTCGTCGCCTGCGAGAACGTCGATGGTGCGCTCGTCGGTGGTGCCAGCCTGGATGGTGACGAGTTCACCAAACTCTGCGCACTCGCCGCGGGCGGGCCCCTGCCCTGATCGGGGCACCTACCGGGTAACCTGGGTATCCGGTCCGTCACACAGCAGTGGACGAGTCCAGGAGTACGGTGTGTTCTGGCGGTCAAGAGCCGCTGGTGGCACACCGTTTTCCTGCATTCTCCAAGAGCGCAGAGGATGACATGAAGCTGTTCCTGCAAATCCTGTTGATCGCCTCCAGCGTGCTGCTGGTGGTCGCCGTGTTGCTGCACCGCGGCCGTGGTGGCGGTCTGTCTTCGCTGTTCGGTGGCGGTATGCAGTCGAGCCTCTCCGGCTCGAGCGTGGCCGAGAAGAACCTCGACCGGATCACGCTGCTGCTGGGCGCGGTGTGGCTGATCAGCATCATCGGCCTCGGGCTCCTGCTCAAGGTCTGATCGATCCAGGTGTTTCGGCGTGCCTATGGGGGGCGCGCCGCCGATCCCTATAGGTGTGAGGATTCATGGTTGGCGGTAACGCGATTCGGGGCACCCGTGTGGGTGCCGGGCCTTCGGGCGAATCGGAGCGAGGTGAGTCGGCGCCGCGGCGCCGTATTTCCTACTGGTGCGCCAACGGGCACGAGGCACAGCCCTCGTTCTCGATGGACGCCGAGATTCCCGACGAGTGGGACTGCCCGCGCTGCGGGCTCCCCGGTGGGCAGGACGAGAAGAACCCTCCTGCCGCGCCGCGGACCGAGCCTTACAAGACTCACCTCGCGTACGTGAAGGAACGGCGTTCCGACGCCGACGGCGAGGCCATCCTCGCCGAGGCGCTGGAGCGGTTGCGCCAGCGCCGGGAGATCTAAGACCTAACTCACCGGTCGAGCGGGTACCGGGCACGCACCCGGAACCCGCCGTCCTCGGTGTCGGCGGTCTCGAAGCTCCCACCCAGCAGTCGAGCGCGTTCGGCCAGCCCGGTCAGCCCGTGCCCTCCCGAGGGCAGGGCCGCACCGGGGGTCCGAGCGCGCTCGTTGCGTATTTCGACCTTGAGCGAACCGTGCTCGCCCTGGATCCGGATGGTCGCCGTGGCGCCCGGTGCGTGTTTGTGCACGTTGGTCAGGCATTCCTGCACCGTCCGATAGGCCGCCGCCGAAACCTGGCTCGGCAGCAGGTCGGGGATCCGCTCGACGGTCAGGTGCACCGGGACGTCCGAGCCTCGGATCAGCCGGTCGAGTTCGTTGATCCCCGGCCGCGGACCGTCGTCTTCGGAGCCCGAGCGGAGCACGCTCACGAGTGAGCGCAGCTCTTCGAGCGTCTTGGTGCTCAGCTTCCGGATGACCTGCGCGGTTTCGAGCGACCGGGCGTCGGTGGTCTGCGCCTGCAGCGCGCCGGCCTGCATCGCGATCAGCGTGATCTGGTGCGAGACGACGTCGTGCATCTCCCGCGCGAGGCGGGCGCGCTCTTCCGCGCGGACGGCGTCGGCGTGGAAACGGCGCTCACGGTCGCGGCTGGCGGCGAGCTCGGAGAGCTTCTGCGAGATCTCGGTCCGCGCTCCGATGAGCAGGCCGATGGCCACCGGCATCCCGGCGACGATGACGCCGTAGATCCCGTCCAGGACGTGTTCGCGCCAGCTGAGCTCGACGAAGTCGGCCAGCGGCCACTGCACGAACCGGCAGGTGAAGACGAGCGCGAACCCGGTCCAGGTCTGCCAGTGCATCTGTTTGCGGGTGGCGAGGAAGCCGAGCGCGATCATCGCGGCCAGCTGCGACCAGCCCGCCAGGAAGCCGGGGACGGTGACGATCACCGCGAGGAACGGCAGCTTGCGCCGGAAGGCGAGGCCGAGGCACGCGGCGCCGGACAGGTAGATCGAGTACGGCTGGGCCTTCTCGGGGATCACCAGCCAGACGTCGAGCGCGGCCAGGAAGATCGCGAGCGTGTCGATGCCCAGCGCGACCAGCGCCGGGCGTTTGATCTTGGCGAACGACATGACCCCGGCGGCACGGCGCATCCGGTCGGCGGCGTCCGCTCCGGAGCCGCCCACCGAGATACCTGGCATCGAGAGACCCTCTGTGCTCATCGCTGGCGACCTCACTCGTCTTGTGGACTTGAATGGTGAGACGTGTTCTTCGCCCGATCGGGACGCGCAGGAACGAACAAATGTGCGGATGCTAACGGGTGGATGTACAAGGGCGGTAAGTTTCCCCCAGTCGGGCTAGCGACTGGGCGATCACTGTCCGTTCTGCGGACAAGTGCATGAACGTTCGGTCGGTCGAATCCACACCGGACCACCCGGGCTCGGTGGTCCGCTGATCATTTCGACGCGCGAACAAGTCCTCTCTGATGCCGAAGCCCCCGGAAGTTGATCTATGTCACGTTTCGTGGCCGCTCGGTGACCCTGCCGTGCGTCCTTCCCCTCCTTCAGAGTAGGGAAGGAGGCCTTCACGGACTTCCGCCATGAGGGTGTCACCACCAGGAGACGCGCTCGAACCCGTATCTCGCGTGCTTGAAGGCGTATCTCGCGTGATTGGGGGCGTAACTCGTGAGTTACGCCCCCAATCACGCGAGATACGTGTCTGATCACGTGAGTTACGCCTTGCCCGGATGCGCGTGAAGGCCCCCTTCCCTCGGCTCAGCCGAGGGAAGGGGGCCTTCACGCGCGAAGCGTCAGCCCGTAGGTGGCTGGTAGACCTTCGTCAGTTTCGAGGCGGAGCCTCGGTCCAGCAGCCAGAGCGTGCGGCGCGAGCCGCGTGCCCCGGCCACCGGGATCTCGACCTCGCCCGCACCGGCCAGCGCCTGCGCGACGGCGTCCGCCTTGGCGTCGCCGCCGGTGACCAGCCAGATGTCCTGCGCGCGACGGATCGCGGGCAGGGTCAGCGAGATGCGGGTCGGCGGCGGCTTGGGGCAGTCCCGCACCGCGACGACCGAGCGTTCCTTCTCGTGCACCGCCGGGCTGTCGGGGAAGATCGAGGCGGTGTGCCCCTCCCCGCCGAGGCCCAGCAGCATGATGTCGAACGCCGGGACGTCGGCCGTCAGGATCTCCGCGTACGCGGCGGCCGCGGCGTCGACGTCGTCGCCGAATTCGCCGTCCGAAGGTGCCATGGCGTGCACCCGCTTCGGGTCGAGCGGCACGTGGTCGAGCAGCGCCTCACGGGCCTGCTTCTCGTTGCGCTCGTCCGAATCCGCCGGGACGAAACGCTCGTCTCCCCAGTAGACGTCCAGCCGCGACCAGTCGATGGCGTCGCGGGCACTGGAGTCACGCAGTTCCCGCAGGATCGCGATCCCCGTGCCGCCGCCGGTGAGCACCACCGAAGCGGAGCCCTTGGCGGCCTGGACGTCCACGATCCGGGTGACCAGCCTGGCCGCCGCGGCGGCGGCCAGGAGGTCCGGGTTCTCGTAGACGACGACCTCGGTCTTGCTCATGAGGCGCTCTTCGCGGTCTTGGAGGCTGGAGCCTTCTTCGCCGCCGGAGCCGCCTTCTTCGCCGCCGGAGCCGCCTTCTTCGCCGGAGCGGGCTTCGCGGTGCCCGTCGAGATCTTGCCGAGCCCGTTCAGCGAAGCCTCGTAGACCTCGTCCGGGTCGAGCCGCCGCAGCTCCTCGATCAGGCAGTCCTTGTTGTCCCGCCGCTGCAGGGCGATCCGGCGCGTCGGCTGGCCCGGCTGGGTCAGCGTGCCGACCCGCCCGTCCGGCCGGTGCAGTTCCACCGGGCCGGAACGCCGGTCCAGCGTCACCGAGATGATGCCCGCGGCACCGCTGCTCTTGACCCGCTTCACCGGCACCTTGAGGTACTCGGCCAGCCAGCCGGCGAGCAGTTCGGTCGACGGCGAGTCGGCCTCGCCGGTCACCGTCGCGCCGGTGACCTTCTCGTACGGCGGAAGGTCCAAAGCGGACACCAGCTGCGCGCGCCACCGGGTCAGCCGGGTCCACGCCAGGTCGGTGTCACCCTCCACATAGGACTTCGCCCGGGTGGTGAGTGCCCTTATGGGCGCCTTTTCCGCCGCCGAGTCGGTGATCCGGCGTTGCGCCAGCTCACCGAGCGGATCCTTGGCCGGGGCCTTCGGACCGGTGCCGGGCCACCAGGTGACGATCGGCGCGTCCGGCAGCAGCAGCGGCACGACCGCGCTCTGCCCCTGCGAGGCCAGCGGACCGTAGAGCCGCAGGACGATGACCTCGCTCGCGCCGGCGTCGCCGCCGACCCGGATCTGGCCGTCGATCCGCGGCGCGGCGGTCCGCGCGCCCTTGGCCACCACGATCACCCGTGAGGGGTGTTCCCGGCTGGCCTCGTTGGCGGCTTCGATCGCTTCTTCGAGCCGGTCGTCGTCGTCGGCCACTATGACCAGCGTCAGCACGCGGCCGAGCGCCACCTGCCCGCCCTGTTCACGGATCTCGACGAGTTTCTTGTTCAGCTGCGACGTCGTGGTCGACGGCAGGTCGATGATCACGGACGCCTCCAGTTCCGGCCGGTACGCTCCAGCATTTCGTCCGCGGACGGCGGTCCCCACGAACCGGGCGGGTACGCCTCGGGCGCGCCCTTCTTGGCCCAGTGGTCGAGGATCGGGTCCAGGATCTCCCAGGACAGTTCGACCTCTTCGTTCACCGGGAACAGCGACGGTTCGCCGAGCAGCACGTCCAGGATGAGCCGCTCGTAGGCCTCCGGGGACGACTCGGTGAACGCGTGTCCGTAGCCGAAGTCCATCGTGACGTCGCGGACCTCCATCGTGGTCCCCGGCACCTTCGACCCGAACCGCAGTGTGATGCCCTCGTCGGGCTGCACCCGGATCACCAGCGCGTTCTGGCCCAGCTCCTCGGTCGAGGTCGAGTCGAACGGCAGATGCGGCGCCCGCTTGAACACCACGGCGATCTCGGTGACCCGGCGGCCCAGCCGCTTGCCGGTGCGCAGGTAGAACGGCACGCCCGCCCAGCGGCGGTTCTGCACCTCCAGCGTCACCGCCGCGTAGGTCTCGGTGGTCGAGTCCTTCGCGAAACCGCCTTCCTGCAGCAGGCCCGGCACCTTCATACCGCCCTGCCAGCCGCCCGCGTACTGCCCGCGCGCGGTGGTCTCGTCGAGCGGGCCGAGGGGCTTCGTCGCCGAAAGCACCTTGACCTTCTCCGCGCGGAGAGCGCGCGGGGCGAACGAGACCGGCTCCTCCATCGCGGTCAGCGCGAGGAGCTGCAACAGGTGGTTCTGGATGACGTCGCGTGCGGCGCCGATGCCGTCGTAGTACCCCGCGCGGCCACCGAGGCCGATGTCCTCGGCCATGGTGATCTGCACGTGGTCGACGTAGTTGGCGTTCCAGATCGGCTCGAACAGCTGGTTCGCGAAACGCAACGCCAGCAGGTTCTGCACCGTCTCCTTGCCGAGGTAGTGGTCGATGCGGAACACCGACTCCTCGGGGAAGACGTCGTTCACGATCTCGTTGAGTTCCTTGGCGCTCTTGAGATCGCGGCCGAACGGCTTCTCGATGACGACGCGGCGCCAGGTGTCCTCGCTCGCGTCGGCGAGGCCGGAGCGGGCGAGCTGCTTGGTCACCACCGGGAACGCGCTCGGCGGGATCGACAGGTAGAACGCGGTGTTGCCACCGGTGCCCCGTTCGGCGTCGAGGTCCTTGACCGTCTGCGCGAGCCGGTCGAAGGCATCGTCGTCGTCGAAGGTGCCCTGCACGAACCGGATGCCTTCGGCGAGCCGGTTCCACACCGACTCCTTGAACGGCGTCCGCGCGTGCTCCTTGACCGAGTCGTGCACGAGTTCGCCGAAGTCCTGGTGCTCCCAGTCCCGGCGGGCGAACCCGACGAGCGAGAACCCGGCGGGCAGCAGCCCGCGGTGGGCCAGGTCGTAGATCGCCGGCATCAGCTTCTTGCGGGCGAGGTCACCGGTCACGCCGAAGATGACCAGGCTGGACGGTCCGGCGATCCGCGGCAGCCGCTTGTCGCGCGGGTCGCGCAGCGGGTTGTTCCAGGCTCGTGTCACTCGCCGGCCTCCTGTACCGCGCGGACCAGTCCGGCCAGGCCGGCGGCCCGGTCGGTGAGGTGCAGGCGCAGCACCGGACGGCCGTGCTCGGCGAGCACCTGGCCGTCACCCAGCGCCTGCGCGTGCTGCAGGACACCGAGCGTGTACGGCCGGTCCGGAACGTCGAGATCGTCCTCGACGGCGCCGGTGATCTGCAGGAAGACACCGTTCTGGTGCCCGCCCTTGTGGTACTGCCCGGTCGAGTGCAGGAACCGCGGCCCCCACCCGAAGGTGGTCTGGCGGCCGGTCCGCTTGGCGATCTCGCCGCGCAGGACCGCCGTCGACGCGTCGTCGAGCCGGTCGAGGTACGCCTGCACCGCGATGTAGCCGGTTTCCGGTGCGGAATCGAAGAAAGCCCGCAGGATGTCCGCGAGCTTCCCTTCCGTAGTAACGCCTTCCGAGCCGAACACCTCGACCGCGCCGTCCACAGTGGACGGCTTCTCGCCGCCCTTGAGCGCGTCCGGGTTGTCCAGGAGGGAGCGCGCGGCCTTCTTGGCGGCCTCGACGTCGGGCTGGTCGAACGGGTTGATCCCGAGCAGGCGTCCGGCGAGCGCGGTGGCGAACTCCCACAGCAGGAACTGCGCGCCGAGCGGCCCGGTCACGGAGATCTTCGCGGCGCCTTCCGCCGGTCCGACCGCCACCGGGGTGGCGTCGCCCTTGGCGTCGGCGAAACCGGGGGAGTCCGGGCCCTCGACGGCGACCGGCAGGAGACCGGTGCCCTGCTTACCGGTGGACTCGGCGATCAGCTGCTCCGCCCAGTCGGCGAAACCCTTGATCCCGGAACCCGTGTCGCCGATGACGACCTTCTCGGCACCCTTCTCGTGCGCCGCGCCCCATGCCGCGGCGAGTTTGACCGCGGGGTTGTCGACGGAGTCGGCGCCCAGCTCGTCGGCCACCGAAGCGGCCTGGTCGAGCAGACGGGCGACGTCCGCGCCGGCGAGCCCGGCCGGGACGAGCCCGAACGCGGTCAGCGCCGAGTAGCGGCCGCCGACGTTCGGGTCGGCGAGGAAGACCTTGCGGTAACCCTCCTTTTCGGACAGTTCCGCGAACGGCGAGCCGGGGTCGGTGACGACCACGATCCGCCGCGCCGCGTCGATACCCGCGTCGGCGAAGGCCTTCGCGAAGATCCGCCGGTGGCTGTCGGTCTCGACGGTGCCGCCGGATTTCGACGACACGACGATGACCGTGCGCTCCAGGTCACCGGCGAGCGCGTCGGCGACCTGACCGGGATCGGTGGTGTCGAGGACCGTCAGCGGGACGCCGTCGGTCGCGGTGATGACCTCGGGGGCCAGCGACGAACCGCCCATGCCCGCGAGGACGACGCGGTCGACGCCCTCGGAACGCAGGTCGGTCCGCAGTGCCTCGATCTCGCCGATCAACGGCCGCGAGGACTTGTGCAGCGTCGTCCACGAGAGACGGATCGACGCTTCGGACTCGGCTTCGGGACCCCACAGTGTGGCGTCCTGGGACGCCAGTTTCGATGCGACCTGGTCGGCGACGAGCCGCTCCGCGAACGGAGCGGCTTCGCCGGCCAGGGCGGCGTCGACGATTTCGACGCCGGTCGTTTCCCCTGCCATGGTCCAGATCAGTCCTTCGCCTTTTCCAGCTGCCCGGTGACGGTCTCGAGAAGCTCGGTCCACGACTTCTCGAACTTCTCGACGCCCTCGTCTTCGAGGACCTTGAACACGTCGTCGATGTCGATGCCGACCACACGCAGCTTGTCGAAGACGACCTGCGCGTCGGGGCCCTTGCCGGTCACCGTGTCACCGGTGATCTCGGCGTGGTCGCCCGCGGCGTCGAGGGTCTTCTCCGGCATCGTGTTGACCGTGTCCTTGACGACGAGCTGGTCCACGTAGCGGGTGTCGGAGTACTGCGGATCCTTCACACCGGTGGAGGCCCACAGCGGACGCTGCGCGTTCGCGCCGGCCTCGGCGAGCGCCTTCCAGCGGTCCGAAGCGAAGAGCTCCTCGAACGCCGCGTACGCGAGCCGCGCGTTGGCGATCGCGGCCTCACCGCGCAGCGCGGTGGCGGAATCGGTGCCGATGGCATCGAGCCGCTTGTCGATCTCGGTGTCCACACGGGACACGAAGAACGACGCGACCGAGTGGATGCCCTTGAGGTCGTGGCCGTTGGCCTTCGCCTGCTCCAGGCCGGCGAAGTAGGCCTCGATGACCGCCTTGTACCGCTCGACCGAGAAGATCAGCGTGACGTTGACGCTGATGCCCTCCGCCAGGGTCTTGGTGATCGCCGGGAGGCCCTCTTCGGTGGCCGGGATCTTGATCAGCACGTTCGGCCGGTCCACGGTCTTCCACAGGTCCTGCGCCTCGGCCACCGTCTTGTCGGAGTCCTTGGCCAGCCGCGGGTCCACCTCGATGGACACCCGGCCGTCGACCCCGTTCGTGGCGTTGTACACGTCGCGGAACAGGTCCGCGGCGTTGCGCACGTCGGTGGTGGTCAGCTCACGGATGGTGGCCTCGACGTCGGCGCCGCGGGCGGCGAGCTCCTTGGTCTGCTCGTCGTACGCCTCGCCCTTCGACATCGCGTTCGCGAAGATCGTCGGGTTCGTGGTCACGCCCACGACGTGCTTGTCGCGGATCAGGTCGGCGAGGTTGCCGGTGTTCAGGCGCTCACGGGACAGGTCGTCGAGCCAGATCGACACCCCGGCCTCGGACAGCTGCGCGAGCTTGTCGTTGCTCATGCTTTCCCCTTCAGTTCTTGGTGTTGGCGATCGAGCGACGGGCGGCCTCGACGACTGCCTCCGCGGTGAAACCGAACTCACGGAACAGTGTGGCGGCGTCGGCCGACGCACCGAAGTGCTCGATCGAAACGTTCACCCCGGCGTCACCGGTGAAGCGGTGCCACGACTGGGCGATACCGGCTTCCACGGAAACGCGTGCCTTGACCGACGGCGGGATGACCGAGTCCTTGTAGGACTGGTCCTGCGCGTCGAACCACTCGACACACGGCATCGAGACGACGCTCGCCGGGATGCCGTCGGCTTCGAGGGTCTTGCGGGCCTCGACGGCCAGCTGGACCTCGGAGCCGGTCGCGATCAGCACGACCTCGGGGCTGCCGTTGGACGCCTCGGCGAGGACGTAACCGCCCCGCTTGACGCCCTCGGCGCTGGTGCCCTCCAGTACCGGCACGTTCTGCCGGGTGAGCGCGAGGCCCGACGGGTGGTGGACGTCCTCCAGGACGGCCTTCCACGCGTACGCGGTCTCGTTGGCGTCCGCCGGGCGGACGACGTTGAGGCCGGGGATCGCGCGCAGCGAGGAGAGCTGCTCGATCGGCTGGTGGGTGGGGCCGTCCTCGCCCAGGCCGATCGAGTCGTGCGTCCACACGTAGGTGACCGGCGCCTTCATCAGCGCGGCCAGCCGCACGGGCGGGCGCATGTAGTCGGAGAAGATCAGGAACGTCGCGCCGTAGGGGCGGGTGCCGCCGTGCAGCGCGATGCCGTTGAGGATCGAGCCCATCGCGTGCTCGCGGATGCCGAAGTGCAGCGTCCGGCCGTACGGGCTGGTCTTCCACATGTCGGTGGAAGCCTTCTCCGGGCCGAACGAGTCGGCCCCCTTCATGGTGGTGTTGTTGCTCTCCGCGAGGTCCGCGGAACCGCCCCACAGCTCGGGAAGCGGCTCGGCGAGGGCGTTGAGCACCTCACCGGAGGCCTTGCGGGTCGCGATGCCCTTGGCGTCCGGCTCCCACGTCGGCAGGTTGTCCGCGAAGCCCTCGGGCAGTGAGCGCGTGGCCATCCGGTCCGCGATCTTCTTGCGCTCCGGGTTCGCGGCGCCCCACGCCTCGAACTTCTCCTGCCATTCGGCGCGGGCGGTCTTGCCGCGGTCGACGGCCTGGCGGGTGTGCGCGATGACCTCGTCGTCGACCTGGAAGCTCCGCTCCGGGTCGAAGCCGAGGATCTCCTTGACCGCGGCGACCTCTTCGGCGCCGAGCGCGGCGCCGTGGGCCTTGCCGGTGCCCATCTTCTTCGGCGCCGGGTACCCGATGACGGTCTTCAGCGCGATGAACGACGGGCGCTCGGTCTCGGCCTTCGCGGCCTTGATGGCCTCTTCGATCGCGACGACGTCCTCGCCACCCTCGACGACCTGGGTGTGCCACCCGTAGGCCTCGTAGCGCTTCACGACGTCCTCGGAGAGGGCGATCTTGGTGTCGTCCTCGATCGAGATCTCGTTGTCGTCCCAGAAGACGATCAGGTTGCCCAGCTCCTGGCGGCCGGCGATCGAGGAGGCCTCGGCGGTGACGCCCTCTTCGATGTCACCGTCGGAGGCGATCACGTAGACGTAGTGGTCGAAGATGCTCTCGCCCTGCGGGGCGTCCGGGTCCAGCAGGCCGCGCTCGCGGCGGGCCGCCATCGCCATGCCGACCGCGTTGGCGAGGCCCTGGCCGAGCGGGCCGGTGGTGGTCTCGACACCCTTGGTGTGGCGGTACTCCGGGTGACCCGGGGTCCTCGAGTCCCACTTGCGCAGCTGCTTCAGGTCTTCCAGCTCCAGGCCGAACCCGGCGAGGTACAGCTGGATGTAGAGGGTGAGGCTCGAGTGACCGGCGGAGAGGATGAAGCGGTCACGGGCGGGCCACTCCGGGTCGGCCGGGTCATGACGCAGCGTCCGCTGGAAGAGCGTGTACGCGAGCGGCGCCAGGCTCATCGCGGTGCCGGGGTGACCGCTGCCGCAGTTCTCGACCGCGTCCGCGGCGAGCACCCGCACGGTGTCGACGGCCCGCGTGTCGTTCTCGGTCCAGTCGGCGGGCACGTTGCGCCGGAGGAGTGGGTTCTTCTCGCTGGTAGAGGCGGTTTCGGACACTGAACTCGAACTCCCCGTCATCAGGTTGTGGCTTCTCTTCCCTCGTGGATAGCCCACGTGTACCGCTACTAATCTCAATCGATCCGGAAGGGACGATATTCCTGGTCCGGGCCGTTCGCAGGGGCACGCCGCGAGCTACCGCGGCCAGCCTAATGGTTCGGCCGGTCGAGGACCCGCGATCACCCTCTGGAAACAGCACGTCTAACATCGGGGAAGGGTTCAGAACGCGGGGATCCGGGGCCGCCACATCACCCGGAAGCCTGGTGGACCCCGCCCCGAAAACTGACGCAGGGAGTGAAATGTCGTTGGTGAACGCTGCGCACGGACGCAGTGACAGCACCAGCGCCGTACATCCGACCGGTGAACGACCGCACGGTGGCCGGCGAACAATCCGCCAGGTCGTCGGCGCGTACGCCGCCCTCGCGAAGCCCAGGGTGATCGAGCTCCTCCTCGTCACCACGATTCCCGCGATGTTCCTGGCGGGCCGGGAAATCCCGTCCCCGTGGCTGGTTCTCGCGACGCTCGTGGGCGGCACCATGGCCGCCGGCAGTGCCAACGCCTTGAACTGCGTCATCGACGCGGACATCGACAAGGTGATGAACCGCACGAAGCGCCGGCCGCTGGTGAAGGAATCCGTACCCCGGCGCGGCGCGCTGATCTTCGGTCTCGTGCTCGGCGTCCTGTCGTTCGTCGTGCTCTATTTCACGGTGAACCTGCTCTCGGCGATCCTCGCGATCGTGACGATCCTCTTCTACATCTTCGTCTACACGCTGGTGTTGAAGCGGCGAACGTCACAGAACGTGGTCTGGGGC
>Ga0307518_10000055_pt1 | contig 76365 bp, 102 predicted proteins | sample 25_EM_MG_FD_203889 | JGI IMG/M metagenome (GOLD analysis project Ga0307518, IMG submission 203889) | Populus trichocarpa ectomycorrhiza microbial communities from riparian zone in the Pacific Northwest, United States - 25_EM | ecosystem: Host-associated > Plants > Roots > Unclassified | place...
TAAGGAAAGGTTCAACGTTCCTCCCATTATCGCTCTTTCTGCGCTCCGCCAACGGCATACAAATTCACGTCCACATTACCAGCAACAACAAATGTTGCGACACGCTTCGAAATCTCTGAGTTTTACAGCTGTTCTCAAGGGATCCAGAAGGGGCATCTCGGTTCAGGTAGTAGACATATTCCCTCGTGGCCAGTGTCCTGACCACTTTGCCAGTCTTTGCTGCATGGTTCACCCGAGGCGAAGAAAGCAGGCGATATAGAGATTCTACAGCATTCGAGACTCGTTGCGAGGGGGAAATATGTGCATGGATTTGAAGGTCGAACGCATCAGCCACCAGTCGCTACCCATATTAACCTCGTCCGCAGTGCACCGCGTGAAGCCTGATTCCATCGATGACTATAAGGCAGCGGCGTGTGTAATCTGCAAATCTTTGGGTGCTAGTGTTGACTAGGTTTGCCTTCAGTGAGAAGTATTATGCTGGTATTAAGGATGACACACGACTACATGTCAAGCTCACTGGCAGTTGGGAGACATTAGTTGGTGAACAGGATGTCTTTGGTGATCAACATTGCCTACTTTTGATACAGTTTCTCATATTTCCTTCACAGTTCACATCCTGGAATATGAGAATTACGCTGGCTATGACAAGACAGTGAATCTTATCAGAAATTCGGAGGTCATCTCCTTGACATTCGTCCATGCACCTAGTCACTCACACCACCTGTAGCACGCTGAGTCTTACCGAGCGCTTCTTCCACACGTAAATTCGCGGTCTACACAGCTCGCACAGGAATTTGCCTTCTTACCCACTGCCCCACCTCATGCTCAAGGTGGTATATTCGAGCTCCGTACCTATCAGCTGAAACCAGGAACTCTCCTGGAGTGGGAAAATGCTTGGTGGGTGCCGGCATGTCTGTGACCTTTGATCGAGTTTGTAATGCCTTCGTGTCTTAGGCGTAAAGGCATCGAAGCCCGACGCAAATTTGTGTCACCTGTGGGGGCCTGGTTTTCGCAGATCGGAAGGCTTCACGAAGTCCATCACTTGTGGCAATACCCGTAAGGCATACAATTGGGAACCTCCTTCCATGACTAATTGTTCGTTGACCCCGCAGGAGTCTCGATGCCAGGAAAGAAACGAGGGAAAAGGCATGGCAGATTGATGGATGGGCAGAAACGGTGTCCAAGGTAGTGTATAGGTGGGCTGACACAATTCTTGGCTAAAACTCTTCTTCTTCCAGACTGCACAGCTTGCAAAAGTGATGGATTCCTTTATACTGATTCCCCTTTCGTACAGTCCCCTCAAATGAAGACTGGTGCTTCTTGCGAACGCCCTCCTGTCACCAGGTCTATGCGCTACCTTTCGGTGACGTGGAGCTAGTACGTTCCTTCTATCCAGACTGATACATCTTACATCAGTCCGGAGATGTAAAGCCGTTCTCCTTGCCCAGCATCAGCCTGTTGTTTAGCATATAGTATTTAACATAGGTCCACCCATGCACCGGCGCCGCCGTCGAGAGGACAACGCATGGTTGATGTAGAAATTGGAAGAGTGAGCACACGTTACAGACTGTGACTTGCGTGTGAAGGTTGGACTCCAATGGGGGCAAAGAATCCTGCACAGTAGATAAACACTCAGAACTCAGAACCAGTACACCTCCGCCATGTCAACAGCTCGATGGAATGACTCAGAGCCCTCAGAGGAGGACGTGAATCAAGAGTGTTCTTCTCGGAAGCGAAGCAGTAGGGGTACTACTCAGTCCTTGCAGTTTCGTATCGAGTGCTGAGTTCTTTGCCCCATTAGCCTGTGATCAATGTAGGAAGACTAAGAGCAAGTGCGAGCCTTCTCCTGTACCAAGGTCCTGTAGGAGCTGTGCGGCCAGTGGTAACAGTGCGTCGAGCCTCTGAACGTCATCCTGTTAGCGGAGTTGTCTAATGCTCGTATTCAATAGCATGCACATTCCTCGGTAAGCTACCTCCTCGAGGTGCACCGCGTCTGGCCATAACATTGATTAGGACCAAGTTATAAACGGGGTCCTCCAAAGGGCTACATTCAGGCAATTGAACAACGATGGCACCAAGTTGAGGCTCTTTTAGGAGCAGTCATTGCATCCCCCGATTCCCGCGTGCAAGAGCTATTAACAGTGATACGGGAAGATGACCTCGCACGGGAAATTTTGGACAGGGTGGACACCGGCCCATTTGTATGCTTTCTCTCTTGAAGTTGTGGTAGCAAGTCTTACTCTTGCTTGGGCGACAGGGACCTTCAGGGCGCCTCACGCAAGCCACCGGGGCCACAAAAGAAGATTTTGTTGCGTGCATTTTTCGGAGCAATGAGGGTTCTGCTCGTGATGCGTCGCGAATTAGACGCCAATCTCGCATATCCAGAGAAATTGTGTCATCATCATCGGGTAAGCCGTGGGGACTTTGGGATCTAACGCAGCTTGTGATACATTTTACCCACCAGCTAACTCATTATCGACAACGCCTACAACAGAATGGCAGGACCGGTTGACTGCCCGCTTGTCCATGTCAACCCATGACCAGGAAAAGTCTGGACTTCCTCGTTCTTCTAATGGGGGTCACGTCGCCCAACGTCGCAGAACGGAAGAATCCACCACCATCCCAAACCCAGAACAGCTCAATTGGAACGAAATGTACACCATGGAAGGATTCTCAGGTAATAGTTCTATTAGTTGATGTCACCGTTTCCTAAGATATGGGCATGGTAGATTCAGATGACTTGGACGAGTCTCGTGCAATCACCGCATTCGGCCAGTTGTCTTTGGACGAAAATCAGGAAGTAATCCTGCTGAATCTCGGTACACCTATCAGGCGCTCATCGTTTCCAGGTGCGATATCATGGGAAGGCAAGTGGGCTTCATCTTCTGTCGAGAAGTGATCGACTGGATAAACGTAATGAAGGAGGCGTCTGGTTGTGGTCCATCCTTTCACCTAGCGTTTGACACATTAACATTTGGACAGGAGACTGCCCATGGCCCGGTTTTGGCCGTCTACTAAAGCCAACATGTCCCACCTTACTACAGAGAACAGAGTTAAGATCAACCTTCCCCCCCTTGTGGTCCAAGATCATCTGGTCGATTTATACTTTTCCTACGCCCACCCGATGTTTCCCGTTATTCACAAGGGTCTATTTTTGAGAGAATGGAGTGAACGGTGAGCCCTTCTTTATGCGTATGATTTCTTTTGACTGTGGGCATAATTAGGAAACAGAGGTGGGATTTGTAGTGCTCTTTCCGACGTGTTCCTTGTTCATGGTGATTGCAGGAGCAATCCAGCCACACCAGAAGCTAGCCGAACTTCGTCTTCGCCACAGCTTGAACCCTCCCAAACTATTACCCACCTACTCCTTCTATCCATGTTCGCCGTTGCAACCCGTCACCATGACAAACGCAATCCAGGGTCGACTGATAAATTATGGGAGAATACTGCATGTGAATATTTTATGGAGGCGAAGAATATTCTAGGTTCGGTTGTGCGCCTATCTAATGGTCCCCAACTGAATGCTGCCTCAGCTCAAGCGTATCAAAGTTGTCGAGTGTCGACCTGCCAAGCACTGCTCCTTCTCGGACATCGCGAATTTGGCATTGGTAGGGTTCACACTGCTTTGCAAAATGTTACTCATTGAATTTCCAGGCTCCATGGAACAAGGCTGGCTTTACATTGGTAATTAATTTCAATCTGTGCATGTATATTCCATTGTTGAGTGATGTATGTTTTCAGGGATGGCCATCAGGATGGTTGGCATTCAATCTTCTGCCACTGTTACCACCTAAGATATCATTTTAGGCGCTAGACCTCGGTCTTAACCGTTCAGCAGATAATTGGCAATGCGATGGGAAAAGGATGTTTTCTGCTGAAGAAAGCCAAGTCAGAAAACAGATCTGGTGGGCGTGCTGCATCGCAGACAAGTAGGCGTTTGTTTTTATGTGAGAGATATGCCTCGTTGATGTCCATTACTTCCAGATATACTTCTATCTATATGGGTCAGTGGAAGCTCATTGACTCCTTACCAACCCTGACTTTGTATTCAGGACGACCTGTGTGTATTAATGAGAGCGATTTTGATACGCTCTTGCCCGATGCGGAAGAAGTCGGTTATCTCTTTTATTTGTGTACAAAAGATTCACCATCCGGCAGTATGGAGATGAAGGCGATGTCGATATGGTCACTCAGCAGCGCTTGTCAGCTATACTGGTGATGAAATGTTTTCGAGCCGCTGCTTCCCTCTGTCCGTGTTACTTCTTCTACACGACATTAGCAAATCCTTGTCTGACCGTGTTACAGCTGTTATCATAGGGGCCATTTCTTCTCTAATTTATCCGGTGAAGGCCACCAGACGTGGTTCGAAACGCGCAATTCTTACCGAGTTAGACGCTCGGCTAGATCAGTGGTATCACCAACTCCCCGCAGACCTCACATATGATCCGGCCAGCAAACGAGCTGTCCCCCCGCCACCCGTCTTGTTTATCCACATCAAATATTGGTTTACCGTCTTATTACTGCATAGAGCTTTGTGAGTCAACTCCATGTAATATCCCATTAAGTTACTAATGGATAATATCTGGTAGCATTCCGAATTGGAAGGGGTGCGTCTATGAACAACTTTGCAATGAAAGTAACTAATATTATCACAGATCGGAACTCCATTTATACAAGCCAGGTACCACTGACACTACATCATCGAAGGCCCTTGATGTGTGTCAGAAAGCTGCTACATATATTAGTGCCATTGGTAACGGTTCGTCTTATTGATTTGTCACGGTTTGCTTAACAAGACTCAGTGACGACGTATCATGAGAATTTCGATATTAAACACACTACTCCGTTTCTTTCTTCCTATATTCTTTGTGCAGGGTGAGCTGATAAACATTGGCAGTTCTTACCATATATTGACTTCTAAAATAGCATCATGCATATCGTCACATGTGGGTTTCTGGACCTAAAAAATCTGTCCTGATATGTTGAATAAACACACAGTGACATTATCCCCATCAAACGTCCAAGCATACGTTGGGCTCCGACAGTTACTGGCAGGACTGCGAGAAATGCAGGTAGGTTTGTTTCCTTGGTTCTTTGACCTGAATGACAACCATACCAGGGGACGTGGCCGAACGCTGGGAGGACATGGGATTTGCTGAATGGAGCTAAAGTGCAAGTCGACACTAACTTGCCACAGCTTGAACAAAGCATCGATCGGCAAAAGCGTGGAGCAGATGCTGCATTTGGGCGAGCAACAAGTCCCGACTTGCTCCAGTATAGTGATGCCTCAATCTTTGAACCCATGACCCAAACGGGAGGGATACAAGATATCAGTACTCGCATGATGGCCCAAATGCTTGAGTTGGATATCCCAAGCATCGATCCGTCGACATCATATTACCCCGGGTACGAATGGTGGCCACGTGCGTCAACGACTTATCTGCAGCCATACTTGCAGCCTCCAATTGTAGGCCAAACGTCTTTCCCGAATGTGGGCTATCCGGTTAGCGAAGCAAATCAGAATTGGGCTCCCATACCCAGTTATCATTACGATTTTGAGAGTTGATTCAGCGGTTGATCCTGATCTGGTTTCTTGTACTTATTGTAGTATTATCATTAGGTACTGGGGCTGCAGCGGTCCCATCGGCACGGTTGTAAGTACCAACGCGAGAAATGATTTGCTCACACTAACGACCTCCAATCAAATCCATCACTCTATGAAGTGCGTCTTCATCACCTGTAGACACCCCACTATCCAAAAGTGACTTCCAACTCTATTCAAGGAACCATCGGAGGTGCACTCCCTACGAGATCTCATTTGAACGAGGTGATGTTAGTGGAGAAATCGACCTCCCAGGTCCAGTCGGATATTTTCAACCCCCGTTTGGCAATCCTTGCTAGGTGTAATTAGAGTGTTTATATGCTGATGACTTTATACGATCCATGGCAAATCCATGGGATTCAAGAATTGAGCAGTGACTGAGTACTGATTATGGACAAGGTAACATTGCTTAGGTAATCCATTTTTGGACCCACAATACACACCTAAACCGGTGTTGGGGGTCAGCATGAGAGTCATGGCAGCTCTCCCTCCATGTTGTTGAAGCATGTCAAGCATCAGAAATCTGCTCAATCCTACTGGAGATCGAGGGGAACTGGACGAGTATGCTGCCGTTCACTTTTCGTGCCATTTCCACTCCTTTGACCATTTGTTGGCGTGGTTTTCAGCCCCCACAAGCTTGAGGATGAGCAACAGTCACCTATGTCTACATCCGACGCCAGTGCAGGTACGGTTGCTGGGTGTAATTTAGCTACGCCGAACATCAGGTGTGCACGTCATGAGCCACACCTCAATTGTCCGGATACACTGGCATGCCTCCCTGATACCGACGGTCGACCTCAGCACACCCTTCCTGTTATCCTTCGCTGTGCAATACTAGGAAGTGCTAACAAGCGCCTGACGATCAGAGAAATATATGCGGCCATGGAAAATAAATACACATATTTTCGACATGCAGGTCCCACCTGGAAGGCATGTATATCTTTTGGTTCTTTCTGCGATGCATTCAATCACACGCGCTTCACAGCAATCTGTTCGCCACCACTTATCTTTGAACAGGCTATTTGAACGCCAACCTCGCCCTGTCACTGACCCTGGATTTGGTTCGTACTGGACAGTGAACCTTTCTGCACCCCCTGGTACGAAACGGCCACGAAAACGCGGGAGAGCTTCGAAGGTTTCTGAAAACCCTTCAGAGAAGAAACGTGGAAGACCGAGGAAGAAGTTGGAAGCCGGCAACGGCTCCACATTGGCGATCGCTTCGCCTGAGTTAGTTTCTAAATCCCCGTTAGTTTCTGCGGCGCAGCCACAAATTCCACCTCGTGTACCAACAAAGGACTCCCGAATGGAAGACGAGCCAGACGAATGCGAAATGTCAGAAGTAGAATACGAGAGTGAAGAAGATATGGTGATTCCTCCTAATCATCACCCGTCAACTTCCAGTCTCGGTGTTTTTGGTGTTTGCGAAGGTCCCTCACGTGTATACAGCCCAGAAAGGGGCCGTAACGTATATCCCGATGGCAACGAAGGCCTCATCGACCGTCTCCAAATAGAAAATGCTGGTCTGCGTCGCCAGTCTGCTGATGCCATATCCGTATCGATGCGAATATCAGACCAGCTCGCAGAGGCACATGCAGAGGCGGCCCGTGTAAGGGCTGCATTGAGGGTCGCTGAAAGTATGCTAGAGGAGGAAAGCAGGAAGAGAAGGGATGCAGAAAGAGTGACTCAGGAAGAGGTACAACTAAGAAGAGCTGCCGAGGAAACAGTTCGCCGATTGCGGAGCCGTTGGGAAAATGGAAGTCACGCAAGTTGAGATGTCTTCCACTCGGTGCGTACTATATTTGCCACATTTCCGGTGTTGCTAACTTCTATATTCTCGGAAGGGATCGTGATGCTCAGGGAACAGGTCACTACCTTGCTCTTGGATTGTCATGATGTTGCCATGGATGACACAACTACGAGCACCAGAGTTTTTTGCATGGGATTCCTGGTAGTCCCCAGTGACGGACAGAAAGTACTACAGCTATGAGCCATTTCTGCGAGGCAGGCCTCAATGCAGCAGCATACCTACATTTGTAGAACACGTCACGGATTCCACAGGATAAGTACAAAGTTGGATATGTCATTGTACATACAGATGTTTTTCTCGGGCAAGGCTATGTACCCAAGACTATAATCGACGTTACAAGCCCCTTCAGCTCGTTCTCGGGAAGAGTAAATGCGTGGCGGGAACGGCGGACTGGTGGGGCCACGGCTGCAACCAGGGGACTCACAGGGTCACAGGGACCAATTGTTAGCTAGAGGCTATTGCGCTAGTATTATTAGTGCGTCATAGGGCTAGTAAAAGTCGTGCATTTTTTTTTTAAGTCATACGAGTACACTCTGGTTGATGTAATTACATACTATGGTACAGGACTTCAGTTACTTAAAAGCCAAACCACTTCTTTGCCTCCTGCTCTGCTGCCAATCTTTTTGCCTATACATGCTATTTAAGTGTAGTGTCGTTGCAATGGAGTTGTGAACCCACCTGCGCAACCATACCTTGCGTACCCTGCGTGAGCGAGTCTAGATGTCGTTCCAGGTCCCCCAGCATTTGCCTAAGAACGAAATTTTACCCAAATCGAACACTGTCTGGAATGATGGCTTACCCCCGCTCTGCCAGTGCGGAATGAAGTCTCCGAAATGGGGCAGTTTGTACATGTTGCGCAGCGGGAAGTTCCGCACCCACTGGATCTGGCTGGTTTTTCTGCAATTTACTACTTGTGTCAATCAGAACAGGCCTATCATAGCCGGCAACTAACGGAACTTAACGTCAGGGCACAGGTGTAGAACACAAGACAACAGACGTACAAATACTATCGAGCCTTTCGCCTGTCACATAATCGGGTGAATGAAGCCATGTAGCAAGAAGGGAAGTCCATCCTGTGTGCGAAGATTGTGGCTGGGGTGATATCGTAGTTGCATGTTCCATTAGTGCGGTAAAAGGGTCATCGTAGGCATGCCCCGATGAGAACAAGGTGGCCAGAGTCACCGTCGACTGTGCTCCTGAATTCGTTATTGCATCACAGTAAACAAGGTAACCAGTTTTGTCGACTGATACGGGACTACAAACGTTAAGATACTCGAAAAATCTCCTGTAAAATTGATTACCTTTCCGGTTTCGGCGAAAGACTAATCAAATGCAAGGATTCAAGGTGAGGGAGAGTGTAAACAAGGATTTCACCCTCAATACCGTATGCGACCAACGATTGGGAACCTAAGTCACATCAATCATAAGACGGTTGCAAAAAATGCCAAATTCACCGTTCCTTTCGACGATCAGCGCATTGACTATTTTGTGATCGTCCCACTTCACCTTCCCTACTATATCTCCGGTAATGTCTACCTGGCATTGTGCGCCCCGTGCACTCGCCGTGACCCAAAAGCAGCTTTGTGGCATAACACCACCCCGTAAAGCGGCTGCAAAGCCAGCCCTGTCTGCGTACATTGATGCGCCCGTTTTGGAGTCAATCACGTAGGAACAATTGGTCAACAAATTCGGCAGAGTCATGGCCGATGCTGCTTCTACGATTGAATACGATGATGTGTCGGGCGTGCGGGCTAACTTGAATATGGAAGTTGTCCCAGACGCATTAACGGCGATCAGCCTTAATGCAAGTTGCGCGTCTGTCTCACGTGAGAAACATTCGACAATCATATTTATCATTGATAATACTTGCCAGAAGACACCCTTGACACAGTCCACGTTAGTGAAACAATCCCGTCTGCCACGGGGTCGTTCAGACACGGGAAACGAGAAGAGCCATTTCGCGAGTGAGTAGTCGGTGGAACATGAAGTACCGATGGATCTCGCATGTCGACGACCAAGACGAAACCATCTGCATAACCTACGGCGAGAAAACCTACCAGGGCATCAATGCTTGATAAACGTGACTAGGAAAGTTAACTTGCCGATATCGGAGAGCGAATGAGACATAGTCTCACTCGATCGTTTTCGTAACATGATGTATGGGCAAAATTTACACCCAAAAGAAAGGCTTGAATCGAGGAGGATGATCTCTGCGTCACTCTCCTTCGCCACATGTTGCACCTCGTTGTTGGGCTGGAAGCGGTAAATTAAGACTTCTCCAGATTCCAGAGCTACCGAACACTCCAGCGATTCTTGGGCTAAATGAACTGACTGCACTTTGAGACAATCAGGCTGAGTGGCTTTGCCAACTCGAGAATCACCGAATACCGTGATGACATTGATAGTCAGGTCATCGAAAGAACGAGGAAAGTCGGTCTTCATGGGAGACTTTTGTTTGCTCACAAGAAGTTGCGGGCTAATGTCGTGAAACCGTACGGTCGCGTTACGATGGACTGTTATCAGAAGTCGTTGGGATTCGTTCTATGAAGACGCTCAAGTTTCCGCCTGATGGAAGGGCCCACCGATAATCCCATTTGTAATTACATACCTTGACAGACTCAACTTGTACCAGAGACGTACTATCAATCCACGCAGCACCCCCACGCAGAGCCAGTACGTTCCCCGTCATCGAAGTGTGCGACAGACTATCCATGACTTCGCGTTTGATAGGCACAGTGTGGACCGAAATGACTTCGTCGGCTTCACCTCTCAGAGCACTCGGCAATCGCAACCGTTCTTGACCTAAGTCAAGTTTCATCTCCTCCAATAGGTCGTCAAGGTGATCAACAATGTCCACACCAGACGAGACAGAAACCGGGGAAGTTGGGCCAATGTCAAAGAAGTGTTTTGGAGGGAATTCGTAGGCTTCTAGGTTTCGAGCGCCGGATGAAGTCCTGCACACGAAAATCAAAGCAACAGGATCCCAGGTCCCAGAAAAATGGGGGCTACTGCGAGGAACAACATGGACATCACTCAGAACAGTGGATGTCGAGTAGAAATACACCTTCTTGGATGTGAATGTTTGGATCATGACATCGCGTATTATTTGGTTGAGAGGACTTGATTTCTCAGTAGTGGGGTTGAACGCAGGCAACAAATGCACTGCTAAGTCTCGGTTTTTCGCAGATGAGCTGCCTCCTAGCACGAGCAGTGCGGTATCTCCTCCCCATGCTGAATCTGGGAAGCCACACCAGATTAACTTGTATACGGGTCCCAAATTTAGGATTTGAACATTCTCGCTGAGCCAGAAGGACTGATTAGGATCGTCCTGGACATCTGACTCTGTATTTGTTTTAAAAAGGAGAGGTTGCTTGTCGTCGGCAACTGCCCAGAATCCGATGAGACCATCAGTATAGCCGACTGCAAAGAAATGACCGGCTGGATGGACTGCCATCGATGTCGCAGAAGGTAAACAGCGATTCGGGGCCTCCTGGAACAATGAATTACGCTGTGTGCCACTCTGGACGGCAAAAGTACTCACAGAGGCGGCAGAGGAGTTGTGTGTGTTGAAACGCTTGAATGTAGCTACCACAGTACGTTTTGTCTAAAACGAATTAAAAAAAATCTAATATTATGGAAACCACAAACGCACTAAGTCATAAAGGACCACCCCGCCTACGATATTGTTATATCAGAGGTATGTACATATCAAGGTAAGGTTTTTAGCATACCTGCGAAAACCACGAATATCCAGCTCAGATCATGGGGGTGTTGGATGATTTCTAAAGGTATCTCCTTGGAACTATTCTATGCATCAGAAGTTGTATTTGCTGCGGGCTGTAAGAGACTCCTACGACATAACTAGATCCGAACATAGCATTTCAGACGCTTGAATGATCTCTTCATCTTTCAACCTCCACAAGCTGGGTATCGTGTATGGTGAAAGCTGACAGTTTAGCAGGTCATAAGTTTTTATGTCCCCGGTTTGAAGGGCTATCAGGGCCTTGGACGAGCCATTAGGATGAGACGATGTAAGCAGAGCGATTGGCCGCACGTGGGTATGGGACGGTGAAAGAGATATATCACTATCACATATCATGAGGTTCATCTCAGTAAGATTAGTATTGAGTAAATGTATATGCTTACCTGACTCTGCAGTCGAAGGACCACGATTTTCGATGCACCGGTCGTCCGACTTGGTTTAGGTCCCAAACATGCAATTCATTATGTTCATCTAGTCGCACGATCAATATGAATCTGAGTGGCTATCATAATCAGCAGAACATAGCCTACCAATACAGACAAGCTGGCGCGTGGAGGTTGAGAAACGGAGAAATAAAATCCGGAGACGTTTGGGTAAGTCCAAAGTCACATCAACTCCCGGTGCTCCAAAAATGCGAACCACACCGAATGAGGTTCCTGGGGAATGTGACACATGAGGAACTTGTAGTTAATTGCTCGTGCACCTACCGATTGCAAGAAGGCTAAATACTGGATCGAAAGTAATCGCGGCGATGTCATGGTGATAATGTAACACTCGTAGAATATCTGGACGCCAATCGTCCACGCACCTAGCTGATGCTGTTAGGTCAGGGAATGGTCCTGTGGATCCGTGTGTACGCTTCAAAGATATTTTGGACAAGAACATGATGTGATACTATACAGCGATGTGAAATGATAGGTAGTAAGTTTCCGAGTCACTGGGAGGCAAACGGTGAGCGCTTAGTACTAGTAGTATATATCATCCATAACGGCGACCAGAATAAGAATACAGACGAGTCGTGTTAGCACATAAAACTAAGGTATGTATTCGGTTGAATGCAGTGTCCATGGTTTCGTAGCGCTACTAGTAGTATTTTGAGAAGCAAACCCGCTCCGAACTCTCCCTAGCCAACTCCTCTTCTTCCCTGCTTGGGCCTCGCCGTGAGATGGCGTGCGCGGACTATTAGTGACGTCCGTTATCCTGTGAGACGATAGAACTGCAATGGTTGGACGGTGGGAAGGGGAGATTTGACAAGAAGCAGTCACTTGGGTATTATTGCGAACAGGGGTAAATCCAGTTTGTTTTGCATGCAAGGTTCGTCGTAAACGAGGTGTGGCATTACGAACATGAAGATCAGAGGGATAATATCCCTCAGGGGGAACACTGTCCCTTTCGTCATCGTCAGGCGCGCGTCGCTTCATGCCGGCTGAGACTGAAGGGACTTCTGGAGGTTCAGACCTCCCTTCTGGGATCACTGGTGAATGAAGGACTTCACTATGTTCGTGCGGTAGGCTCGCTGGTCTTGGCGTGAGAGCCATCGCCATGCCTGAGGTTGCACGAAGGTGCGAAGGTGACGACACCGCGTCTCCTTGCGGAACACTTGATGAGGCTTGAGGCGACATCGAAGGCTGGCCTTTCGCTGAAGCAAGCTTGGTTTGCAAAGCTTGTACTTTCCGGGACAATGATTCCACCTTCGTGGTCAATTTCTTATTGGCTTTGAGTGTTCTTTGAGCGCGCTGTGGTCAGCCTAACGGCGCATCAACGTGGGATAGGACAACTTACTCAAGAATCCGGTCATCATATCCCTCAATTTCAACGCACTTGCTTCGGAGAAGCTCGTCCATCTCACAATTCCTCTCTTCCAGCTCAGTCAGCGTGGTATGCAAGTCGGGGGCAGACTGCAAGGAAGCTATTTCCCGCCTCAAAGCCGTGACTACCTTCTCCTGCTGCGTAGCCTGTAGCGTAAGACTGAGCTCTGCTGCCTTTCCGGCCATTTCAGATTGTGCAAGGTTGAGTCGGCACTCTTCAAGGGCATTCTGCAGCGTAACACATTTCGATTCGCTGGGGTATTCTTCAGAAAAGAGGGCAAACCGACGTGCTCCGCTCACCTTTCCCTGATCCGGCTTTCCAAGTGCCGTGTGAGAGAATGCAACCGTTGTACGTCTGCTCCCAGGCCCGTTGTTTGTTCTTGAAGACCATTCCGTTCATCCTGAAGAGCCAGGAGTTCGGATTTTACCTCATTTAACTGCTGTTGTGTTCGAACGATGACCTGACAATGTTCATTCTCGGTTGCGGCAGCTCTGGCGTGTCGATCCTCATGATTTCTAATCTCTTCTTCACAGGCCTCTTCGGCCCGTTTACGAGAGTCGGTTTCTGCTTCCAGCTGCAGCCTTAACGAATCCAACTCGCATATACGGTCCTCCAAATTGCTAGCGAGTAGATCAGATTCCCGCCTATACCTGTCCTCCAAGATCGCGATGGCCGTCTGATGTTCACCGTGCAAAGCCTTTAGCCGCTCTTCTGTGCTAGCAAGCTTACGCACGAGATCTTGTTTGGCTAGGTCGAACTCCTTCAATGCATCCTCGTTGTGCCTCGTGAGATCCGCATAACGCTGTTGAGACGATTGCAGCTGTGCCTTTGCATCTTCCAGGTCTTTTCGTAAGAGACCATAAGCCCTTTCATGCTCCATACGTTCCTCTTGGACCACGTCCTGGAATCTAGCTTCATCTCGTAACCGTTCGGACATGGATTCGATCTGCGCTGCCAGTTGACTTTCTACGGATGCGTGGCGAGCCCTGTCTTCTTCGACGGATCGTCTTGCCTCCGCGAGCTCCTCAGCCATCAAATTGAGTGATTCGTGCAGGGCGTCAGCATCGCGCAAACGATGCTGCAGCTGCTCAAGTTCCCGTTTAACGCCAGCATGCTCTTCTAGTGCCGCATTTTGGTCTTGCAGAACAACGCGCGCACAAGATAATTCGTGAGCCGTCTCCTCTAGGCGCAATTGCAGGTCAGCCACTTCGGAGTGGAGTTTACTGACATCTCCTCGGTTTCCTGTTTCGGCCATGGCGACGATAGCTGACTCTGCCGCTAGGTCTGCGAGCTCTTTACGCAAACTCTGTATTTCCTCGTGGGTATCGCTTGCTTTCTGACTTCTTGACAGAAGCTCCTCCGAAAGCGTAGCAACTTGAGCTTGCAGTGAGGCCGTACTGTTGGAGACCACTTGGAGCTGCTGGCTCGAGCCTCGCCATGCTCGGTGCATAACTGCGAGAGCGACGATGGCATGTCGCGTCCCGACATGTTGCATGGCCACTTCTGCTTGCAACGCGTTAAGCTGCGCAAGAAGAGTGCTCGAACGACTCCCCAGAATTTGATAATCACTCCTTAGTGATTGGAGTTCCGTTTCGAGCTCTACTTTGGCTGCCTCCATGGTCGAGAGCTGAGTCGTTGTGCTTTCGGCAACGAATGACGTTTGGTGACAATGGGACGTCAACCTTTCTACCTCCGAGGCCATCCTAGTCAACTGTGCTTCATGATCACGTTTGATGTGATCAATCTGCTCCTCTAGTTTCTCGACCTTTTCCTCTGCTGCCTCCGACCTCTCAAGGGCCCGGTCACGAGATTCGCGGGCCTCAGCACAATCCTCCACCATTGCCTCTTTCTCGGCCGCAAGGACTTCCAACTCTGACGTCATTTCCGCGATACGTTCCTCTTGAAGCCTCATATTGGTTTCCAAACGACGGATGTCGTGTTGGTGGAGGCCAATCTGTTCGGTACGACGAAGGATCCGGAATTCGAGATCCTGGATGTGATCCTTCAGGTCACGGGTCACATCCGTGGATGAAATACCATTGAGCTGCTGGGTTCGCAGGGCATTATAACGGTCTTGGACATCAGCGAGTTCCTCTTGCACACGGGAAAGGTCGATCTGCATGTTTGTCACTTGGAGAGAGAGTGAATTTCGTTCGGATTCGACCTCCTCGTATGACTTGTTGAGCGCTGTGAGGCGCTCCTGAGCCTCAACCAAGTTCTCGTGGGCTTCTCTCTCGGCTTCTGCGCGGCTTTCGACCAACGATTGCACCTTTGCTTCAAGGTCTGTAACGAGTAGCAATGACTGGTTACGCTGCTCTTCTGATGCAGAAAGCTCTGCACTCAGAATATCAAGCCGAGAGCGTAAGGTGTCCCGTTCCTGCTGGGCATTTTCTATGGTTTGCTTCTGTTGCTCGATGAGCTGCTGGAGGCTTAAGAGGGAGGAATGGAGCGACGACTTTTCAGAAAGGACAGTCGAAAGTCGTCGTCGTGATGATTCAAGGTTGCCCTGAAGGTTGCCTATGACGATGGAGAAGGCCGTCGCGCATGAAACAAGCCGTCCGGTTCGCGCTTCCCGGTCCCAATGGTTATGTGATAAAGAGGAAACCGTCGACATTTCAATCGGACGCTCGAGCGGCCCCTTAGATAACGACGCAATCTGGCTTTGATATCCATTTGTAGTGATGCGGTATTCGATCTCTGAGAACTCGAGTGCTCGCTTCAGTTCGTTCCGTTCGTTACGGAGTCGGTCTACAGCCTGCAGCAGGGTTTCAACATAACTTGCCAGTGCGGATTCGTCCAGGTAGGTTGAGCAGGTCTCTCCAGTGCCAGATACAGGGTCAGTATGCATGCTCTCCTTGTGGAGGATTTCAAGTTCAGCCTGTAGCTTCCTACAACCCAATGAGCATGAAAGACTCATACAAATCCTTACCACTTACAATCGCTTGGCCTCAGAGTCCTGGAGACGAAGTTGGGTGGCCTGCAGGATTTCATTACCCTTTGAGATCTCCTGACGCAGAGTATCTTGCTCCGTCCGTAGCCCCTCTCTCTCGCCAAGTAATTGAGCCCTGAGCTCTTCGCAACGGAAAAGCATCTCACTTTGCGCTTTGAATAAGCTTTGCAGCTTGTTGTGGGCAGCTTGGCTGGTCCTATCCGCACGAGTTTCTTCTACCATCCTTTCCAAGATCGCAATCTTGGCTTCATCCTCCTCGATCCTTTGGAGCAATGCGCTTTCTCGCTCCTCCCCATCCCCGTTTCCCCCACTCTTCTTCAGTGCTTCTATTTCATCCTCCTTATCTTCGAGCGTCGCCAGCAGCACTGATATCCTCTCCTGGCTAGTTTTCTCAACAGAGATCCGCATGTTCTCCGCCTTGACCAGCTCATTCTGCGCACAAGTGAGTTTGTCTTGCATGATGTGTAGATCCTGCTCCTTGAGAGCTAGCTTGGCTTTGAAATCACCGAGCTCCTGCTCTAGAGCGGGAACACTGAAATTAGTAACAGATGAAGAGCGTGGCCTAGCAGCCCTTCGGGCACGATTGGAAGAAGTTGTCTGCGCTTCGTGTTGCTGAACCAACCGCTGGAGCTCACGTACACGAGTCTCCAGCATATGCTTTTCTCCCTCGATGTTCCTGCGTTCTGCATTAGAGGCTTGTGAATGTTGGGAGAGGGTGTCTAGGGTAGCTTCCAACTCCTTGGTGGTACGTTCCTGTACTTTGAGCTTCTCCTGCGTGCATGCCAGTGCGGACTCTGCATTGTCCCTTGATACTCGTTCTCTCTTAAGTTCTGCATCGCGACTTGTAAGATCTCCTTCAAGTTGTAAGGCATGATCAGCCTCTTTGCTGAGCTGCGAGAATATGAGCTAATGGATCCAAATGTAGTGAAGTATTTAACCTTGTAAACGGTCTCATTCAACGATAGCTTTATCTCGTTCAGTTCTGCCTCACGTTTCATCAAGAGATTCCGCAGTGCTGCATTCTCCGCATCTGGTAAGTCGTGAGCAAGTGTACTTGAAGGAGCGACGATACCATTAAACATACCCTGGCTGGCGAGCCTGTCTTTGAATCCTTGTACCTCTGCAGATATGTCATTCTTTCCTAGATCGCTGAGCGACATGGCCGTGGCACAGATATTTTGACTGGCCGTCGCTGGTCGAGTTCACGAAACATCCAAATAAGAATACACAATAAGCGACGCGTCTGATCACGTGGTCGTACTTGGATGATCTCGATCAGCACTCACCAAGGAACGACTATCTTCCTTCAAATTTTGAGGGTTGCCTATGGGAGACTAGCACTCACCCAAATCCACATGATGCATGCATCCCGCACTCCTTAGAAGGTTTCCCTCCAACCGACACATGCGGGGCGCAGATCAACACCGTGGCTCAATGCCATTGTCCCGACTCGCTTGTGTTATTGAGACTAGGTGCTAACTTTTCACAACGCTCAAATATGCCCTGCACGATATTCATGTCAAAGGAAGTATCCAAATTTTCCTCTGGAAAGTGCTCATCAGGATCAGTCTCTGAAGGCGATGTTCTGCATATAATGTAAGTCCCATCGTCCCCTAGTATGGTTGAGCCATCCCGCTCATCAAGTGCGGATGCCTTACCATTATTACCCACCAAGGGTTTCTGCTCTTCCAAAGTCCTTGCTCTCAAATAAACCGAACGCCATGAGAGATGAGTTGCAATTTGAGCCAAGGAATGTACTCCTGCAGGTTGACAACCCAGATGGTATAAAAGGCCACACTAACAGCATATGGTTCTGGGACTTCTTCTGGCTGAAACACTCGGAACTGAAAACATGTAAAATGGATACGTTTTAACTTGTATGGTACGTACGACACTCACTGCTCGTGCACTAGGTCCGTCCGTCACCACTCCGAGGTATGTCCGGTCGTCTTTGAATAAATCTTAATTGGGTGTTTTTACTTTACAGACATTAATAGTATGTAGGGTCTGTCAAGAAAATTTTTCGCCTTTGCTAGCCCATAGTTGCCTGCTCGATGTCGATCAGTAATCAGAACCAGAATCGATGGCCACTCCCACTGGCAGACACGTAGATCTGTATCCTCCATTGGCAAAACTTGCCTCTCTAAGGTTATCAAAACCAAGTATCATCAGGGGTAAGTTATACCAGTGTAGCCTACTAGAATAAGAAAGGGTATCACCAATTATATCAAGCTCATGCACATGAGATTTCTACAAAAGAAGGATGAAAACTGAGTAGCAAAGAAACAGTGTGACTACAGTACAAGTTATAAGTATACACGGGAAAATAGTATTCGAGATCAAAAGAGGCATGCTACACATCAGTAGCAAATAGGTCGAACTTGGCCAGTCCGCTCGATCACTTCAGCCCCACAACGTGAGTTTTGTAAGCGGCATGCCATGTTCGTTGGAACGTGCAATGAAGAGGGCACCAAGCCGCGTGGCTAACGGCCGGTTTCATGAAATTGAGTAATAAATCACAGCAATGTAGAGATGATATACTGACCTCCAGAAATCCCACAACCATGGCATGGCGTCGCAGACAATCCGGCATTCTCCAATGCTGCTGTCATCTGGCCATATGTACCACGGAACAAGGAGGCTGGACAGCTGTCCTTTGTGGCCTGTGATCGCGAATTAGCACAAGAGTCGGTACCAGTGGACGGAGTTTCCATTCCAGCCGCTAAGACTGCAGCACCAATCGTCTTCTGCAAGCGCAATAGCCTCCGTTTAGGATGTGCCTCTGGCTCATTCGGATGAACACGAAACTGTATATAGAGACCAGCCACTGGCACATTTGACTCACTTGAAGATGTTTGTGGCGGTGGTGGGAGTGGTTTTGGCCCATGTGGCGGAATTACAATCCACGAAGACCGGATGTTACCCACGTCGGTGCTGCTGCACGAATGGGCGGGAGGAGTACGCGATAGATCATTCTCAAAGATGGCGCGACATGGTTTCCGCTTTAATAGCGAAGACGCAGAGCGTAAGGAGAATGGCTGAGAGAAGAGCCGACTGTGGAAAAGTGAAGTCCCCTTATCTGTATCTTTCCGTAGAGGCAACGATAGAGAAGAAGGGGAAAGTAGGATGTCGCTGAAAGAGGATGACGAAGACGATGGAGAATGGGGCTCAAGACGTGTCAAGGCAAGTTCAGTGAGCGACGAGAGCGATGGTGAGGTACGTTCATTGTCAGCTGAAGTATACAAACCATCTCCACTCTGTGGACTGTAGGCAAATGACGTGTCCCAAAACTCAGTCGAGTAAGGGATGCCAGAAGGGTTGACTCGAATTTCCTGAAACATTGCGGTGGTGGGGCCACAAGTCACCGCCTTTCGGCGAAGTTGCTAGAAACAAGCGAAGCGAATGATCAAACCCGACTTGAGCGCTCCTTGTGCACGATGCAGGCAAGATATCCTTGCCGTGAACACGTTGTAATGACACACGATGCCTTCAATGCCCCATAACAGCTGGCCAAAGCCCCATAGGTCGATTTGCTTGTGCTCTGGGGTCTGGGCCCGCGAGTCAAGCACATTATAATGCTAAGAAAGACAGGAAGGTTGACGCGCAGAGATAAGAAAAGAAAACTTTATCCAAGCTGTGTTTCAAAGTCGTAGAACTTATCTGAGGGTTTAAGATGAACATGGGTCCGAGGCATCGTTTGACACAAGCGACGAGTGGGAACCACGAACATAAGGACTCCGAAAAGCGGCTTTGACGCAGCATCGGAGCGAAATAATTGGCCTGACGTCGGGATTTTTGATTCATAACAACTGTCGTGAACGAGCCACAGACCGTCGTTGAGCTAGCAACTGGTGCTGGCGTGCAACGCCCGACTTCAAACGACAGTTGACCAACCCAATTGATTTATTGTAGAGCACAGCCCAGGCGCGCTTGCAGGCAGGGCGCTTAAGCCAACGAATAAGACTTTGCCACACGGTCATTTACCTGGTTCTTGGGACAAAGGCTTCTCGTCAGGTGGAGTTCCAAGGGGTGGAGTCTGTACGTCAAGGGTACATTTGGACACAAACCAGTGGCAAAATGATCAATCGAATCATTTGGGTTGAATGGGCCAGGGTTATCAGTGGAGCCGATCCACGGAGTGACGTTCAACATCAGAATTCAACCCGAACGTTCCAACACATCCTGACCTTCGTTTCTCTGCAGTCACAAATCGGGGACATGTACTCGATAGTGGCGTCTGGGAGCTAACAAAGCATGCGGTGAGTAGAGAGCAAACTGGGCTTCGGAAGTTCACTTAGTATGAAACAGGGCGGATACTCCCATCGATAAGAGACAGAGCAGACCTCGAAGAAATAGCGTCGACCGCCCTACTGCTACTCTTCTCCAGCTCACTGGCAGGTGGAGTCGCCTCAGCGTGCGCAGCTGTTTGTCGTGCTGCTTGCAAAGCCATCCAAAGTCGCTCAAGGTCGCCCTTCAGCTTCAGCGATGACGTCGTTCAGTATACCTTCCTATTTGGGAATTCTAGTCAAAGATCTTGGTGGTTTCATCCAAAATATAAGGAGTCCCCTCAAAACCATGGCCAAAGCCCCTCATGCCGTGTGACTTCCACTGTGAAAGGAAACCACCGGTTGTCACCCTTGCGTATAAAAAGGTTCGTCTCCTTTCCGTACCCCCTCGCGCTCGAGTAATGCCTGAGTCCAGCTACTTCCCTCCGACGCCCTCTGCTTCAGACTCCGAACAGGACAAGTTTACGATGTCATCTATCCCTAATGGGAGCGGTGCTACCATCTCTCGTGCTAAAGGCGCGCCTGCACGTGTCACACTTCATCTTGGTCACTTGCCCAGCAAGAAAGACATAAAGGTGCCCTACCCACGCTCCCCCTCCAGAGTTCGTATATGGCCTTTTATCTCGCGAGATACTACGTTCTCATATGGTGCACTCTACGCCTATTTAGGTAGACCCCAATAACCCACCGTGGCCCGCCTTCCGCGGTTACCATGAGTACTCGTTCGCTCATGCGACTATGGGCGTACGACTGCCCACTATTCTGGGGAAGGCCATAGATGACGCGTCCCGCACGCTCAACGAACAATCTTCAGAAGACCTCATAATTGATCTCGTCAACTGCCTTGAGAGAATGGACGAACTCATGGCCGACCTTAGTGGGAATGCCAAATTAAGACCCATTGTCGACGACGGCGAAGCAGATGTACCCCTCTGGAACAAAGAAATCGCAAAGTATTTTCAAGGTCGGTCTGACGTTACACTTGGTGGTTATATATAGACTTCATCAATCCTTATCCATATACAGGAAAAGACTTCATGAATGCGCCCTGGCTGTTTGCAGAGGCATACAAATACCGTCGTTTACATGAGTGTTTCAGTGTCAGTAAATACTGGAAAGGTTATGATGTCTTCTATCGCCAGAAGGTGGACACCCAATCTTTCTCGTTTCGCGGTCATTCCGCTGATGTATTTAGTGTGATACCTTCTCCAGATCAGCAGAGGCTGTCTTCGAGCTCTCAATGCGATTTGCCGAGCCATTCAAGCACCAAGAAGGAATTCAGGATGCGGCAAAACTTGAAGCTCAGCGTCTCATGTTCTTAGAATTGACACAAGGTTCGTAACATCCATCATTTATCGAATGTAGTAGAACCCGACCTCCAATAGTTTGCCTTTGGGGAAATGCCACGGACCTCTCACTCCTTATCAACATGTCCGAGGAACAAATTAAATCCCTCCAGTCCACCGGTGGTGATCACCTCGCTGCTACGGAGAAGAATATCCTCGGCAATCACCTCAACAGGCTTTGGGAGACATTTAAGTCCCTTCGAGACCAAACTGGCGGTCGCATAGATTTCGTCCTGGACAATGCTGGATTCGAACTGTACTGCGACTGTGTTTACGGTGACTATCATATGATTTAGGAGTGCTATTAACCCCCTTACATGACTTGTCAGCCGATTTCCTCATCCAGACCGGACTTGCCAAACAAGTCCGCTTCCATGGCAAACGATACCCCTGGTTTGTCTCCGATGTGACCAAGAAAGATTGGGAGTGGCTGTTGAATACCATGGTCTACGGACACCTTTTCCCGAAGGCTTCTGAGGCTGAAAGGGAGTCACTGAGGAGGCTCGGAGATCGCTGGAAGGCGAGTATTCCGTCCACTCATCGGAGGTTTGATCGGCCAGCTGACAGTCAGCCTCCAGCAATACGAGAAGGAGGGGAAATGGGTGTACGAGCAGCATCCGTTCTGGTGTACAGGATACACGTATTGGGATTTGCATAGCGAGGCACCGGATCTGTTCTTGCACCTCTCGCGTTCGGACCTTGTGTTCTTCAAGGGTGACTTGAACCACCGCAAGTTGACCTATGACTGCCATGCGCCAGCTAGTACGCCATTTGAAGTTGCCATTGGCCCCATGGCTAGTGCATCTGGAGCCCCAAGGATCTGCAGCTTGCGCACGATCAAGAGTGACGTCGTAGTTGGTCTCGGTGACGATGGTGACCTTATCGCAGAGAAACTTGACAAGGAGGAGCCTGGTTGGAAGATAAGCGGCAAATATGTACGTCCTTTTCTGGTGTAACACGAACTATGAGCTGAAGCAAGTGTAGGCCGTCGTGCTACTCTCGGAGGGCCGACCGGGGGAGAAGGTTCGTTTCGCATAATATTGGTATTTATTAGATGGCCTGCGTTCGAATGCGACTAGGCAAATTGCTGCTGTCGATATACCTTCTTCGAGGGTTGTAGCCGTTGTAGATATCACTATGTTCCTATCGTTTTATGTAAACCTCTCAAATGAAACAAAACGCGTGATCTTTGAAACTGTTGAGACTCCAGAAATCTTTTATCGCTCTAGTGCAAATGTTAGTCGCCTCACACCAATGCCAGATTGCCATTGAAACGAGTACAATGAGTTGGAATAGAGATACAACAATTGTGCAGGTAAGGCGACAAGCGAGGACATTAAGCTACTTGGGCTGGCGTGGAGTAACCACGTCACTAATACCTCACGTGGAAAACTGGGAATGGGCTAATTCACTTATCATGATGAAAAGATTTAGTCTATGCCACCCATCCGGTGTCTGGGAAATACGGCGAATTGCGGGAGTTGTCCAGAGAACCATGCTGTTCGAGCATCGATGAATAGCCGTTGCCACCACCGCCCCCGCTGGAACTGCCACCTGCTCCACCGAACAGCGACCGGAGGTAGCTCGCACCACCACCACCACCACTGCCTCGTCTAGAACTATTCGGGGACTGCGGTCGCGGAGGTGGTCGGTTTGGCGGAGATCCGTGCGAGTTCGGCCCAGGACCTCCTCCAGGGGGCTGGGGTTGAGCCACAAGCTGGTACCTGACAGCATCGGTGTAAGCAAAGGTATGACAGCATCTAGATTGGCGTGACACAAACCTGCAAACTGGACAGGTTCCGCTCGATTTGAGCCAAGGTACGATACAATCTTGGTGGAATGGATGGTTACATGGAAGTGTTACGATAATAAGTTCACCATGATCTTCGGGATGCAGGGTAAAATGTTCCTTGCATACTGCGCAGTCCTTTTCTAATAAAGGAGCTGGATGTTACTTGAGTGCGGAAGTAACCTAAGGGGGAGACGTGTCACGTACAGCCTTCTGTCAGAATATCCCTAGGCAAGTTCAATAATATGTCATCGGTCACAGGCACAGGCCGCCCAACAGCGGAATTCTCCATGAGTTGGGTCATGATCTGATCAAGAGCTGTGGGGAGTCAAAATAATAATATTATAAAGATAGGAAAACGAACCTTCTTGATTGAAGACATAGTCTCCCCAGCGGCCGCCTTGCCCGAACAGATCTGAGAAGGGTTCTGCACGGCGGCCAGTCGGATCACGAGCCAACATGGCTAATAAATATTGAGCCATAAGTATTCCATTAATGTCACCGTCGTTGTCGTGACGGAGAAACCTAAAACAGCTGGAGTAGCAGTGTGGAGAAACGTCTCAGAACTCACTCGGACATCGTGGGCACATTGCTTTCTGTTTGGTTGGATGAATGCCCAAGTGTGTTTGAACCTCCAATAAAGACGCTTCTACCACTTCTACCTGGCCTGCTGTGTATCTCAAACCGGACGCTACCGCCACCCTGTTATATGTGAGTACCAAAACAAACGAACAAGTCGAGTATAATTACCATGCCTCTGTCTGGTGTGCGCGATAGAACTGGAGGACTTGGGGACGGAAATAAATCACGTTGCGAATCAAGGGCGTTTCTTAGGCCGCCTGGTGGACAATGATCAAAGTCTGTGCATGGGTCGAGGGTATAGACTAACTCAAGAAATTGTCCCTGTGGCCAGGGAAGGGGGGATCATCGAAGTCATCTGGGACGTTATGTTGGAAGTTACGGGGGTCGTCTGACGGGTTCTCCAGCTGCAAGGGCGTTAGATTAGGACACGCGTTAGTACTAGCGAAGCAGCGCACCCTCTCCACAAAAGTGCTGCGACATGAAGCGCATATGGGATCGGGAGTCTGATGTGATGATGAGTGACATTTCGACTGAGCTGAGTGAGAACAAGCGGACCATCAACGGCCTCATCTCAGCATGGCACTAGATACGATGTGAGAATCGGTTGACAAGCGAGTCGGTTGAACGGCTGTACTGACTTCGTGACAGAACCACATGGGCTCTCGTGAAGACATCTTGTCAAATAGCGATAGGCAAGACTAACGGCAGTAATCGAAAGACAGGCGGGAATGTGCACACAGCGAACGCCGAACACAGTGGTCTTGGTAGTAGTAGCACGGTGAAGCTGTGACTTGTCACCTACTGCTATGACGCTCAGGGTTTCCCATTCTTAGTCAACTCAGCCCTGTAAGTATGATGATCATTCCATTCGATGGACAGCCTGATGATCCTCTTGTTCCCTATTTTATGACCCACTGGCATGAGATCATTCACTGAATGTCTCTGATAATAATCGCACTTTCGCATTTGGAGCATCGGTGACACCAATTTCTTAGGTTCTGGGTCCCTGCAGCCATCCAGCGCAGACATCTGATTGAACAAAGAGGGTGAACCAATGACTCGCCGAAGCTGGGCTCAGGTCCGTACTCCAGGCGACCCTCGCTCTTGGCCGTTTGATGCCACCACACTGATCGAGCGTCGCCTACACCCCAACACCCGTCGGTGTTCAACAACGCCTTGCCCGACATGTTATTGGGCACGAAGAACTGCGATGAAGCTCTAGTCGAACTCTTGTCCCTATTAGAGTAGGCTTCTCATTCATTGTGCTTTCTTTATGATCGGTTTATATCTTCTCCAAGGCCACCATTCAGTCACTGTCATACACCATAGTTGATATACTCTCTTCTTGGTCTTCATATGTTGCGGTAATCAATCGAGAATCTCTGAGACTTGGAGCCTCCTTCGGTAACGACATAGTAAACTCAGCTTCTCACCATAGCTCCCTCACTAAGTGCTGAAGGAACAACTGCTCTCCTTCTCTTGCTCTGTTTCTCCCAGTTCATGCTACTGAGGGCGTGGATCTGAGGTCGTGCGACGGCCTTGAGGTGGTAGGACCTTTTGCAAATAATCCGACACAAAGAGTCCCACTGCACCCACTGCACACACGGTCATTGATATGTAGAGTCTCGTCCTGGCGGGCAGTGCTATCAGGAATACAAGTCAGGCATGGGATACAAAGAAAATGACTTCGCCGTCCTCACTCTTGTATGATCCCCACAACGAGCGATTCCTCATGGACTGCGAGGATTGGACATTTGTCCGACTTTGTTGTGGTTGCGAAGATGTCATGGCTGACCAGGATCCGACGTTGTCCCGAGATGTTAAGGAAGCGAAACTCAAAACGTTTGGGGCATCCTTCATCTTGAACCACCATGTTCACTGGCTTGGTACGTTCTTGTACTCAGTGTCCATTGCAGTACTTAAGCTGACATCTAAATTATTCAAGGTCGAGCATCTGGGGACAGTGTCGTCTATAGAGCACGACGAGGGGGGGTACACTCTCACAATATCAGACTCAGCCGCCATCCTAGGCGATTGCCACCTTGGCGACTCGATTGCGGTGAATGGTGCATGTTTGACAGTCACTGAATTCAACCCAGTGCAAGATGGAGGGTACTTCAAAGTATTCCTTGCCAACGAGACGCTGGCCAGAACCGATCATGGTATATTCCTATTTATGGCCTCGAAGATGTCCAACTTGACATACTCAACAGGTGATCGCGAGGTTGGCGAGAAAGTGAACCTTGAACGTGCAATGGCAGCTAACGCCAGATTTGGCGGCCATTTCGTTCAGGTGCGGAAGGATAAACAATGCAGGTTGGGTGTTCGACTTACCCTACGTTTTACAGGGTCACATTGACACCACAGCAACAATTATTGATCGGCAAGCTGACGGCGAATCACTGCGGATGTGGTTCCGCCTCCCAGAGCCCACACCAGACCGACCATCCTTACTATCCTACTTCATTCCGAAGGGGTTTGTGACCATTGACGGGACATCGCTGACGTTGACGGAGGTCAACGACGCCGAACGCACGTTTGGGATAATGCTGATCAAGTATACCCAGCAGCATATCAACCTCGTGAAGAAGGCTAATGGTGCCATGGTGAATATCGAAGTCGATATGGTGGGCAAGTACGTTGAGAAGAGCGTAGTGGCCTGTCTGGGTGAAGGAGGCAGTGCCATACGAGAGCTGGTGGAAAAGATCGTCAACGACGTAGTGACCAGGCGACTTACTGCTTGAACATTCGAATGTAACATTAGCTGCAATTGACGTGAGAAGGAAACCCGATGCCACCAAATTATATTATGTACTATGTAATATGTAGTACTGAATCAACAACTCACTCTGTGTGGTCACTTGGAAAGAAATCCTCTGCATGTTTCCAAGCAATGGATGTTCCATTCAAAAGAAAGGTGAGTCCAAGTCCATGTTCGAGCTCTTGTCTGGGTTTCTACTTCTTTGCAGATTACCGCGAAACTCGATTATAATGCTGGAAGCACTTCCACTCGCAACCAACCTCCATCCAGACCAGGTTCGCCATTAAAGCGTCCTCCTCCCTCTCCTCTGTCGCCGCCGCCATTCCGTCCTAAGGCCAAGATTAATGGCACCCCCACTGTCCGAAAGTTGTCTAGCTTCAGCTCGCTGAATGCTGCCAAGTCGAATGGCGTTTCACCTAGTGTCTCCAGACCCGGTTCACCTTTTAAATCCTTGCATCCTATCACGAACGGCTCACCGTCACTAACTAATCATGTCAAAGCTCAATTCTCTTCGCGATCCCCGACCAAATCTCCTGGTCATACTCAAGTTAACCAACCAACCCCCGAGTCGCGTCAACGCTCACTTACATCTGCGTTACCTAATCTCAAGCCACCTTCTCCGGATGACAGACCACGGAGTGGTAGTGTTGGCTTGTATCATGTATTCCCTTCTCCAGACATGAAGACACGTCAATCACAAGAGTCACCCATATCCGACCGCTCCATTCCGGCAAGTGACCAGGCAAATTCGCCCCTCTTGCCTCCAGCCAAGATCAAATCCAAGGTGTCCGGCCTTGCAAAGGCTCTAAACACCAGTGATACATCATCTCCCCTGGCCAACACACGTCCAATCAACTCCCGAGCACGAGCACCATCATTAACCTCCAGCATCTCGTTAAACCCTTCTACTTCATCACCACCATCCAACTCCATTTTTTACCCGATCACGACCGCCACACCTGCAGCTAACCCCCATCGTTACACATCACCACGACCTGTACCACCACTTGCCCGCAACCACCAAACTTTCGTGTCTGCCCAGGATGTACCCGCTTCAAAGAAGCCACCGTTGGTTCCCAAGATCGATCCCGTGTCCATTCCTTTACCTCCACATTCTCCCCCAATATCTGCATTGTCGCTCTCTTCGAAGTCCTCGGTCTCCCAAACTTCAATGTCGTCGAAAAACGATACTTCGTTATGTGGGGCTAAGAGCGTATCAACAGTTGGATCCCACAGACATGGTCAAAGTGTCGACTGGAAGGGTACACTCGGTACACTGAGCCTCTCGTCTCAAATCAATCATGTATTTTCAAATGACCGGGGAGGTAACCCTGGACTTGAAAGTGATGTAGAATCTGGAGAAGAATCTAAGCCGCAGTCGAGGGCTGAGGCGAAGACGAATCGAAAGGTCTGATTTGCTTCACCTCGAGTGCTTTTCCTTTAATTAACTCACATTTATGGCGGAATCGCAGATAGCTGATCTCGAGATTACCAACCGCTCCCTCCTTGCAATCAATGCCTCCCTTGAAACGACGAAGAACCATCAGGCGAAAGAGATTCGAGATCTTCGACGTAAATTGCGAGAGTCAAGACTGATTCTCCCCCCACAAACGTTCATGGCCCTCAAATCCGCGTCTTCCGGTGACGACGGTGATGTTGACCAAGATGGTGACGATGACGATAGTGAGGATATAGAGGGAGCGGAAGATGAAGGCTTCCAACGAGTACGATGTCTACTTGACGCTCTAATCCAATCCGGCAAACGTGCACTAGAGAGCACATCAGAAGACTTTAGAGAAGGCCCTGCCAAGGTCCTTAATGCGGATGAACTTCGCTACTGGCGAGATTCGGGGCCGCATACTGCTTCCACCAGCGACCAAGCCAACAATCATGACGAAGATGAAGATGATCGGACAACCCGCGGATGGCTGTCGCCTGCGCATGTAGCGGCACCAGACAGTGATTCTGAATCTTTCCACAACACTGACGGCTACTCCCCAGGACCTACATTGTCACTACCTCCCCCCATCACAATTACTCCTTCATGATTTATGTCATCCGTGTCATTCATATCCACTGCATATGTCAGGTTAGACGTCACGATCCAATCACGACCCATTATACATTTTGATACCCACCAAGGCCGTGTCGATAATCGCACATTGTCCTTCTATCTCCCGCAATGGAGCTGTACATCCTAGGCAAGTACTTACTTCACGTCGCGTATGCAGGGACCATAATATTAGTGGAGTGATTACATAGTACCACTGAAAATGGTCCGACATATCATAGATTTTGAAACCAGAACACTCGTCACTCAGATGAGCACCACTGATAATCCCTTGAATTTCTACTACACTATCATAGGTTGTGTGCGTTCTCGTGAAATAATCGCTTCATGCGTGTCCATATGTGAGAATAATGTGTTGGTCTGTGTGTATCATTCCTCTCCCATTCTCTGTGCACGTTTGGCGAGCTACAGAAAACACATGGGTGAGTGAATCGCGTGAATAAGCTCAGTGCACTTACTGCCGCGGCCAAATCTAACTGGCCGGGAGCAGCTCCTGGTCTCGAGACCGTTCCCTTCGGCGCCGGTACATTGTTGGTGGGACGCGCGGCCGTGGGAATAGGGGGTTTACCTGGTTGCTTAGCTACGGGTTTCACAGCAACTGGAGGTGGTCCTGGTTTCGGTTTACTCGCAACTGGCGGCGGTTTCACCGCCAATGAACTTGAAGGCCGGGAATTATTGGGAGTTGTACCAGCCGAACTATTCACTCCTGGCTTTTTCCACGGTGCGGAGGACGAATTTGGAGGTAAAACACCAGGAAAAACAGCAACAGGTTTAGCAGAAACGTCTGTTACAATTGACTTCGATGAAGTTGCAACCTTCGGTGTGGATGTTGCGGTGGGTGCAGCTGGTGAAGAGGGAGGGGGCCGACGAGCCGGTGGCGGAGGGGCAGCAGGTGGTGCCTTGGGCTTTTGAGGTACTAACTCAAGATAATTGTTTGGCGCCCAGCCTTCGTTCCCATCCTTTCTGACAAGCCACCATCCATTTGTATCTTTCTCTACTAGCTCGACGACATCATCCTTCTTGAGTGACATTTCGCCTTCCTGTCCGTCGAAGGCAAACTTAGCTCGATATAGCTCAGCACCGATCTCCTCTTGTACAGGAGGAGGCGGCGGCGGCGGATTTCTGACTTGGGACGGAACTAGCGCAGCTTTGGCAATCCCGTTTGCTGGCTTCCCAGGAAGGGGTTGAGCAGCTGGTTTGGGTCGCGGTCTGCCTTTCGCGGTCTGCAACCAACATCAAGAAAGCTAATGCGAAAACGAGGTAATATTACTTACACTGGGCGGCCCACCAGCCCGCAGAAGCTTTCCTTGCGTGATGGGTCGTACGACACCTGGTTTCCGTTTTGGTGGTTGACGTGATGTACTACTCGGAGGCTCTCCAGACTGAACACGGACGGTGTGACTCTTATACACATCATCTCGCGCGACTGTCTCGTCCTTCACAAAGCGAATCGTATCCTTCTTATCTTTCTTTTTGGAGTACTCGATTCTGGGGCATAGTCAGAGGGAAAGTAACCTGAACCCAAAAGGAACTAACGTAGGTCCGATTGTAACATTGATCGTTGCTTGTGTAAGCCGCAAAAGATGGACAGTAAGTTCGGTCTTGAAGTAGCAGTGAAGAACGGGGTCCCCTTCTTCAGATGTATTGCAATTGAGAATCTATAGGGTGTGCTGGTAAAGAAATAACCTAAAAGTATCAAACTTCAGCGGTATTACCAGCCAATCATCTCGTAAGTTTGACATGGATATGTTCTTTATGGTAACAAGAGGTATCTTGCGCTCAACTGAAAAGTGAGTCTGTCCATCCTTTTCGGTGGTGACAACAATATAAACGGCTTTATTCGTCTGGAAAAGATATGGAAGTTGTTGAAATTTCCACCAAGATTAGACGTACCACAACCAAGAAACGAGGACTTAGTTTGCTGGAGCGGCCGAATTTGGATATCAAAACATGTGCTTTAGAGCTGAAGGCCACTCTTTCAGCTGAACAGATGTTAGCCAATGCATAAGCAAAGGATGAGAAGACGCACTTCCGATTCCGCAAGCCGATCTTAGCTCAGCACCCAATGGGTTTGCACCGTTGACGTCCAGATAGTCGCCCATAAATCTCCGAGAGCCAAGAAGACTGAAGCGCCTGCGCTCTTTCCTTCCTGCGAGTACCTGATGGCCGTAATCCCGAATTTTCGCATACTCGATGCCCTCTTTGTTATTCTTCCAGAATCGTTGAATGCGTCTGGCACACTCATTCTTGTAGCGCCAGTAATTACGCCAAGCACGTTGGATACGAGCGGCCATATTATGCCAGTAGCGATCACGCATTGTTTCTAGCGCAAAAAGCTGCAAGTACATTGTGAGATAGATCCGAATTTAAAAATGAAACCTACAGTCTCTGGATTCTTGATGAACGCTTTGGTGACGCCCATCTGCCATTCATCCTTGGGTATACCAGTGTCCTTCAAAATCTGTACACATCCTGATTTTGCATCTCCTTGCCAGGTATACTCGCCTGCGTATGACGATGCCGGAGAGAGTAGATAAAACCGTTCTACCATTTTCTCGAACGTATTACGATATGCGAAGCCAGCTCGCCGAATACGGATGTTCTCGTGCAGTCCAAGATATTTGATCTGATGAAGGATGGCTTTGGAATCGTATTCAGTTGCACTGCGATTCTGATTTGGCTTGATCGTTCGAATATACGATGGCTGAGCTTTCATTAAGTTGTCGACAAGTGCTCCGGCAGAAGCCTTGACAACGTGAACTTCAACGAATCCGTCCGGCACAAATGGAGGCGTACCTTTATTCTATCTCCCGCTGTTGGGGGACGTTTCTTGCTATTTGGATCAGGTCGGTCTGGGAAAAGCGACTGGAGAAATTGGTTGCTACTACTGCCAATGAGGTCGAAGATATCTTTGATAAGTGCGTCCTTGTTCTTGTCCGTCATACCTGCGATGTTATACGTGACGTCGCCGGCATAGTGTCTGACAAGGAATTGAGCTCCGCGAGCTTCAAAGTGCGGATTAGATGACAATGCAGCTGTACGTTGCATGAAGCTATTGTCTGCAGCAGCAGGATCCGCATGGGCTGTCGCACAAGCGTCATTTAGCGCAGCAAATATCCCAGGAGGTTTCCGTTCTTCTATCAAATCACATACGATCTTGTTGTTGAAATACTTGATGGGCGTCCACTCGATTTGCTCCCTGACATACTCTTCTTGCTCAGTCTTCAACGTCAGCTCGATAAAGATTTGCTGAAGCTTCTCGTTCACGTAATTGATGCACAATTGCTCGAACGAGTTGTCCTGGAAGAACATGTCAAAATCGATCGAGGGAGATTAGAACACTCGTCTGACCTCAAAAATCTCAAAACCGAAAATATCCTAAGTAGACGACGGTTGGAAAATTACTTCTCAATCGAATCCAGACGTACCAGGATTCCGATGACTTGAGCGGTTGTGCTTCTTGCCTTCATGGAGACATTGATTCTTGACACGATCCACTCGAATAGATTGTTGTATATCACCTTCGCAAAAGCATCCCGTCCAGCGGCAGCTTGTGTTGGGTTAAGAGGCACATCATAAATTGAACCCCGACGGCCGCCCCGCTGCGTTTCCATAACTCTGGTAGTCAGGACTTTCTGAAGCATAGCGGAGTCTGTCTCCATCAAGTAGGCGATGAAGTCAATGACTCCCGTGTCGGAAATGGTGGAATTTCCATCATCCATTTCATCGAACTGGACATTCCCAAGCCAAAGGACGGTAGCTAGCATTCGGAATATCTCGCTTTGCTCATGGGCGGTCAGGCCAATGACCTGCATTGCTTTCTACACGAAGGGGTGAACTAGAAATGCAGTAGGCGGTAGCTGCATACTTACCAGAGTGGCTGAAAAATCCTCAGTATCGTTGATTCCCTGAACTTCGAGACAGTTGGACATGCTTGTATATGCGTAGGACTCTGGACCTTGTAAGCCAAATTGCTCTGTATTTGTGGTCAATACTAGACCGATGGCCTCCAAAACGCACGCACCTCGTTGATCACCAGATGCAGCCTTTGTGAACTGATAGAATATGTGAAAGTTGCGTTCATTCTCCACTTGACCGACAACGCGACTTTTTTCCAGCAGATAATTTGTGATCTGAGCCCCAACAGGTTCACCGTGAGCGTTGAACATGATCTCCAAATACTTCCCCTACGCGGAGGTGAGCTACAAGCCTTGGGAATTACGAAAGTGTCGTACATGCCGACTTGAATTATTGTTGCGAAGAGTTTTAGCGCAACCAAAACTTTCCAGTAGCGGGTTGGTAGCCAAAACCATATCCTTTATCTCCTGGATGCTGTTATCGTGACCACCTGACACAGCAGCTATGTATTGCATTATCCGCTTGGCAGCCTCGGTTTTTCCTGCACCAGATTCGCCCGAAATAATGACGCACTGGTTCTCGTGGTATGCGTTCATGTTATAGTACGCAGATTCAGCAATACTGAACACATGTGGTGGCACTTCTAACCGGTTCTTGCCTTTATACTTCTGCAGCACTTCATCGGTGTAAATGCCAAGATCTGAAGACCGTGTTCTGCATGGATAGCACGCACATCAAAATAAGAATAAGGACGTACCTTTAAACGGATTGACAGAAATCAACACGCTGCCAATGTAGGTGTATATCTCTGCATTCGACCACCGTTTCTGGAGATTGACATTTATGCTTTCGTTGTTGATCGAGGTCAACAGGGTCATATCAGACACCCCGACTTGTTTCTTCTTGAACCCTTCTTTCCAGTCTGCCTGCGCAGGTCGTAGTTATGATGGATCTCGCGAACGTCCAGGCTTGCGACATACTTTGGCTACTTTAGTGGCTCCAGCCTTTGCAGGTGTAGCGGCCTTCTTGGCGGCCTTCTTCGAGATCGCCTGGTCATAGAATAAGTGATAGAAACGAACGACTCAGCCTGCAGAACGCACCATCGAAGGTCAAAATGTCCAGGGTGTGACTGTAATCTAAGTGGAGAAGCAGCGGGAAGCGGTAATATCAGGCAAGGACCCCGGATGGCTGCCCCTGCTGTGCCTGCAGGAGTGCTCGGGGGCTTTCCTTTACAGCGGCTCCTCGCTTCTGGTGGTGTCTGTTCACTACAGTCAAGTTGTCATGGTCAAATCTTCAGACGTTGTTCTTATTCTCGTCAGTGGCGCTGGATATCTGTGCAAATGTACTTGCTAATGTGTTACAGGTCGCTATTATCTTCCCTCCAGCGGCAGCCGCATTTATCACAGGGTGCAGCTGTGACTTGCTCATTAGCATCTGTTTGACGATGTGAGCCACCGCGTTTTCCTTTCATTGTCATTTTCTCACTGTCTATGCAGTCTTGGGTACTTCCCAGGACATCTGGTGAGCAACCATCATGCCCGGTTTATTGATCTAGGTGTTTATGCGACACTTGTCTTTTAGCACGCCTTCTGGCTCATATACAAGAGGATGCAGGCCGAGGAGCGTTACGGACATGGCGGATTTATCTGTATGTTCCATTCTGGTCTAGTTACTATCAGACGTTTCTGACATGTTTCCAGACGTCGGTAATGGCACCTACGAGCCCCTATACAACCAACCTTACACCGCTCCCACTACTTATGGCGCTATGAATGCAGCGTGAATTGATATACTCTCATATGCATTTGGATGTGGGACCACACATATCACTTAGGACATTTCACTGTGTAATGTCATCTTATACTTTCACTGGCAGCTGCCGATGTATTGCTCCAGTCGTCATTGGACCATCTTCACCATAACCATCATGCGCTCAAAGTCTCCCAAGGTTATAGACTTGTCTTCTGAACTGGAAAATGCTTCCAGCATCTCCTTTACCTGCGGAACGCATTAGGACTCCTAACTGACCATTGACGTTGGTATACTAACTTCGTCTGGTTTAAGCTTCTCCTTCAGCAAATCTGACGCATGCATTATCTCATGGGCCATTATGCGTTGATGTTCTAGTTGAGCATCTGTGGAAGCAGGAAAGAACCTTGCAAAATCCGCTCGGCATATCGCTTTTTGTGCCTCAGTCAGATGAATCGAACGAATCATGCTGGATGTTGAAATTTTTGAGGGAGCCTTCCGAGGGGTCGTGGTCGCTGTTCTAGACTTGTGAAACTGACCATTGTCTTTGAATTCTTCACTAGACTCTTCCTCCGATTCGTTAGACAGTTCTGACATCTCGTATTCGTCACCCTCTGAACCACTGTCCTCATCTATCTCGATGTTCTCTTTCCCCGGTGTCTCTGCTTCCATGCCCTCTTGATCCCCAAGTAGGACCGCACATACAGCTCTCCAGTCTTTCCTGCACACACCCTGAGCATCTTCGCTGCGGACACCCCAGCCTGTTGCAGCGTTGCGAAAGACTGCCAAGACTTCGTCATCAGCCTCCAAGCCGAGTAAGCAGAGAGCATTTGGAATGGATGACAATGCAACATAGGAGTCGGCGTCACCGTCGATATCATTGGGAACTAGGAATCCCCCGGGACCTTCATCGTCGATGGATGAACCTCCGCATTCCGCATCATCTATGACGAAGCCTCCTGCGGGGATGTCGTCTCCGTTATGTGGCGTTCGCCGTGACTTCCTTGACGCGGAGGTATCGAAAACCTCATCAATTTGACGTCTAAAACCAGGTGGGAGAGCGAGGAACGCAGGATCGTCCGAATCACCCTCACGCGTGCGACGTCTTGTCGAAACCATCCTGCATTTAATCTGCGATACCTTCTAGGTGAATGGGCGATTGAAGCTACAAGCTACTATAATAATTTCAGTATTCGGGCTCCAGTAGGTATTACTAATCACTGGCAGTCCTAAGCTCCACCAACCTCTTAGTAACCTCTGCCGCAGTCTGCAGGATTGCAGCGTCGCAAACACCAAGCTTCCCTTTCAATAACCTTGCAAATATTTCCAACAATCCAACCCTCTCTGTCTCTTCATTGAGTTCCATGCGAGGCAAAGATCTCTCACCATCCAAGATGTTGCGAAAACACACCACACCCCTATGAGCTAATCCAGGGTCACCTTTATCTGCACTATTCTCGCAACCTGCATCGTCAACCTGAGTAGATGGATCGATGAGCCGGGCAATGACCGCGAACGCTCTGTGGCGCTCCCTCTGAAGGTCGAATATTATGCGACATGCACTGGGGTCGCTTGTGAGCATCGCAATTGCACCTGAAGCAGCTAGTTTTGTTGGCACATCTTCCACGTCGGACATTGCCAGCAGGATCTGTATTTTAGACTTCGCAACTTGGCCACTATCTCCTCCTCCATACCTTGCAAAGACATCGTCTGAGCCAGCAATAAGGTTACAGATGAGCTCGCAACACGCTCTACGGAGGAGTGTGTGATCGTCAAGTAATAGAACTTCTATTTTATTGAGGAGGTCAGGAGTGGTCGCGACTCTAGATGCACATCCAGGATTGTAAGATGCCAGGTTCGTCAGTGCCATCATCGCTTCGAACTGCTGAAGTGTGCTAGCGGAAGGATGGAGGACTAGTTGCGAGAATGGGCGAATTGCGGCCAACATATTACCCTCGTTTGGACCAAATACCTGGATTGGAGAGGACGTAATTGCAAGCTTCGCAAGAGCTTGGATGGGAGTGAGAACGTCGGGAGGAGGAGAGCCAGAGAAAGACGAGGGGTGTGCCTTGATGACACGTAAGAGGTGCTTCGCACCACCGCCTTGGAGAACTTTTCCCCTATTTCCTTTGTCCTCTACTAGATTCAAATAGATGCGGCCAGCTGTGGCTCTTGACGCTACACTCTCTGCTCCAGCTGCTACTGTCAGCACATCCAGTATTCCGCTGTCGATAACAATGCGACACCTAGCCTGGACATGCGCGTCCCCGTCAAGGGCACTGGAGGCTTGTTCGGTAGATTTCGAATCAGTTTGCTTCCTACCACCCCCTGCCAAGTTGCGCAGCTTGGCAATCTGACGTTCCTCTTGACTTAGGCGGGGCTTGTAGGCGCAAAGATTTAACGCGATTGCCAGAGTGCCATATAGGATCGTGGTATAATCATTCAGCTTGCCAGATGATGTACATTTCGGGACGAGGCTGAATAATTTGGTTAAGAACGTTGTATCCGCCAATGTAGGTTTGACTACGGGATTGACGCTGAGGTACGTCAAGCCTTCCACGGTTTCGTTGACAAAAGTATGGGTGTCGTCGTTACCAGTAATCACCTCCTTGAGCAAGGCAGTGAATTGCTCGTCGTGAGGCTCGAATAAAGGTGCCTCTCCCAGGCTGGAGGCACTGCGAGACAACTTGGTCAGAGCGAGAACGGCAGCCACACGTAAAGCGTGATTGCTTGTTTGTGTGGATTGACTGCGAAGCCAAGTAACGACCTCGGCTGGTATCACGGAACTGCAAGCCTTATGTCCGCTGGCCTGTGCGAACAACCGAGCAACTTCCAACGACATGGGAGGGGAGGGAGCAATGATCAGGGTCGACAAAAGATCAATGAACCCATATTGCTGAAATATGTGCGAAGCCGATTGTCTATCGACCTGGAATAAGGCAGAAAGGAATGAGACACCAGCAAGCGCGTCGGAATCTTGTGATTCTGACAGCCGTGATACGACAAAAGGTTGGAAGACACCCGACAGGGACTCTGTGCCAGCATCATCGGATCCACTGTCTCCTGCTTGTTTAGTTGTCTCTGAGACCAGGGAGGAGCGCTTGTTCTGGCACAAGGTAGACAAGGCGAGATATGCTTTGGAGCGTAAAGCAGGTGGGTGGGACGGGAGGAAGGCTACCACCAGAGAGGACAACTGCTCGTGCAGAGTGGATGAGGGCGTACGAAGCAGAGCATCTAGCTGTTCTTGGATGTTCTGAACATCGTTGTCATGTGTGGCCTCGGTTTGCATCGATGGTAGCTGGCAAAACGATCGCGTGATCGGATCTGGACTAAGTAAGACTTGAAGCTTGAATCTCTAGTACTACAGTTGCGTAGATGCATCGCGGATATTGTCTTCCACTCTCAGTCATCTGGACACCCTGAAGCAACGACTTGTCCTCTTCTCCTCAGGACTTGGCCTATCAGCACCATGACTACCTGTACAAAGATACCCATCACAGATTTTCTCCAGGAAATGTCCCCCTCCGATGAGGGGAGTGCTAGCCACCTCCACAGAAACGATAATATTCAGCATGGACATACCCTTCTGTTTAAACTGCCCAATGGCGAAGTCCGGGGCATCAAGGTCGAAAAAGATTCGTACGTGTTGTACCCTATATCAACCGGAAGAGGTGCAGTTGACCCCACGCAGAATCGTATCGCTGGGTAGAGTGGGTTCTTTCTTCGCGAATGAACTCATCGGACACCCGTATGGTCTATCATACGAAATACACGACAAGAAACTCAAGAGATTACCCTCACGCACAATGCAAGACATCGGTACATATGTTCCTGACACGCTTGCCTAATAACAAGTTAAACGTACTACAGAGGAAACAGATGCAACAAACGAGCTGATCAACGACGGCGAATTGGTCCAACCCCTGACTGTCGCAGAGATTGAAGGCTTGAAAAAGTCCGGCGTCCATGCTTCGGTTCGATTATTCCTAAATGCCAATTCGACAAGAGTGCCAATCTCATTAACAGGAAATCATCCAAGCACAAATCGAACAGCATGCAAATTACTCTCTTAAGACGGAGTACAGCAAGGAAAAGTACAAACAGCGGAAAGAAGCAAAGTAAGTGACCCACTAGAATGTGCTGAAGTATCTTCAATCCCCTTTCCAGGTATTCAAAGTGTTTCGAAATCATAGAACCAACGCTATTTAGTGTCTGCGACTATTGGTTCAAAAAAGATCACCACCGCATACGGGACATCCGACCCGATACATTGTCTCAGATGCTCAATCTGGCGAACATACGACCAGGCGGAAGGTACATCATTATCGACGATGCATCTGGGTTAGTGGTAGCTGCTGTTCTAGACAGGCTCGGAGGTGGGTAGGGTGTGAACCATCGTTGAAGTGTACTTAACCGACATGTAGGCGAGTGTCGGGTCATTTCCATCAATGACTCCGATTCCCCGCCAGCGTACCCGGTACTGACTCTAATGAACTACAACAAGAAAGCCCTCACGAAGGTGTTGGCAACGCTGAACTGGGCGACTGCTCAAGAAGGTTACACTCCAGGTGAGCAAGCACTCGTCCCAAGCGTCGCTTTGGCTCACTCTACAATAGTCATCCCACCACTGGATCCCCCTTCAGGCCGTGTACACTCCGAACGCCAGCGAGCGCGACTAGATAAACGAAGGGCAACATCAGATATCATGGCGACTACTAGGGCGGAACTATTTGCGGGCGATTTCGATGGGTAGAATATTTCTTCCCGTCTTGGCAATCCCGCTGAAGAGATTATCAAGCCTCCTTGTTGCCAGTGAATACGATGCCTTCCAGATCGTGGAGACACTATCCCCTTACCTTGCAGGGTCTGCCTCGATTGTCGTCCAGAATCAGTTCCTTCAAGTATGTGCTTTCAACAGTGGTGATAATTTACTAATGGACTGTCCAATTTCACCAGCCTCTTGCTGACCTTCAGGCCCGAATGCGTCAAATGCCTACCTGCCTAGCGCCCTCAATAACCGAAGGATGGCTACGTCGTTATCAAGTTCTGCCTGGCAGAACACACCCAAGCATGAATACGCTAGGTTCAGGGGGGTTTCTTCTACACGCAATCAAAGTGTACGCGGACATCACTCATGCAGAGGAAACGCATTGACTGTACATATCAAATTCTGCAACAGATTTCATAATACGCCCGAACCAAGTAGCCAAAGTGGGGCAATCTCAGACGAATCCCATATGTCAATGGAGGTTGAACGTTGACCAAGCATCAAAATGATACCACGTCGCAAAGATTCGACGAAGAAAATATACAGTGAACATACACAAACTGTGTTTAGGCTTGGGTCTCGTCGGGATTCGTAATTGCTGGTGTGTCTGGGAATACTGCAGCGGCAAGCTATTTGCCATTTGTTGTTATCGCAAGTGGGGGAATCAGTCAGTCTCGCTCACCTCGTCAAGGATCGTATAGGAGATGTGTTGGTTCAGACGGCGATTCTGCAGTACGGCAAATATGCGTCTTGCTCCACGGCGGGAATTCGACCGACCAATCATATTGGCCGCCAGATCTTTCCCAATAGCGTCAGTTGTACAGACAGAGGGTGAACGCGCATCGGCTTGCCTGGGACGAGAGCTGATAGTTTGCGGTTAGCTTCATTTCGACTGCGAAGCTTCTCCTCTGCAGTGCGGACTGCAGCTGGTTCTCTCAACCTTCCTCCTGGCCACAGAGTTCCTCGAAGCATCGCAAGAATTTGTGCCAACCGACTCTCTTCATAGAGGGACTTGAGGATCTGACGTATTTTTCTGCAACACTGTCAGCGCTTTTCGTGATATGGTCAGGTGACAAACCTCTCGATGGTGTCACCTAAGACTTGCTGAAGAATTATGACAATAGCTTGGCGACGAAGCCAGTTGTTCTTCTTGTCCAGCTCGAACACGGCAAGAATTAGGTCACAGATGGGGCCCGAAAATGTGGATGCGCTCGTTTCGCCTTCGAGTGGTTTCAGATCCCCTGACATTTGCATGAATGAATCGACAGACATCGCTTGTCCGGATGCTCTCAGAGCCTGCGCAACGAGATCTTCGTCATTGACAGCCGAGCCTACTATTCCCACTAGTCCGGCTGCTTGACGCGTGAGGCGTTGGATCATCACATCCAACATCGACGGCCCAAAAAACATGTCATCGATGCTCTCCGTCACAGAGCGATACATGGTCTGAACGATGTGTCTCCCGGGGAACCCAGCGCCTTTGGTCATTTCGTCTTTCACTTCCGATGTGATGAAGGGTGAGTCTCTCGAGAGGAACGTCCTCAGTTCCTTGCTTTCACATACGACAGGGATAGCAATCAAGTTCTAATGAAAGATTAACAATGGCACGAGGGACGTGAACTGAAGCACGTTACCTGCATGTACTTCTCCAGTGCTTGACGGCGAGTATCAACAAAGCTGCCGGTTAGTACGGTAACCAGCCGTTTACCCGGGAAATCAAGCCCACGAACGAGAGCGTAGTTCTCGCGAAGCTTGTTATGCATAAGCAGGAACTCGTTATATCGACGAGCGACGACCCAGCCAGATGCAAAGTTACCGTCTGGTGCAAGTTGTTGCACCTCGACAAGATAGCGCACGACAGCCTTCCCTTCTTCCTCTCCCACAGTTGAGTTGACGATCGCAACCTTCGTTCGTTCCGGAACAAGGCGATTAGCGAACTCCTGTTGCTCATACTGAGATTTTTGGAATAGTAATTCCCTGATTTCTCGGCTCATAGATGATTTGGCTTTCTGAAGAAGCCGCAGTTCATGGATATCACCAGTCAATTCCGCCTTTTTGATAAGTGTGTCGAGCATGGTAGCGTGAGCATCCAGCTCAGCAATTTTGTCTGCCAGACGGCGGATTTCAAAGGACAACTGAAGATCCCCCGGACCTGCAAGTTGAAACGATCCCCTCGCAGCATTGGCATTATTTTCAGTGCCATCGTCCTCGTCCTCCTCTTCTTCTTCTTCTGGATCGCCGTATTCATCCTCTGACGTGCTGCGTTGTCCTCTCAGATCAGTAATGCTCAAGGAGATGCGGTCCGTATCATCTTCATCACGAAGACGTGGCTGTCCGAACTGCTTGTCTGTTGCGATGATATCTGTTAAAGCAGCCTGGATAGCCTGCATCCGTTCTGATTCATCAGCATTTCTTCCTTCCATGGGATCGTCAAAAAGCGGTGCCCGTGACACTTCCGAGGATATGTCGCTAACAGGTGACATGAGCACATCGATGTTGCTGCGCAGATTTGGAGACGGGGCTGTGGCCGACGCGCCTTTCGAAGGGCCTAGGCGCATCGTACGATCTCCTGACGCGGAAGGGCGTGGAGAAACGAGAGCAAGTGTTGATTCTGAACGAGGAATTTGTGTTGAGGGAAGTTTATGGACCGTAGTGGATTGCGGTGGAATAGGCGGCGGTTCATTGAAATCGGGCGCCCTCGCGTTTTCAGAAGAGACATCCTCGAGCACGCGGAACCAGAACTCGGACGCTTGAAAATCCTCGAAGTCTTGTTCCATATCTTGCTCGACCTCTCTTTGCGCCAGCATAACGCTGCGGCGAACCTTCTTGTTCTCAGCGCCAATCGGAGCGACTTGATTGGCAGCGTAACCACGGATTGTGTCAATGTGTCTCTTCGAGATAGACGATAGAGAAGGATGGGGAGGCGTCGCAGAAAAGTACAGATCGTTGATCATAGAAACGTCCTCCTTGAGAGTGGTTAAACTAGACGAATCCTGGATATGATCATCCTCTTCGTCGGAGCTTGAGTCAACGGACTCAAGGGGATTCTTGAAGCTCTCCACTGTCAACCAGAACTGGACCAGCAAAGAACGATGCCGACGGTCCATGAACTCCATAAAGTATGATAAGGAGGTTGGATTGGTAAGGACATCTCGGAAGGATACTCTGGGGCTGATATTAGTTTCGGGGATAGCATCGGCCTGGTGATAACCATTAAGAATATGCAGAAGGAAGATTCACCTAACTCACAGCATCCTCTCCTCCTCCGAGGATGACGATACGTTGTTCAACAGTGCGCTTCGCAGTATAAAGTCTGTCCAGGAATGCCACAACATCTTCAGTCCGTTCCCCATTGATCCAGTCATCCTTTTCATGGTTGGCTAGCAAGGCATCAGACATCATTCACCAATGAAAAGCACATTCGACATGCCCAGTAGGAGTCTCGTTCTGCGGATCTCAGCCATGATATCATTCTTAAGGCGACGTGCATCGAGTAATGAAGAACAGCGATTGATGCCTCTCAGGAAAGACTGAAATTGTCGAGCGTCAGTGCGGAGAGTGATCGTATCTCCTCCCGAGGTAACTTTCGAAGAAACAGAAGGATGACGCCGCGATGATTGGGCTTCAAGGATATTTCTCACTTGGGAAATTAGCTTCCTGTTGGGTGGCTTAAAAATCAGAGTTGTTCATGGGTTTCAGAACGTACTGTTGATGTATCGCAGCACCCGCCTAGAGAACAAATGTGACAAGCTGCTGGTTTCTGGGAAAGGATCCACGTACCACTTGCTCTATAGTACGATTCCAGAAGTCCGGGTCTGCAAGCATGTCCATCAAGGGGTAGAGTACAGCGCAGGCCACAATCTCCCGAACAATAATTCTTACTACCTTGCTTTGGGCTTCCTGCTCAGGAAGAATATGGGGGAGGATTCGATCTACGATGCGTCGCAAGTGCATCTCTTCATTCTGTTTGGTGAACGTGGAAGAGAGGTTGTCCACCGCGGGATGCAATCTCGTGTCTCTGCTAGCGTATTTACTGGCTAAGAGCATGTCAAGTTCCTCAGACTGCGTCAGGTGACGCTGGAGTCCAGCACCACGCAGTGCAACTTCCGACTGACGAAATTGTTCGATGTGCGCAGTGACCTTTGGCAGGATACGCCTCACGACGAGTGACGGGATGTCAACCACATTTATGCGCTGTAGGAGTTGTTCCACGGTCTGGTGGAGTGTGGCTGAAACGGCTGTTGGGAAAGAGGGCGACGACGAGACATCCTTGTACCAGAAAAGCACAAAATCGCGAACTATGAATATCATGACCTCACTAAGACTTGAAGACAATACAGGCATGTCAGGGACGAGGGAGGGAAGCGATTGGGGAGGTTTGTGCGACCATTGGGAACGAGTGAGGACGGCTTGCCAGGCGGCAGGGGTAGAGAAGGCCATGGGTCGAGCAGCATGAGCCAGCAGGTTGGGGGGATTGGCCTGCTTCGCATCGACGGAGTATGCAAAGGAAAGGCTAGCCAGAAAGCATGAAACAGCGACCAAAACGATGACAAATGGTGCAAGGACAACAAGGGCGACAGGGGACGAAAGCATGCGAGCGACCGCTGGCAAAGCTATGGCGAGGACGCCGACAACCAGCACGGAGCGAGTGCTAATGGCTGGGAGTCCGTCGCGGTGGGCAGCAAGGCGGTTCATTGTCTCTGGTACGGGCCTGCCTGTGTGTCACTGAGTAACCAGCCATAGAAATCATGATTGGCATGTTTTATTACCAAATCAAGCATTCGGCGAAGCCGTTGAGCGTTCACAGACGCAGAACCAGGCTCAAAACCAGCCCTCCAGCTGTCCAGGACCACTGCTCTGTAGATGGCAGAAAGTTCGGGTCGCCGAGACACGTGTTACGTAATAAGGGCATTGATCAACCGCATTGTGCATTCACCTGGGCTATTTCGCCTTGCTGTGTCCCCTCACATCCAGGCATGACTAGCACACAAAGTCAAGCCAGTATTCGTTCTCTCACCACTACCGAAGGCTTTGTTTGTGGTGGTATTGCAGCATGCATGGCAGTGAGCCGTATTTTTCTGATCTACTTTTGGACCTACCTGTAATGCCTTGCACGCGTCAGGTGACGGTGTCCAATCCCGCTGAAGTCGCCAAGACGCGCATGCAGCTGCAAGGCGAGCTGGCCAAAGAGGGCGCGCAGAAAGTCTACAAAAATGCACTCGATTGCCTTGCAAAAACCTGGAGAAATGAAGGGATTCGCGGCCTTCAAAGAGGCCTTAACACCGCTGTGCGTTTGACGCTGTTAATTATAGTGTCATGCTGACCTTTTCTAGTACGCATACCAGGCATGACCATTTCCTCAGACGAGGCAGGCCAGCGAGCTGAATTTTCTCTAGATACTGCTAAACGGCTCACGTTTAGGTTCGCTTGCTAATTCGGTACAATTTCTGGTGGCGCTGACGCACTAGGCTAGGATTTTACGAACCAATACGAGGAACCATCAACAGCGTCATAGGCTGGCCTGTGGCGGACCAAATTCCCATCACTTCTGTAATGGCAGGCGCTACGAGTGGGGCGATCGGAGGTTGGTAGGCTTGTTGGGTTGCGTTTAGACAATGCCTAATGAACACCACAGCTGCTCTCGGTAATCCTTTGTTTCTCATTAAAGCCCGAATGCAGGCACATCTTTCCGCTACTGCGATAAAACGATGGCTCATTTTCTTCTAGGCGTATTCCCCTGCACTACCCGTTGGCACACAACACCATTACAAGAATTCCTTTCATGCACTTTCAACTATATGGAAAGCCGAGAAGATCCGTGGTCTGTATCGTGGGGTAGACGGCGCAATTTTCCGCACTGCCATCGGTTCGTCCGCACAACTACCAACGTACTACTGGACGAAAAATCAACTTGTTACCCATGGCATTTTACCCGCAAATAGTGTGTGGACATACCTAGCCAGTAGTTCTGTCTCGGGTGTCTGTGTAGTACGTTTTTCAGGTACTTTACCCCTCCCTCAGCATTCTCACTCTGTACTGCAGTGTCTTGTAATGCAACCTGCTGATACAGTAATTATTCTTTGTGTTCTACCTTTTCTGTTTCTGATATTCTCTAGGCTCTCACAAGAGTGTACAATCAGCCGACTGTGAAGCTCACCAATGGCAGATTCCAAGGCACACTGTATAAAAACCCTATTGACTGCTTATGGAAGACCTTCAAGGCCGAAGGGTTGTTCGGATGGTACAAAGGTAAAAGATCTTGATCATATCTTCCGCGGTAACATGTTGACATCCGTACACTAGGCTCAACGGCTCACTTCCTGCGTATTGCTCCACACACGTTCGTATAAGCTTGTTTGTTGCATACTGACCCCTGTTGATCGTGTTATTGCAGTATCATCACTCTCACCGCGAATGATATTATTCAGAACGCATACCGGAAGCTGGCTTGGTAATCGGATGTACTTTCCTTACCATCTTCAGTACATAGATCTCAATGTAGAGCATGTGCATAGCGGTCACACTGGTAGACGATTGCATCACTTTGACAACACGGAGTACATTCTTTACGGGGCTCTTGGCATATACACACAATAGCTATTTATCATAGCAACAATCTCCACCTTGAGTTTTTCCTTGTGGCCAAGTAGACCACAGATCCTGCAGACCGGTCCATCCACGCGGACGAGTGCGTTGGTATCAAATTCGTAATCTAAGATCTCTCAGTTTCACACTTTGGCACGAGAACGTAGGACGTACGAGATATCGTTGACCCTTCTCGAACCCTTTCCTTACGTCTTCACCAGATGTCAAACTACGAGCATCCCACGCGGTGAGCTGCGCTGTGCGACGCGGGGGATATCGCGATGTATATGCGTCTTTGATCGACAGGACGCAAAAGTCTCGTACATCCCGCGGTGGACAAATAGCCTAAACGCAAGGCGTGTGAGCTCAAGAAACTCGACACAAAAGTGCCCGCACATCAAGCTCTCGCTCAATTTCCCTTTCTGCTTCCTCCCGCTCTTGGATGGCCTTGCCTTGAATATATTGTGCGAGCCAGCCTGCATCTTGGGAGCTAATCGAAGCCATTACCCTCTTAGCTGCTGCAGGATCCTCTTTCAATGCGTCATAAAGGTCATCGATATTATCAGGTGGATCTATGGAATCGTCAACGACATCATAACTTGGATTAATATGCAAGTCACCCCCATGTTTCGAAAACTTTGACCGTGCGCGCTCCTCGAGTTGCTCGGCATAACTGGACAATGCGGACCATCGCTCATCGTATGCGGCCCACATTTTCGCGGCTTCCGATTCGCGTCTCGTCTACCACGAATTAGCAGAAGATCCAAAGAATGGTGCCGGGTTCGCACCTTCCATTGCAATTGTAGTTTGGCCTCTTCGCTATCGTCACGTGGACCCTCTGTTCGCTTTCTACCATCTTCGTCCTGGAAGAACTCGAGGAAAGCGACGCGATACGCCTGCACCACGCTGTTAGCTTATTTCTACAGGAAACCAGATTCGCACCTTGACAACCTCAATAGCCATGACAGCCACATTTCCGCCATCGGGCGTCAGGCTGTTCAGCGTTGCGATGAATGGTTCCTTCTGGAAACCCAGTTTGGCGTGCCATGGAGCCATGTGGGACGAGTTTCCAGACAGAACGAGGACAGTGGAGTTATATGCTTCGAGGATTTCCGACCCCCCGTCGCGTGATGAGGAGAGCTGCAGAGGGCTTGATACAGATGCTAGAGCAGGGGTTTGTGATCGCGCCTCACCTTGGAACCAGCGACGGCGATCTTCCTCCCAATCTTTATAAGTCCCTTGCGCGTTGCTCTCGCCAGAGGCGCGTCTATTTGAGCTCGAATCCTGTACCAACCGTCCGTGACCTCTAACTCGGGATGCAAGTTGGCAGAACGACCATTCTCAGCAGTGTCAGTAGGCCAAATGATATGCGAAATGCAAAGAACCATCGGAGATTCCACTGATGCATCTCTGGTGACTATCAAACGTAATGGTGGACGAGAGGAACCGTTCAAGTCTCGTTCATATCTTGCGGAGCGAAATAAACACCAGACCATTAACCCTCCGAACTGAAACTTACCGATAGAGCAACTGACGGATCACCTCAGGCCAGCACCATCGCTGTCGCGCAGGATCTGATTCGTTCTTCGGATCCAGTGCGGCCAATCCGGCCAGTTTCCAAAGTACCAGTGCCCAATGATTCTCGATCCAAGGTTTCGTCGCGAGAGTGCATCCCCTTGCGTGTAGCTCATCCAGGGCGGCTACGTAATTCAGAGCCCGGACTTGATCGTGTGTTCTATGTAATGCTGACGTCATGGCACAGAATGAGTAAAAGAGAGCCGTGCGGGGATTAATCTCCTTCAGTTCCTTGACATTTCTTGGATACGGAGTATCAGTCACTTTGTTCTAATGTTACTTAGCCAAATCATTTACATTCCTAAACCCTGGAATTCTTCTGTGGTGTATGACTGGGGTATTAACGTTGAAGATGCAAGCGGCCGCCTGCCCGTAGCCGGAACTCCTGAGCACCGAGTCAGACACTAGATTTAGTGACGAAGATCGCTCCACGAACTGGAATGGGAGACTTTCGTCGTAGGTTTGTCTTCGTGCTTTTCGTGCACTGTTGATGGCGGATATACTGGATTCACAATATTGTATCGGAAGGGAGTTGGTGTCTTCAATACTGACAAGTTACACGCGCCAGGCGCGATGCCATTCTTGAATGGCGTGACAAATCTGGGTCTAGTATTCGACCTGGCTGGTGTGAACCCTAAAGGTTGTTGGGAAACCATGGGTGATGGTGGAACCAAGGGCTGTTCAGTGGGGCGAAGGGGCGAGCCGATATTGTTGATGGTGGACTGTCGTAGAGGAGAATTAGTGACCAGTGGGGACTTGAATGGCTTTGGCTGCTTTCCGACCAAAAACTGGGGCGGGACTGCACGCCCACGCGCAGCCGGCACTGGCGCTTCTGGGACTGGGGTCGAAAACACCTTGGATGCAGGGGTAAATGTGGGTCTCGGGGGAGACATGGCCCGACTGGGTGGAGTTGACTCTCTTATATCATGTTGCTGGCTTGCTGAGGTGGCTGACTCGTCTTCATCGTTCCACAATTTGATTTTTGCCTTGGCTTTGAGGAACGCTGAAGTAGATGGGACAAGCAGACCTTCGGAGGGACGGGGCTCGACGGATGTTGCGCTGACTTTGCTACTGCTTTGCAACGCAGTAGCCGCTGTTTTGAATCCTACCAAAGTGGTGGGCACGCTGGATTGAAACCAGGACGAATAGTCGACGTCAGAAGGGTTAGCGGAATCTCCTTGGTCGTCTGCATCATTCCATGCAGGGGCTTGCACCTGGCTCAGTGAGGAAGCCTTCATGAACGAAGGTCCGGCAGGGACGTTATGTGGGGGGTTGCCTTTGGAGCTTTCGCCGACTTTGGATGCGAATGGGTCACCTTCGTCATCAGAACTGGCGCGATGCATGTCGTTTGACTCGGTATGCAGGGTATCCGTGTTTCCTAGGGATTGGGTGCGATTTTCGTGGAATGTATGTTGAGAAAGGAGAGCGTCGAAGGCACTGATGTGGTCCTGGCTGAGGCTCTCTACTTGATCGTCGTAAGTCGGGGATGACATCCTCATTCTCTTCCTTTCTGGTGATAGAGAATCTGTGCGGGGGTCAGTGCCAAAGAGATGGAGTGTCCGTGTCCGATGTACCTTGCCTTGTCTTGGTTTTCATGCTCGATTCTGTGTGCCAACGCGCGACATACTAGTAGTATCAGCGCGACGCGTTCCAGTCCCGTGACACCCGGTGACGCTGTTCACTTGGCTTTCTCCTTGACTTGCGGTTTGTTTGTATGTCGTCCGACACATCCGCCTGGTACACCAACACAACCTCGCTTGTTCCCCCACGTTTTTGAACCATTCGCCTCTTCAGCCTCTGCGTGCCCTGCTTTCCCCGCCGTCCACGTAGGTCCAGTGCCGCCACCACTCCTGGGGTAACTGCACCCATGCACGGCTCGAGCAGTCATACCAACCAGTCGACACAGGCAGCTCCTCCTGTCTCTCGCCCGGCCAAGCCCGTTCCACCCGCGCCCGCGCCCGCACCTGCTGCCGCCCCTCCCGCCCCTCCGAGCCAGCCCTCGCCCGCCCCAACCAGCACCAGTACCAGCAGCAACAGCAACAAGGCTGTTCCACACTCGGCCCCGACTGTCAACGGAACCAATGCGAGTACGCAAAAGACGAAAAAGAAAAACGATGCACCCGTGGATCCCGCTATCATGTACGAGAGTCTTAAGAACAGGATTGCGGCATTGGAAGAAGAGGAAGTCATAGAAGAAGAGGAGGAGCGACGGTTCAGTGTGTCCGCCCAGTCCGTGCTCATCATGCTCTCATCCTCCATCTAGCCGAGGAAGCCATCAAGTCTGTCAAAGACCTGGAGGAGAACGTAGTCCATGCCAAATACATTGAACTAGTATGTGGCTTGCGTTGGACTCTCGGCATTCAGCCATATCTACATCATTATAGTTTGCAGAATTCAAAAGGCTGGAACGGGATCATTCCAAGGAGAAACAAAAGCTTGTCAAAGATAAGGATGCAGGTCGGTCAATTGCGTGAGATGATGACCGACGTCTTACACTTCGATAATAGCCAAAGGTCAGTTGACGAAAGCCAGTCAGACAAAAGCCAAGATTGAGAATCTCGCAAGGGAACTACAAAAGGTGGGTGCATTCTTCCTCATATTCTGTCCCTTGAGCTGACTCTGCAGCATAGGACAACAAAAGGCTCCGGGTATGTTCTAGGTATAGTCAGTTACAGAATATTCTGACCCGGGGAATAGGAAGATAGCAAGCGATTGGCACAATGCGTAGAAGAAGCCCAGGAGGAGGTATGCCAGTCACTGGTTCCAACAACTCCATAACTTATCAGTTCCAGATTCTCCAAATGAAAAATGACATGGCCAAGCGAATGGACAGGGCAAAGATGCAAAACATGAAATACCGCGAGATGCCTGACATTGTCGTCAAGGTGGTTTGTCGATACCGTGCGGAACTCTTCTTCAAGATCTCGCGCAAGACAAAATTCTCCCGGCTGTTCAACGCCTGGACGGAGAGGATGGCAAGTTCAGGCGGAAAGAAAGGAGATGGAAAGTCGACGGCAGGTCCGTATGGCACCCTCAATGGACCCGTTAGATCGGACGCCGCGAGCACTCATACAGCGAATTCGGCCAACTCTTCATCATCTATGCAGTTCATCTTCACACACAACGGACGGACACTGCATGCGGATCAGACTCCAGAAGAGCAAGGGGTGGAAGACAATGACGAAATTGTTGCGGTAGAGTTGATGGACCTGACTGAGGGCCCTGGTCTGGACGAATGGGTGAGTGGCCTGGCATCTGGATTCAGCGATGCAAACAAGGAACCCAGGATGAGATGCCTGGACCTCGGCGCCAAAAACTCAAAAAAGACTGGACGGATGACCCCACTGAGTAAGTATACGCTCGAAACGCTCACAGCACCTTACACCTGTCCCTTCTTAGAGCTAGGCGCTCCTTGGAGGAAATATTTGATGGCGTGTGCGTATCTGAATATTTTGGTGATAACTTGGTGTTCATTGCCCCGCCATAGGGTGCGAGAACGCCTTAAAGAAGTTCTCCGACAATATGAGCTGCGGGAACGGCATTTCGAGTGTGTTATCCGTTCCAAGGAGTTGGAGGTGCTACTTTCTCGGGCGCGGGCTGCTGAACAGAAGCAGCTCGCAGATGGTGAGAAAATCCGGGCGGAAAAGGCGGACGAAGAGGTAAGTCTTCCTTTCTCTCGATAACGACCGTCTCTTTCACTACCGCTGTTTCATCTACCCGATATCCGCATTCGTACGATGCCGTGCCTTTCCATGGAACTTTCAGAACCGGCGACTTCGGAAAGAGCTCGAGGATGCGCAAAACGGGCAGGCGATGCTCATTGACAAGCTTATCAGCTGTTGTAAAGAAGTCAGTAATAGGTTGCATGTGCCATCTATTTCTTCCTCTCAGTCTTGCCAGGGGTTGGAGTATCGCTGACACCCCATTTCGTTCTGGTAGCCCAACGCTGAACGCACGCAACGGTTGTTTTCCTCACTCCGAGAAGAACTCGAGAAAAGGGGTAGCAGGGGGGATGATGGGAGTACAGGGGGTTGAACACCTGCTGCCCAGATCTTTGGTTGGTTGTACATCTAAGGACAAATCTTATACAAGTGCGCCAATGCCCATGGGATGCGAGTAGAAGGGTGTGCGAATGTGGAATGTTACAACTAAGTATACGTACAACGCGAAAGAAAAAGGTATAACCGCCATCAGAGTAAAGCATCCAGCTCTTCTACGTTTTCGACGTGGCCGGACTTGGTGAAATTCTTGCGTGCGACAGACTCCAAACCTTCTCCGGCATAGGTTACAAGTGGCGAGAGTTCGATTTCCACGCCATCCTGCACACGGGCACCAGCTTTCTCCAAGAAGCGACGGTGTTGAGCCAAAAGATCACGACGGCTAGTGTCAGGATCATCAGATCCGGTACCTGGTGCATTTTTGAGGGGGCTGAATTCCTCATTACGTGCCACCTCCAGCACGGCGAAGCGCTTGGTGTAGGGGAACACGTCGAAAACAAACATTTCGAGTTTCATACCGTTAGGCTTGGAAGGTTTGATTAAATCCCCAGTCTCCAGGTGGACGGTGGGGATCTTTTTGTGTGCGATGTGGAATGCGAGGTCGCTCTCAAAGGACTCCACTGAACGTAAAAAGGCGGTGGTGTAGAAGTGGTTGGCGATGTTAGCGGCATTGAACATGAGGTGGCCTGTCTTTGAGTTCCGCAACTCAGCCTGGTCGTTGGTGATCTCTGAATACTCGACCACACTGAACTTGTCGCCGCGACGTGCAACGACGCCGACGGACTCGGATGGTGAAGACTTGGGCACCACCTTGGCAGCGCAGTCTGCTTGCTTGGTGATACAGTAGCCAAGAAAGACGGGATCGGCGACCTTGACGAGACAGTTGTCCACGCAGTATGCATGAACATAAAGCGCGCCGCGCGTAGACAGGTCGGAGAGTACGGTGCGCGACTTGTCGGTGGATGAGAGTGGGGCTCGAGTGGCAGCATATAGACCACCGTTGCCATCAGGCGCGACAGCGACACGCGAGGGCGTCGCGAGCATGATTTTTCCATCCGTGGTTAAACATGGAAGAGTACCTGAGTTGCGGCCCGAAATTAGCTCTCGGAGGGGACTGTGAACGGCAAAAAGAAGCTTAACCCTGTTCGAAAATGACGACGTTTTTGGGATGGAGACCAAAGTACTTGTTTTTTTGGAAGAAAGCTTCGGTTTCCTTTCGAGTAGGCCCGCTTGTCATGACATACCATGGGATGGCGACGGAGCCCTTGGGCTTGTCGCACTCGGACTCTGCGACGGACTGGAGACGAGCGATGCGCTCTGCCTGGTACTGGAAAAGAGACTTGTGGGAGGGGAGGCCGATGTCGTAGCAGCCCTTTGGTGCTGAGCTGCCGAGCCTGGTCCCCTGACCGCCTGCCATCAAGAGCACGCCGACCTCGCCACGGGCGATGGCGCCGAGGCCAGCCTGGCGCCACTGGGACTCGCTGGCAGGGTTGTTGACAACGGATTCGCAAGCCTCGACGGGGAGAGGCTCGATCGCATCAGCGACACGGGATGGATCAGATAGCTCTTTATCCGCATCGACGGCTTTTCTATATATTTTGTTTACTCTGTCTACGTCGATGGAGGCCAGCTGCTGGACGAGGGCGTTGCGCTCGCCATCGGAGAGCGAGGGGAAGAAGGCGAAGAGGTGGTCCTGCCCGGCTGCCTGGTATTTGGTGCGGATGGTATCTGCAGCCATGGATGAGATGAAGCAGCGTGATTCCATTTTGGGACAACTACACTTTCGTGCTATTATTAGAGCCGATCTGACAGAACATATCACGACATGTGAGTGGCTCTTCTCTTCGCTCTGCTGCCCGCTCGCCACCCAGCCCATCCCCAGAACAGCCCCGTCGAACCGTCTGCCATGGCCTCTGCGCACACCCCCCGACGGTCCTCTTCTGTCGTCCTAGGGGTCAGGAGACGGGGGACGCGTTCCCCAAAAAAGACCCGATGAAGCAGTCGACGAAGCGTTCCATAATTTGATCAACGTGATCCCAATCCCAACTAATATAAAACCCATGGACCCACTCGCCTCCTCCTTCCCATCCTCTCTTTCACGCTCCATGTGGACCCCCACGCGTCTCTCCCTTATTACCGTCATCGGTCTCACTGCTCTCCCCTTCACCCTCTCCTTCACCCCGGGCTTTCCCTATGGCTCGCAAAAAGTGCGAGGTGTCAACCTGGGGGGCTGGCTCGTCCTTGAGGTCGGTTTTCTTGACCCTCCGATGGTTTCAGCCTCTGACCCGTCCTGCCTCAGCCTTGGATTACCCCCAGCCTTTTTGACAATACAGGTAACAATGCCATCGTCGACGAATGGACGTTCTGTCAGTACCAGGACTACAACACGGCCAAGAACGTCCTCCAGAACCATTGGGACACTTGGATCACCGAAAGCGATTTTGCCGCCATCGCTGATGCAGGGTATGTTCATTCCCATCTATGCCGACACGTCTTACACGCGGCGCACAACAGCTTAAATCACGTCCGACTCCCCATCGGCTACTGGGCGTTCGACGTCGGCCCGGGTGAACCATACATCCAAGGTCAACTCACCTACCTGAAGAAAGCAGTTCAGTGGGCCAGCCAACACGGCTTGAAGCTTATCATTGATCTCCACGGTGCTCCTGGCAGCCAAAACGGGTACATGCGTTTAGCCACTTTTATTTTTGTCTCGTCGTTGACCACCCTATCATAGCTACGATAACTCCGGACACCGAACCACCCCAACTTGGCATTCGAATCAAACCAACATCAAGCGCACGAACAATATCATTAAGACACTCGCTTCCATGTTTGCCGGTCAAGAGAACGTTGTTCCCGCTATTGCCCCGCTGAACGAGTAAGTCCCCTTCCAAATACTTGTATTATTCATCCGTTGACTCTGTATAGGCCAGCCGGTTACCTCAGTAATGATATCCTTACTGCTGTCAAGCAGTATTGGCTTGATTCCTACGGCAACATCAGGTGCGTATTGTGCCGGCTTCCATCTCATTGGCATTCACATGGAAAAAAAAAAAAAGATATCCTTATGGCACCTCCCAACAAAGCAACACGTTGGAGCTGATTCACGACGCATTTCAGCCTCTCAGCTACTGGAACGGATGGGAGACCCCGCCCAACTACCAGGGTGTAGCCATGGACACCCACATCTACCAAATGTTCTCCAATTCCGTAAGGCTTTTCTGTCCATGCATAGCTGGCATCCAAAATTAATTGTGCCCAGGATGTCGCCAAGACTGAACAGCAACACATCGACGCGGCTTGCCAGATGCAAGGCTCCCTGTCCAGCTTCGACCTTTGGATTGTCGTTGGTGAATGGACGCCAGCAATGACCGACTGTGCCAAATACCTCAACGGGCGGGGCTCTGGTGCCCGTTATGACGGTTCATACCCTGGCTCCACTTATGTCGGCAGCTGCAATGGCTTGACGGGGAGCGCATCAACCTTCAGCTCAAGCTACAAGTCCTTCCTTCGCAAAATGTGGGAGGCACAGGTTATGTCTTATGAGAAGGGTGATGGATGGCTCCAGTGGACTTGGAAGGCGGAAAATGCGGACGAATGGTCGTACCAGGCTGGGCTTGCTAATGGATGGATACCCCAGAACCCCACGAACCTGAAATACCCTACTATTTGTGGTTGAGATTATTCTCATTCCTTAGATTATTGATACCCAATAGCTTCGTATACAATCACCTATTGCCGAGTTGGCCACCGCTAGTTTTCAGAAAACTACATACACTATTCCTTTAACAACAATTTTCTGTATACAAGGGTGATCCATTTAGTATTCTCTGAGATAGTCACAACTGTGACAAGTAAAATCGTTGTTGGTCACAAATCAGTGGGTGAAGTAGCCTGCCAGCCAGCACGTGGCTCCCGAGATGGGCGGAAGTCGAGGACTGAGCAAGTGGCACCTCAATCTTCCAATCCGCAAGACTCATATGAAGACTGGACGCCTTCATACCTTCTCGCCACGTATATATTGTCCATATATAATCAATCTAATAGTCATTCATTTGATACTGCACATCAATAGATAGCATGATGTGGGTTCATGTATTACCCCAGCGCGGTGGATGTCCACTGGCTACGCGAGATACATGATCTGATTTTTATCGAGTCTTGCCGAGCAGGACTTCAGAAACATTAGTGATATTTTGTGACTGGCCAAGTATGGGGGGTGGCAAACTCGGCGATAGGTGACTGTAATAGATCTCGATTGTGGTTCAACCCAGGTTGTGTGTGGTCAGTGCTAAGCACTAGCAATGCCGTATTTACGGAGTGTCGCCTGCCAATCATTTAATTCGCCTCTACCCATGGTCACGATGGTAGCCTTGTTTCCGGATTGAGGCCCAAATATCCGCGTTGCGACCCGGCGAATAGTCTCAGGAGTGACTTTGTCAATGGCTGCAGTCATGTCCGTGATGGGTATCTTGCGGTTGTGCACCAATACCTAGAATAGCGTGTCAACATCCATGGAAATTCGAACGAATGACTAATTACCTGACGACCCAGGTCTTCCACTTCGACCGCACGACTTTCCAGCGCCATCATCAAGCTCGATTTGAGCTGGTTCTTGGCCCTCTCCAGTTCCACTTCCGGTACACTCTGGTATATCAACAAACTCAGTTGATGTACGAGATGCGGCAAAATCTGGCCCGGCGCGCTCCCTCTCTGCTTCGGCACGTCTGGAACGAATGAGGCAAACAGCCCAAATAGCGACGAGTCAGAATAGATGTGGTGGAAGGATGCACAGTGGTCTACTTGTGGGAAATGGTTGAGGATGTGGGTGTACAGCCGAGAGTACATTCCCTTTCCGGGTCCGCCCGCTGAGAAACTGCCCCCGCCACCCAACAGCACCTGCATCGTTGCGAGTGCATAGATGTCGTCGTCGTGTATGCCAACGCCCTCAAAGGCGAGATAGAGGTGGTCAAACTCTTGCGTTAGGCTCGGAATATGTCGAATACCGCCAATGTAGTATGATCCCGGGTTCAGTGCACTGGGAGCGTCGACGGAAGAGTTTGGATAGAGATATGATGCTGCACGGGTGAGTGATTTGTAGAGCGAGGGCTGTGGGCCAGGGAGAAGATGCGGGGGAAGTGCTGAACTGTTCGACAAGCGGGGAGACGAAGGAGAAGGGGAAGCTGTAGCCTTGAGCGATGAGAAGTACTTTTCGGTTAGCTCTACGAGCTGCTCGTGATGTATTCCTGCACCGGCAATAACCATGCGTTCCGGACGGTACCAGTTGGCGATGCATTGCCGAAGGTGGTCTCCAGTGACGAGGTCAATTCGATCCTCCGGACACATGAGAGGGCTACCAAGTCCTCTGCCACCATAGGCGACCTCGTGCAGGACTTCTGGGAGGATCATCTCTGGCTTGTTGTTTATTTCGCGTATCTCGTACCGAGCAGCATCCCGCTGGAGCTGGAGCTCTTCTGTCAGGAATGCAGGGTCGAGGACAGTTTCGGAAATAAGAGATAGTGCGAGGGGACTGGCACGGTCAAAGTGGGAAGACTGATACATGATGGTTTCACGAGCGGAAGAGGCCATGATCTGGCCACCTAGTCTGTCCATTGCCGTAGCCATGTCCTCTGTCGAGCGTGTCCGGGTACTCTGGATGCACACGCGTGAAGAGCAGTTCTCGGGAGTGCAAACGAACCGACCTTGAACGCCATCCTGTCCAAAAAATGGCTAGCTCCAGATGATGATGAGTCCTCATACCGAGAGCCGGCGTCGATGTAGAGACCAATTGCAGAAAAATGACCCGGAGTTGATTCGGTAGCAACACGGATCTTGTTTGGGAGCGTAGTGAGCTGCAGTGGAGGCAGCGTTGCCTGCGAGAAATGTCGTCGCAGTGTTGGCAGGACTGCTTTGCTCATGACTGTCGAGGAAAAAAAGAAAAAAAAAAAAAGAAAGACCCCACCGTGATTTGAACACGGGACCCTGCGATCTGCAATCGCATGCTCTAACCACTGAGCTATGGAGTCATTATGATTGCCTTCTGTCTACTCGCCAACTGTCCATTTTGCGAACTCTACGACCTCCACACCACCCGATCCCATTCCCTGCTCCCGGGCCCACCGCTCCAAACCTGCCTGCACACTTTCACTCGCACCTTGCCCTCCAAGCATCATAAATGACTGGCTGTACAACGCCGTTTCATCGTCATCCGTAGAGCGAACAGAACGCGTGTCAAAGCCAGCAATCTGACGTCCAACCGCTCGCTCCAGCTTGCTCAGGTCCTGCACGAACCTCTCCATCTCCATCAACTTAACCAGGTTAGGGGATTTCAGTCCAAGGACTGCAAGCGAGCCAATGCGGCCCTGGAACGCCGAACCAGTAGCGCCATGCAGATAGGAAGCGAGACGGAGACCAAGCGTGCCAGTACTCTCTCCGCGAAGAGGACCATGCACCGCTGCAACAGCTCTCTTCAGGGTGACTTTCTCCCCTACTTTCGCAATGAGATCCCGGATCGAGCTAGACACGGTCGCGGATGTTTGCGCGTCAGGTTTATTTTGTGAAAGTAGTGGAGCATCGCCAAGGACATCCAACGAGCATGGCACAATGAAGTGTCCTGAGTTGCTGTCCTCTTCCGTTATGAATGCAGCCGTGTGTGCAATGTCAGCTGCCAATTGTCCGAACAATTCATTCCTCCCTACGAAGTCCGTCTCGCAGTTGAGCTCGATCATGGATGCGCGAATCCCTCCCCAACCGTTCACCGCAGTGCCATTCGAGAGGACACAAACAGACACGAGTCCTTCCCGCGTCGCCCTCCCCTCCACCTTGGCAGCTTTTTGCGCACCCGATACTGCGAGATCCTTCTCCAGCCATATCAGAGCACCTTGTACATCATTGTCGGCAGCCGCCAATGCTTCCCGGGCCTTCGAAATTGGGACGTCTGTAAGCTTGCGCAGCTGCGCTACCAACTGAAGAGACGCCTTTTGTGCGGTAGAGTAGGGGGACCTTGCAGAAAGAAGCCGAGGGAAGACGGGCTTCGGTCGTCCACAGAGTGCAGCTATCATGGTACATTCAACTCCCTTTGCTACATAAAATTTCTGACAAATCGATGTATCACGTGACTATGTAGTCGACTAGATGTCAAAAAGGTACTGATCGACTCGCTTTCGTTATGGACGTCGAGTTCAAAGAGCCGCAGACAATCCCACAAGACTTGCTTCTCATTCAAGACATCGTTGCCACCACACACCGCGTTGCACACCGTCCACCCGAGGCTGATGAACGTTCAAGTGACGACGACTCAATTGCTAGTTCTGATAATGAGAGCGACAGCGAGGTGGAGGTAGCTGCAAACCTCATGCCTTGTGGGGAAGAAAATGTACAACAATCGTAAGTCGTCCGCATACCGGTGAAATGATTCATTTCCACAGCGTCCTTACAGTGCATTCACGAATGGACATCCAGACTCATCCTCAGATTCGGACTCGGAATCAAGTTCGGGAGAAGACTCTGAGGTGGAAGTCGCACAAAAAGAAGCTCTTGTATCCACATCACATGGATATGCCTCTGATGCCGAATGCGAAGAGCTAGCAGCTCCGGGTGACATCGGGTATGCCCACACAAAGAATGAGGTGGTCGAATCAGACATCGTTGTCCCCGATATCTCCCAAGTTGATCCGAATGATGTTCTGGAGAAGCTCGGCGAAGTAACGAGCATTGTCGGAAATGTCGTGATCGTGAAAGGCCTTCCTGCTGATAATGTCAAGACATTGGCGGAACGCGCACTCGACGCCGAAACACTACTCGTGTTTGAGGATAGACAGGTTCTTGGTTATGTACGTCTGTTGTCGCCTTTCTCAAGTGATGACTGACATGCACTAGATATACGAAACGTTCGGACCCACGTCACAACCTTTGTATCAAATAAAATTTAACCAAAAGTATCCCCTGGACATTGAGAAAGTTCGAATATCCCGCGAAATATTCCATGTCCCACAAAAGAGCAAGTACGTTTTCGTCGATCAGCTGAAAAGGCTACGAGGAAGCGATGCTAGCAATATCCACGATGAAGAACCTGCAGAGGACGAACTAGAATTTTCGGACGACGAAAAGGAAGCTGCCTTCAAACAGCAGCGTAAAAAGAGGTTAGCAAAGCTCATCTTTTCCCGATTATACACCCGTGACGCATGTCTTAGGCGACAGCAATCTGTTGCGTCATCAAGACAGACTACTCCTGCGCCATCGGAGCAGATGTCGGACCACATTTTCTATGGATCGAATCCCTACGATGCGCATGGGCCATATGATGATGACTATCGCGTCTCTGGTCCATCACGGAAGCCTCCTTTGCCTTACGACGATCCATACGCCGAACCCGCTTATGAAATGATGGACCAAGAACCTGACGATTCTGCCTCAGGACGATTGCAGTCGTCCGCTGAAGGGAGACATTTCGAGGCGCGTGGGAGGGGTAGGGGCCACCGAGGTCGTGGCCATGGCCGTGAGGGGAGGGGACACAGAGGTCGGATGCAGCGGGGTCGACCAGGATGGTCTCGAGGGAGCACCGCATCCAGGGAACCGAGTGATCTCAATTATTACCCACCGTCCTTGACACCAGGTACACCCGAGGATGCAGCGGTTGAGCACTTTGCGGGAAATGCCCCCATGTACTCGTCGACTCCCTGGAGCTATCAGCAACCCGGAAGTCTTCAGTCACCGAACTATCAACTTCCTGTTCAACCGCACATCAATCCTCGCTTTGCATCTGCTTTCGGAATCACGCTACCGGCCAACATTGGGCAGTGGAGTTCCCAACAAGGGCAGCAGGCAGCGCCTTATTACATGGCACAAGCCCAACAAAATTGGAGTGCTCCGTGGCCACAGCTTGGAGACGATTCGGTCGATGGAGATACATATTCGCCGATGTAGTTCCAGACATGATGCAATGGCCATTTCCGCCTGGAATCTCCGCTGTGAGCGAGCGAGGGTAGCGATGGCACAACGGTAGCCATGTGCCCATGTTCTAAATCCCACGCTTGACCTCTCCACCATTGCACCCCATGACTTTTCAAGTGCTTAGAGTATGCTTGGGTGCCAAATCACTCCGATAATGGCCCTGACCGGACCCTCTCGAGATGGGCGCAGGTTTGGAAACATGCCGTGAACTAAGGGAATCGTGTCAATGCATCCCATGCATGAAATATTTCCGTCCACCGATGTGATCCAAGCGTGCCCCACTTCCTCATGGTCTTCTACTAGAGGATTCTAGCTGATGGGGACGTCTGAAGAGCAGTTGTGTCCACCCTCTAATTCTAGCATCGCCCTCAAATTGGATGGTGGAATTTGTGGGTGGACGCGAGGTGGGAGTATGCACATGCTTGAGGACCAACTGAATAGACCCATTCCTCCAACTTGGTCAATTGCCATCTCAGTGTAACATGTACTGCATATACCATTTAGTTATTGCTGCAGAGTGCTATGTAGTTGTCCCATATAGTAAGCGAGATGAAGCACCGCAATTCTTAGTCTCGATGCCTCCACTTGCCGATCACCCTTCATTGCACCTACAGGTTTTACCACAAACCTTCGAAGTCAAACAGTACTCCTGTAGTAATGACATCCCTGCAGAAGCTCTGGATCAGTTAAAGATCACCTTGAGTCGATCTGGCCTGTTCTCGTTGACCCGCACGGATGAGGAAGTTTCCGTCGTTGGCGAAGCGCATACAGGTGAAGGGCGTTGGAGATGCATCAAGATCATGGGGCCAATGGACTTTGGTTATTGCTTCTGTGTTTTCTTAGCGGCCCCTGACTACATACATCGAACCCAGGACTAACGGGTGTGATCTGCACCTTTACTGCACCACTGAAAGAGGCGGAGATCCCGGTGTTCGTTACTTCCACTTGGTTTGTTTCTGGAATGCATCCGACGTGGCTCCCGCTTATTGAATCCCCAAAGGAACACGGACTATATCTTGGTACCCACGGAGAAACTTGACGATGCCATCGCAGCGCTGAGTCTCGATGGTTGGAAATTCACATAGACTTTGTATCGTAGTGGATCTTGTGCCATTTTAACACTGGCTTATAATAGTCGTTGCATGGTTTCCGCGATGCCACAGTCACTGGAGATACTTTGTGAGAGTTGGTGTTCGACTGGGTCAAGCCAATTGGTCCTCGCAAGCAACTGAGAGGGTATTAGCAGTCTTCACAAAGTCTTCAGTTGTTGTTTGAGTTTGAGTGGCATGTACAGTCGCGTTCGGTTCGGCGACCAGGGTGCTTCGCGGACCCTGGTTGGCAGTGGTGTGAGGGCATACAGATACGTCAGTTTACATGCTGACGGCTTTTCTTGTCTTCCGTCCATGGCAAATGCAACGCCAATCCCACCACCGAGTTCCCGTCAGAAACGCGTCCTTCCCTCGCGGTCTCGTCGTGGTGGACCGGGTATAGGAACTTGTGATGTTGACCTCATGATTTTGGACGCGCAGAGGCGCCGACGTTCGTGACCCGAGTTCCACTATCCTACCGCATGCACGCTCACATTTCCCAGTGGATAATGAACCTTTGATTCCAGCCGACACGTCCTTCCTATTGACTACGAACTCCACCCTCCTTGAGGGTTCGTCAAGTTCAAGAACGTTTCAATTTAACGACATCGCCAGACAACGATACTTTGATCGACCGGAGGTCATAAAGGCGTATCGGGAACAGCAACTTATCCAAACTCCCGAATTCACGCTTTTGCCGGAGGACGCCTCTGTAGGAGGGCGGTTTAGACCTCGGTCATCACTAGAAGAAGTAGGTGCAGTTGACACGGTGACCCCTTGGTTGATCTGTTGGTAACCCGTGATTCTAGCACGACTACGCAGAAACCTCAGATGCTGCGTATGAGAAGAGGCATCGTAAATATGAGACGTTCGAGAAGCGGCAACGACTGCGCGAGAAGGAGAAATTAAAGCATGAGCAGTACAAGTTGAAGGAACGTATCGAGCAGCTTAGGGCTATGGATGGCTCTGCGTTCCTCGGCCTCCCCGCATCATCATTCTCCTTGCCACCGGAGAATTACGACGAGGACGGGAACTACACCTCATTGCATGCAAATGGCATAAACATCGCCCACAATGAAGGTGAAAGGAGACGATTGCAGATGCTGGAGGTTGCGTCTACTTTGGAGGAACGTTACCGTACCTTGTTGCCTTCCGATAAGAAACTAGCAGATCTCAAGACCGCTAGCCGACAGAGTAGTGTCAATCTAAGCTCCCCAGACATCCGTCCCCGCGAGGAGCCTGCCAAGCTCACCACCGTCCACTCGAACGGCTCTTCCATAATCTTGAAGATTAAAGTTCCTCAACCTCGACAGAAGGACAATGGCCATCCACAGCCATTCGCAGGCTCACCGGAGCCAAAGTCCGAGACGCTTTCACACTACTCCCTGTCACCTCCGAAGTCCTCATCCCAAAAGAGTCGCCCCGAATATCCACGGAAGCGACCTCGAGAGGACTCTGACTCTCCATTCTCCACTCCTGACCGTCATACCCACTCTCAATATTCATGCACATCTAAAGCCGACCCTTGCTTGCTTGTACAATGGGCCGAACGCCATCAGTCCGCGCCGAACACGCGAAAGACTCAGAGACACGTCACTGCATTTGGCACCAAAGTTCCTCCTGAAATAGAGGAAGTCCGGGATTTTGAAGTTCCGGCTTGGATACGAGCTTGTTCGCCTTCAACGAGATCAGACGGAATGGGTGAATGTATAGGTGCTAGTGCTGGGGAGGCGACCGTGGCATAGCTTTGGTAGTCCACTGTTTATCTTATGTTTATTTGGACTTCGATCCATTGTATTACTTGGAACTCCAATATGGTGATATCGGATAGTAAGAAAGTCGGCTAAGCTGTGGTGAAAGAACGTCGGCATGAAGGATGGGATAGGTCAGTAAATCTCACCCCTGGCTCCGGCCCGTCCACCCACGGTCTGTTTGATGATATCCAACACCCGGTTTTGCGATTTAAATAATACTTCCTTGTTTCGACCTAAAGCCAAATGAGCTCGCTCGATTGGTCCGAGGTTGCTCAGTGATGAAGTGACCGTAGGCGGAAGATAGCCAGAGTAGTCACCCCCTCTTCCTTTCGTATGTCGCGCCGAGTGAACTCGTGGCGAGAATAGTTTGGCGAGAGTATTCTTGGGTAGAATATGATGTTGCCCTCTCGGAGAGTCCCGAACATTGGCATGTACCTGGCCCAGAGATTGTCTTGCAGTGTTACTGTTCCTTGCATTCTCTACGAGTGGAGGTTGCACCTTTCCATCAGCGCCGCCTACAGCCCCAGAATCCTGTTCAGAAGCTGATGGAACAGCCCTCTTGCCGTTGTCTCTGTGCAGGTCGGGTCGCCTGGAGCCAGCAGAGAGCCATGCATTTGGGCTTCCTTGCTTGTCCTGTAATCGTTGCTGCCTCGGTGGTCTTTCGTTGGCAGACGGCAAGACTGGCCGATTGCTTGATCCTGTGAGATAGTGACTTGAGTATTCGCGAACTGCAGAGCCGAAAAAAAAAACTCACGGGTCAGAATCCCCACAAGATTGCTTCGACGAGCAAGGAGCGTCGCATTTGTGGCTAGGTCAGAAACCCGTCGTTCCAACGTCGATGGACATGTTGCTTTCCGAAACAGTCGAGGGTTGGAAGGATGCAGGGTAGATGCAGCACGTCGCAACATGGTGGTGGAAGCTCCTAAAGAGAGATCAGACTTTGTAGCCACTATGTATGTAAGTACTACTCAAAACAGCCACTTCCGGTCTTCCACACTTCCCTTCAAATATCCGTCGAGGTGCCCATGCATGCATTTCTGGAACGACTAATCATCGCTTTCGTTCTATTTCTTATCCTATTTCCTGTCCTTAGTTCGCAGGTCTTCATCATATGGCCCTGGTATGGACAGTTGTGGTCGATCGAGCTCATATGCTTGCTCTTGCCTTTCAAGTGAGCCCTGCCCTCCAGCCTGAGGTCCTTACTGTTGACTATCGCCAGCCTCCTCGCAGCGATGCTGCTGCATAGCTACTACCTTTGCATAATGACAAACCCTGGCAGAGTGCCCGATGGATGGGTAAGCATGTCGGCGTTGCTCATCTACTAACTGACCAAAGCATCAGAAACCTGATACCAGCACTGGAGATGGTTTGGAAGTTAAGAAACTCACTGGTAGACCCAGGTATTGCCGCACGTGCAACAAGTACAAGCCTCCAAGATCTCATCATTGCAGACGCTGCAACTAGTACGTTGTCGCGTCCCCCTTTGTATTCCTTTCTTATTTTTACGCCTAGCTGTGTACTACGCATGGGTTCGTTTCATTGCAAGCTTCTCGCCGTGCCACCATAACGAGTTACAGATCACCACTGTCCATGGGTAAACAATTGCATCGGCCATTACAACTTCGGCCACTTTCTTCGATTCCTAATCTTCGTCGACGCCTGTTGCTCATATCATCTTGCCATGGTGACACGCAGAGTATTCTGGTTCATGGGAAGGCGTTATTTTGTGAGCATGTGTACACTTCACCCTGGAATGAGGGGTGACTGATGATGGACTCCAGGACGAGCCTACCTTCGCTGAACTTCTTTTCATTGTCACGAACTATGTGACCGTCGTCCCGGTCCTTCTCATCGTGGGGGCTATGAGGTTCTTTTTTCTTCTTGGACGATTGCCGCCACTTACACCGTCTTAGCTTTTATCAATTCTACGGCCTCTTGGTAAACACAACAACAATTGAGCGCTTTGAGAAAGATAAGGCAGCTATTCTCAGACGACACGGAAAGATTCATGAAGTGAGTGCCAGAAGTCTCATGGTGCACCTGTGCTTATGTGGTGCATAGGTGAAATACCCCTATGTAGGTGAATAAAATACTGTTGATAATTCTACTAATAGCAGTGGAGAATCTCGGTACTTGGAGCAACGTTACTTCCGTACTCGGAAGCAATCCGCTCTTGTGGTGTTGTCCATTAGCCCCACAAGGAACGGGACTCGAATTCCAGCTATCAGGTGGGGAAGGTCAGTCGTTCAATTCCTATGGTCACGAACATACACAGCGAACGAGCCAGGGTTCGACCGCCCTGGTTTCGCCTTTGTCACTGCTCGGGTACCACATTGCATGTACCTAGCAGTGGAACTGACTCGTTTTACGAAAATGTTAGGCACTGAGGTCCAGTATTCGTGGCCGCCTTGTGACCCAGCTTCTACGGGAAAACAATTCAAACTCCCAAAGAGCCCCTGGACATATGACAATGAAGGCGTCAATCCGAACCTCCGCCCATCAAATTCAAGCACACTAGCGCACGGGCATCAAGTGTACACCTCTGCTTTACCGCCATACCATCCAGATTTCGATGGCGACTGTAGTCCACGGGCTCGGCAATCTTATTCCCCGGATTCTTCTGATATAGATGACGACTACCAAGGCATCAAAGTGCGACGTGGATCGGAGGGCTATGAGGTTCATCCGTTGAATAGAGAAGAGATGCTTAGGAAATACCTAGAAGCCGAAGTGTCCCGAGAGGGCAGATATCAGGTCTACGGACCTGACCCGTCCATGGGGGACGACAATGACTTGATTTCTGATGAAGATACCCCACTGAGACTACGGAACTGACTGGTGACTGTTTACTGGTTTATTGTAACGATCCTGTACTATAAGGTTACAATGGACTATACATCACCATTAAGTATTAAAGGGATTAGATAGCGAAAGGATCGATTGAGCGTCGGCAGAACGCATCAGACAATCGATGGTTTTTCTAAGTAAACCTTCCACACATGACCTCCCTTCTCCCCCACTTCCAACACATTTGATCCAATTTGTAGCTCCATTTCCCACCCGCTTTCACCACGTTTCATAGTCACGGAGGTGCCGTTTAATACGATCTGAACGTCCTCATGCGTAGGAGTGGATACCTTCTTCGACGTATGGTCCTTCACGATAGTGGACTTGACTTTAGCTTTGAAATTTTTCGTACTGCGTCCTCGCCCGCGCTTTTTGAGAGTTGGTTCCTCGATCTCTTCATCGCGAGCTTCCTCGTCGGAGCTATCTCGGTCGTCCTCGCCCAGGAATTTGACATCCGCAACAAGTAACGATCCTTCCTCTCGGCCAAGCCTTATCGCCCAAGATTTGACACCATCGCGGTGATCCAGCCAGAATGGCCTTCCACGAGGCTTTGTCAAAATCAAAATTTGACTTAGAGGACGATGACCAGTGAGGGAAGGAGCAGGAGACCTTGACACAGAGTGAGCGGTATGATGCTGAACCGGGGGTGTTGCAGCTGACGGCTGAGGCGTAGCAACGGGCTGTGTGGCCTGACGGTATACTGCGTTGGGATAATGGGTGTATTGGGTCGAAGGAAATGGCTGAACGGCGACTTTAGGGGACGGGGCAGCCATTTTTGCCACTGCTGGAAGTGCAGCTGCACTTGGAGCAGCTGTGAGTACAGAAGCAGTCGAAGCTGGTACAGGGGCAGGTGTAGATGCTGGTACCGAAAGAGGCGCCGATAGGGCAGCAGAAGTCGAGGATGTCTGAGGCAATGGATCAAGAGCGCGAACGGGACTCTTAGTCATTGCCACTGAGCCTGCCGCTGGGAGACGAAGTGTGAGTGAGTTGGACGTCGTAGCCTGATCTTGGGATAGCTTCGAGGTTCCGGTCTCGCCATGTGAGGAAGTCCCAGTTGCCGAGGTCGCAGAGACCCCTGCTCCTGGGACTTTCAACTTGATTTTCCCTGACGACCTTGCATATCTTGGAAGCGCATAGGGAAGTGGTAAGTCGGACATCAACTGACGAAAGTAATCCTATTGGAAAAGTCAGTATCAAACGGACTCAACATGGACATTCCACTCGCCCGAAGTGTGACGGCATCCTCCCATATCTGACTGTGTTCCAAGTTGAAGGTCAAAGCGTTGGCAAAGACCAGTTCGACATCGTTGGCAAACTCCTCCGACGTAGTGTATTCCTTGCGCTTCAGCCGTTTCTGTGCAGAACGTAAATGTTAGCATTCTCTCTGAGTACTTGTTGCCGCGTACAAATATGGTTTCAATGCATATAGGGCGCTTGATTTCCTTATAATATGTGGGGTAATCTTTCTTCGATGGCATGTCCATGAAGGCGTCAGAAAGGATTCGATGCCTGGAACACGAGCTCTGTCAGAACCTTTGCAAGGACAAAACCAGACCTTACGTCTCCTCGTCAGTTTTTTCCACTAGCTTCTGTAGCCTTGCTTTGAGAAGGCGGTTCATGTTTGGAGGCTTATTCTTCTTCTTATCGTCTTCGCCCTCGGCCTCAATCTTCTCTTCGCCGTTATCATCTGGGTCGCCGCTTTTCTTTACTTTCTTGCCCGTAATCTTTGTGTACTCTTTGTTGACAAGTTTCTGAATTGAAGAGAGTCATGCACGTATGAACCAAACTTTGCTTGGTCACTCACGAGGAGGAATTTGGCATCTAACCATATAGGACTTTCCTTGATATTATACCGCTTGGCATTTGTAAAGCATAGCTCGAAGTCCTGTCTGACTTCGTCGAGTGAAGGGTAGTAGTTGTCGTCTATCTTCTTCTTGATATCGTCCAAACATATGGGTTGTATGATAACATCAAAGTAGTCGGGATAATGGCGTTTCAAAGGTAAACGCATGAACGGTGGCGAACATATGTTGCCACTAAGAGAAGTGGACTTCAGTCATATTGTGGACGAGACAGAAAGGGGAACCGTCGAGGCGGCGCTCAACTCGGTTTTGTGACGCACTCTTTGTTGACTGCATCCTTGACCATCTGCCACAACCTGATCGCTTGCTCCTTCAACCCCTCCTGGTCAGTACTTGAGCTTCCCTCTGCCTGTTCTCCTATATCATTGGTGATGTTTATTGCCTCTGCTGGGTGGTTCGTCGACCCCGTCAGTTCCTTGCGTCGCTTCGTTCGTGGGGCATCCACGTCAACGGCTCCGGTCAACAACCCCAATTCTCGTTTCATAGTGGCCAAAAGAAGGTAGTGAAGCTAGTCCTAGCGGCCTCAAGCAGGCTTTTTTGTTGCTAGAGGATGTGTCCGCCCATTATCTTGCATGGAGACGCCCAACTACTCTGGGGTACCCAGTGTTCTGGTCACGTGATCCTCACCGCGTCGCGTCGCGAATAATATTGGGCTTGACCAGATTTCGGGCTGCTGAACATCCCTCCCATTTCCATCTCAAGTTTGGATGGTCTAGCAGCACCTCGGGATCATTTTCTCCCCTGATATTTTGGACAAACCAATTTGGTGGGGGTACATACTAGCCCCCATTTACCCCGTAGTGCGTTCAAGTTCAATCCCCTACCCAGGTGTGATCGTATACGAGTACTAACATACGTATCACTGCACAGTATGCAGGTACTCGTACATTGTATAAAAGTATACAGACAGTATGACCCAATACATAAAATAATCAGTGTTTAGTGTCCCATGCTTTCGTAGAACCGAATCATCTTCCTCACATCGGGACAAAGGGCAAATCGCACTCTTTCGGTGTCTCCAAAAATTCTCTGACCCTGCCGCTCGATCCAGGAACCAAGGCAACCAGAACAAGATTGCAAACCTTCACTGTCGGCCATTGCCCCACACATACTCCCGCGGATAATCTTCGCCAATCCGTCTTTCCTAATTGACCATTTAAGCTTGTGTACGACTGGTAAAAGAGTACGGGAGATCGATAGCGTCGACGATTCGACGTCTGGCAAAACCAGAGTGTCATGAAGTGACTTGAGGGTACTGGGTACATGGGGACGACGCTGGAGATGACCAGATAGCACAACCTTGGTGTGCTGTTGATTTAAGCGGAGGCCGCATTCGTACTGCTTTACCAACTATTCGATGTGAGTCAGAAAAGTGCGAAGACGAATATGAAACAGAATTCACATGGGGTGAATATAGATAATCTCCTGCACGCCACCTCCTCTCAACATGCAATCCACGCATGACACGCCTTTGCACCAGTTCTGGGATAGTAGGTCTCAGGAGGACTCCCTGAGGGCTCTTGCCAAATAACGAATGGTCTACTCGCGATGGCGTAATGACTTGTAAACGCGTACGGTGAAGCACCGGATCTTCTGTCAGCAATGCGATATGCTGGTTTACATGAGCCAAAGCAGCGAGGTCGGGGAGGTCAAGGAATGACACTTGGGATGGGTAGTCAGTACTTTCACCCCCTTAGCCTGGGCGTGGTACACACAAATATGGAGAAGAGTTTCTTGGGGTAGATCTAGCAACATATTGAAATGTACGCTCTGGACAGAGGCACGCAAACAATTATGCGGCAGGATTTCCTGGACTTCCCTGGAAGGTCTGTGCTGCGGCACAGAGTCTTGAACTGACTCCTAAATTTGGACAAGTTGGGAACTTGAACGCGAAACGTTTCGAAACTGTCTGATATAGTACACTACATGCCATGCCAGTTATCCAGGCTGCGAAGCGCGCTTTCGCCTGCAATACACATGCCAGTTTCGTCCGTCTCATCGTCAGATCCCAATGCTGACAGTTCCGAGGCCATAAGTGAAGGGGGGGTCGACGACGACGACTAAATCCACGCTTTTGCGGGGTGATGAACGTTAGATAAAGTAACATCCTACTTGGTCGTGAAGGAGCCAATTTCAATGCCCACTAAATGGGACACTGTTTTGCGTCACGCTCCCTGAGGTGTTTTCGGGTGAGCTTTCTGAACTGTCATTGCCGATAATAGTATCGAACAGAAAGGGCGATCTGCATTTCCCGTGGGTGTCTCCAGATAGGACGAGGAGGCCGGCCTTACAAAAAATCCTGGTCTCAAGATATTCAGCAATGGAAGGGGCTTGATCCGAGTTTTCACTTACCTAGAAAACATGGACCCTGATTAAGTTTGGTGTCAAGATCCTCGGTAAATCTGTCTAAGTTACCTATGTGTAGAGGATTCACAAGTGGCAACACCGCACTGAGTCAAGTTTAAGCTAGAAACATCTCGAGAAACAAGACTCACCTGTCATCCCTGATGTGTTAACATATAACCAATATGTATAACCCTGGACAGAGTACATATAAGTGTGGTTGAGGAATGTATACGTGCGGATAAGGAGAAAATAGGTGGTCGTCCAGAGAAGCGGATTCGCATTCCACACCATCTTGATTCCAGAGTGCCACTGCAACAGGGATCTAGGACGATATGAACGAGGACAGTATTCCGAGGCCAGGAAGGTCCCCACCTGACTCCGTACAAGGACAAACAGGTAGGAGGACAGATGCAATGGGCCAATACTTGCTTTATTTTTTCTCCACACACTGGAATATGCCACTTTGACAGGGGATGCGTCTTCCATATCTGATTCTGGAGCGGTCAGATCCAGAGAAGTTGTAAAAAAACGGTAGTCACAAAGCTCCATGTTATTGGTGGGCTGATCTGACAGCTTGATTCAGTCAGTCTCAAAAGAAAATAGAATCTAACATTTTGTACAAGTAGAAACGCACATATGCGGATGAAGACTCGCGTACACATGCCTATGAAGTAGCGAAAAGAGGCCTAGCTCCGTTTCAGTGAAAGAAGGTGAGTTCTGGTGCGACTTACAACAAAACTAAAACCTGAGTCCTGTTAATGAGTCGATTGCCACTTAGACATAAATAAAAATTTCAGCTGCCTCGAGTGTCTGCCACGCTGGAATGGAAGTAGCATAGAGAGCCTCAAGCGCATGGTGCGGTGCTAGGATGCAACTTGTTCAATGGGGTGGAGTCAAGGAAAATAAAATCGGCTGGAACATCAAAGGATCAAGTTCCGTGATTTCCATCCAGAATTTCTTTTCTCAGATTCGATAAGTTGGCGAATTTCTCAGTTGTTGTAGATAAACTGGCCTGGTAGGTGTTTTGGAAAGGGGCATCGCATTTCCTTTTCTGTCCCAAAATAATCGGTCACGTGAATTGGGACACCGTTGCCTTCAGAACACCATGGTCGACGGAAGTCAGGTATTGCGCCTGCGACGCCCAGAAGCTCTCAAAGGGACAAAACCACTGCCAGAGAGACACACTGGCATTCTTCAAGATCAACTTCGCCGGTGATTGTTTTGTCGCATCCTTTCGTGACTCTCCTCTCACTCAGATCAACAGCACAGCTCGGCGTCCATGGAACCCAGACTTCAGCACAGCAGTGCGCATACTACTGCTCATCCGCGTCGCCGGAGCAATGTACTCTAATATCCAAGATTGTGATGAAGGTGTGATGCGTGTACATTCACCCCTTTGGCCATAATCTGATCGCACCTGTCTAGTGTTCAATTTCTGGGAGCCCCTACATCTGCTAGAACATGGCTATGGATTCCAGACGTGGGAGGTCACCCCGACGTTTTCCATCCGTAGTTGGGCGTATATTCTACTTCATCTTCCTCTTGCCAGATTAGGCGCCGTCTTTACTTCCGGCAAGGTAGGCTTGCCGAACGCATATAAACTGAATTGAACCGTTTTGTCACAGAGACCCTCTTTCTTTGCAGTTCGGATAGGTCTTGCTGTCGTATCCACGCTTTGTGAAGCGAAGCTTTGCCGAGTTGTCGTCGCGAAGATTAATGAACGTGTCGGCCGTTATCTATTCTTCATGCTCCTATCCAGCACAGGCATGTGGATCGCTACTGCAGGTTGGCTTGAGAACAACTATCGTTCCATACCTCTTCTTACATGTCCCAGCATTTCTACCGTCCTCGTTTGTTATGTATGCCACCACCCTCGCATTTACGTATGCCCTTGAACCAGCAAGCATAAGGAACAACAGGCGGACTTTCCAAGTTACTTTATTGTTTGCAGCAGGTGCCATCATTGGATGGCCGTTTGGTCTCGCCCTTTCCTTGCCGTTCGTCTTCGAGGAGTTTTTCCTGTCTGGAGCAGACACCGTGACATCTGCTAACCGTTTTCAGTGGATTTTGGCCCGTTGGAAGCATCTTTTCTCCGCCGGCGTTATTTCTCTTTTGATATTCGTAAGGCATGGATAATTCCACCTCCCTGCAAACCTGACACTGCATAGGTACCTGTATTTGCAATCGACAGCGTTGCATATGGTCGGTGGTCACTGGTCACCTGGAACATCATCCGCTATAATATTTTTGGTGGTTCCGAGCGCGGGCCTGACCTGTATGGCTCATCCCCGTGGCATTTTTATATCATGAATCTCCTTTTGAACTTCAACATCCTCGTTCCGCTTGCACTTGCGTCCTTACCTTCCCTACTCGTTACCTACTTCGTCGACAACAAGCGCCTTGACGCGCCCAAGCAAAGCCGAGATGGTAGCTCCCCATTTGCGGTCCTGGCGCTGCGACTTCTCCCGATTCATCTCTGGGTTACCATCCTAACTCTGCAGTCGCATAAGGAGGAACGCTTCATGTTTCCAATATACCCGCTATTATGCTTCAATGCAGCTGTAACACTTTACTTGGTTCGTGGATGGATGGAAAAAGCATATATCACTATCACGAAATCCCCATACAAGGTGCGTCTTCACTGACAGATGTCTTTACGAAGTTTATCTGTTATTCTTCTAGGCATCTCGATCAATCATGTTTGGTACCACCACGCTGGTAATCGTGGTCATCTCAGGACTCATATCACTCTCTCGAGTGCTTGCTCTATACCACTACTATCATGCACCTCTTGCCATCTATAGTCACTTTGAAGAGTTTGAACTCCCTCGCTTGCTGAACGACACTGGCCTGCTACCACCTTTACCAGCTGACATCAGCGAACGGCCGAGCATTGACCTGGCGCCAATCAGGGAATTTGAACTGCAGCTTTGCTTGGGAAAGGAATGGCACCGTTTCCACGGACATTACCTCGTTCCCAGCGGTGTCAGCGTCGACTTTGTGAAGAGCGATTTCGCAGGTCTACTCCCCGCCCACTTTGAACGTTCCTCTTTCGGTCCATGGTGGGATAGGCAAGGACCCAAACACACCCCAGTTGGTCTGAATGACCTAAATCAGGCAGTTGATGAGTTCTATGTACGTTCTCCCACACTACCTATGATTCGTTTTAATTCCGTCCAGGTCCCAGTGGAAACGTGTGACTATTTTGTGGATCTGGATTTTCCTCTTCACCCAAGGTCGTCTCTCCACGAACCAAGGTACGCAACAGACGAAGACGTCTGGGAACGTGTTGTTTGCATGCCCTTCCTTGACGCGGCTCATTCGTCCTTATTGACGAGGACTCTTTGGGCGCCTGGGTCGTGGTGGCAATCAGCAAATGAGTTCGGTGATTATTGCTTGCTTCGAAACAAGGGAAACGTAAAGGAAAAGGAACGTGGTGTTGCTGCACGTCTGCGCGGTAATTAATGTGTTCAACGTCAATGGTGTATGCGATGATGTACTTCAACTCTGATGAGGTGTTATGACCTAAGGTGGCAGCGGGATAGTAAATTAGCTGGTGGCTAGGTGTGGATGGGAGTACAGATCAGTTTTTTTGAAGCTCGCTGCACTATTGCAGTAGTGCCATTCCCCGAGTCGTGTGGAAGCCAGTCTCGACAAACCCTTTCTGGGATGTTGGTACCCAGAGATGCCCAGACTACCCCCCGAAGGGGGGTAGTGTATAGTTTGTGTGCGAAGAGAGGTATCCCGGGCAATCAATCTGTTTGTCGCATCCGTCGGATGCCCCTCTCCTAAGATCGGGGCCGCGTACAGTACACACAGGGACAGGTAAAGGGGCGGGTTTGGGCGTGCGGTTTCGAGCCTGCGAAAGCTCTCGTCAGGGGGCTTAACCGCTACCCCGACCGCCGCCCTTCCAGGGGCTGTTTAGGTGAACTACGGTCTACCACATACGAGGGGAGTAGGCCGAAGCGTGTGAGCTGGCAGCGACCCGACGCAAGGATGATCTGAAAAACTGGGTGAAGGCGGGTGGGGACAAGGGGAGCATAGAGGAGCATAGCTTCAGCTCAGTCAGTAGAGAAGGAATTACGCTGACATAACATGCCTGCCACGTGACACAAAACAGCATAATGCGCGTCAAACACTTGTCTCGAAGGTTGAAGACAGGTCCTCCCTGCCAAATGGCAATCACTCACATAACGTCCATTTCTCATTTGAACGGTATACTCTCCAAACACGGTGATAAATTAACTGTGAGTTGACGTGAGTGTCGTTTGCAGCAACTCAACCCCTGCACAGGTCATTGACTTTCATGCAAAATGGTAAGCCTTTTGCGAATTATTTCTTGCTTGCTAAGGTGCGTGGTCAAGGTGTGGACCTTGCCATATGATAGCCCCGACATTTGAAGCTCTTGCAAAGCAATTCCTGGAAGTTAACTTCCTGAAATGTGACGTGGATGCTGCAAAGGACGTTGCAGCCGCATATAGGGTTGCCGCCATGTAAGTGAACTCCATTTCAAAATGCATTGATTGAAACATTTTGCTATGGGCTTGATAAATTAGGCCCACATTCATATTCCTCAAGGGGAATAAGCAAGTTCGTACGATTAAAGGTGCTGACAAGCTGTGAGAATGTAGGGAATACTGGATGATCGGTCCACTGACACATTTTACAGTGGGCTGCAAAATGCAGTGAAGCAACTCGCATCATCCTCTAGTACATTTCCAGGTCAAGGACAACCTCTTGGGGGCTCGACCTCACCCACGCCAGGCTCTAGTGACGGAGCGAATGACGCAAGGGCAACGTGGACAAACCTAGACCCCCAGCTCAAGATATTACTGGCTTTGGGGGCTGCATATATCTTTTTCTGGTTGATGTAAGGTACAGAAGTGGCAATGATACAGGGCATATGTCGAAATACAAGATGAATTGACATAGTACAGAACGGTACTCCTCAAATACACCTACTCAAAACCTGCAAACCTACTTTCAGACCGTTTCTATGATACAAAGACCAGAATTACTCACTGCCCCAACCAAGCGACCGAAGGGCTTGTTTTGCTGCCTCCTCTTTGGCTAGCTTCTGATTTCTTCCAGTTCCCGTGCCATGGTGCACATTATTAACTGGTTTCACACGTGACGATTGATTATGTCGCGAATCTGTGTTACTCACCAAGGCATCGGACAACCCAGCGAGGTTGATGGGGAGGGCCATCTGAAACTGCATCCCAGTTGACTGTAAGGCCTTGTTGAGAGCATGTCTGGTTGAATGTCGCTAAAATACCCAATCCCGATTGAATACGTGGGGGAGGGGTACCTGGGGTAGGGGGAGGTGCAGTGGCTGGTGGCATAGGAGGAACAGAAGACATGGAGTTGTATGGTGGGGGTGAGGCAGCATCACCCGGGACCGATATTCCTTCGGAATCTGGATCAATAAGTCTGCTTATCCATTGCACGACCGTCGGAAAACCCTTTTGAACGTACACGCCCCCGACATACGAGCTGAAAAGAAAACGAGATTCCTTGCTTTTCTTGAGTGATTGGCGAGGTTGTATGCGCCACTCACTCACCTCGAGACGATCAAGGATCGACCGGTCACTAAGGCCCCTCACTTTGCTTTTTAACCCATACAAGGACAGCCATTCGGGTATCTTAGTATCCAAAAGCTCTTTATGTTTTTCCTGAGGTTTGGAATATGAGTCCACCAGGTTAACTTGGGACGAACATCATTACGTACCTTGAGCTCGTGGCCAGAAATGAGGGGGCGTTTTGAAAACAGGGTGTAAACGATAACCATATTCAGTACAGAAGACCCGAGCTCAGCAAGGCGCTCGGAGCTCTCATGGCCATCGGGTGTATACTTGGATGATCGGTAGGAGAATACTTCGAGTAGAAGCTCCCCTTCGAGAGCGGGAAGAGGGGGGAAGTTGCTCATGTGTCCAATGATAAATCGGTGCTGGTTGTATACACAGGTACGCTCACCAGCGCTTGTCCGTGAAGTGGACCACTGACGATCGATGGTGACCGTTTGGACACAAGTCTCTGCACAAGAAATCAGTCTTTCACTGATAGTAGAAGAAGCTGGATTCTACTAAATATGGACAATTATCAATCGATAACTATCTACTAAACACATACACAACTCCTTTCCTTCGTGCATCTCTGATCATTGATTCAAGGCCTACATCACGCAGGGGTGGGTTGTGGATGACGAAGTGAG
>Ga0307518_10000056_pt1 | contig 76311 bp, 121 predicted proteins | sample 25_EM_MG_FD_203889 | JGI IMG/M metagenome (GOLD analysis project Ga0307518, IMG submission 203889) | Populus trichocarpa ectomycorrhiza microbial communities from riparian zone in the Pacific Northwest, United States - 25_EM | ecosystem: Host-associated > Plants > Roots > Unclassified | place...
AGAGGATGGAGGACATGACCTGACAGAGGAAGAATCAAAGGAAGAATCTAGTGAAACGTAGCAGTACTTTCAATTACAGGGGGAGTTTGTCACACGAGTCACGTTAGCTGTGACAGACAGTCTCTGAAATGGACGAGGACCTCATCGTCGTGGATGACGTTGAGGAGCAACAAGCAGGGCCGTCCTCGGCTGTTAATGGTACACATCCACCATCTCGATTACCACAACGCACTCGTCCCCTGCGTGCAGCCGCTGAACATGCGATGGCGACCACACTCCGTCTCAGGGACTCTACAGAACCGTCAGAGCGGACGACCCGGTCATCCAATGTTAAATCCAAGCCCCAGCCAAAGCTAAAGCTCAAGTTGAGCGAGCGGGCGGCGGCACAAGCTCCTGGGATGTCGTTTCTAGGTTCATATGACAGGGAACTGGACTCGGATGACGAAGACCTTACATTTGAGGAACAATTCATGATACGAATGCCCCCTGGGGAGGACTGCGAGAAGCTTCGCAAGATGATCCAGTCCAGAGAGATCACCAATGACGTGTGGTTCAAGTTCAAGGGTGGGGGGATTGAAGATTAAACTGGTGTTTATTGGACTCACATTGCGACAACAGACTCACGACGTGGAGTCTTCCACATCGGCAGTTACCTCTATTCCTTCAAGCTAGTTGACCTACCCTGCATTATAGAGTCACAGAAGACCCTCGACAACAAACAGATGTTCAAAGTTGCTGATATATGTCAGGTTACTTGCTCTTCTTCATATTCTGTTCCAAAAGTTGAAATCATGCTCTTAGATGCTTGTGGTTGAGAATCGCATACAAGAAGAAGAAACGGTAATCGCCAACAGGAATGTCAATGTTGACGAGTTCATCTGGCCACATGGCATCACACCCCCGCTACACCATGTTCGCAAACGACGGTTCCGGAAACGGGTCAATAAAAGGGTCAGTCTGTTCGTATATCTCGGCTTTCTCGATTTCAACGTGCAATAGACGATAGAAAGCGTCGAGGAGGAAGTTGAGAGGCTATTAGCAGCCGACAACTTTGCAACTCAGGTCAAATATGGTGCGTGACTTTCTTACTCTCATACCGCGTTTGAGCCGCAAGATGACCCAATGGTAGAGGTACTTGACAATGTAAATCCTGACCTTTCGGACTCTGAGTTCGTTGAACGCGAGGGGACACTTGACGCCCTCACACCTGGAGTGCTTGGTTCTGAGGCTGGTGACGCACCTACACCCGGTGGCGATGTTGGAGACGGTGAAGGAGACGAGGCAGAAGGAGACGAAGTGGAACCGGAAGGTGACATTGACGAGGAGCTAGCAGCAGAGCTCGACCTTGCACTGGGCGATGATGAAGGTGCCGACGAAGAGGAGGATGACGAGGATGATGACAGTGAGGATGACGAGGACGATGAAGACGACGAAGATGCACAGGAGAGGAAATTACTTAATGAAGAAATCAGGGATTTGGAGGCAGCTGTTGCGAAGAAACAGAACGAAATCACGAGTTCATCTAACCCTTTGATCAAGGTATTGCCCACACATTTTCATGTGGCGTCTGTGTTAAGCTTACCACATCCGGTAGAAACGGTTCGAGGATGCCCTTAAGAAGCTGTCTGCTGATCTGGAGATCAAGCGAGTCCAGCGGGACGAGATGAAAGAGCGGCAGCAGAGAAAGAAAGAAGGTATCACCGCTGGGGATCCTGATACAGATGCCGAGGGTGGAGCCCAAGATGGACCAGATGCTGACGATAATAATGTTCATGATGGCGACTTGTTTGGAGCAGGCGATTCCACTGCCATGGACATTGGTTGAAATGAGATGTGCTTGAACCCATGGAGGTTACACTGATTTCATGTTCTGCGCAATCACTCCTAAAAAATTCTCGTGTTAAGTGTAATGATTTAATAAGCATAACAGGTGAGTGTGTAGAGTATCATCTTGCCAAGGATTGTCGTAGAGCTACGATCGCTGCCTGAGTGACAAGAGGGGCATAAACAATGCAAGTGAAAGGAGCAAACCATATCCCCAATACTTCCCAATTCCACACGGCCTGCTTCACTTCACCTGGAAGGAACAACAGCCAACCCCATGCAAGGAGTATGTAAACCACATATTTGGCGAGTCCCATAGCTTTAGCGAAGGGGTGTAAAAGGGGCAGCGATGACCAGGAACGCATCAGAGGAATACCAAGCGTAACAGCAAGCATAGCCGCTAGTGAGAAATTAAGAAGGGAAGTAATGGAAATCACAGTGGACGCGAGGCAGAGATTGAAAGATTTGAGAAGAACTGCAAAGGGTGCAGCATCTGGGCTTCCATTTGGAAAGAACAGTGAAATAGCTGGCAGGGCTGAGAGTAGACCAAAAAGGATTAATGATGCAGTCTATTTAAGCAGACTACATGAGAACCGGGTGAAAGGATAGTAGAAGGATCACGCACAAATTGGTTCTCGAGAAATACGGGCGAGCATATAAAATGAAACGACAGCAAGCCCATTGCATGTGTCGCGATGACAGTGAAGACTGGGGGTAACACAGGTCTCCGCCTTGATCTCCATTTCATCTGGACCATTCGTTCCCTAGAGTTTATCTGGTTATTAGTGCCATCTTTCTCCCGTTCATCCTGACATGTCATCTCTTGCACCCATCTAGCTTCGACCCAATGGCCAAGCCCGGAAAACATCATTGCAACTCCAACGAGCACCGCGCTTGGAAGGAACTTGCCTATCTTCATAAAAGTTCCCGGGCTAGTGAAAAGGTAAAAAAAGAATGAGGCATGTAGTCGTTCCAACAGATTGTTGACTGTGCGAAGGGTAGATTCTATTATTCTATAAACAAGTGTTGAAAGATGAACAGACGGACAAGAAATGCATAACAGGCTTACTTTCCAAGGGCATAAAATCCATGAGGTCCAGCGGCAGGAACGGCATAAAGAGTAATGGAGTCAATGCGGAATCGATGGTATAATCCGTGCGCTCCGCTCGGTCTCCCTCTTGCTTGGTAACCTACGTGCCTTTTTATGTTTTTTGCCCTATACTCGAAATCCTTCAGCTGCGGGCTGCGACGGATGAACTCTGGTGCATTAGCAAGAATGCTTGTTGCTTCCCAGCGGTCAGGGAAGTCGTGCGGTTCGAGGTGGTCATAAATAATAAACGGAACACCACCAGTGTAATGGGAAATGAGCCGGGCAGAGTTGATGAGATCCTGATTAGGGAGTCGACCGTTGAGGCCCTCTGCGGTTGTCTTCAGCAGTGCATCCAATCGGTGCAGAAGCTAACTAACCGAAGAAAACGCCAAGATGAGAGAAGGAATGCCCAGGGTAATCAATATTGAGAGCAGTCCAAATAACTCCTGAAGTATGTTCGAGGAAGTCTGTTGCGAGATCTGGAACTCATACGTCAGATGATCAGGTCATGCCAGCACGAATGGACAGGCACCGACTTTGTGGTATAGTACCATGGTAGGCATTGAGCCATGCTTGCATCCCATCAAGATGTCCATCCCCAATAACGAATATGATGTCCTTTGCCCACAAGGAGTAGTCTGTAGTATATTACTCAAAGCCGTCGTGAGTTGACGACGATGTTGACGTACTCTTGAGGAAAGCGGCCAATGCAAGCACGATAGATACGCCTCTGAGGTTATAAGGCTCCCCAATGTTACTGCACCACGTTGCACTGATTACCATCGCTTCTGATCCTGAAGTACGCGGCGATGCCATGAGGGCGTAAGCGTTCACTCCGGACACAGGCTATTATCAGTGTATATGTCAGTGAAAACAGGGCAGGAAAACTCGAGAGGGACATACTCCTGACGACGTAGTGAAGATATAATTCTGTGTTGCAGCGGCAAGGCCAAGATTTGCAAACTCATCGCGAATAAATTGAGCTCGCCTGCGTACCAAGTTAAGGCATTGTAGCGAAACAAAAAAGGATTGACAGTCTCACTGCTCACTCGTAGAATTTTGGTCACGCAGCACTTCAAGACTGTGGAGATACCGGTCTGCACGGTGAACGTCTTGCCAGGTCCAGTAAGTATTTACCTATACGGATTTGTCAACAGGTAACAAGGGAAAGGAGATATAAGATAAAGTAAATACTTGCGAAGGCTGCAGTGCGTTTTCATCTATGTAGGTTCCCTGGGACAGTAGTGGTATCGGGATGAGACTCATCCAGACGTACCCCGCTGCAAGCATTGCAGTTCTGAAGGCCATCGTTAGCGGTCCGAGTGACAAGAACAAAGTACACAAACGTGATCTTGGATAGGTTTGTGTAGACGAATGTGGCCGCATTCCTTCGCCGCCGTAGTCTTGTTACATTTTTGCCTGCGCGTGGTCGTTTGAGCAGTGCCCGTATTCTGTCCATCTGGTCTGCAGGAAACCACACTCATTTACGTAACACCCGTAGTCGGAAGCAAATAATGTTGGCAATAGCATTACATAGGAGCGCTGGATCCACTGGCTTGTCCCACACCTTCACGGCGGATCGCAGCGAGACATCACGCACCAGTGTGTACCAAGAGACAATGCCACCAAAGCGAAAGCGCAAAGATTCACCACCCCCAAGGGGCTTAGCCGCCGGCGAACAGCTGAAACGCTCTAAGCTTGCGGGGAACGACTCCTGGGCGTGGGGTTGGGTTGACATTGAAGTCTCTGATCCGTCCCAGATCACTCTTGAGCACCGTCTCATGACATGCGGCCTTTCTAGGAGAAATAGGAATCCGTTTTGTGGCAGCAAGTACGTGTCTCAGTCAGAGCAGCCCAAGTCTACAGCAGCTACCCAAGAACCTACGGCCAAGATTGCCAATGGTGAACTAGAGAACGATATCATCATCGTTTCCGATGATGAGATGCCATCTTGCTCAAAAAAAACTTGCAAGAATAATCCCAACTGCCTAAACTACCTTGGACAAGATAAGTGGGAAGATGAAGGTGCGTACTCGGTGGACGCGTTTCCGATGAGATCGTCAATATTTATCACATTTTTTCTGGTTAGCAAAGGCCAGAGAGCAGTTCATAAAAGTTTCCGAGCTGGGAATTAACCCCATGCTCAATGCTCGCGACCCGGAGTTGCCAGTTGGGCTTAAAGTATGTAACATTTGTAGTGGCTAAGTCTCCGTGACATATATTCAATTTCATAGAACCTTGGGGCGACTTGCTATGCCAATGCCTTCATCCAGGTATGCAACAATTTCTATTATGGCCCGCAGTTGCCATTCAACACCCCCTTAAGGTGTGGTTCAGGGACTTGGCCTTCAGAAATGGCGTCTACCAGTGTCAACCCTCGCAGGATGTAGAGAAGAAATTCGAAGTTCGTTCCAGTATTTGTTCTGAATCCCTTTACCGACGCCTCCTGCAGGATTCGCCTATATTTCAACTTCAAGTAACATTCGCCGCTCTGCAGGAAAGCAACCAAAAGATATACAATCCAGAAAAACTGGCGGAAAGTCTCAGGTTATCCACTACAGAACAGCAAGATGCACAAGAGTTGGTTTGACACCACCCTTCTCGCCCAACGTGGCTGATATACATTCTTTGCTGCGCATTTCAGGTTTTCGAAGCTTTTCATGTCCCATCTTGATATGGAATTTCAAAAGCAATCATCCCCATCATTGAAAATGCTTGTGTCGACTCAAGTGCGTATTTACTCGATTTCGATGCTCATCAGTCCCAATTGCCGTAGTTCCAAGGTCAGCTAGTTTATGGAACTAAGTGTAGCAAGTGCAACAACAGATCCGAGCGCCCGAATGATTTCCTGGAGCTGGAAATCAACATTGAGGTACACCTTTTTTTTGTCTATTTACATGTCTTACGTCAATGTCTGTGGCAGAATAACTCCAGGCTTGAAGATCGAATTGCAGCATTTCTTCAGGATGAAAAATTGACAGGCGAGAACAAGTGGGTACAACTTAATTCGTACCTTCATTTACTGAATGGACACCTAGGTACCACTGTTCCCATTGCGAGTCTCTTCAGGATGCAACCCGTTACACTGAGCTTCGTGCTCTTCCGCCTGTGCTTCACTTCTCCCTGCTCCGATTTGTCTATGACTTTGCCTCGATGGAACGGAAAAAATCGAAGCATAACCTTCTGTTTCCAACCACACTCGATATGGGCCAGTTCATGGGCCACAAGACAGGTACACCTCCAAGAGAAGGAGGGAGCCAGATATATGAGCTGAGAGGAGTATTGTTGCACAAGGGCCCCAGCGCCTATCACGGACACTATGAGGCGCAGGTTTTTGACACTGCGTACGCCAAATCTTTCTTTGAAGTCGTGATTCAGGGGTTGAAGCATGTAATTGCTATAGATCAAAGTCGTGGTTTCAATTTGACGACGAAACTGTGACGAAGATTGACCTTCTTGGCGAGAAGCGATATAGTGGCAAAGAGCTTGTTGACATTCTCAACGGCTCCAACAAGAAGTACGTCCATTTTTACTGACTTCGACCGTCTGCAAATCTTATTCACCCGGTCCCGAACGCCACCAACTTGGGTCTTGAATATCTTCGTTTCCAAACGGTTGCAGAGGTAATCCACAGCCACGTGTTCGCCCGGCGAAGAAGAGAAGAATCGAGGATAGTGACGACGAAAACGTCGAGTATGTTAGCGGATTTTAAGACTTGACATCTGATGACATGCTGGCATGCTTCTTAGGCCGACCTTACCACACGGGGAAGGGAAGACTTCCAATGAAGGGTGAGCAAGGTCAAGTAGCTGGTGTAGATGCACGGGTCGGTTGAAACCAATTTTTCCGTTATTAGGGATATATTCTCGTCCAAAGACGCCTACATGTTGATATATGCTCGCAAACCAGAATCCTCGACAATTGATGCTTCAAATCTCACGAACAGCAGCAGCGCTTCCACTCTCCTCACTGGCGTTAATGGTGCTGGCAAGGAAATGACTAGCGTTACTACCCCGACTGCCATTCCCGTTCCACCGCAGCGTGCCCAGGATGTCGTGAGGACCCTTAATACTGCTCACGACGAAGCTTGCAGGCAATTTCTTTCAAGGTAGGTCTTACCTGAACTGTTTCATTTTGATCTGACATATTGATGGTGCAGAGAGAAAGAGCTCCTTGCGCAGTTCTCAGAATTGAGGAAATGGATGAAGACTGTATATTTACATTGGAGTGTGGGATCTGCCGATGAGGTTTGTAGATGTGTTTGCCTTCCTGGTGTCACGACTTATATCCAAGTTAGAGTGCAGTCATTGTCAGTCGACAGGCTTTGGAAGGATGGCTGTCGAGACGACTGACAAAAGCAAAGGACGAAAAGTCTCCACCAGTTGCTGGAGATGATACCCTCGGAGAAGTAATGATCATGCCTGACATTGTCTGTGAACACGGGGCCCTGGATCCGCAGAAAGCTCACAACATGAAGCGGGTATCAAAGGTACATAACTGCAATTTGATCAGGTGTAATGCCTGATGTTTCATTCATTTCAGGAAGCATACGAACGGATTGCTTGCGACGGGTTTGACGGCCACTCTGTGCGAAGCCCCGCGGGTGTATGCGAAATATGTGTTAGGGAGTCTTTCATGGGTAACGCAGTACATGATAATTTCCTCGTTCGCAACTCATTGTTTTCGATAGAACGACTTTACCAGATTCAGCATCCACGTATGGTGGCCCAGTTTGACAAAGTATGCGACGTCAAGGCGGACGAAGTCGGATTTTGGCTTTCGAAAGCCTGGTTGAAAGGTGATTTGAGATTAAATATTAAGTTCGCCTTGCCTGATGCAGCAGCTCCGACCAGATTGGAGGCTCCAGAAGCCTAGGATGCATGTTCCACTGCATGGTGATGCAGCCCCCGATTCGGCAGAGTTCTGTGGACATGTGCAATGCGAACATGATCGCTTATCGCTTGTTTCAACTGCCCGCCGAAGTATTTCCAGAGAGGTGAGCGCTCGTGGTTTGTCTTTTACTGGATCGAGGTAGCAGCAAGGCAACTTCTAATTAGGCATGCGACATCCTCATGAGCCTTTTTCCGCATTGGCGACCTCTTCCGACAACCGAAGAACTCTGTTCGACATGCGAAGCCACCATCAACAGTTGCAAGGAAGATAAGCGTGAATTGCGCAAGAAGGCTGAAGATGAAAAGGTAATTTTCAATACTTCATCTGAAATAACCGAACTCTATACTCGTGCTACCTTCCCCAATAGGCTCGGCTACGGCACATGTACGATAATGCGTTGATAGGGAATACCTTTCTACTGGAAAACGTTCCATGCGCAGTGGTCTCTGCTCATTTCGTACGTATGTGGCGTAAATGGCTTGGTCGGCCGACGGATTTTGCTCGCCCGGACGCGGTGGACACCTCCTCTTTCCTCTGTGAACATGACAATCTGGTCTTTGACCCCAATGCACCGAATGACTGGGACTTCAACATTGCCCTGATTCAAATGAGCGAGTGGGCTATTCTAGAGGGACTGTATGTACTTTGTTCCGGCTCTTTAAAATTTGCTGTAACCACTAATTTCATGGTACAGCTACCGCTGCGGGCCTACTATTCTTGTGGAAAGGAAAATGATAGAGGATCCGAAGGGGATTTTTGATACCAAGTTTGTTCACCCTATTCCTGTCTGCCACGACTGTCGTATGAGAAGGTGATGCGCTTCCCTCTCGCGTTGTGTGCATGCATCTGATGTCCTTGACCTCCTGCAGGCGTTCAAATTATGAACGAACCGATATCACCGTGTTCCTATTGGGTAACTCCGCACACGGCGAGCAAGCTACTGCGCCAAACCAACATGGCGGGGAAAATGGCAAGCATGAGCCTATCCAAGGAGGACAGCGACCACCAACGGGTTTGAGGCAGTCTAAGCGTATCCGCCAAAGCAGAGGTAGACGAGAGAGCGCCAGGCTGACGGTGTCCAAGTCTACCACCGTCAGAGATATGAAGACCATGGTGCGTAGATGTGTCTTGCATTTGCCCTCTGCCTCTTAATTCCACCCGGATCAGCTTCAAGATATCCTCAAGGTACCAACGATATGCCAGAGACTCTTCTACAAAGATCACGAACTAGAGGACAACTCTACTACGGTCGAATCGTTGGGCATTCTTATGAACGATACGCTGCATCTCCGCGAAGAGGGTGAGGACGGCGGTCCGCGGAAAAGGCGGGCGGAAGAGAAGGGTTTTGGCGGGACCCTACTCGCAATGTCATCATCCTATGCAGGCCTGTCGTATGATACTGGGACAAGCTCGGAAGGGGAAGCGTCGCACGAGGCAGGCAGAACGTGCCGGAGCTGCACATTCAATAACCCTCCCGAGCACCTCGTGTGTGACGTCTGCCAAAGTCAATTGACTGGGACGTAACAATGGAAATTTCCTGGTATCTTATACGAGTACATATAATGCTTAATCGACCGTCTTTACAAGCATGAGCTAACATGACGATGGGTGGGAAAAAATGCAGGGAGTCTATCATTGTTGAGTGAAGCGACATCGCGGAACAGAAGGAACAAAAAAAGCCAAAGAAAAAAAAGAGTAGAGCGCAAGTCCCAAAACCTATTTGTCACCCCACAAAAAAATGGGCTATAGAGGCCTCAGGAAAGTCGACTAAAATCTGCCAAAGGAATGGCTGCAGGGAAAGAAACGGTGCTGGTTTGAGTAGCTACGCCAACCGGGAATGCTGGTGCACTGGAAGTTGAATGAGCAAGTAATGAAGGGTCCATGGGCAGTCCCCGTTGTGACGGGTCAAGCACTGGCGCAGGTGGACTTAGAGGGGGTCGAATCTGCTGTTGAAGAAGCGAGCTGGCTGTTATTAACACATCAACTTCGCTTGACAAGGGTCCAGTGATCTCAACAGCTTGCGCAACGGCGGACTGCGTTGCGACGGAAACCTCATTTACGGTGACGGCCGCCGGTGGTGGTGGCAATCCGGCAGAGATCTGGCTCGCAGCGACCGCTGATCGGTCGGCGGCGACTTGACGGGCAGCCTGGAAAACAACTTGCTGAGCTGCTGCTGCCAGCACAGTAGAGGCTTGTACCGAGCCGTCCATGCACTGTCCAGTGACTTGTCCAGTGACCTCCTGGTCGAATGCCTGAGCAGTCACCGTAAGAACGTGCTGTTGCTTTGCAAGAGCCTGGAGTCCAGGTCGGGGATCAGTTGCGATGTCATTGGACGCTATAACCTGCGATTGAGCCACTTGTGCGACACGCTGGGCGGCTGTCGTAAGCACTTGCATGACCTGAGCATCATGGGTCGCAACTGGTGGAGGTGGAACCAGAGCGGCGCCCGACGTTCTCAGAGACCTGATGAATAAATCATGAGAACGACTACCAGGAAAAGGGACACTGCAAACCTGGGCGGGGTAATGGAGTGGTCGACGGAAACACGCCTTGGTTTGTGTGCATCCCCGCTCAATGAACCTCGGCGAGATCCAGAGAATGCTGTGTCCAAAGTGGAAACGGGTGCGACATTTAGGTGGAACGTCTGGCTCAGCTTCTCCTCGACGCCATCTTGCACAAACTGGTGATAAGTTCCGTCAATCACTCGAACCGTAGTCAGTACCATTGCCAAAACTTACGCGCGCTTCCACGGTGATATCACAGCTCTCGGCATCGGGAGGAGGAGTGCCTTGCAGAGCATCACCCTCCCACGTAAGCCAAGAGGGAAGCGACGGCGAACTATAAGTAACGTTTAAGTTGGTCCGGGGTGCTTGTGGGTCCCAAATACGCGGAGCCCAAAACCACCGGAGACCCACGTAAGCTACGCTCGGTGGGGAGCCAGCGACTCTGCGGTGAAAAGGGCGGAAAGTCCATCTTCCATCCGGGGTTTTCTTTGCGTCAATGTTCCAGATGTGGTTACCCTTGGATTTCGTCTTCTTGCCTTCCTCGTTGAACCGGGAGATGTAGGGCTGATTCCAAAGATAGTTTCGAATCTGTGATGATCCCTGAGTAAATGCCACGAAGATGCTGCCCAACGAAATCTAACCTTTTTCATGGGAATTTTTTCTTCCGGATAACCTTGCTTGGCCAGCTGTCAATCATTAAATCACGACATTGGTCAACAAAATCAGCATGATATAGAAACGTACCTCTTCAAGAAATGCATTGGTGAAAGCTTGTATCCGAAATTTGAATGGACGGAAGTCAGGCGATTCATCCAACCGCTGCATCTTTTTGGCCATCAGTGTCTGGTGGATCGGTTCGCCTTTGGCATCGGTGGCGTCCACTATAAGCCGAAAGGTTAGATAAAACCTTAAGGTTCGCGCGCTTGTAGCACTTACAATTTGAGCAGATACTATTCAAGAACTCGAAGAAGATGCGATCAACTTCCGCTCGGTATTCCTGTGGGACCTCATTTCCATGTGAAGCGGAGTTTATTGACGTTGGCACATTCTCTGTGGACTGCCGAGTTGTCAGAGCGCCTGGACGACCAGAGTTAGCGTTTGAAAGTCGGGACGACTGTGCCTGTGCCGTGTTTCGGATGTTTTTGCTGGCAGACTCTGGGCTGAGTGAATGCACACTTGCGAGATCCGCGTAGTCTGAATCATTTTCGTTTTCTCCCTCCTGGGAAGACGTCGGGCTATGAGCACCTTGAACAGCGGTCACTTGAGAGTGAGCTTGCAAAAAATCTAAAGCCCCTGAAGCGGGAGGAACCTCAGGCAGACCAAAAGAAAAAGAGTTGCTGTTATTATTGGTAAATGATCCAGATCGCGAAACCCTGCCGATAGGTGGGCTAATGCCGGCGCCTCCCATGACGAGTGGACGTGCTTGTGTGGGTGAAGTAGAGAATGAGCCGGTGGGCGAAAATGGAATCGGCGCTAGAGCTGCGCTAGTATGGGGTATTGAATGAAAACTGACACCATTGTTGAATGAGCTTCCCGAGAGTGAGTGTTGGTGGTTCCTTGTGAGGCCATCTGACCACGAAGAGCCGGGGGATGTGGTGGGGGTAAATTGAGATGGGTGGACAACAGACGTTGACATTGGAGAAGTGGAGACGAAATCAGCTGAAGTAGTGGGAGCTGAGGAAGCCGGGAGTGGTATAGGTATGGCTGGTATCGGTGGAGGCTGAGAAAGCATGGTAAAGGCGGGATGAGGTAATCCAGCTGAACTCGTTGGTCGTGATGCAGGTTGCTGGGTATTCGCCGAAACGAATGACGGGATGGTACGGGGATCAGAAATGGACGAGACAGTGGACGAGGGAAACACAGGAGGATTAGTTACCGCTGCAGGAATGAAATGAAGAGGCGTATCCTCCTGTGGTTCTCGCTTCAAAGCTTTCTGAACTCGATCACCGGCATTTGATGAAGCACACCGTTTGCGGGACAGATCCGAACTGTCAGCGTTGTTCAGGGGGTCCAATGTGAGGGGCGGGCTTAGGTCTTGAACGCTGCTGGGTGGCTGGTTACGAGTAGAACCCGCCGTCAAATAGCCAGAGAAGCGCCTCGGTGAAGTTGTTCGGGGTTGGGGAGGCGAGTCTGCGATTTGAGTGGCCGCAATGAGTTCGGACACCAATGCAATCGTTTTCTTGAGTTCGTCTATTCTCGCCTCTGCTTCCAAACCTTGACCAAGAGAACAGGCAGTGCTGGCCGAATGCGCGGTCTGTGCAATGCTGTATCGCACATAGAGCCTTGAGTATTTACCTTATCGGCAACAATTGGTGCATGGTATACTCACGAATTAAGCATGCCCCCTACGACCATTAGGTGGGGATCTGACGGGGTGTCTGGTGAACTCTCCTTCGCACTGAGGCAGGTATCGTTGAGATCTGAAGGCGAGTAGATGAAGGGCGGTTCCTGGGTGATGGGGAGTGCTGCTCCGCGCAAAGAAGAGAAGGAAACATCAGAACCGGAGCTTCCCAATGGGCTGGAGGAGGATGTGGAACCTGTGGTAGTGAGCGAAACAGGGGGACTCAAAGAAGTTGGCATTGTGGTGGCTGTGGTTGATAGGGCAGAGGCAATAGCCAAGGAGAATGCAGAGGACATGCTGAAGACGGATCGGGCCTGGGCAGCGGAGGAAGGACTGGTGGTAGCGGGAGGGTGTACGTGAACAAGGCTATCGAGGGGCGGGACGGAAGTAAAGGGGGCGGGTGGAGGGGGGAAGTCGGTTAAGAGACCTGGAGGGGCACAGGCTGAGCTGGAAGGGTTGAGTGGGTCCATTGGGGGCGACGAATCGGACAGGGGGATATGTAGGGTGGCGGGGTCAAGGATGGCGAGGCTGTCGTGCTGGGACCGCGGCAGCTGGCTCTGGAGGAGAGGGTCATCTGCGTGTGCAGGTACGAAGGTCTGCGGCATGGCATTTGCGGACGATGGAATGGGACTCGTGTCCATGCAAGTGCTCGAGGCTGGAACGTCATGAAGGGACATGGCTGATCAAAGACTACTTCACCCAAGTGTCAGCAGACCAGCGCTGTCACAGGAAGCACGGACGGCCAGGAAATGAACGAGAGACTAGGACGGTGGCCTGTGGGTGTCTGCGACCCGGACTGGATGCGGGTCCGAGGTCAATTGGAAGGGAGACTGGCCAACGAGGGGAACAAGGGCCTGCGATGCAGCGGTGGACCAGACGCGAGAGACAAAAGGGTCGGACGGCCTGTGGACGGGGCTGGCTTGGAAATATATAAATCAGCAGCGGGCACGGGTGAAACGAAGTGCGTGGACTGCGAGTGCGAGTGCCACGACCCACCAGCCGACAAGCAGCAGGGTATGTTTTGTTTGTTTTTTTCTTCTGTCTCTCAGCTGGCAATTTGTTTTCTCTCTTGTTTTGTCGAGCATGCAACATTCGAAATGAAGCAGCCGTATGTTTGTCACGTGTCACGCTGTGTGTCACAGGCACACCTGCCATCAATTAACATTAACAAAAACAATTTCACAATTATGTAATCCCTCGATCTGCCTCACTGCGAACACACCCATCAGTACCGTCTGCGCCCAGGCGACCGCGAACGCTCGCGATCTCGCCGCCGCTCGCTGGAAAAACAGGTCAATCATCGCGTCTCGAAGGAGTGGCCCGTGCACGTACTCATATCGCGACGACGAGTGTCGCTCGTACCGGTCCCGATCGTCACGTGACGACCGGTGCTCGCTCCCTGTCCTCGCAGAAATGCCTGCTGAGGGTGGGCCAGCAGCCGGTGTCGCCACCTTGCGCTTGTCCCGCTCTTCACGAAATTTGGACAACATATTCCGCAGCTCATGGTACCCAAGGTGCATCTGTCACATCGATCAGCTTCCATTCATTCATTGCCCGCTAGCCCCAAGCGGCTCACCTTCCCTCCGAAGTGATCCGCCAGCCGGCGATCCGAGTCCAGCACCGACAGATATGCACCGCACACATCGCATACGCGAAGCTTTTGGTGGCCAGACGCCCCAGACGTGTCCGTGAGCTGCTGCAGTTCTCGCTAAATACCCGTGTATGTCAGTATACCTACCCTTTCACAACGATGACACCAACCTCCTTCTCCGACTTCTCGCTCTTCAGCGCCTCGATGGCAGCCATTTCCCTCATTGACTCATCCACCTTGCCTTGTTCACCTGTGAGAGAAACCACGTCAACTAATTCACTCCGGAACATAAGCACCACGGACTTACCAAGACCCTCGATCTTCTCAGTTCCCCCTTGAATGGCCAACTCAATTTCAGCAATCTCTCTCATCAAATTCGTCGTCTTTGCATTCTCTTCTGGCGTCTTCTCAAGCCTTCGATGCGCAGCCCGAATCCGCCTGTCACACTCGTCCACGAATGAGAAAATATTAGATTCATATTCCATCTGGAACTTGTGGAAAATGGGATCATTGGGATTCGCCTCCCTGGCCGCTAGGAATTCAGTTTTCAGCCGTTCTGTATGCGATTTCGGACATGCACCCAGGTCCATTTTCTGCACACCTCCTGTCAAGAGCCCTCTGCAACCATATCATAAGGGATACCCACCGTGTTCGTGAACAGAGTATGCGGGCATGTGCCACACAGAAAGTTACGACACACTTTTTCGTCCGACCATACCAGGTTCGCGTTAGCGACACCCATGGCCTCTGGGCCCATCATTTGCTGATGGACACATTCAGTACACTTCGTACACAACATAGAATGGACATGCCTCCAAGAGCTTCCGCTGCATCTCAGCTAGACGACCCATATTGACGACAGCGACGCTTCACAGTTGGTCGTTCGTCCAAATGGGAAGGCGTTGTTGAGACTTGTTTATGACAAGGCATGTGTCCACACATCGACAAACAAGAACCCCTATTCGAATGCAACTATACATACATGCTGTGACTGTACTTATTCTGAGCATGAAACAGAGTATTAACTTGGAACATATAGAACTAGCACACATGGATCAGAAGTAAAATGTACAGAGTGGTATGTGATCAAAAAGGTGTGGAAAGCATGTGGGTGGGGGTATGAAAACCTGTTATCAATGGAAAGAAACGTCTCAGTTGCCTCGCCCACGACCACGGGCGCGACCACGACCACGACCACGACCTCGCCCACGCTGTCTGCCACGTCCGTCATGGGTTTGCGACTGATCTGATGCAGCTCTGCCATGTGCTGCAGCATAGGGTTGATCGTGCTGACCCTGTCGGTTAAATGCACCTCGAGCGTGGCCCCTGCGCCCTCGTCCGCGGTAACTTCCTCCTTGGGGTAATGCCTCGCTCCCCGAAGAGTCACCTTTCGTAGATGAAGAGTCACTCCGTTCGCGAGCTTGGTTGCTCACTGGCGGTGTCGGCGGAGGGGTGAATCCCCCGAACCTCATCAGAAGATTTTGGATCTCTGCGAACTTCCCTGCATTCTTCCATATTCCCACCAGCAGTGCTTCCCTTCCCTCCGTCGATGTAATGCGCGTCCATGCATTACCGATATCCTGGGTGTCCGCCAGTCCTTTGTCAAGAATCATCCACACCACTTCAGGTTCGGCAGACTCCAGGGCAAGGGAAAGAAGCGAATCGGGTGGCGACAGGCTGTAGATCGAATTATGATCCTCGTACTTCGGATTGTAAGCATCGAAGAAGTGCTTCAAGATTGGGATATGGCCATGCTGTAGTGCCACGTGAAAGGCCGACAGCCCTGCCGAGTTACGTTCCTCAGGATCTGCACCTGGTGGGAAACAGGATCGCATCACAAGATAACGCGGTCATTAAAGCGGCATGGACGTACTGTGGGCATTTAACCACTCGACTAAATCTACATCTCCTTTCTGGGCTGCAATATGTAGCAGCGTTTCCTGCGGGTCTTGAGGCTGTTTCGCGACGAACTTTTCACAACCCGTCTTCACCTCGCCACCGGCGGGATCAACCGAGTCTTCCCAAACACTTTTCTTAACAAGTTTAACATCACCAGCGCGTGCTGCAGCAAATGTAGCAGATCGCAGGGTTTGAGCACGCTCTTGCTGGGCCTGAGCGGTCTGGGCAGCTTGACGACGTCGTGTCTCAGCTTCTGCTTTCTTCAAAGCTGCTTTTGCTCGTTGCCTCTCTTCTGCTTCCCTACGCTCTGCAGTGGCATGTCGGTTGCAAATCAAGGACGCACCATCCAGTCATCATACCTTTTTCGCGCATGCGTGCTTCAAACGCTTTGCGCTCGACCTTTTGTTGTTCACGACGCTGTGCTTCCTCAGCACGGCGTTGTTCATCCCGTGCTTGCTGTTCCTGCTGCCGCTGCAGACGTGCCGCACGCTCAGCAGGAGATTCGGGGGCTCGATAGCCACGATTTGGTCTCGCTGTTGCTGACGGTCAGGCTGCTGGATATGCACAAGTACCATATGAGTGTACCGAAGCGACCATAGCCGCGGCCCGAACGTCCCCCCAGGACTTCTTCAAAAAAGAACCTAGAAGAAAATATGAGTAATTTCAGGGGTCGAGTGTGACAAACCCCGAACATGAAGAATGCCATGCGCTCCATCTCTTCGTAGTCATCGTCGTAGAAGTAGTGGTAATATTCGTCGTCGTCCGCGTCGAAATCGGAATACAAGTCGTCGTAGTCATCATCGCTATATGAGTGGCTCGTAGCCTGGATGTGCTTTTGGAGGACACCGTACGCCTCGGCGAGCTGTTGAAACTGTGCTGTTGCCTCAGCATTACCTTGGTTTTTGTCCGGGTGGAGACGAAGAGCAAGCTGTCGACCTGAGACAACGGTGCCACTTGGGCCATTCGGTGAGGACACACCTGTTTGTAGGCAGTTCTGACTTGGTCCAATGTTGCCCCCTGTGGCCACTGCTGAGCATTTGAGATTCGGATGTGGGTGAACAAAATCTACCTGCGCCAGGCCGAGAAGAGAGTACGCTTCACTTAGGGTCGACTGCTTGACCATGGTGGGTGGCTTGGCAAGAAAAAGGGCAGAGAACGCGACGTCGACGCGCTCCGATAACCATAAACGGCAGTTATCCCTATTTGCGAAAATTTGAAGCCTTTTGCATTGTCGACCGACGTAGTATGGCAGAGGGAGCAGCAGCAGCAGTCCTTGGTGGATTGTTCGGAGACAAGTACGTCCTGATCTTGTGTAGAGTCGACAAACTCATCAAACGCAGTCCTTATTTCCAGGCGGGATTCGGTCTCATGGTACACTTTTGCATGTTTATTGCCGCCCAAGAAACTCACATACCCCTTCCTAGGGTGTCGGGGTGGGCCTCACCGTACTCAGGCAAGGCTTAATGCTCGGCTCGACGAGTCTCCGTAGACGCCTCCTCGTCACTCTCGAAGTCAACAACAAAGACCGCGCATACGAATGGTTCTTGGCGTGGCTGGCCCACAGCTCCAATGCGGCCCCCCAGAAACGAACGACAAGCAGGTGGTTTCGAAGCCACCAGCTAAGCGTTGAAACCGCAGTCGAACAACGAAGTAACGGCAGTTCCTCCGCCATGTTCAGACTGGTCGCTGGTCCCGGAACCCACTGGTTCAGGTACCACGGTGCGTGGATGCAGGTGCGTCACAGTGATTAAGAATGAAATCTCATAATGATACTAACACCAAGATGAAACGAGAACGCGAGACACGGTCCATGCAGCTCATGTCCGGAAATCCATGGGAAACCATCACATTAACGACGCTGTCACGGGATAGAGACCTATTCCCGAAACTGCTTGCCGAGGCAAGAGACCTGGCGATGAAAAATCAACAAGGAAAACTCGTGATTCGCACAGCCTGGGGCATCGAGTGGAGACCATTTGGTCAGCCTCGGCAGAAGCGACCGCTGCACAGTGTCGTGTTGGATGCAGGCGTGAGCGAGAGAATAGAACAGGACGTTCGCGCTTTCTTACACCGGAGACAGTGGTACGCTGATCGAGGTGAGCGTCCTGCTGTATACCGAGCTTCGCTCAGAGTCTATCTAGGCATCCCGTACCGGAGAGGATACCTCTTGCACGGACCTCCAGGCTCAGGCAAGACTTCTTTTATCCAAGCGTTGGCCGGGGCTCTATCATACGACATCTGCTTGCTGAACCTCTCGGAACGAGGACTCGCCGACGACAAGCTCATCCACCTCCTTTCCAACGTCCCGGACCGCAGTTTTATACTCATCGAGGACGTTGACGCCGCCTTCAACAAACGAGTGCAGACTAGCGAAGATGGGTAAGATATCTTCATCTCTTCCATGGCCACACATCTTACACTGAGCCGCCAGGTACCAGTCATCCGTGACTTTCTCAGGCTTCCTCAACGCACTCGACGGCGTGGCATCTGGCGAGGAGCGCATCGTGTTTCTGACTACTAACCATATCGAAAAACTTGACTCTGCTCTGATCAGACCAGGTCGTGTGGATCTCAACGTGCTTATAGATGATGCATCTCCACTTCAGGCTCGGACTCTGTTCACGCGTTTTTACGGTGGCAGTAATGCCATCCATCCAGAAGTGGTCGAACAGTTGGCTGAACAACTCGAGCACCTTGTGGCGGCAGAGATGGGCAGCGGAAGGCGTATAAGTATGGCAGCACTGCAAGGTCTATTTATCAGAAATGGTGCTGCGGACGCTGTGGAATCCTGCCGGAACATTTTTGTTGGGAAACAGGTGTGATTACATGGGTATGCTGAGAGGAGCAGTAACGAAGAGTAGCGGCACACGGTAGAGATATCAAAATGCTGACCGCCGCTTCCGGCCTGTGTACTTGGAGTCTCTAGGAACGCTTTCCTTGCCCCTTTGGCGGTACAGCTGCACGTGGCGTCAGAACGTTTGAAGGACATGTTCCAGGGAGCACGGCTTGCCTCTTTTTTCTTCAATATCCAATTTCGATCTTTCACAAGTTTCCTCTTTCCACTGCGGTCCCGCTTCTTTTCCTTCTCTCTCCTTCTCTCAAACCGTGCATGGTCCTCCGCTTCCCCTTCCAAAGCCTTTGGCAGCTGTTGCTGATTACCACTACTGCTACCCACAAACAAGCACAGGAACACCTTCTTTGCCTTTTTGGAGTTTGGAAAATCAACAATCACTCCACCACCGAAACCTGCCTTTTGGGCAATCGACGTGATAAGTTGTATTTGGTCGTCTGAGGATGGGTAGAATTGGAAAACAACACGCGATGGATTTCGGAGTGTGGAATACAACGTGGTGAAGAAACGGTTTAGACGGTGCGGTGGCGAGGATGTTGGATGGGATGTCTCGGCATTGAGCAACCACTGTAGAACAGAAATACTATGTAGGATGAGCATCCACATCGATAGGCGGGAAAGAACCCGTGCCTTATGGCGCCATCGAAACTGCCAGGACGGAAACCGAATCCCTGACCGATATCTTGCAGGAATAAATCGCCATCGACCTTCCTCTCTAATGCAACCTCTGATATCCAGTTGGAGATTGAGTTGAACTACGTGTGATACTCCACTCACGAAGCATACTCGGGGCGATATCAACGCCAGCCCATACATAGCCCTCCTCGTCAAGTATCTCCCCAGATAATCCTGATCCACAGCCAATGTCCAGGAGGAATGCAGGTTCACCGGGCGGTAGATTTAGCAACTCAAGTGCTCTGTAGGTCATATCTGCCTGTATCTGTTGATTTCGAGTGCTTGGTAGATGGTCAGAAGATTCTGGAGTGCAGTTTCCAACCACCTACTTGGCAGTGTATTTCTTAGCCTCCGTGTCGCCATAATACTGTAGATAGGTCTCGTCACAAAGGCTGATACCCTATAAAATCGAAAAATACTTGCGATTTCTGGAGGTGCTTGGAGCTCTGGGCGCGACATTTTCTGTAGATGCAAGTAACAGCGATGCAATATTTCTGTCACGTGACTCATATCACTTAAAGATCTGAACGAGTCGTCGCAGGGCATCGCCAACGATGACGACCCCAAGCAAGCAGTACAAAGCTATCGGCGAGGACCTTTGGAAGGGGCGGACAGAGAAAGTAGTGAGTGGCACGTCGATTCGATACCTTTCTCTTGCCCAGAGATTGGGAGAGACCCTGACTGACCCTCAGATCAGAATGCAGAACTGTTTGCGTTGACGTATGGCGCGCTCGTCATACAACTGATTCAGGACTACGAGGATTACGCAGAGGTGAACAAACAACTGGAGAAGATGGGATACAACATAGGGACGCGACTGATTGAAGATTTCTTGGCAAGGAGCTCCTTGGGACGATGCTCCGATTTTCGGGAGGTGGGGGAAGTGGTAGCAAAGGCAATTAAGTCCATGTCGTCAAGTTCATCGTTCTAATAGCGTTTCAAGGTCGGGTTCAAATCATTCTTGAACATTACACCCACAGTCACCCACCCACCACCCACCACGAGACCAAGTAGTGTCCAACATCAAGCTGGCATCCCGTCTTCATCGTTCATCCTTACTTTAGATGAAAACCCATTAGCAGAGTTTGTCGAGCTTCCAGAAGAAGCGCTTGAGGGTGGGTTGTGGTTTAGTAATGTCCTATGTGGTGTACTTAGAGGGGCTCTGGAAATGGTGCGTAGCGCTTTGTGTGCCGTAGTGACGATATTTACTGTGTCCTGCAGGTACAAATGCAAGTACAGGCAGAGTTTCTATCGGACGTATTACGCGGAGACGAGGCTACAGAAATACGCGTCACTTTGTTGAAATACCTAGAAGAGGAGGTACCGATGGGGGATGATTAATTCAATGATTAGTGTCTGTATTGCTATAACTTTGTATTGCTCTATGTGAACAGGTTCTCTCCCATCTCGGGGTGTAACATACAGTAAAAAAATGCATCAACCAAACCGATTGATCCTGTTGAGTTTTTTCGCGGTCTTCGCGTTGGACTGTGTGTTCTGACCTCTGACGGGGAGACCCATTGCGTGCCTCTTTCCGACATAGCTTCCAATCATCCTCTGGTGGGCAATGTTCTCCTTGACAACTCTTCTACCCTCCGCTTCGATCTTCATCGTTCTAAGTGGATCAACACCGACAGGCTTCGAGAGTTCGATAGCTCGCTTGCGAAGAATTTCTGTCGGCGTCGAGGCTGGCGGTGGTTGAAATGTTAGACTCGCAAGAGGCATGCGACGGAGCGGGGGCACTGTGGAAGGCGAGGCAAGGAAGGAAGCAAGTTCAGTAATCTGATGGGCTGTGAGGTCTCGAATTTTGCATCGGTCGTGGATTTGTAGTCGTGCACAAAGACGTTGGGCTGTCTTATTCCCGACGCCATAGAAATTGGTCAAGGCAAGCTTCGGAGGTGTGGTTAGTCGAATAGTATAGCCTAGTATCTTGCATACGTACCCTTGCCAGCTGCATGTCCGGCAGCGCAACCCCCAGTACGTGCACCATGTCAAGGGTGGATGTCAAGGTCCAGCTTATGCCAAGAGGGATTCTGTCTTCCCACGAATAGCATCTCCCTTCATTCGTTGAACCGATCACCATTTCACATTGACCACTCGCAAACACGGGCAATGTCGACTGACAAGGGCGAAGGTCGTCGTGAAGATGCACTCGTGAAGCAACGAATGCAGAATCGCGAGGAGTATGAACGGCAGAAGCAGAAACTCATCAGCGAGACTGAAAAATCTCGTCCGTCGGCGAACAAGTTCGTGGGTCAGAATGATTCCATGGAGGACACCCTCAAGAACAATACCGTTGGCCTCGTGCGCCTGGAGGATTTCCAACAGCGAAGGAAAGAAATTGAGGAAGCGAAGGCGCGAGAGGCAGCACGTACGAGTGAACTCAAGTAAGTCACCGTCGCATAACCTCTCAGGTGTAACTTTCCATTTGTTCTGTCATCCGTATGTACATGAAGAAAAGGTAGCTGATAGTTGGTGGAGGATTTGTTTAGAGAAGAAACGAAGAAGATGAAGAAGCGCAAGAAGGCAAGAACTACGCTTTCATTCGCCATGGATGATGAAGAAGGGGATGGGGAGGCGTCTTCTCGACAGACACCCGATGCAGAGAACGGGGAATCAGCAGCCAAGCGTGCGAGATTCCGCAAGAACCCCGATGTAGACACGTCGTTTCTCCCTGATCGTGAACGAGAGGAGGCGGAAAGGAAGGAAAGGGAACAATTAAGACAGGAATGGCTGCAAAAGCAGGACGAACTCAAAGCGGAGGACATTGAGATTACCTACTCCTACTGGGATGGAAACGGCCACAGGAAATCCGTGATGGTGGGTGACGCCTCGGACTCGTATATATTGTTGTGACAGCAGCATTCTAGTGCAAGAAGGGCGACACCATCAGCGGCTTTTTGGACAAATGTCGCCATCAGTTCGCGGAGCTGAGGGGAATTAGTGTTGACAACCTCATGTATGTCAAGGTAGGGTCGATTTTATTTGTGTGCATAGGCATCGCTGACGTTCTGCACGCCGCTGCAGGAGGATCTCATTATACCTCATGTACGTGGTAATAAAAATTAGCTGGTTAGGCATGCTAACTCGACCTACAGCACTATACATTTTATGACTTCATTATCAACAAGGCTCGTGGCAAGTCGGGACCGTTATTCAACTTCGATGTCCACGATGATGTGCGCCTGCTAGCTGATGCAACCAGGGAAAAGGATGAGTCGCATGCAGGGAAAGTCGTGGAGAGAGGATGGTACCAGAGAAACAAGCACATTTTTCCTGCTTCGCGGTGGGAGGTAAGGTTACTTTGTGCTTTAGTTGCGTGATCTGAGAGTTGTTCGTTGAGCAGGTGTACGACCCACAGACGGATTATGGCAAGTACACTATTCATTGAGCATGGTACCGTACATAAGAAAAAGAAATGCCAGGACCGTGGATTGAACACGGGACCTCCAGAATGCAATGCACTTCAGTCTGTTGCTCTCCCAACTGAGCTATCCCGGCGATGATTACAGAGTTTAATGTGTCGCCCATCAACTTGTGTACTCCCCTTTTATCAACAGCATGGCCATGTATATGTCAGAACCTTCTGAATCGCCTCTCCGTGCGAGCGAGATTGGACTTCGAAGATGAACATCGACAAGCTGCGTTTCACCTGGCGCTGGGTATGCCACTCCCCATCCAAGTGTCGGCTCACTGATTACTGATCACCTGCAGTTTGTGGATGCTACGAAAAGTAATTATCACAGGAATCACTCTTGGTCCGGATAGTCCCTATACTCGGACATTTGTATCGAGGAGGTCACGTTCAGCGCGAGGTTGCGCTTCACCCTGCATTATTTATCTATGTTCCTCCCTTTACTTGATGCACTGCGGACGATCAACGCGATCTTGTTCAATATTGGTCCTGCATTTTACCCTGGACGTGTGCCAGTTTCTGCAGAATATTTCAACAAAGCCAAGGGATTCACAATGGGGCTAACCCCCTTGGACCCTCTGTCAAGTGGTTTGTTCTTTTGCTATACATTCACCTTCCAGCCCCGATATGGTGTACCTGGTAGGCACAACGCAATGCCTATCAAAGGAATGGCAACGGATTCGGTCTGGGCGGCAGTTCGCAAAAGTCTATCCCACTTACCGTTGCAGGGAAATACTTTAGGAGGTTCCACCATTGACCCATTCACCAAGGAAGAAAGAGGGCAGAAAAAGTAAATGATGGTTAAATATTTATACATACGTTACTTTGTATTTTGTGTACTTACATTGTACATTGTATAATGAACTTCCGAGAATAATCAGAAGTAATGTAGGCTGCATGATAAATCGTGCTGGTGTTATAACTTATCTGATGTGCCACAACATTTTGTGCTCTATCCGTCCACCCAAGACCCCAGATAGCCCGGAAATTATTTCCAAGTTTCTAGACGTCGCTTCAGCGACGGCGTGGTATCGACGTAAAGATCACGTCAAATGATCGATATAATGTGAAGTAAAGTCGAAGAATGTCCACAGCAATCCATGCGTAGTAATACTTCGCACTGCGCTGACGCCAAGACCACGGTATATCCGGGCGATACCAGCAAGCAGTGGCTTCGGGTCATTAGGGTCTGGACCTACATCCAAGAGTTTAAGGCGGAAAAAAGAACAAGAGAAAGATCTTGCTATACCTCGAACGAGGCGATGGAAGGTCTCTCGTACTCCCTTGGGAGGAGAACCAGCCAATGCACGTTGTTGAACTTTCGTCTTCACACTGCAGGCGAACCATTAAATGAATAGCCGACGCCACTGACTCCAACTTACACGTCAAGCGGGTAGATCAAAGCCCATGAGGTGACACCAGCAAATGAACCGCAGAAAAAGGGAATCAAAGAAACAGGTACCGGTAGCCCATGGGGTGTTGGACCTTGCTCACCAGTGCGCTGCCGACCGAGTAAATGTCGCAGGGCATCATATTCGAAGAAATATAAAGCGGTTCCAGTCGTGTCTCGTACTGAGAAGAAAGTAACTAAGGTGCAGCGTAAGGATGTTTAATGACTAGAGCAACTCACGAAAATGCAACCGAAAACCAAGGTAAAGGCCTGATATACCGTGTGTCCGAATGATGTCACGAACTGCTTCAATTGTATTTGGCGGTTTGACCAGATGGACTCCCTTGGTCGCGGCAATACTGTACTCCAATTGCCTACGGACCTAAGAATCAACTATTAGGGATTGATGATGGACCGAGTGTTACTCGTACTTTCACGAGTTCAAACGCTACACCAGCGATCGGTGTCAGCAATGGGAATAGGATGAGATAGACAACATACGTGCACTCCCGAACGATATCAATGAACCTGACAGAGTTCCGCTTATACCTCCCGCAAACGCTGCATCATACATGTTGTCGCCAGTAAAATAGTTCTTCCTGCTACAATACTCCTTAGTGTCACTGTAAATGGTAAAGGAGGCGGTGCCTAGAGGATGCTCGAATCAGAAGGCCAAGAGCCCGGAAAGGCGATAAACTCACGGACGAAGGATATAGTCACGAGAGGGATCCAAAGTCCCCTGTAAAACCCAATCAAGCCTTCTTCACGGTATACAAGCCCTGCAAGGTTTAGTAGAGGCGTTCGTGTTTTGGTCGTTTGCAGTCGCGACTTCAATGAATCCAGCTGCCCGAACAATGGTATCGAAGAACGCAGACAGTAAGAAGGGAGAAGATCGCACCGGGTACCCTACGAATGTTGATATGCAGCTCGCTGAGAGCGCACATACCACAGACTTATTTCCTGCACGCCCGCCATTCAGCATCCTGCGATTGGTTACAAACAATGAATCCATACGCCGTAAAGTATCGTTAAAAGCAGCATTATCGAACCAAGGATTGGGGGGGATACTATAGAGGTCATATAAGCGTTTGAAAGGATATCTTGAGAGCTGGGTATGTCAAACCTAGCACTATCCATGGTCCAAGCTTTCTTCGCTGGATGGTCCTAGACCAGTCATAAATCCCAGTTTGGTGCGATACACAGGTCGACGATAAAACTTGCCAGACGATAATGTAGGCGTGGGTTTTGTGAACTGGACGGAACCAGGAAGAAGAGCTGAAGATGTAGACACAATTGGACTTTTCTCTACGGTTTGTTGGAGCGTACCTAAACGGGAAGTACTTGGGCGCAACAACTACCCTCAAGAGTCAAACGTCAAAATAAGATACAGGTACAGTTCAAGAGTATAGATTCCCCGAGATAACGTATCATATACGGGGCCTTGAGAAATCAAAATCCCCCCACCCTCTTCTTGGCTGGCTTCTTCTTCCCAACACCCGGCCGACCTCCATAAGGTCCGGGGAGAACTTGAGTGCTTGTCATGAGTTCCTGGGAGAATGCATCGGAATTGGGGTTGAACGCTATTTCCTGTGAGTAATTGTTCTCCACCGTCCGGGTAACTTCTGTGCCTAATAGTTTCCAGTCCGGTTGCGTGACAGCCGCTGTTACGACAGTTGGAGGACGTTGCTTGGGCGCCACCATGATATGTGGTACAGATGGCCTCCCATGCAACTGCGCAGCCTCCTCAGCAGTCGACAGGGCCTGCTTTCGCCGTGGAGGTGCGGGCGCCCCAACAGATTCCGTCGTGTTGTATGGGTCATGGTACACATAGTTCTCGACGTCGGTTCCTACCTCCCATTCAGCAAGCAACAGTCGCACTCCTAGTGGACTTGAGACTGCCGTGCTTTCTTCACAAAGTGACATGGACGTGTCCCCTGTGCTGTAACGGTTGATACCGATTTTGCGAACGGGATGAAAGTAGCCGAAGTGGACTTCGGGTGGCTCTTCTGGGATTGCGCCAGGCTTTATATCTGCAGAATAGGGTTTTGCGATGGGCTGAGGCGAAAACGCATCACAGGACAAGGCAAGATCAACGATGACACATTCCTGTGATTCGCTTTCCCGCCGAAGAGACGCGGTAGACTTCTCTTCGTCCCTTAACTCCAGCTTCTTCAGCCGTTCGTGAAACGAAGGCCAGTCACTTGAAATTTCGTAGGGTAGGCGGCGCACCGTCTCGAGGATGCTGTAACGCCAAGGGGCACGACTAGCTAGATCTTGGGTAGGTAGATTACCACTCATAAGCGCGCGAAATCTTTGTTTGCAGTCTATGGTGCGACCTGCGAAGAAGTCCGTCCACGCCGGAACCTTCGATTCCTCTGCGACATAAGTGACTATGTCAAGCCTGGAAGCACTCAGTAAATGACACAGTATTTTTAAAAAGGACCTACGTCGTCAGCACGCCTTTGAAGGGAACTTCGCCTTGTTGCCAAACATCGGGGAATCGATTAAGCACGGCAGAGACATCTTCCCTTGGTTCATCGTCGCCGTGTCCTTTCAAGGTAAATATCCCTACAGAAACGCTGAATCTTAACCATGCTCTGTAAGACAATGGTACTCACTCTCGTATGCTGCACGTAAGTCAACTTCAGTGAGGTGCCTTCCTGCAGCAGGGCCAAAAAGGGGGGGCAGGTCTTTTGCTTTCTCATCCAAGTTCTGGACATCCGCATCCCATTCGTAAGTGAGAGCGTCCTCCCTAGCGGGCTGCGTCTCAACCTCTTTGCTAGTGACCACCCGGATGTCCTGCCGATGAATACTCCCCTGGTGGGTCAATCGAAGAAGAGACATGCCCGACCCGCAGGGTGATGCCACCAACGCAAATCCAGTGCATCTCGTGAACATTGGTTTGTCCCAGGGTAGGCAAATGGGAATGGAATTGCAGTGTACCAGGTTGTCCGCACCTCTGTTAACGTCATAGACAGTAACTAAGCTGTTCTTGCGGGAAGTTAATAGCGACATGGGACCTAATAGGCTCTAAGATAAGAGTCCAGTTTGGTCAAGGAGGAAAGACCGACCAGCCTTGAGTTGAATGGTTAATGTTCTGAGTGTCACATCACGACTCCTATGGTGCTTGAAACTTAGCAAGGGCTTGTTACGATATCGATCATCAAACCAAACAACATGACCAGTTGTAGTGACCCGGCTAAGATGATCTAATCCCTGGGTCTCATACGAGGTGACGACCTCTCTAGGATTATCAAGGGAGAAGATGACTGTAGCACTTTTATTTGTCTATAAGACCCCTGTAGGTTTTACAAATCTGTCATCTCAGTCGCATGAACTTACCCGAAAATCCCAGTGTCTGACACTGGTTCTGGAAGCAAGAAAGCACTCATCATTGCGGTCCGTCACGCCAAGCTGCCAGAAATGGTCCATGGGGTCAGCTTGGCTGTCACCGATGGAAGTGCCGCTCCCCTCGATTATTTGCCTGTATCATAAGATGAGCAACAAACCTCACTGAACAGCGGTAACACTTACATCGCCTTACCGGCTCCATAAACATTACATTTGTATACATGTCCAATGCGATTAATTGCGACTATATCTGGACCTGCTCCAAGAATACGTGAATCCATTATCGGTATGTCACCGGTGTCAGAACGCGTAATGTCGATATTTCTCGATATTCTCGAGTATGGACCATCCACGGAGGGGGAAATCGTTATTAGTGAAACTGAGGTGTAGGTACGAACGAGAGCGGTATTAGATAGAGGTGGAGGATCATGCGATGATAAAAAAGGCGAGGAAATTTGTAGAATGGGTGTCTCGAATGTGAATGAGCGAACGCCAGATGCCTTGAAGATCAAGTTTCCAGAAGTGTTTGGGACCATCGAGGATACATCTATCAAGGTTTGGTCACTATTTGGAACCGGAAAGGACAACGTATGCAGGCTAACTCAGTTCGTTATTCAGGCTTCCCATTGGAAAGAGCACGTTATACATATTTTCCGTGCGATGCAAGAGTGACAACTCCAACAGGTTACCCAAGAATGGATCAAATGGCTCAGCTTCTTTGTCTTGAGCAACGAGCTCATCTCCCACAAGCTCACCGGGAAAATCTGCATCCGGAAAGTACGTGCGAAGGTATTGCAACTGTGGGCAAGGTTGCATCGCATCGGTCGATTAAGAGAAATAGGAACCTACTCCTTGTTCAGAACGTTTGCGCGTAAAATGTTCACGCAGGTCAATGTCGGCGGGACGTGTTTCAGGGAAAATTCTTGCAGACCCGCCCAGTGGGATGATCCTTCGCCCTGAACCACCATTTAACGAGAAAATACGGCATATAGTTAACTTACTTCGGGTTGTGTCGACGACAGTCGACCAGGTCAGTCGACCACCCTGCTCTACGAGGGTGACCCGACCAAGTGAGCCATGTTCAAGGTGGGGCCAGCGCCAGAAATTGGGGTCCTTGTCTTTCTCTTCGTGTCGTGTCTGGGTCTGCCTTTCGTCAGTGGGCCAACGCTGTTCCATTCCGACATTTGCTGGTTTAGGAAAGAACAATTTATTACGAAGATTCACGCCTTTACCTTCACTCAACGATGCTCAGACTGTGGTCACTCACTCAAACCCCACAGCAGATACTGCGACAATGCAGGCACATACGCACGACAGTAGTTAATCTCGCAGACGCCGTGGAATCATCCCAATCAGGTCCCAAGTGGACGGCAGACTCCATTCGAACTGGTCTCATCGCTCGCAAGCGGGGAATGACCGCTATGTGGGACGACAACGGTGCGCGGGTTCCAGTGACGGTTCTCCAAGTACGTGCCAGCAAGACTTTACGCGAAATGTCTTGACCGCTGTATTGAGCAGCTCGAGAATTGTCAAGTGACTGCCAATATTGTGACTACGCGTGCCGACCGCTCAGAGTACCACGCCGTTCAAGTCGCCGCGTCCGACCGTCCAAATAAGAGAACAACAGCCCAGATGAAGGGTCACTTCCGGAAAGCTAAAGTTCCCCCAAAATACATCGTTAGGGAGTTCCCCGTGAGTCCAGACGCGCACATCCCAGTCGGTGAGTTTATTTGGCATTGAAAGTCAATGAGGAATGTCTAGATATTGTTATAGGGACCACTTTGTCTGCCATACATTTCGTCCCGGGACAATATGTCGATGTCGTTGCAAACTCGTGCGTACATTTGGTCATTCCTCTTTGAATTAGTTACACATGGCCATCTTCCTTACAGTATTGGCAAAGGATTCCAGGGTGTTATGAAACGCTGGAACTTCAGAGGTCTGCGAGCTAGTCATGGTGTATCCGTATCACACCGCTCTGCAGGTGCAACTGGTGCGCATCAGGTTCGTCATGTCACCCATATGCGTCAATTTGGAATCTAATTCATCTGCAGGATCCTGGAAGAGTGTGGCCAGGGAGAAAAATGGCCGGCCGGCTTGGTGGTAAACGCATTACCGTGCAAAACCTCACTGTCATGCGAGTCGACACTAATCTAGATTTGATATTCGTCAAGGGTGCTGTTCCGGGCGTGGACGATGCCCAAGTTCTAATACGTGATGCTAAAAAGAAGCTTGTAACATTGGCCAAGGCACACCAGGCCATCGGTGCATACGAGAAGGTTTTGCCAAAGGGTGTAGATAATCTTCCTTTCCCTGCCGGTACCAAGGCAATGACGCAGGGTCTCCCAACAGTCATCGAGGCTCGTTCCAAGCGTGTCACTAGTCCATTCGTCCCTAGGGAGTAGAATCTCGCTACTCTTATACTTGACACAATCCACCTTTATATCACCCGAGGAGTTGGGGGGGGGGGTGGCTGCCTGTTGCCCCTCGGTTTAAGTTCGCGTGATCCATAGTCGAACAACAACTCATTGATGAAATTGTCCACGCTACGCACTAAGAAGCTTGGAATCTACGATTTCCTTGGTTAATCCCTCCGCCCCATCCCGCATCTCTATCACCTTGCTCACGTCCGCCTGGAGTACAGTGAGTTGCAACCCGTGAACTCAATTCGACTGTCCTGGCACGTACAGTAGTCTGGAAGTCAATCAATGCACTCGCATGCAGTGTCAACATCGAGGTCTCGCAGGTTAGTGGTGCCCAGTTTATCAGGACCAGCGGAAAAGAGGTCCTTCCATCTGTGTGTTTCAGCTCATATGACAGTACAACATATCGGGGCGAGTTATCGGGTAGTTCTACAGATCAAGCATTGATCCCAGAGCTTGAGCAAGAAGCTGGCTGCAATACCTTCAGCGAGTCCTTCGATCGAAATATTGTCAAACTGTTCCATTTCCTCCATGATGAGTTTCGCCTTGTTGATCTTGATGACAAGAGCTGCGCTGCCTTGGCTGCGCCTTGCGAAGCGGAATTTGCGCAACGAATCCTTGAGTTCCTTGGGGATATCTACTGTATGGGACTGTTGGCAGTCACATCCGGTAGACAGGGAAAGACGGCTTATGTTGAGCTCACCATCGTGACAATCGATTAGCAAGTTGGATCTAAATAGCGCCGCTACCAAAAGCAACATAAGCCTGAAATACAAATTTGACATTGATCTGGCATTACTAGAGTAGTGGTACATATAAACCATACGAACAAGAAGACTAGGAGCTCATGCAACCTCGGCAGGGGGTGAGGTCGGAGTCTTCCACCACCAGTTCCAGGCAACGTAACCACAGAGAAAATTGAATACTCCAACAGCAGCAGAACCTGCACCGACAATAGTAAGGAGGGTCCATATGTACCCAATGATGCGATCAAGTATGCGCCCGGTGTACCGCTGGAATGTTGCGAGAGGGTCAGGCGTAGGACTGTACGTAGACGGCAGCTGCAGCATAGGGGGCAGACTTTCCACCTCTGACGCATCGGAACCTTCGGGGGTGTTCGCCACTGGGCGAGGAAGAAATAGCATAGAAATTACAGGTTTCTACAGGATATACAATCATTAGCCACCTGATCAGGTACTACAGTGACCGCTTACGTGGTCCGAGGTGGTGTACGAAGGGATGGAGGTGTACAAAATGTTGTTGATGTTGGAATGTTCGGTCGAGCCTGGCGCATCTGTATATGTGGCATACATTATCCTGTCCGTCCATGATGGTGTGCGTTTCCCACTACACAAAACTTTAGCGAGACGTTGGATGGGGAGTGGAAGGAAGTGGCTTACTTGTACTTGTCGACTTCGCCTAGCTTGTATTTATACGTGCACTTGAATGTCCAAAATGGACCCTCCCTCAACCCCATAAATACTTGGCCATTTCGGCGTGCATTTATAAGCTGGTCGTACTCCTTTAGAGCTTCGCGTGTCTTCTCGTCCATCAACATGGACAATACTTCCTCATAAGGCCGACGACCGCTGGCCGGTGAGGACGGCATTGATACCCGGAAGTTCAGGTCGCCAAAGAAGAAAAGATGCGAGGTCGAATACATGGTAGTGGCCTGCTGACAAGGATCTGAAGGAGCGGGAGAAAACAGGAGAGTACGGACGATGTGATTGTAGTCTGCTATCCGGTGGGCGAGGTTGGGTTCATGAGCAGTCAGATGTGCGCACACGAACCTATTAGGAGATTATGAGACCTTGAACAAATACCTCAAGAGGTTACCCACGTGAAGACCTCGCCGACCTTGGAACCGTGATTTGAAAGACGAAATCGGATGCCCACCGCTCCTTTATTACCCATGTACGCAGGTCCACAGCCTGTCCATTGTGTTTGTATATCGCATACTCGACGCGCGACAGTGTCATCCCTGGCGTAGACCAGCACCGCGACGCCGACGTTGACGGCCTTAGCCACCAGAGAGTATGATTCGTTATTCGGTGCATGGGCCTCTATCTGCGTCCGTATGTGCGCGTCTCTCTCGTTGATTACAGAGTGCGAGAGCCCAGCGACTTTACGAATCATTTAGTGTCTGTACCAAGGCAAGGTCATAGAACGCACGTCCAAGGTGAAGCGGTAACAGTTCTTGAAAGCCAATGGCAACAATGTCGGGTGCCCTGGGATTCTTTGAGAGAAAGGACGATACCTGGAGAGTTGGTGACAACCAGTCCACCAAATCTTGGGGCAAGCCAGCACCACCTTGGAGATTGGTGTTGTAAGACCCAATTTGAATCAACAGCCTTTCTTCCTCGAAGTCTCCCATCTTGATGAGTCGAGCCTCTCAGAGGTTTCTGTCACGTTATATGGTCAATGGTAGCGAGCGAGTCGTGCGAACAACAACTTAGGAGCCAGAACTCGAACGACGACTCAGAGGAGTCTGCCAAGTCTGGCTAGTCGAGACCGCCGGCCATCTGTCACTAAGGCTTATGGCGGAGGCCACATCTCGCTGGCAAAGATACATCCCCTCCTTTTGGACTCTCTTCGCCACCTCAGCACTCATCCGAATCGGCCTAATTCTCTACAGCGAGTGGCATGATGCCCACTCCATCGTGAAATACACCGACGTCGATTACCGCGTCTTCAGCGATGCTACACGGTTTCTGATTCAACCAAACGTTGAGGCAAGCAATGTGGCGATTGGTCCATTGACGAAGCTGCTAGACTTGCATATCGGAAAGTGAAGTGGTTTCTTGGGCAGGCGATGCGTCTGTGTTTACACGTCCATTCCAGTCCATACACCCGTGAAACCTACCGGTATACGCCATTATTGGCGATGTTCTTGTTACCCAACGAACTCTTGCACCCGTCGTATGGAAAATACTTGTTCGCCGTTTGTGACCTTCTCAACGGCGTGCTCATATACCGTATACTAGCGACCGTGATTCTGCCCTGGCTCAATTCCAGATCACCGACACCACATCCAGACACCGCAGAAGTTTTTAAGGATCCAAAGGGGACCTCGCAAAACAGAGCTAGCCTCAAGCACGAGGCTTATGCAGTCTTTCTCGCCGGATCACACCTCTTGAACCCTTTGGTTTTTAGTATATCGACACGTGGATCGTCTGAGTCGCTTCTATGCACTCTGGTTCTCCTCACACTCTATTATGCGCTACATTGTCGATGGGACATGGCTGCCATCATGCTAGGTATCAGCACGCACTGGAAAATATACCCAGTCATCTACGGGGCTAGTTGTGTCGCTTCCATCGCCTCGTACACTTGGCAGGAACCCCAGGGCCCCTTAAATCTATGGAAACTCGTTTGCAAGAAGACTATTCGGTTCGCCATCCTCAGCGCGACTACCTTCTTCGCTTTGGGCAGCCTTTGCTATGCAATGTACGTGTCCACCAATTGAACATCGAGCTATGAATCCAAATAATTGCATCATAGCTGGGGCTACCCGTTTTTGTATGAGGCATTCTTGTATCACGCACGCCGTTTAGACCATCGCCACAATTTTTCCCCATATTTCTATCTCACGTATCTGAGGTATCCAGGAAATATTGCGAGCAAGTCGCTAGCTCTTCCGACATACCATCATCTCCTTCAATCGCCTCTCGCGAGTCTCATCCCTCAGTTGTCCCTTGCTATTGGCACTGGTCTTGTCTTCGGTAGACGGCCAATGGACCTTCCATTCGCATGGTTTGTCCAAACATACACGTTTGTGCTGTTCAATCGTGTGTGTACATCCCAGTATTTCTTGTGGTACACCCTCTTCCTCCCCTTACTTGCCCCGAGAATTCGATTCTCGTGGCTTTGTTGCGCTGTCTGGGTCGGCACGCAAGCTCTGTGGCTTATGGAGGCATACAAACTAGAGTTTATGGGCAATGATGTGTATTTCGGGCTCTGGCTGAGGAGTCTGGTATATCTCGCTGGTCACGCGTGGGTACTTGGGAGTATCATGGAAGGATACGCTGCAGGTGTGATGTAGACTCCTTGCAAGTAGTAACTCGAGTAATATTATTTTCAATCATCTATAGAGGGGTCGGTAAAAGTCTGAGGAAAAGGGGGGGAATCCGACAGGAGGACATAGATTGAAGAGGAGAAAATCGAGCAGCAGTGCTCACAACTGAGTATCATAGGATTAACGATATCCCTCCCCTCCTACACGTCAGCCATGCCTCATATCTGTGGGCAGATTAGACAATGGTACAGAAAAATATCAGCGAAAGCTTACATATTGAGAAAGCCATCGGAAGCCTGGTAACGAAAGAAGGTAAGTACATAGGGGTAGTAATTTCAGTAGAGCCTTACCCTCTCCATACCCTTGCCTTTGGACGACCGAACACATGAAGATCTCGATAGGCCTGATGTCGTTCAATGGCACTTTACCCTGCGGTAGTTTAACAACATAGTATTACTAGAATAACATGGAATAAAACCATACCTTGCCAGTTGTCTGGTAGAGACCCAGGTGATGCCTAAGCTCCTCTTCACTCACGGCGCCAATTGCGTCTATCTTGTTACCGAGGACTAAGAAAGGTACCTTTGCAAGCTCCTCGATTGAAAGGAGTGCATCCAGTTCAGCTTTAGACTCGGCAAAGCGTTCATAGTCGGCGGAGTCGACCAAGAAGACAATGCCGTCTACCTCGGGGAAGTAATCTCTCCAGAGACGACGAGCTGTGATTGTCCAAATTAGGTGTCTCACCCGGCAAACGAGCAATTGAGTCAATACACACCCTGTTGGTGTCCTCCGAGATCGTAAGTGGTGAACTTGACATTCCCGATAGCCAGTTCCTCCGACGCTAGTTGAGGAAAATGAGCGCGGTGAATTCAAGTACGGGGAGGGGAGGTGGTTACTTGGGTGAAGAGTGGGCTGGAGGGTTGCCAGTCTGTCGTTCTTCAGCATGTGCAGGAGGGTCTTCCAAGGACATAACCTAAGCACGCCGGGATTTGCAAGGGTTAAGGGGGCTCACCGTCTTTCCGGCATTGTCAAGCCCAAGGAAGAGGATTTTGGCATTCTTGTGCATTAAGCCTGAATGAAGTATCACTGAATTTGGGAGTCCCATGTACAAACACCCAACATACCCAGCTGGGCAAGGATATCCCAGAACCAGTTGATGATGAACATGGTCGTTGACGTCGAGGAAACAAGCGAGGAGCAAACTTGGTTGGCGTGTCCCGTGACGTGACCTTACCGTTACATTCGCTGTCACGTCACGACATCTGAGCGAAGTACGAGTTCAAAAAAATTCAGTTGTGCGGTGAAGTTCATGATGGAATTCGACAGTGTATATCACGGAAAGAGAACAGGAAATACAAGGGTATAGTAAAAGTAATTCGTACTTGACCGCGTCGGAGAAAGCCACAGATATGTAGGAAAGGTCTGACGCTCACTACACCATACGTCCTCAGTGAAGAGGAGGTGCGTATGCTCTAGTCCAAACCGACATTCTTCTCCGCATACCAAATCGCCATCGTCCTACCTGAAAATCTGGTCGGACGGGCACTGTCTAAAGGATGCATTGAGGGAACTTCGGACAAGCAGCTGCCTTATTTATAACGATTCAATGTATTTGGCCATATTTACACTAAATAACACAGCAGATGCTGAGGAATATGTACCGTAGTGTCTATAAAAAATCAACTTACATTGAGAGCTCACCTAACCAATTCTTCAGACCAGCAAGCCCATCTTCACCTTCGCCTTTCTCTTCCCCAATCGTCTCTCCAACCTTGACCCACGTTGCTGCAAAATCAATATCACCGCCCTCCCACTCAGAACACTTGAACGTGCCATCAGCAGGTCCACTACAGTCCAATCCATCCATCTCTGCAGTCTCACCCTCTGCACCCAAACTCTCAATACCGACACCACCTGCCTGTGATGCTCTCCTCTTCTCCAACTCGCGTTCCAGGATGGCTCGCACTCGCGAGATAGCGATGTCACCCACTGAACCTGTCGCGGCACTTTTCTTCAAGAGGTCTGTCTTATGCGCAAGAATGAGGAGCGGTGGTGTAGGATGCGAAGGGGGCAGGGATGTAATGGCATGCAAAACCTGATGCAAGTGCCTTTGCAACGTGAGGACGATGAACCAAGAGAATGAATGAGAACATACTCTGCAATGGCTTGACCATTGCGTGAAATCGTACTTGCATCAACGACGAATACGACGGCTTTTGCCACTCCTATGTGATCACGGAACTGGTCCCTAATTCGGGGATGTCCAGGTACATCCACAACCCGTAAAGTTTTCGAGGCTGATAGGGCTACAATAGTCGAGTTCGTCTGTAATGACATATGCGATGGCAGAGTCTGATTGTATGCAAGCTGATCTTCTACACCATCAGCGGCATTCCAGCAAAGAAGGGTGGCAAAACTGACAGTTGAGAAGATGGCCGTTTTGCCGGAGTCAGGATATCCGACTAGCAACAACGAATCTTGTCGTGAATTAGTCCTTTTCTTCATTAATGTCAAGCCTGTGAGGGCCCGGTCAATCTACCATAAATACATGGGCAATTGAAAGCATCGAACCTAGGAAAAGGAACGCAGCAGCCACAAGTGAAACAAAGGCAATCCCAGATGTTGAAAGGCTGCCAATGAACGGAACGACTTCTGGTGTAAACTGGACCGCGGGATCTGATCCGTTCTTCTCCATGGTGAGCTGAGGCGAAAAAATATTTGCAAGAGTATGTATTTATTCGACGTTGAAACGTTGACCTCATGAATTTGGTCTTGTTAGGATCAGAGGCTCGGTCAATACACGTAAACAACCAATTATCACAGGATCCAACCCTACCCAACCACGTAGTATACATATGTATTATCAGAGTGCCCTCTGCCGCTCGCGCAATGTAACAAGTAAACCGGTCAGCTGTATGACATTCATTATTTGTGAGAATTGCATTCTCATAGTATTCTCCTGCACGTCAATGGGCCAAGACAAAAAGGCATCTATGGCCTCCGCATTTGTAAGTCCCATATCGATGAAGTGCGATTGAAAGTCCAAAAGATTGGGGCGAACAGACACGAGAAAATCGACGAGAGGGTCGGGGGGACTGACACAGTCGCTTTCGCATTCAACAATAGCTGTTGCAGAGTTGTCACTCTGTGATAGTTGAGATTCGTTGTCTCTGTCGCAAACCGATTCACAAGGTGTGGAGGCACGATTTTCACGTTTGAATGTTCTTTGAACGTACATCGATGGAGGCTCACGGAAATTCGACAACCGTAAGGACCGCTGAGGTGGACAAAGTCACTCCAAGAACAGATCAAGTACTTGAAGTCTTACTCTGTCAGGACGCCTATTCTCACCCATGCAGTTCCGTCTGAATCGGCCAGTGGTTCTCACCTGGTCAAGCAACTTCAGATGTGGTCATTGCAGTCCCACAACGAGTCAAAAATACCTCAGAATACCGAACCCATATCGGATCCGGACACCGAACAAAACGCTTGCGGTACCCATAACGACGATTCAGATATCTGTTCTGTCGTATCCGACCCACTAGATATATTTCCAAGTAGGCCATCACAGGCCACGATTCCTCATATCTTTTAGAAATGCTGGGTTCGCGGTCATGGACCTTCTATTCGTTAGAACGAGAACAGAGGATGTTTCCCAACGACTTACCATCTTCATAAAACGTTCAAGAGCATTGACATCCTGCTCCTCTGGTCGTCGATCGCAGTTAAGATGCATATTTGCCGAGGATATCACGATGCGCTGGAAATTATATGGTGAATCAGAGGAAAGGACCGAGTATCAAGCACCAACTCTAAATTCGAAAAAACGACCCGGATCCATAGCTGTCTCGCGGGATAAATCTGCTACAAGACGTATCTGATACCAAGGCATGAGGAAAGGGTCCTTGTTGTTCATGGTGGCTGGCAGCGATTGGGGAAGTGGAAAAATAATGGTCTCGTCCGACAAAAGGACCTGGATTCCAGAAGCCACCTTATAAAGCGGAGCACTACACGCGAAATTTGAGATCCAGACGCCTATCGATGAGGTATAGTACAGATTTGAGTAGGTGATCGAGAGCCACAGATAGTGATATAGTAGAGGGTTAACAAAACCGGTCACTTAAAACGCAGGTGGGAAGATCATTCATCAACATATCTGCAACAACATACCTCTTCAGCTTGGCACGACGGTCCAATAGTGCTTCTGCCAACCGCCCATCTTTACGGGCACGTTTCAGCTAGATCACAACATGAGTTACCTGTCAGCGATGAAAGGAAAGTCGGACCCACTTCCTTCTTGTCATCTTTGGAAACGATAGAACGACCAGCACCCCACGCCTGATGTACGCGGCTGTGACAGACGGATGGTCAGCTCAACAGAAATAACCCTGGGTCAAATGGTGCATACTTGGTTCCGGCCTCATCGATAACTGTCAATTCTGTGACAGCTTCCCGTTTCTTCTTTTCTTCATGGGCTTCCTTCTTGTATTTGCTCTGGATTTTTACCCAAAATCGCTCCCTGAACCCGATTTCTTCGCTGTCACCCCGTAACTGCAAGGTGCCCCCAGCAACCTCATCGACGCTCAGATAGTTTTCGTAGACATTCTGGAACGCGACCATGCCATCAGGCAGAAGGACAGGGGTCCATTCCTCCTCTGGCCCACGGGCCTCCCGGTCTGCCGACACGAGGCCGTGCTTGTCACAGGACATAAACTTGCCTTCCCCGGTGCCCGTGCGGAGGTTGATGGTGGGAGAACCAGCGACACGCGTCACAACCCAGACCTGGGAGACCTCCGTCGGGACGCGATCCAGCAAAGGCGAGGAGTCCTTATCAAGTGAGTGCAAGATTATCCGATTGCGCGTGGCGTCGAAATTCACAGAGATGGGACTAGGGTCGGAGGGGTGCACAACGAATGTTGGCCCGCGAATCTCCGTTGCGTGTTCTGGCATGACCCAGGTGTCAGGTTCCTCTTCGTCCTCCATACGGCCCTGCTTAGCTGGGGCGCCGTCGCCGTCGTCGCCATCGTCGTCTCTCTTACGCTTCTTCTTTGTCTTTTCTCCCTTGAATTTGAGCTTTGTCGAACGCACCTTGTCCATGACTTAGAGACTCGGTAGTAATTGGGACCGCTGCACAGCACTGACGTTGTCCGGCAAGTGCCGGGGTACAAACTTTGAACCAAACAACTCGCTGTACACACGACATCCAAAACCCGCCGCCATCGTCCAAGACGTCTTCAAGCTCAAGATGAAGTTCAACCCCGGTTAGTGCTTGCCCCATTCCATGCTGGTGTCCGAGGAACCTGTTCTTTCCATTGAGTTGGCCCGTTTGTCGTTGAATCTACTGGATGGCTAGCCTGTTATTTGGATGTCCCGTGGTCAGTAATGTGTTGTGCTAATAACGATGGTGTGTTCAACAGACGTTTCCTCCTCGCGGCGCAAGTCCCGCAAGGCCCACTTCAGCGCCCCTTCTTCCGTCCGGCGCAAGATCATGTCGTCACCTTTGTCCAAGGAGCTTCGGGGAAAGTACAACGTATGTTGGTGCGCACAATGTCTGTCTTTGTGACTTAGTATTTGCCGTAGGCGCGGTCACTACCAATCCGAAAAGATGACGAAGTAAGGATTGTGCGGGGGAAGTACAAGGGCCGTGAGGGCAAAGTTACGCAGGTGTATCGTAAGAAATGGGTCATCCACGTCGATCGCGTACAGCGCGACAAATCAAATGGCGCATCAGTACCCATTGGTGTACACCCCAGCAAAGTCGTCATTACCACCATCAAGCTTGACAAGGACAGGTGTGTCTAGCGGAATAACTTTACTGTCTTCACAATCTCATAGGATATGCTCGACAGGCGAGCAATCTTGGACAGGAAGGATAGAAAGAAGAACGTACAACCGTCCGGCGACGTGGAAATGGTCGATGTGCGTACCGCCTCCCAAATTACTCCGCAAATCCATTGACATTATCGTGGTAGTAAAACTGCCATGGCGCACCGTCCCTTTCACCATTCCCACACGTTGCCTAAAATCACCATGTATCTATGCGTCATTCCGCACATGATATGCATCATGACCTGCCTACTGATTTGACATGTCGTGTGAGTGAGAAGACGAAATTATTGAGCGATGCAGTAAATGTGAATACAAAACGGATCGTGATGGTATCAAAGCAAATGAGAAACCCAGCCTTCAGAAGATGATATCCTGGTCCTTGGTGCTCAGAAGATCTACTGTGGGTTCCTCTGAAAACACTGTCGGAGGTTCTTCTTCGGGTTCCTCTTCACTTCCTTCGTCCAGCTCTTCACTCTCGTCTTCGCCATCATCCTGTAGGGGCTGCCTTTCAGACAGTGCTTCCTCCTCTATGCCACCTGCTTGTGCCATAATTTGCTCTTCCTCAGCAACCTGTACTTCGTTAGCCCGTTCTTCCGTCGTCGGCGTTTCGACAGTAACTTGTTCTTCGCTTTGTTCTTCATCAGACAGGTCAGCAGCTCCATCTGCAGTCTCTGCACCAACGTGTGCGTCTTCTGCATCTGCACTAACATGCACTTCTTCTGCCTCTGCACTGGCAGGCTCTTCTGCAGCCTCAGCATTGATGTGCCCTTCTTCTGCCTTTGCACTGGTAGGCTCTTCCGCAGGCTCCTCTTCAACCTCGGCATTGCCGTGCCCTTCTCCTCGCTCTGTACTGGCAGGTTCTTCCGCAGGTTCTTCTGCAACCTCAGCATTGATGTGCCCTTCTTCTGCCTCTGAACTGGCAGGCTCTTCCGCAGGCTCCTCTGCAGCCTCGGCATTGCCGTGCCCTTCTCCTGCCTCTGTACTGGCAGGCTTTTCCGCAGCCTCCTCTGCAGCCTCGGCATCGACGTGCCCTTCTTCTGCCTCTGCGCCGGTATGCACTTCACCGATTTCTTCCGCTTCCCCCGCATGAGCATGTTCTGCGCCAACTTCTTCCGCACCCTCTATAGCGGCATGCTCTCCGCCAACTTTTTCTGCTCCATCCGCACTGACTTCTTCCAGTACCTCCGCAGTGGCGTGTTCTCCCTCAACTTGGTCCCCACCAGCAGGCCCCTCGACATCGGCCTCAGTCGCACCCTCGACAATTGTGTCTTTGGCTTCTACAGCTACCAGCGAGCTGGCATCTTTGGCATCACCTTTAGTGGCAGTGTGTTCATCGTCAGCAGGCCCTTCAGTCGGTTTCATTTCACCAGTATCTTTAGGGTGTTCCAAGGTGTCTTTGACTTCTTGCTGTACTTTGGTAGCCGCCTTCTTAGCGGCAGCATTCTTCTTTGCCCTAGCGGCGGCCTTCTTTCGCGCAACATCAGCAGCGTCTCTCTTTTTCTTGCCCTGAACTTTCTTCAGTCTACCGATGTCGTGAATCACCGCCTTCGATCAGTTATAGTAGTCGGCTTACCTGAAGAATTCTTCGCGATCCATTTCATCCAGTTCACTTATGATATACTTGATAGTATTGTCCAGTCTTGGAATGATGATATGCTCGATAGCATTTACTCGTCGATTGGTGGCTCGGATAACCTCATCGAGGATAGTGAATGCAGTCTGTAAGGAAGCGAGCTCGACAAGGGTCTCCAGAGCCTTAGCGTAAACTTCCTTGGCACGTTGGACTTGTTGACCACCACGTCCAAGGCCCGTGAGGTTGAAATCTGACCGGAGATGTGAAATGGCACCCGGACGGGCTATGCTTTAAGCCTACCTGAACCGGGAGTACGATCGACCGCAAAAGCGGGAAGCAAGACACCGGAGACATTCTCCTGTGTTGCCTTCACCCGGAAGGTGGCTAGTTTGGCCTGTTCTTGTACGAGGTACGCGATATCACCTGTTGCATATGTGACCTCGGCCATGGAGAAGGATGCGAGCTGCATCACGCGCCCCATCTTGCGCTTCGCCTGTGTGAACGAAAGTCGGACATCTGTCTGACTGATCCATGCTATCAGCTACGCACTTCATCTACCTTCTTCAGGATTGCGCGAAATCTTGTGGTCAGCGCGTCGCGCTTCTTCGCCAGGAGGGAGTGCCCGGTCTCTGCTCCTTTCAAACGGAGCTTCATATTGGTGAGGGCCATGCGCGTTGCAAAGACATTTTCGCGGGGACCTGAGCCAGACATGATGGCAAGGTAGATGGAGTGGACGGACGCAGCAAGAACCGAGTACGCTGGGGTTCGTGATCAGCGTCAGGCGAGAGCGAATCTTCCAAGCCGGGATAGCTCAGCTGGGAGAGCAACAGACTGAAGACCCGTTGGAATCTGGAGGTCCCGTGTTCAATCCACGGTCCTGGCATTTTTTATTTTGCTGCACTCCCGGTACTGTGTAGCATTTACCTTCCGATGGTGCATTCGAACGGTGACTAAAGTACTAATGACTGCTTATTCCAGATTATTTATCTTGCTTGTACATAGTCGTCAATCTTCAGCAGCAAGCCAACCGTCTCCGTCGACAGCTCTATCGCACTCGTCGACACGAGTAGCGGTTGGACAACGTCTTCCTCCAATATGTTTGATATGAGACCCTAAAGAAACATTAACCTTTATCCTCTTGTCTTGCGATATATGAACTTACCGTGCGGACATTGATTCCTGCGTTGCGGTCTCCCAGTGCGTGTCGATTACGCAATTCCGTCAAAATTTGAATGGGGTTTAATCCTGCGTTCTCTGCCAATGTGATCGGGATAACTTCCAGGGCATCAGCATATGCTTGGAAACAATAAGCTTCCATCCCCTTCAGCGACTGCGCGTACTGGGACAGCATCCGCGAAACGTGAATCTCAGGAGCGCCTCCACCACAGATAAGTGCTCTGTGGAAGGTTCAGTTGCACACAAGCCGTCGAGTATGGAACTAATTACCTCTTTTTAACGAGACACCGGACCACACAGAGGGCGTCATGTAGACTCCGCTCGCACTCCTCGACGACAAGGTTGTTTGAGCCCATGGCAAGGATGCTGACCGTGCGCCCTGGGTTCTTGACACCGGTTATTTTCACAACCTTCACCCCAGAGTGGGGCGCCTCTTCAACCAAATCCGCATAGCCCAGTTTGTCCTCCGTAAAGGCGTCAATATCGGCGATGGGCTTGCACCCGAGACTCTTCGACAAAAATTGTATTTCGTCACGCTCTACGTCCTTGACGGCCATGATGTTAAGACGTTTAAGGAAGCTCAGCGATGTGTCGTCAACTGCGTCACGCAAGATGGACTTTTGGATGAGAACAACATTGCAATTCGCCTTTTTGATTTTCTTGCAAATGTTGAGGAGATACTGGCGACCTTCCTTGATAACTTTGTCCATTTGTCTGTAGTCGTTGATGACAACCGTATTGTCCATCTGGCGGCCCTGAGTCAATCTTAGAGTGACACAGAAAATGGACTTACATCGGGCTTCGGTGCGGACAGTTGGAATTGAACAATGGCAATTTTAGCTTTTTCCACCCGCGTTGGACCACCTGCCGAAACGATAACATTCTGGTTCAAGACCACGCCATCCACTAGTTCAGTATCTTCAATGGTGCCGCCAACTTTCTTCACCACTCGGATGTCGCGTAAATCGACACTAGACGACTCCGGAGTCACCAGTCGGGTGACAGCAGAAACAGCAATTGGAGCGAGAATGGAAGAATACTGGGAGACAATCTTTCAAGCATTCAAGTTAGGCTTAAGTCATATCACCTGACATTTACGAACCTTGGAATTCAATGACGTGCTGGCTGCGTGAAGGAGGCTGGTCTTATCGCTAAGGTCAATTGGGACCGAGATTTCCGTCAGATATTGCACGGCTTTGACAGATGCCTTGAGGAAGGCTTCGGCGACGATTGTAGGATGCATGCCTTTCTGGAGCATCTTTTCCGCTGCTCCAAGGAGACTACCAGCTAGCACGACTACCGAAGTCGTTCCGTCACCTGCTTCGACATCTTGAGCGGCTGAAAGATCGACAAGCTAATCAAATAGCCTCGCTAAGCGTGTCGTGCAGGAAGGTGCGAGTGACCCTACCATCTTGGCCGCGGGATGGAGTGCTTGTATACTTTTAAGAATCGTGGCGCCATCGTTCGTGATAATGACTTCTCCTTTTGCTGTTTGAATCTGGGCGTAAGACCAGCATAAACGTCCGGGATAAGTATGAGATCGCTGTGATAAAATACCATCTTGTCCATTCCTCGTGGACCCAAAGATGTCCGGACGGCATCACTGATAGCTGTATGAAAGCCATTGAGCCAGACAAAATCTGGTTCATATGAAGAAATAAACCTTTGGCGGCGACCAGGTTGGACATCCGGATTTCCATCGGCTTGCCCTGTGTGCATGTTAGTGGACGATGTATTGTAGATGGTACCGAGACAGCCATGCCTTGTCATTGAAGGCGGCATTCGATCCACCGCGAGCGGTCGGTGCAGCTGCTGGAGCAGCTTTCGAGGCCATTTGCGTGTTTTGCGAGATTATCAGTGATGAGTCGAGGAAAGTCTTTGGCCCCCGTATGGCTTCCTAATCCGGACAGCTTTGCGTACGCCATCTTACATCTTATTCTCTTACCACAACTTACGATGGATTTCGTGAGTATAGTCATGTATAGTTTACTACCGCGCTGACATTGGACGTCAGGGTGGACTGGGCGGCGGTCCAGGTGGTCTGTTCGCTCAATTGGCACAGTACGCATTTAGACTACAGCAGGATCTGGCCATTGATCTCCATCTCACAGGGGTTTTGGTGGCCCAATGGGACACCGTTTAGGTCGCCCTTCCCCGAGAGCATTCGATGAGTACCTAAGAGCGTACAGTGTGGCCATGCTTCCTGGTCGGGAACGTGAAAACCTCTCTTATGGTGGAAAGAGTACGTGTCCTGCGATCATTGCCCACGACAGACTAACAATCGATCTACTTCTCAAGTCGTCATGCCACCATCTGCGTTGGCGCATCTAACGAGTTTGGACCTTGAATCCCCTTGGATGTTCCAGCTCCGCAATCCCTCAAATTCGGCAGCATCCACTCATGCTGGCGTCTTAGAATTCATCGCCGAAGAAGGCGTTGTCCATCTACCGTACTGGATGATGAAAACTTTACGACTAGAGGAGGGTGACCCTATACGAATCACCGGAACAGAACTTCCCAAGGGCAAATTCGTCAAACTCCAAGCGCAGACAGTTCATTTTCTTGAAATATCCGATCCGAAGGCCGTGTATGTTGCCCTTACATGTGGCCCTCCTACAGTGCTGATTGTGCGGCAGCTTGGAACAAGCACTCCGCAACTTTTCGGCCCTTACTCAAGGTGATATAATCGAAATACACTACAACTCCATGGTCTTTGGTTTCTTGGTAATGGAAACGGTTCCAGGGGGCGCTGGGATATGTGTCCTTGACACAGACCTTGAAGTCGATTTCGCACCGCCTGTTGGATACGTGGAACCAGAACGTCCTAAGGCCCTGCCCCCGTCAACAATGGCCTCCAAGTTAAACATCGACTTGAATTCGTCATCTCCTGGCTCCTCCCGGCCATCATCGTCCCTTGCCGGAGGATTTGTTACCGGTGGTGCCCCCACTGTAAGTAAGGGAGGCGACCACTGGGAAAGTTTCAAAGGCAAAGGCGAAACTTTATCGGGCAGAAAGACGAAGGGCAAGGGCATTAGCCACCGTGGGGTGGAGCAAGTGTCCGAGGGAAGTAAGATTATACGCACAGAGTACGTGTCCTTTTCAATCGAGATCATCACCCATTCATGTATAGCAGACGCAAGGTTGTTACAAGTGACTCCCTGGAAGCCGACGGCAAAGTCCCCGCTGCATTGAACCTTCCGTTTGGAAAATTGTTCTTTGGTTTCAAGGCTGTTCCATACAATCCCCCCGAACCTGCTGTTCAGTCACCCACTGATTCATCTGGGCAACCGGTAAGTACTACATCCACACCGACCCGTCACCGTTCACTCAATTTGTCCTATAGGCCACATTCTTTGGGTCTGGAAACGTGCTCAACGGACGATCCGCTCCGACCAGCTCAGTCAGCCCGTCGGCAAAGGGCAAGGAAAAGGCCAAGCCACCGTCACAATCTGAAGCCAGCACCAAATCCTGGGGCACAGGGCAGACTCTGGAATCCCGCTCGCAACCGCGCTTTCCTCCGAGCTTTAGAGCACATGAACTTGGATCGGGTGTGTTGATGTCACAGTCACATCAACCCAGGCAGCCAAGGCGACGTAGCCCAACTCCCGACTGGGGCGTTGATGATGATGAGATCATCGCGATTGATAGTGATTGAAACCGCTGACCATAAAATGAATGGAATGCGAGTATGTGCGGCAAGTTTGTATTGATAGTTAGATCCTTGATGTACAAGAAATTCAAGAAAATGGACTAAATGGCCTATGTCATAACTACTCCGATACCTCTTCCCGCGTCGACCCCACCAATTGCCTGTACACCTGCCAGAGGTGCTGTCCTCCAATTGTACATATAGAAATTAAGCAAGCCATCACCTGCCCCAAACTGAATTCACGTGTATCAGTAACTGCGCCGCAACGTAGTATGAAGAACCAACCTTCAGATCGTCTAAGAAGCTCATGTTGTCCATCAGAGTGACGGCATTAAACACATCAAACTTGGCTTGCTTTGCGATGATAAGTGCATCACCAATAAGCTGGACCAGGTGTTGTTTTAACTTTCCAGACTCATCAGCACCTGGCTCAAATGCAGCCTCGCTCGAGTAATAGAAAAGATAGGCAGCCTGAAGGATGTTGTGCTTGGGGTGATTGATTACTGTCGAAGGCAGCGAGTAGAACGAGAAGAAGTCTGTGATGCGATGTGTCTTGAGGTCCTATGATAGAATATTTTGTGGAATCCATTGTGCAGCAGCCTACAGAGTTGGTTACGTACCTCAACGACATAAGCCCACAACACTTGTTTCGGTCGCCTATGGGCCTCGGAGGGTTGTGACAGATCCCCTCTCCCAGTCAGGAATGTATGCTGAATTTCCTCGACCGACATTATTTGTGACATGCCAAACCGTTCCATGTATCGCGCGAATAAGTCTGCTACTTCAGGTATATCTCTCGACTCCATTTCTCGAAGGCCGGGTAAGTGTGGAGTAGTATCAAGCGTATGCACACGAATCATCCGTGCGAGAGTCATGTTGCGAGGAACGAAAGTGAACTTGATGTCGACGAGCTTCGGGATGTTCAATGTACGGTGGTAATACCTGGATAATTGATCAGAAAAAGGGAGAGCAAAACTACCTTTAACTTACCGGCAAGTTGATACTGGCGTAGGCAGGACCACGCCAGCAGTGTATACTGCTTGAGCTATTCCCTGCAGGTGCACTTGGCGCGTAACCTCCTTTATGAGCACAGGTGCTAGTCGCTTGGAGCGCAGTTTTTTATGCACACACAGAAAGTTTATCTCGCTCGCACGAAATACGCTGCATGAGGACTGTTAAGGACAGCCCCAGAAGGAATCTGGAAAGCACTAACTTCCCACGAACACGGAGAGTAATGGGGACACCAGATATGAATGCGACCAGCTTCTTGTTTGTAGAAACACGTACACCCACGTGCCATTCCTTGTAATAGCCAGGTGGCTTGAGTGCCCTGTATTATCGCAATTACTAAGAAGCCGATTCATCATCAATGAGACGATGCGTACCACTCCAGGAATTCAGCGCTGTATTGAAAGCGGAAGGCGGCTTCGTCGTCTTCGACATAGTTCAGCGATAATAAGTCGTACACTTCCTTGATCTACATCTCGGATAAGCAACGCCATCAGTGATCCCAACAAGAAGCAAACCTGTTTGGGGTCATTGATGTCAAGGATACACCACTCGAAATCCTTCGGTAATGGGTATGGCTCCTGTCGGACGTCCTCGATTGCCTTAGTGGGTTCAATGAAACCGTCCTCCGTCGGGGGGGCTTCGCCTGCAGAGGTCAGGGTAATGTATAATGATGAGTTTTGTGCATATCCTACCCAGCTGAGGAACCGGCTGCGTTTCCCAAAACTATTGCTGCATGTCAATGGGAGGAAAGAAGATGTCCGCCACATGCACATACTTTATGTTCACCCATGGCCTTCTTGCCCCGCCCACCAACACCTGTCTTCCCTTTGAGTACGTCCATAATTTTCAGCTGCTCCAATGCCATCCTGATGGACTCGGGATCTGCTGGGGTAGAATCCGTGCCTTGCTCAGCCTTTACCTGCTCTGCGACATGGTTGACGATTGATTGGGGTATCTCATTTCCGCGTAAAGCGTTTAAAGCTTTGGAAATCTTAGATCGTTTCTTGTTCTTGCGCTTCGAAGATGAGGCCTGCGATGCCTCGGGTGCAGCATCGTGATCTCCGGTTCCCTGTTGGTGTTCTACTTCAGAACCAGATGAGTTGTCTTCCGGGTTGATATCCTGTGCGGCAGCATGCATTGAAGCTTTCTGGGAAGAGGCCGACATGATGGAAACCGTGTAAGCCAAATCGCTGTGGAATACGAGTGCTTCTGGCAAACCTAAGAAACAGGATCTGCGAGGCTTACATCAGCGAAAGCCCCTATTCCAATACATGCATTGCCCATAGGACTACGGGAATAATACTATACATACAAGTGCACCATGAATGTATGGCCTGCAAGACTTAACATCAAAGATACTGTCATGCAGCTACTTGAACAGTGCGGCGTCGCTTTTTCACCCGCTCGCCGAGGCTGGTGCCATCACCGACAATATACGTCAAGTCAGTTGCAGCGCCGCGACTCGCCTCTTTTCCGGGCCGCTTCCTCGCTGCGGAGGTAGTAGAAGTCCCCTTGGGGGAGGATATCGACTTGCGCTCATTCGCATCATCCAGACCATATGTCGAGAACATTCTGAGATCGGACGTGAACAAGATCTACTGGGTCATTAAGCATTTCTTCGCTGACCGTGTCATATGCTACACGTACAGAATGGGCCCAGCCAGCATACTTTCCCCAAATGCCACCTAGTCTATCACTGATTTCGTTGTAAAGCTTTGGTGTCATCGTCCCTTTTCCTTTCGAGCCAGAGAGGCCAGGCAAGTGATAATGCTTCACCGCAATCTGATGTACATGGGTGTCAACAGGGATGACTTCGTTCTGTTTCATGACACGTCAGGTAACCCTCTTAGCAGATCAGAAACGGACACGCCTTGTTCAAACTCATAAGTAGGACGCAGTCAGCAACTTTGCGCCCGACCCCTGAAAGTTTGAGTAACTCCTCCCTGGCCTTCGCTGTGTCTTCATTCCTGAGTGTCAATAGCCATCTCACAGGCGCCTCTATGGTCTCTTGCACAGTAGCGGAGCTGTGTCTGTCCACAAGCATTCTTGCGGTGCGCTGTATGAAGTCAGCACGATATCCGAACCCTAACGATCGTAATTCTGATGCAACATCCGAAGCAGCAAGTGCACTGGGTGGCGGGAAGGGATGGTATGAAATTGCCTCGAGTGGGGAATGCGAAGCCGTGTAGGGGGACGGCAGCGACACCAGCGGGGATGAGTAATTCTTGCAAAGTGCATGAACCATATTTGTTATTCGGACAATGTTGTTATTAGAAGAGCATATAAACCTGACAGTTGGTGGTAGCATCCGAGGAGGAAAGCTACTTGGAAACTTGGGCTACTCACGATATGAGATTCTCCCATGGATCTTGGCGCAATATTCGTATGCCAAAAAAGCGGGATCGTAGTCTGTGAAGGACGGGGTCCCGTTCGCTCCAGTCATCGTACAACTGGAGGAGATCGATGTCAAGTTGGAAATAGTCTTTGATCCAAATCAGCGTTTCAGCCTCTCGAAGAGCAGACTCTGCAGGAGGAATATCGTTTCTGGGGAACACGGAACGGTAGAATAACGTGTCGGGACATTGTCTTAAGCAAATCACTCGGTCTCGTAGACACAACCGGTATTCTTGGGTGGGGACGGCATTTTCGTGAGTGAGGTCGACTGTCAGGGGATAAGAAGACCACCGGAAAGACTGCCCGCAAGTCAATACCGCCGCTAGAGAGAGCTGCGCTATTGGTAGAGAGAGAGAGCGAAAACCAGCCGGGGCGGGAGTGGCCATGTGCAAAATAAACGACCCTGGTTTACATAGTCTTTCATCTTGTCTCCGTCAATGATCTATCGGGAAACACCAAATTACTAGCCAGTCGTTGATGCCTTCAGAGACGTTTCTTCCAAGAATTCACTCCGTCTTTTATGCTGTCTTTGATGTCAAGCAGGGGCCCAAGATTGTGTACCAAGTACCAGAGGCCCTAATCGCTACGTCTCCATCCGGATTTACCAGCTTATCTGTCTCGTCGTCCCCGAAGCCCTCCACACCCATTCCATTGGAAGGAGAGGTTCCGTTGTCCCGTCAGTCGAGCTCTTCCCTGATATCCATAGGTGGCCGGCGCCCAAACTCGAGACAGGTCTCCTCTCCGCCACATCGCTCCACTTCTTCCGCCCGAGTCCTGTTCGACTTCGACGACATTTCCAAGTACGTGATACCGCCCGACGCTCTTTGCGGTCGTCTCGTCATTTGTGCTACACGTAGCCATCGTATCATCGGATTCCCTGTATCTATCTCAGGATCCAAGTATGAACGATATTACTTCAGATTCAACCTTTGCTTCGTATTCGAACGCTCTGCGGATCTCAGCTGCTACAAGCCAATCGTTCGAAAAGTCAGCCGTGTTTTGGCAGCCTGCGAGGTGCGACGCTTAGCTCGAACCCTAGCTTTCTGTGCTACCCTGGCTTAAGAGTATAACAGGAAGAATCAATGTTTTTGTCTCGTTCTTCCCATGAGATATGTGCCATTCTCGAGCAGCTTTACGAAGACTTGAACTCGTACTCAGAAACCTCTATCCCGATCGATGAGTTCAACTCTATCGAACTTAAAATATTTCCCTTCTACCCAAATCCTCCACCAGTCAAAGATTGGCAAGTTCCAGTCGCGTTAATCAACCTCAATGATCGAATGGACGATAACTGGGACCTCACCATGAAGAAGGTAAAGAAGGGCCCAGCCTAGTCATCATTCACCTATGACCATTGTTTGTAAGGTCTGCGAACATATCAACGGCGTGAATCATGTTCGTCGCATAGCACAGCTGGCGGACTGCGATCTCGAGTTGACGCGACAGGCAATCGCACACCTTCTGTGAGTCTGACGCCAGTTCTCCAAAGCTCATTCTTGATACCTTCTGGAGTTATTATCAAGTAATCATGACGGTGGATATTTTCCAGTACTCGAACATGTACACTCTGAGGAAGAGTGTCCAATGGCTCGCGGATGAACCCCACGTCAAAGATGAATGTGGGCCATATGTGACAAAGCCTGGTAACTCACTTCGCCATTTTGGTTGCATCTGCCTGAGTTCTTCCAGGAAAGTCGATTCCAGACTGGCCGAGACTTTTACACCTGTACTCGAGATTCAAACCAGGAAAGACGATATTTGAGTGGATGGAAAGCTACGGTATACATGACCTAGGCATCGATGTACGGCGGTTCACTAGTTTCGGCGTAATCAAGGTATGTAGAAATAAGTTATCTTACTGGTCCATGCGCAACCTTCTCCTTAGGGTTTCTTGCGCAGGGTTCATCGTTATCCAGTTCTCCTTCCACCGGACGTCTCACCATTAAACAATAGGCGACGCCAGAGTATCTCAAGTACTTCTCCGCAGTTGAAGACGCATACACAACCAAGTCCAACGTCAACATCTACTGAGCCATCCAGGATCATCAGAGGTTCCTCGCATGCGCTACTAAGCAGCGAGCACTCTGTCCACTCTCCTACAATAGAGACAGAATCCTCCTTTAATGTACAGCGTCGGACTAGTGCTGCCGAGAAAGTTCTCGAGCAACTGCACGTGAGAGGATCGATTCCTACTCCTCGGGTTCCGACCGCGTCATCAGCGTCTCTTGACGGGGGAGGTGGCTACTACCAGGGCCGCCCAATTGGACGGCAGGGAGTAAACTCAGACACACACCAACAGTTTACGTTGCACTCGTCTGCGTTCTCCTCAGCAGCTTCTGAAGTCGGTGAAGGACTAAAACGATCCTCGATTTATAATCCTACTGTTGGCCCAATGTCGACCTCTCGCTCAGCCGGAGCCTCTCGTTCTCCTTCGGTAACAGCTCTTCAACAAATGCACACGCCATCCTCTCAAGGGTCAATGCAAACATTGCATACACCTCCACCTGAGTTGATGCCTCTGCTCGATGGAGAGCATCATTCGGATGAGCTGGCCACACGCTTTGAAGCTGGGTGGCCACAACTGCAACAGTGGCTGGTGGCGATTGGAGGCGGAAAGGGTAATGGTGACTTTGGGCGGGTAGTGATTATCTATCGATAAGCCCTACAGTCTATAGTAGATAAATATACTTTTCGAACCACACATGCGGTATTACATCTAGGCAAGCGTCCTGTTGACGTTAACGTAGCCAGTCCCATAGCAAGAATAAATCAGCTCTGTATCTGAAGGGCCTGACGGATCTGCAGGCACGATTTTGAATGATGTTCCAAAGAAGTTCTTGATATCTCGCAGGAATTGTATCCTTGATCAGCTGCGTAAGTAACTTATCGGGACTTGGGTGGAGGACATACGTTCGCACTGCTGGCTCACTCATCCTGCAGCGCCCAACGTCTTCGCTTCCAAGTACCATCATTAACAGTACCAAAGATTGGTGTTTCCTATCAACACAACTTCCGAGCCGTATCTCTGACAAAAGAGCACGGCTTGCAAGAAGTGCAACGTCCTCTGGAGTTCCCCCAGGTTTTGAAACGGCCTCAGAGCAGTGTATCGCAGATGTTGTAGACTCTGCCAACAAACTCAACGCATAGCCAGGAGACCTGACAAATTGCACGTTAGTAGATCGCATTGACGGAAAGTGGGCAGCTTACTTCCCGCTCTCCTCTCCCTTGTAGACGTCAGAGTACAGGTAGATGTCAGGTATGTAGCGGTTTAGTACTGAACGAGCAGAATCGATCATACGATTGGAAAACTGCGGGCTCACGCGCACTGCATGCCTATCATAACCCACGTGGGTATGTAAATCAGTAGATTGAAACATCGACCACCACATACGCGATGCCCCGTATTCTCTTGATTCTTCCGGGTTCAACAAAATTAAGGGTTTTGACCTGCTTGACGACTGGACATAGAAACTGCACCTCACCTCCGCCTCCGGGAGGAGCTCCACGCTTTTTTATCTATCCAAACTTGTCAGCAACAATAGTGCTATTGAAGACAGCCAATCTCACCCGTAATTCCAGTCCCTCGGAGATACCGAAAAGTTGCAAGTGGGGCAGTGTGACCGTCCGTATCAGGTCAACCTTGGTGGGCTCAGGATATAGAATGTCTTGGAACCGGTTGAAGAAAACGCACAGAAAGGTCATTCTCGCCGGTAGTGATACCGCGCAGAGTGATCTGAAATGATTTCTTGGAAAAGGGTGCAAGCATGACGAGCGGTTCCAGGAAGTATCCTATTGATCGTGAGAGAGGACAGTCATGCGCAACAGGTCCCCCGTTGATGACCCCAGGCTTAAGTAGAACGGCAGTTCCTGGTCTCATGAGGATACAGCATAAAGAGTTCCATAAGAACGCACCTGTGACAGAAATTTCAATTACTGTCCCATTGGTCACTTTTTCCAACAATCGTAGAAGGCTGACTTCATAGTCTGTATGCAGAGACCCTTGAGAAAGGAGTCAATAAAAAATTAATGCGAAGCTCACCTCTTAGGCCTGGGTTTTGATCCTCGGACCTAATTTTGTCCACGCGGACGGGTTTTCCGCTGAGAATAGACAGTACCAACCGCTGTCTGAGGTACTGGTGGCCGTTGTAACTTATCTGAGCCATGGTTTATGCACGGGAGGTCGGAAATCCATCATGTAGCTTACATAAACCGGTACTAAAACGGCCCCAAATTCCTCTCCATTCAGCATATTATTGCCCACAATGGCCAGCCTCTCACTTCACGCTGATGGGTTAGCGAATTCGAACGACTGGAAGGAACGTTATTGCTATGTGGACCAAATCCTGGATAGGCCAGGTCCACGCACAGACCCCTCTTTTGCGGCTGGCAATGAGGTGCCTAGCGGATTGACGTTTTGTGACGAAAGCTCATGTTGGGTGCATAGGTCAAGGACTTCCTGAGGAACAAGTGCAAAATACTTGTCATCGGTGCTGGTGGCTTGGGCTGCGAGATACTAGCCAACCTTGCATTGACTGGCTTTAAGGACATTCACGTTATTGACATGGACACCATCGACATCAGCAACCTGAACCGCCAGTTCCTCTTCCGGTATGGATTTCCCTTTCTTATACATGACTCGCCACCTCATCTTCAACCCACGTCAAGACCAGCAGATGTAGGGAAGCCCAAAGCAATAGTTGCAGCGGAGTACATCATGAAACGTGTACCAGGTGTCAAGGTTACACCGTGAGTCCGTCTTTAATTACCGAGATCTAACATTGCATGTCCTGCAGTTACTTTGGAAAAATCCAGGACAAGGATAACGATTACTACATGCAATTTAACCTCGTAATCTGCGGTCTTGACTCCGTAGAGGCACGGCGATGGATTAATGCAACCCTTGTTAACCTCGTTGATCCCGAGAATCCCGAGAGTTTGAAGCCACTTATTGACGGTGGAACAGAAGGTATTTAGAGTGGCCAAGCAGCCAATATGTTTCTATTTCTCTTTGCAGGCTTCAAGGGCCAGGCTCGTGTGATTCTGCCGACAGTAACATCGTGTTACGAGTGCTCGCTCGACATGCTCAACAAGCCAACATCTTTCCCTATCTGTACTATTGCCAATACACCGCGACTTCCGGAACATTGCATCGAATGGGCATCTGTCCTAGAGTGGCCTCGAATACATGGCGGTAAGGTAGCTTCGTGTTTGCTTCTGCTTGTCTCACGTCCCTGTTCAGAGAAAAAGCTCGATACCGACGATCCGGAGCATATCAATTGGTTATACACTGTCGCCTCTTCTCGAGCAAAAGAATTCAAGATTGAGGGAGTCACTTACACGCTTACGCACGGCGTCGTCAAGAATATAATACCCGCAATTGCATCGACAAATGCTATCATAGCAGGCAAGTCAATATTACTTCTACCCTTCCACTTACCATTACATCGTTCCAGCATCATGTTGCAACGAAGCTTTCAAGATTGCCACAAGTTCTGCCCTATACCTCAACAATTATTTCATGTTGATAGGTACCGAAGGGATTTATTCGTACACATTCGAACACGAGCAACGCAAGGACTGCCCTGTCTGCGGTGGAGAGTCTCTCGAAATATCAATAAGGCGTGAGATGACCGTCGAGCAATTGGTGGAGATGTTGACGGAAAGACAAACAATGTGGGTATATATATGTGTGTGTGTGTGTGTGTGTGAAATCTCCGTCCTCTAACCGTTCATGTAGTCAAATCAAGAAGCCGTCTTTGGCAACCTCGACTAAACACATATACCTTCAAGGACCACCTCAACTGGAACAAGCGACACGACCCAACTTGGAAAAGAAAGTATCTGAGCTGGTTGAGGAGGGCGACCCAGTGATTGTTACCGCATCAACCCTTCCTTTCGACCTCTCTCTGGTCATTACATATACGTAGCTACTCCATCCCTTATAGCATCGGCAATAATGTCACCTGTTTTAAGGTCGAAGAGTAAAGTTGTGACTATGTGTGACTATACGTAACCATTTGTGACAAGTACTACTGTATTTGGTAACGTGGGCGTGGGCGGCGGCGAGGTAGGCCTATATCGACGTTGGTTGTGAACACCATCAAGGCGTCCTATAGACTTATACTCTTCATTCCCTTAGAGTCGTCTGAAATGCCCAAAGCGGACCTAAATAAAGCAGGATGGGAGCAAAGCGAGTTTCCCATTCTATGCGAGACTTGTGTGTATACCTCTAAATGTGTGCTCACACTTGAACTGACCAAATGCTGCATTCCAGGCCTGGGCGACAACCCATTCATCAGAATGGTGTGTAGCCTCCTATTTTCCTTCAACTGGACTCTTCTTACTGGTTTTTCAGACTAAACAAGAGTTTGGACGTTCTTGTGGGACATGTGCCCGTCCGTTCACGATCTTCCGCTGGAACCCAGGCTCAGGTTCCCGATACAAGACCACTGTTATCTGTCAGACATGCGCCAAAGTCAAGAACGTGTGTCAGACGTGTTTGTTGGATCTTGAATATGGACTACCGACGCAAGTTCGCGACACTGCACTCGGCGCACAGACTGAGGCGCCGACAAGTGACGTCAATCGTGAATATTACGCGCAAAATATGGAGAGCAAGGTATATTTACTGCTGGTCTATCGACCGGTCTTCCTAAAATAGTTTCTGTAGATGGCCGACGGAACCAAGTCTACGATGCAACTTGGTGGGAAGACGTCGTCGGCTGGGAAGGAGATGTTAAAAGAGTTGGCACGCACCAACCCATATTACAAGCGCAACCGCCCACACATATGCTCTTTCTTTGTCAAGGGCGAGTGCAAGCGTGGTGATGAGTGCCCATACCGGTGTGTTTTAAGTCTGTTCTACTTTGTTGTTACCTGATCTCTGTGCAGACACGAGAAGCCAGTGGAAAATGAGCTGTCGCATCAAAATATCAAGGACCGGTACCACGGAAACAATGATCCTGTTGCACGCAAAATCCTGGTCAATTATGCCACGGCGCAAGGCTTGAAACCTCCAGAAGATCAGTCTATCGTAGGTTCCGATTCTGTTCAAATTTCCACAGGTGCTTAAAGTTAATAGGTGTCATTGTTTCTTTCTTCCCTTCCTTCTTCGGTCACTGAGGCCGATATACGGACGCACGTCGTACACTCTTTGCCTCATGTGCCTTCGTCACAACTTAGATCGATCGTACATGTCGCGAAATCGAGGTTCGTCGTAAATGCAGTTTACTATTCTCATACCCTTACGCAATGGAACTAGGTGTGCATTCGTCAATTTCAAAGACCGAGTGTCCGCGGAGAGGGCTGCCGAGGCTTGGGCAAAGGGCTTGGACATGGATGGCCAACGAGTAAGTGTAAAGTGGGGGCGTAGCAAGAATGGAGGAGCATCAAAGACGTCTGCAAGTTCACCAAACACAACACCAGCTGTGACAGTGACAACTGCGTAGAGCAGTTTTTATCTTCTGTGTATTTCTTATTCTTGTATGTACCAGGATTAATTACTGCATGGAACAATCAATTAATACATTCCGGGAACGGAATTAAGTGGGCGCTCGGACCTATGTACAAATGCTCGTGATAGGCATTAATTTCAGTGACGGCAGGACGATTAGAAGCATCTGCCAGCCGCGAACCCCCCAAATAGCATCGCTAGCAACCAAGAGGCGCCAACGGAGATATTTTCGCCGGTATACAGAGCACGTCCAAAATTGACAAGGGCAGGACCAGCTTTGTAGTGACAAGTTTCAAGCTCGGATATTGGTCGGAAACCAATGAGACACTCACGACACACTCCGCAGATCCCCCAGCCGATGCCAAATAATACTGAACCGCCAACGAGCCTTGCATCGATTTTAGTATTGGAAGGGGTCGCCCATGTTTCACCGAAACAAGGGCGGTGGGGGCGGCCATAGCGGTAGAGGAGAACAGACAATGGTAGCGCACTCCCAGCCAGAAAGGCAAGAGTGGGATCAAATGCTCTGGAAACTGGTAGGACCAAAAATGCCAGCACCCTTTGGGGGTCAACCATGTTGCCAAGGGAGAGGGAGATGCCGAAGGTAAGTGATGTTAACAAGCAGGTCAAAGAACGAAAAAGAGAGCTCTTGAATACACCCAACCGGGGAGAGGATTCATGCGAAGAGGCCTTTTCCAGAGCACGATTTGGCAGACGATGCATAGCCATAAGAAAGGGAACAAGCACAACAGTGAGAGCATAAAGGTGGCCACCACGATCACCAAGAGACCAATCCGCGTCCGCAGTGAGTGGTAGGCTCTCCCGATGATAAACTTGGGAGACAATGACAGCAGTGGAGAAAAATGACATTGTTGCCACGAATGACCTGCATATAAACGAGTTGTATAAGGTCTTCGACCTGTGTCGAACAATCCGACGAGTTACCTGCGTGAAAAGCGTGACAGGCCAGCTAGCATATGGCTAGAATTGCGATGAGAGACGCGGAACAACATTGAATGTGACGACCAACCCCGAAGTACAACCATTGGCCAACTGGCGAGAAGCGATTTAGAGAACGAATAGAAAGAACTTGACTGAGTTATACCCTTGTACCAACGCCGACGAGAAAACCGGCCAAGATTGTGCGAGGGTAACCTGTTGAGAACACTAATGGACCTGATGATTCGAGACAACTAGCAACGACACCACTGAGAACTAGTCCCAGAACACCTAGAGCTGCTTCGGTGTCCCCTCGCACGGACCTGTGGAGTAAGCCAGAGACACCGAGGACAGAGCCATTCAAGACGAGGAGAGAATGGAGGGACAGCGACAGGCCTACGCCGGCCAGGGATGCCTGGAGGGGCTTTGGATGAGACACGATCATGGGGGCGAACCCTTGACGAGGGTTGCCATCGCTCGTGTCAATAATTTATACTGGGCTAGTTTGACCTTGCACATAAGACGTCCAAAAATGGGCATGATAATCACTTATGACTGGGCACGTGACCACGCATGAGCTGTCAAGTTCGACCACTATCAAGCCACTATATACATATTCGTGGACCATCACAGGCACTAAACCGAGGCTGGCTGCCTGGGCAGTTCCAGAGCATCCGGACCGAAACTGAGCGGAAGCAAGCCTCCCAACGTCTCGTTCAGAACACCACCATCTTTCACATCCTGGGGGTAGCCAGCGGGGACCAGGAGAATTGGCATATCCAAACTGCAGAACTCCCGGATTACCTGCCGACAAAACCCGCATGGGGAGATTGCAGAAGTGACGTCCCTACGAAGCTAAATGAGATTGCATGAGATGGATCTGATATGTGCCACGTACGATGTCACGGCCAGGGCTACAAACCCCTTCTTACCCTCGCTCTGCATAGGGAACGCTTCAGCCTCCCACAGAGGGTGCAGAGAGACAACATACGACTGCTTTGACTACTGCCGTTCGCTCAGCGCATATAGTTCCACCTGCAGTACTACGAGCATTAACGCGAATCGGAGTGACAGATAGGTGGATTGCCTACCGTACGATGCGTTCTCAACATTTGCCCCCTTCACAATTGTGCCGTCAGCGAGTAGAAATGCAGCTCCAACGCGGAACTTGGAGTAGGGCGAATAAGCGTATTCCTTGGCTGCAATGTGGCGATCGACGCAGATCTTGGATGACAATAATGGTTACGAATACCTTCGATCGCAGCTTGGATCAGCCTCTCGCGGTTATCCTCTGTCAACATGATCGCCCTGTCTGACCGATGTTTGAAGTACAGGTACAAAATCTAGAGGAAATCGGAGAATCGATGTATCAATCAGACCAAGCAACCCTCCTTAGATTCATGACTCCTTATCGCTCAATAGTATTAATACAATGTTCGGACGCGGATGTTTTACGAAAGAATCGCCATAGTCACATTATGTGCTCCTTTGCATAAGATGTTACCAAATGCGAAACAATGTCGAGACAGTGGATGCAGCGCAAAACGACACAGGGTACTAGCAAAGTAGCTGTTGTCAAACCGGTGTGTGGCGATGAGGACTAAGATCCGAGAATGGAAAGAATAGAAGGTGTCAGGCCCTGCAAAAGGGATGCATGAGGAAACTTCATCAGAAACTGTAACTGACTAACCGATAAGTCGGAGGCCGACAATGGGCACAAGAAACTTGCAGTGTTACTGATCGTCGGTGACACGGTGAAGAAAAGTACGCGCACTTTCACCTAGGGTCGGATCAGCTTAATCAGGATACGTGCTACGACAATGAGTTCTTACCGTAATATCATAATCCACAGTAATGTCAGACTGTGTTCCCCCATTAATGCCACACTTGTTTATCAAATCTGCCAGGATCTGGTCGCCAGAAGACATCGTCGAAGTGTATGACATCGAAAACGGAAATGTAATGGTTTTGTTGGTGTGAGATGGGAACGTAATGTCCGACTGACTGCCTCCCCCGATATAGGTGTGATTAATAGGGTAATATATCTAAGTTGAAGGTCAGTAACATATCGCGAGAGTACTTAGAGAACGCACGTCCGCCTTTATCGACGGTAATGACACTGAGAAGTAATTAGGATTGTTGACACTATCGTGAATGAGCTCTCAATTTCCACCACGTTAGCCGGAGAAGCTACTCACGTTATGTTGATTGCGAGATTGATTTGGACGCCATTAGTCTGCAGTTGTATCTGACCAAATGTATTTAATGGGAATGAATAGCAAACAGGAGTAAAACAAGCGTACCTCACTTCCCATGGACGGCGGTCCGACGCTTCCAACGATAACATTGGGCGGCCGGATCCACTACGGCCAACTTCAGCACAGAGCCAAAAGGAATGTAACCCACTCACCATGAGCAAAGCCAACAAGATGCTGATAATAAGGAGCAACGCAATCATAAGCGTGCAGCAACAAACCCTCATTATGCACTTCCCCCGGGATCCCTAACAAAGAGTTAGCCCTGGCCAAACATCATTCCGGACGTGAGGTACCTTTGTCCAGAGAGAGCCGCCGTGGTGTTCATACCGCCATCTCCTCAGTTCTCGAGACCGGCTGCGGAATGAATGTAAATCACAGGCAATGGTGTAAGATGTAAGCGAACCTTTTGGTGGTGGTCTGTGCGAACCCAGGGGAATCGTCACCCTCCTTCGGTGCGTACGCTGCCGCTTGAGGGTCTGCTGGCTGATGGGTAGTGGGATTGTCCTCGTATCCACCTGGTGCGTAGTAGGGGTCGTAGCCCCCTTGATCATAGGCCTGGTGAGGATCGCTGCCGTTGTAGGGGTCGAATGCTGGCGTTTCATTGTAATGAGGGTCATAGCGCCCGTGCTGCTCAACAAATGGGTCTCTGTATGCCATGATGGTCGTGGTTGACAATACAGAGGATGACTACAGTGGGACTGCGGATTGCCCTTGAAAGACGCAATAGCAGTGCAACGGTCTCCCAGGCTTTCGAGTCTCGCTCATAAAATAAACAGAAAAGGTACATAACTGTATGTACATCTGATCAGGCTGTAGCTAACGTACACAATGTACAACGTCAAAGTAAAGTGGGCCTGGGCAGGGGTATTCATCGGAGTCCGTTCCCATTTCCGGGGACGAATGCCATCCGTTGACGCCCCGATGGGGCACTTCCTTTTGCGTCAGTGGTCGTAGTTTGATGAGCAGAACCAAGTAAAAATCGGTTTGAACCAGCGTGTTCGGCCGTACGATGAGTGGGTACCTGCGGGATTCTGGAGAACGGTCGTTGTGGAGTTGGAGGTGGTCGCATGGTGTCAGAGATTCCACTAACACGTCCCTGTGAAGTCGCCAGTGCCGCCTGGCCGCGGTCAATTGCTGGCTTGAAGCGGCTTGTCTGTGGCATGGGTGGCGGGGGCATGGAGTTGTGAAGTCCGGCGGGCGCGCAGACTTGTCGCGGTGGTGCAGACTGGTCATACGTCATCGGTCGACCATGCGTTTTGGAATCTACTCCCTGATATGCATATTGCCTAAGCGGACAGGCTGAATGTGGGCCGGTCGTTAGCTTCAAGTAAAGGAGACCCGTACTCAGCAAAGCGGCTACTCCCAGGTCTCTCGGCCATGGGACGTGATTCCTGCTGAGTGGGCAGTCCGTGGTCTTGGCGACCGAAGTTCGGCGGACCGCTGGATTGGAGGGTGAGTCGAAGTGGAGGAACTGGCATTGTGATCGACCTTGGACTGGAATTGGTCTTGACACTTCCACTTGGACTGCAACCCAGGATGTTCTGGATACATATGGTAGATATAACAGATGCTCACCCTCTCGCCTCAGCCATGGACCGCTTGCCATTGGCATTTTGACGGTCAGATGGTTCTTGGTCCCGAGTGGAGCCCGAATAAGCCCGTAGGTGGGTGATTTCTCGCTGCAATGCATCTACTTCCCTGTGCCAGAGGTTTGACGCGGAGGGATGCGGGCCGATAAGAGAACGTACTTCCTTAAATTCCTTCGTTCATTCCGCAAGCGATCGCAGGTAGCAGAAAACTGTAAACACTGACCGCGATAATGCCGCACGAGAGAAGCAAGGGATTGCTGTTGGAACTGCGAGGATGCTCAGAAACTAGTGGCGATAGCTGTGCACTGATGTAAACCTTAACAGCATTTGCGATGCCGTCTATAGCATGGGGCAAGGTTCGAAACCAGTCCACCATTGGGGGTTCTAGCTGTGGTCATCGCCTATTAACACCAACAACACTGTAGGTGCATGCCAAGAAGCATACATCTCGCTGCAGCGGCATCAACTCAATGTCCTGGTCTCCGCATTTTGGACAACTTCGGTCCGGGTCTGTATACACTCTCAGAGAGGGTGACTGGGCGGAAAGAAAAGACGACACTCACTGAGATGGTTGTTACAGACGATGTGGCCACATTCCGTGAGCCAGAACGGCACAGCCGGTGGGCCTTTGTCGTTGGGCACAAAGAGCAGATGGCAGAGAGCACAACTGACGAACTCCCAAAAGTCCCACTCCGTCTCCAATGCTGTTCCCATGGTTGGCGTCTGCTGTAAGGTTCCCAAAGCACAACAAGGGTCTTGCTGTGGGCCTGGCAGATAAAAGGATCGACTCTCAAGTAACGATCACGTGAACGCAATCATCCTGGACCAACAACGTGCCCCTCGATGTCGACGCCCACAAGCCTACTGACGCCCATCATGGCGAGCCCCCCTACGCTCGATTCCACAGGGCAACCGCCCTCTGGCTTGCATGTCGTCTCCCAGCCAAGACCAACTACCAAGGGCTGGCTCTTGAATGACCTCGTGGAGAGCTCATCGAACTTCCGCCGTGTACCCCGCACACATTACTCGGCACCATCCCTCAAAGCATCCATGTCTGAGCACGAAACCGAAGGAATACCCCACATAATATACGGATGGCACAGGCATCCCCGTTGGTCACAGTCATTCACTATCGATTGGCTCAGAATGAACAGTGCCCAGCGTAAGCGCACACCCAGCGCTTATAGATCTTATTCTCATCCAGCATGATCAGGCATCTCTGTCCGTAATGTACATAACTGGAAGGATTCCGATATACCCTTCTCGGATTTCATCGAGAAAATGCGTTCCAGGCCCCTGTATACGAATGCCCAAGGTATTGCTTTATAGTGTGTTGCCATCCGGGGCGCTGGGAATGGTTGACATCTCTCCACCTTAGAACTCGAACGATTATACGGCAAAGATGCCGAATGCCCACCCGAGTGGACCAGGTGGCTCACAGACGAAGGAGTTATTCCGGATGACCTACTATTCCATGGATCCAAAGACTTCCTCAAGTTTCTCCCCGAATCGGTTTGCAGTCCGGCTTTCTCGTTTTTGTATATCTTACTCATTCTCCGCAGGCACAGGTCCAGACTCTGATGTGTTATATTGGCATCGGAGACACTTTTACACCCTTCCATAAGGACCTGTGTGCTTCATCCGGGCAAAACCTCATGTGCTACAGTGAGAACAACGGGTCCTCATTCTGGTTCATGACGAGGGCCTCGGACGCACCGAAGGTGCACTTGTATTTCCAGCGGTTAGGTCACGAGGTCGATTTTGAAAACCACGTAGTCACCCTTGACGAGCTGCGCGCTGCACCGTTCGATGTTTATATTGCGGAGCAGTGTGTAGGGGATTTGGTCCTCGTTCCCCCACGAAGCTGTCACCAGGTTGTAAATAACTGCGGAATCACCATCAAGACGTCGTGGTCGCGAATGTCTCTCGATGGACTGCGCATCGCATTTTACCATGAACTTCCCATATACCATAGGTATCAATTCTAATAACTGCATGTTACATGTTGTTGATTTGTTTCGCACAGGGTATGCCGGCGAGAAATTTACAAGGTCAAAGCCATCGTATACCACGCTATGCAATCTTATACTGGTCTCATGGGTCGTACCCAGCCAGGGCCAGAGCTAATTTCATTAGCCTACGACCTAAAGCAGCTACTTGGTCTATTTGATGACGTCCTTGCCCAGGACTTTACTGCTCAACATGCATCCTTGCCGCATGTTTCACAATCTGGTCATGCATCCTCGCCACATATTTCACAGTCTAGTTCAACATACTGTGATGACATAGTATGCGATTTTTGTGGCGCCGACGTTTTTCAGAGCTTCTTTGAATGTGATAAGTGTATATCCCCACCGTCTTCTGGCGATTCAGGCGTCTTGCTCCTGGGCTGTGGACTGGTCTTATGCCCGTTATGCTATGTTGAAGGTAGAAGTTGTCGATGTGGAGTTATGCAACCCGTCCAGTGCCGGGTCATCGGTGACTTATTCCAAAGCAGAGACAATGCTGCCAAAGCGATCGAGGGCTTTGAATGCCAGAACGACATCAAGTACCCGTCCCTTGCAGAACATCCAGAGTAATTTTTCAGTTTTATGTTTGGTCAGCTTGTTCTGATGTATTGCAGATGGCTATTGGAGAAGGGTGTCGGAATATTCGAGTCAGCGTGCAAACTAAATCAACGGCGGCAAGCTGGGAACAAGGTAAATCCATCATATTTTGGTGTCCACTCACGCTGAATTGGACCAAAGACGAAGACCTGTAGCCCACGTAATATTTCGGATGCACCACATCCAGCACCAGCGACGGATGTCATTACATGCAAACCCTGCCACTTTTCACGGTGTTTTTACCATCTGCTCGACATATGTTCTATTCATTCCGTGGAGGCAATCCTCCACTCTGAATCTGACGGAGGTGAAAGTAGTTGGCATCAGTTCCACATAGCATCCAAAGACAGATTTGCTTCTACACAAAGTACTGCGGACGAAGACGAGCAAGCTGGGAGACGTCCGAATATCCTACGCAGATTAGCCCATATAGCAAGGACCTTCAATTTTCACAGGGCGGTCAGTCCCGACTTCACGAAGTCTGGTTGGTACGACCATGTACCAACACTTTCTATTACCGTAAGCATTCTTTTGTATTTCATTATCAGGCGCCTGAAGCTGTCATGAAGATTGAGCCAAGCACAGGTCAGACTGATTCTGACTATCCGGATGGCGCGTCCAGTGATCGACCCATTTCGAACGAAACTCACGTTCCGGATGGTGCTTCTGGTGGCCAATCCACTTCGAATGAAACATCTCTTCCGGATGGTGGCTCTGGGGGAAGTATCGATAACGTCACTCAAGCTGGCCGCACAGAGGATGGCATTGACCCCGTGTTACCTCACCTTTCCCTTCAGTCAACTTCTACTTGTGTTGAACGATATGGATCTCCCAGTGCTTTGAGCGTTTTAACGGCCCTTCCATCTGAGCCAAGTTCACCCCTATTTGAGCCAAACTTATCCCTTGCACCTGAGCCAAGTTCACCAGTTAGATCCCCAACCTTTCCCCCCTTTCCTCCAGGAGATGCCTCATCCTCAACAAATCCCAGCGAATCCATTCCTCAAGCTTCCATTAATGGCAAACATAAGCAAAGAGTTCTAATGGATTTTGTTGATGTGCCACGACCCGACTGGTACAAGAGGATACGTGGAAAGGAGAAAGCCACACCTAGGGCACCTTTAAGGTGCTCCGAGACACCCGAGGTTGTACTTATCCCTCATTCTGTCGATATTAATTAACATGTCATGCCTTCAGGTTGATGACATACCGCTCAGCCAACTGGTGCTACAATACTCAATGACTCCTAAACAGAACCAAGCCGTCGGTCCTTCGAACCGCAAGTCCGATTTCTTTCCCGGGAGCGTACGTGATGTGATCAGTCTGAATCCGCCCGCCATCCAGAAACCAGCGGTTCAGAGTCCTGCCGTAAGGCAAAAGGCTCACCAGACAGGTCAGCCTTCGACTTCGAGGAAAAGAAAGCAGCTGCAGGAGAGGTGAGGAGTGACCCTCGTTGTGTTTAGACAGGTCTTCATACTACTTCATTTTGCTTGCATTGAATAAGATCATCGCAGTCGACGAAGCGACTACGTTTAGCAAAGCCATGTCAAAGACCTCCAAACAACGACCTTGCTGCCGCTCTCAATCAATCATTCCGACCCAATAACGAACCTCCTAAAGAATGCGAACCTCGTAAGAAATACGCCAGCGTTGGAGTCCAAAAAGGGATAAACTTCACGAAGGGTGCCAAGTGCGATGGACCGGATCACATCTTGCTGGACCGATTTGAAGAACAGCGGGCTGAGCTATCTCGTTGTGAAGATGAAAACCGTGCCCTAAAGGATAAAATACAGCAGATGAAGGATGGACTTTCCCACCTCACTTCTGCAGGGCAGACCTGGAATCCTTCTTCCGATTCACAACCAGTCATGCAACCCGACCATTGTTCTGTGCCCGCCCACACCAACGCCTCCATGGCTGCTGGTCGTCCGCTGGGCGGCCAATCAGCTGAGATGTTGCCCCGACATCCCACACCGACAGAACCTCGAAGTCACAGAGAGTCGAGGTTCAAAACCCGTCATCCAGAGGGTAAAATTTGGAAACACCCGTGTAACAACCACAAAACAAAGACCAAAGGCCCGTATTCCCGGATACCAGGACTGTGCAAGGGTGGCCAACCGCGACCCAAGTTCAAGACTATTCCTCTTGAGCAACGCTTGACCGATTACCAATTTCCTGTTATCATGAGCGTACCATTGTCTTCGCTTTCGCCCTCGCCAGCGAGGAGCAGCGATCATTCACAGAGTAGTGCTAGTAGCTCTACCACTATTCAGGCGCAGCTGGATGATTCAGAAGAGTACAGCGCACCCTGGGATTCTCCTCGGGGTGATGCAGAGTTAGTCATCTCCCCGCCAGTTCCATCCGCGCGCCATGTTCCAAAGATACCAAAGCTCAAGCATGCAAATTACCATGCTTCAGAGGATGAAATTTCACTTGGAGACGAGGATGAGTATCTGCCAATGTTTTAGTAACGGAAGGTGTTCTGCGAGGGACATTGTATATTGGGATCCTTAGTATTCGCTTCATGAGCACATGTACCAACGTATAACTCGTTACCAGTTCGCAAAGCACTAATCAAATCGTGAGAAGAATGGAATGGATTCGTCCGCGCCCGGTTGGCGTCCCATGGAAGAAAAGGTCGTATGATCAAGTAAGGTGGGATGCTATTAGGGATGCATGTAATGAATGGGTATATATCGGAAAAAAACGAGCAAGGTAAAGATCGACGGAGAAGCTTGCGTTAGTGTCGAGAGCGCTGAAGAATCGAACGGATGGACAGCCACCTCTCAACAACACCGGCAGGTAAGGACCCGCCAAAAGGTTGACTTGGGCTGTGGACCTTGGCCGTCCTGTTCGCGATACTCTTCCCCATGTGACGCGCCCACTTCGTTGCCTTGTGCACGGAAATTACTAATTGCTGGTGGTGCCACGGTTGATATCATAGGGGACGCACGTGCATATGGTTGAGCAGTATAAGGGTCTCCGTTTGATTCGCGTGGATAGTCTGTGCCAGGCGCAGCACTCGCGTAAGGATGTGGTGGCGCACCGATGTGGCTGGCGCGGTTCTGAGGCGTGGATACAGGCACGTTTACTTGCGCTGCTGCGGACAAGGGAGTGACTTGGCCTGGCGTTCCCGCAGATGTTCCTGCGTTGGGTTTGCGCTTCGAGCCGTGGCGGACGAGGGCGGGTGAAGGCGGCACAACGATGGGGGCACCACCATGTGATATTCTTCGCCACTCTGTGTCGCGCTGTCTTTCCTGATCTCTTCTGAGATCGTGAGGTTGTACAAGAATGTTTTGAACCTGAGAAAGTTGTGCTTGACCCTGGTTGAATGCGATATTAGACGTTACAGGTAGGGGAAGTGTAGGTTGTACGTACAGTTGACGCCTCCCAGCCTTTGCCACCTAGGACAACCGTTTGAGCGATGGACATGTGACTGACATGGGAAAATAGTCATACCGTTTAGCAGGTTCCAGTCGAACACACTATCATCGATTTCGCTGATGGTTTTCAACACCTTGGAGAACAACTCTCGCAAGAAATCGTAATCAGGAGTCTCCTCGAATCCAAGTTTGCGGACGTAGTTAAGGTAAATGGCAAATTCCTCTGAAGGTCCATGATTAACCTACAAGGACCCGCAGCTGTAGATTGTTAGATACAAACCGGGGTATCCTTCGCACAGTTCCTTTATGGGAGTTGTTTGCTTCTTCTCACCAATCTTCTCATACTTCTGCTTGTTCGTGGCGGCTTTCAGACCTTGCCACGGTAAGCTTCCTCTGAGGAAGTACATGAAAACATGCCCAAGAGCTTCTAGGTCGTCTCTTCTTGATTGTTCTGTGTATGGAAATTAAGAGGGAGAGGAAAAGACCCGATGGAGGTATCCACCTCGCCCCAAATGAGTGTTAATACTCATGTAACGCGCTGTGCCGCTGAGACTCTTCCGTTCACGGTAGGGGATATGTTGCTTTGTCTTGGGATCTCGATACTGCTTCGCCATGCCAAAATCGACAACGTGTATCACTGAAGAAAGATGAGTTGTACACAATGTATGCAGCATCCAGACCGACCGTTAGCATTCTTCGTTCCCGGACGGCCGATGAGGAAGTTATCGGGCTTGATATCGCGGTAGATGAGGTTCTTCTCGTGAATGGTCTGCACTCTGCTGATCTGTAAGGGGTGAGTGTGCTGGGTGAGGGGTATGAAGGCTTGGCACGGACCATCTGTTTTGCCGCCATGCAAACGGTCTTGATGGAAAACTTGCGTCCGCACATGTCGAATAGATCTTCCAGACTTGGCCCGAGGAGGTCTATGACGAGGATGTTGTGGAGCCCTTCCTGTCCAAAGTGGTATATCTGCGGGATCCCGTCTGGTGTGTGTGTGTGGGGGGGGACGAATGAGAGGGTGGTCGGATGCACGGGAGAGTGGACGTACGACAACCGGCGAGGATGCGGTAGGAGCGGCACTCATCGCGCAGTTGGGGTGCCTCTGCCTTGCGCGGCTCCTGCACAAAAGGTGTTTAAAGTAGGCAATGGTACTAGTGTTGAGTCGACGCACAAACTTGATAGCAACGGTCTGGTTGTTCAGCAGGTTGGTTCCTGTGACGAGGACGGCGAGGTTGTCGGACTTGCTATCCGCAAGACTGAGGGCATACCTTCAAAGATGACACCGAAGGAACCCTCGCCGATTTTCTTGCCAACGCGGTAGTGGACTCCGACGATGTTGGCGGTGTGCGACATGGTGTGAGTGCGGGTGAGACGTCGAGGTCGAGAAGAGTGTCCTTGGATGCCCAGATGCCTCAGCCTGTGAGGGGGCGAGCGGAGACGAGCACAACACTTCGGTCAAAACCGAGAACCAAATCCGCTGCAGCTTTCAAAGAACGTGTTCGGCTCACAAAAAAGGGAATCTTGAGAACGTGGCCGCTTTTGCACCGAAACAATCTCAACACTACACTATGGAGCGAATTCCACTGTGTACCATAGTATGTGGCATACTACACATAGAGTCCAATCTAGTGTCCAGATTTCCGGACCGAGGAATTCATCTCCTGCGCCTGGATCGCATTGATCCTGTAGGTCGGCCCTTGCGGCAAGAAGTATCAACCGTGGGGGAGAAAATGTCCCTCCCTGCTCGCACTCACCGAAGTTCAGAACATCGAACGCTTGCCGAAATCACAAACGGCACCTCGTCCCCAAAGAACCACGCAGCAGAGAAAAGAACAACACTTACAACATCGACGTACAATGAAAGCGCTCGAGAGCCAATGCAGGCGTATTATTTTAGGTTTCCGGAAAGATCGCGCTCAAAGAAGTAACAATAAAACCACACACCAGGATAAAAGTAACAGAGAAGAGAGTACATCATACAGGTCACCGCGAGTGAGAGAAGGTCGAGTCTGGGGTTTACGGTCAAATGGGGTAAATTAAGTACGACGTCCATGCCACGCCACTCATACAAACCAACGATTTTCATTTCCATCCTTTTCTGAACATCTGCTGCGCAAGATTAACGGAATTCGAAGGTAGAACTCGAACGCTCCGGAACATGGCTGAGAGACAATTGCTGATACCTAGTGAAACACCAAATGCAGGATAAGCTCTGTTCTTGACGCGTTGGGATGATGACTCACGGCTCAGAATTTTGATGATAGTAAAAACCACTCATAGTGGCAGTTGGAGGTGGGGAACGTGGACCAATGGAAGAGCCGCGTCCGGCTCTTCGTGTGCTCGAGTCTCGCCTGCGGCGTGCAGACGATACGGGCTCCACACGCGTTGCTGACGGCGACGGTGGTATGACAGCATCGCCGTTTTCCTGAATCACAGTAGAACGTAGGTTGGAAGAGGAAGACTGTGGATTAAAATCGACGCAGACGTAGTAGAATCCTGCCAAGTCGAGGGTGTATATTAGAGACCAAATATATATATATAGGATAGATCATCCCCATACGAATTAAGGTGGCTTACCAGCGAAGCTTGCACCGTTAATATCATGTACCTTATGATCAGGGACCAAAAATCTCTCTTTCCATCGCATGAAAACGGCGCCGCGATCGCGATCAGGCATTGTTAGATGTGGCCTTTTAAGCTCGCTCCTGACATGGCGGAAGGCAGGGAACCGCTGCCAGTGTAACATATCTTCCTGCTCATTCGCACCCCACTTTGGCGTCACAAATCCATACCGACTTCCTATGATCTCTGCGTCGAAATAAGTTGTTAGCTCAGGCCAGTCTTCGGTCAATCCGCGGATGCAGAGGTAGCCGCAGAGGAACGATGAGGACAGGTCAATATCCTGGGCCAACATAAGTCAAACATAATGTCGAAGGGGAAGTGGGACGATGAGACGTACGACGATGGTCACTGTGACATCATAGCTGTTCCTCCCGCTCTTCTGGGTTCCTTTGAAGGTCGCACCAGGGTACAGACAGTGGCAGCCCTGAGAGCGGACACGGAGCCTGGTAATATCCACAGAGGGATCCGGCAACGACTCTTGCACGTAGTGGGGCTTTGCAGAAGTGGGAGGAAAATGGGTATCAGAGTTGACTGGTGATGAAGTGGGAGCGGTGCGGATAGGGAGCGCAAGGGGCGAGGGCGAGGATATTGAGGAGAGAAGTGAAGAGGACACGGAGAAATCGGTAGTTGAGGCAGGGGATATGACCGTCTCGATGTCATCTTCAAAGAAGGCCTCGGAAGTCGGGTAGGTAGAGAGGGCATCCGAGCTGGTATCGATGGTGGGAAGACCAGGGCGTTCTACTGAGCGTCCATGATCGACATAAATGCTGGTCGAGCCATCAGATTCAGAGCGGGCCGAGCGGAGCCTGGGACGGCAGGCCCCACAGAAGATGTTCGAGTCCTGGTCGTCGAGGAAGACGGTGTTGGAGGGATCTGCATTGAAGGGCGACGAGCAATGTGAGCAATACTTTGTCTGCTGTGCATCCTGGAACGGCTGGTTGGCGGGGATGGGGTAGAGATGGTTGACGGGCATGATGAGTCGGGAGAGAGTCGCTGCCCCGCAAAAGCAGTCTCTGGCTCACGAGCACAGCCTCATCCCATATCCAATACTATTATTTACTCCTCACATAAGCGGGCGATGGTGGATGAAGATATCAGCCCCCATCTCTCCCTACGATGTCCATGTCCGTTTCCCACTCGCGCTTGAAGCGATTGGTCGATGCACGCATCGACGAGGCAGGCAAGTACCCTCTCACCCCTGTGACCCTGCGTCGTGATGCATGAGCTCTTGACAGCCAGAGGCTGCGATGTCCGATACCCGCCCAACAGCCAAGACTACAATTGGTTTGTGGGCTCGACTTTGGATATGGCTCCGTTTCTCAAGGCGTGCAACGTCAAGTCATCCAAGTTTCTCGAATTAAAGGTGTGACCTTTTCATCGTTTACCGTGTACCATTGTCGTACGACCTCCCTTTAGAAAACTGTCCGAATCTTGGCCGGCGCACACCTCAAGCCCGATTTGTCTTTGGAAGATCAAGTATCCAACGTGCATGATGTCATCCGTAATGCAAGTACTTGTTCAAGGGCGTGATTATGGATATCTAACTGTACAGATCTTAGACCGCAGATGCTCACCATTGGGTGGATAAATATGAAGATAACTGGCCCGCAAGGTTGTACCTCATGAGGTACTGGAAACAGAAGCTCAGAACAGTCCTGAAATTGGATGTCAGTAGATTTGTATCGTTTCCTGTTCCTCCTGGACGCTCATCCCCTGTCCTAGCGTCTGAAACAAGGCAAATCTTGCCCTCCAGTTAATGCTAGAAAAAGGAAATTCCTCAAGGCCTCTCCACCCCCCAATGAGCCGCCACCCAGTGAGCCGCCCCCAAATGAGCCGGACGAAGAGAACAGCCATTGGCGCGACAAAACACCTTCGATAAGCTCTACGATCATCAAGGAGGACCCTAACGATCCTGAGGTCAGTCAAGCAAGCAAGCCTTTCCTGGATTTCGATGATGGCCCGCGGCACGTTGATTCCTCTGTGGGTCGTGTCGTCGCTATTACCCGTAGTACTAAAGCCTAAGTCAACTCACAAAAAGGAACCAGTTCTTCGCGAATTGTCCGCGCCAGTCAATGCCGTCCCGCGTGCTGGATGTACGGGACCAACAGTGCAGAAATCCTCCGCAAAAGTTTCTTCCAGTGGTTTGCAGTCGGACAACGACCCGAGAAAGACATTTACTGGAAGGGATTTCGTGAGGGATTTCCTCCGATCCGTTTCCCCTCCCCTTGAGGCCTATCTCGATGCTTTTGTTATGCTTGGGATTTATGATCAAGCCACCCTCGGTGCTTTTCTTGCTTGGCCTCGACAAACGCAGCTCCAGTGGCTCAATGATGAAACCCGGCTGTTGCGAATGACACGTCTAGAGATAGGGGCTTTCTTGCTTTACTGCCAAAATGTGGCTGGTCAGCAACCCCATAAAGGGGGAATGTTCTGACTTTCACTGTAAAACAGTCCTTGTATACTAGTACGCTGAGGAAAAGGGACCTTTTGAGATGCTTTGTTGCACTATATGTAGTAGGTTATATCTAGCTATGTACTGTATTGTTACTAGAAAATAGCGCCGTCGTAGATGACGGACACCTGGTTTAAATGTGGAACACGCGCGTGAAAACAAGCCAATCGTCACTGCTGCTGAGAGCGACACGTACCCTCCCGTCAGACAACGGTGCTACGCGGAGAAGCCACGAAACACAGATAATCCCTTGGTTGTCGAAGCTGTTGAGACAGAAACACCACGCAGACCTGGCTCGTTGAATCCATGTTATTCGTGGATGACGATAAAAGCGAACTTCTGGCAGTGCGAGTGACCTCGTTATGGATATGAAAGAAGGGGGTGACTTGCATGCATTTGTAATGGCGCAATAATCCAATTCTCAGGATCAAATCTACAGGTCAAAGCTGCTAAGGAAATAGTGCCAGATGCGTACTGGAGATAGACTTAGGGAGATGCTGTGCCGATGGATTGCTATCAGCAGAAAGAAAGAAAGAAACATGTATCGGAAAGAAAGATTTGTCTCAGAAGGGAATTGTATGCAACGACTTTATGTAGAGCACAATCGTATCGAACGTAACACATCAATTACAAGTCATCGTCCTCCTCGGGAAGTGGCGCAGCCGCGGCCTCAACGATCCAATCAGATTCGGTTTACAAGGACAAAGAATAGGATAAAAGCGTACTTGTTGTAATTCGTTATTGTACTGCTCCATCAAGGCTGCATCGACGGTCACTTCTGCAGGAGCTAGAGCTGGTGCCGCGACAAATTCAAGCGTGTTGTTTCTAATATACCTAATAAATCGTGACTGCGGATGGGCTGATCAGAGAGACATACCCGACTAGTTTCCTTGCAAGCCAGAGGAATGGCTTTTCGAAATTGTAATTGGACTTTGCAGAGATCTCAAAGTACTGCAAGTTCTTTTTGCGGTGGAAAGTGACAGCACCTGTCTTCACTTTACGCTCCTGTATTATCTTTCGTCAGCCCCAATCCATCAGAAACACCCTCGTCTCACTCGCCTTCACGTCGACTTTATTTCCGCACAGTACAATGGGAATGTTCTCGCAAACCCGCTCGAGATCACGATGCCAGTTGGGCACGTTCTTGTATGTGATTCTCGAGGTAACGTCGAACATGATGATGCCACACTGGCCTTGAATATAGTAGCCATCGCGAAGACCGCCAAACTTCTCTTGACCAGCCGTGTCCCAGACATTAAAACAGATTTTGCCGAAGTTCGTCGTGAAACCGAGGGGGTGGACTTCGACGCCAAGAGTCGCTGGTGGTTCGTGTCAAGAACACCGTGCACAACAGGAGAAGCGAGCGATCGTGGGGAGCCATACCGATGTATTTTTTCTCGAATTCACCAGTCAGGTGGCGCTGCGAGATTTCAAAGATCAACACACGATCACCGATAGTACGGCTGAATCTGCGACACCACGTACCTTGACAAAGGTGGTCTTTCCAGTGCCACCATCACCAACTGGGTTGATTAACGATTTGTGTGTTGCGAAGCGTGCGGGACGTTCGGAATACCAAAGACGCAGATATGATCAAAAGACGTAGATGAAAAGAATAAGTGCTGAGTCAGTGACACGACCGTGAAACGGGGACAGGTGGCACGTACCAAGGACGAGCTTAAAGGTTGGGATGGCAGGATCTTGTGTGGCCATTATTCGTAACTGCAGAGACGGAGGTGAAGGCAAGGAAACAGCTCAAACGAGGTCAAGAAGAGAAATCGAAACTGAAGATGAGATAAGGTTTTTGTGTGACACCTCCTTTTCGGGGGTCTTTTCTCGTTGGAGCCACGTCGGTGACTCCAGAGGTAGGTAAACACAGTCATGCCCACCCCACCATGTCAGTTACTTCTCGACTGCCAATGAATGGTTTACAGATTCGCCAGAGCATATAATGCCCCGCTTTCAGATCTCGGATGCGTCTCAACGTTTGCTTTTATTCCCCCGAACCCCTAGTAGGCAAAAGGATCAACCCCTATTGGCAGAAATGAGCAAACGCGTCCAATCCTAGTCAGACCTAGTCAGACCGAAATAGGTTGCAAGGTCGATTGGACCTGGGTGAGGAACTACACTTTCTTGCCACGTGCGCCGATATCCGGCAAGCAGCACATCATCCTGGCCATTTCGCTATGTTTGTGTGTCGCTAACTCTAGCAAGATCTTGTAGGATTGTGAATGTTCCCCAGGACCTTCTTCATTCTCGTATCTCTAGCGCCTTGGGTTGACTACCAACCTGTCCACCCTCCAGTCACGCATATGGTCTCTGACTCTCTGAAGTTCAGAGCGTGACCAATGATGTTGGCAAGTCTATCTGGCGCTTCTTCGAAACAAAATGAAGAGCACATACCCAAAAACCCTCTGGGCGTCTTTTTTGGTCTGTGAGTCCCCTTTGCCTCTTCTCCACTGTATTGTCTATCCCGCACACCGTTGTGGCAACTGCTTTGCTGACCATCGTTTCGCAACTCGGCAGTGGCAAAAATTATGATTGAGTCGGAAGGTGATCGACGTTGGCATTCTTCTCCACCTGATTTTGACTTGCTACCGCCATTAGTGCCTATATGTTGTCCTCTACAACCGCCGGGCCATCGTACGGCACACTTCCGGATGCAACATAGAAACGTCGCCTGGAGTTTTGCTGATGTTTCGGATGGATCCCCTCTCCGTGGAGTAAGTATGCAATGTTTATGACAGGTAGGCTTTCGGGTTGATTTCGGTTGGGCAAGTCATTTCCGACCATGCCTCCTGGCGCTGGTAAGTAGGACCCTTACTTTGCTAGTGTTGATTTGACTCTCTTTCCAAGTGTTTCTGGATCAACCTGTATGTTATTCGACCCCTCCGGTCGTTTTGAGCTACCAGTTGATACGACCTTGCCCTACTTGTGAACCTGCATGGGTTCTATTGTTTTTTTTTTTTTTTTTTGAACCTGAGCTCCCACGAAAGAAAACCATGGCATCATTATATCTAGTCTCCCGTAGGCAACCCTCAAAATTTGAAGGAAGATAGTCGTTCCTTCAAAGGGAGGCATTATATCCAAAAATACGGTTTTCTTGGACTCGGACTTA